>Ga0302320_10013953_pt1 | contig 16675 bp, 14 predicted proteins | sample Bog_T0_3_FD_202130 | JGI IMG/M metagenome (GOLD analysis project Ga0302320, IMG submission 202130) | Peat permafrost microbial communities from Stordalen Mire near Abisko, Sweden - Bog_T0_3 | ecosystem: Environmental > Terrestrial > Soil > Wetlands > Peat | place: Sweden: Abisko, Stordalen Mire... | reverse complement strand
TCCCGACGAAGCAAGCGAGCCCGCCTGGGAGCGGTTGGCCACTTCGGAAAGATCGGGGGACGTACCCCCGTTTTGCGGCGAAATCGATGTCTGTGCAGAGGCTCGATCGGTGGCTTCTCTACCGGATATGGAGGGTTCAGCCGGCCCGGGCGCGTAGGCCTGCACGACAGCCGGGTCACGAACAACCGCCTGTTCCGGCGCTACAGTTAGCGTCTCGACACGATCGGTTGTCAGGCTCGAATCGCGCGTGATGGGCAACGTGGGCGACTTTGAGCCGGCCTGAATCTCGAGTTTAAGATGGCCTGGAAGACTGCTCGGGTTTGCAGGCGACGGATCGGAAGCTTGAGATTGAGTTCCATTGGCGAGAGAGTCGTTTCGAACGCCTTCCAAAGGCTCTTGAGGTGTTGCGCGCTTCGACGTTTGGAGACTCAGTTGGCCCTGGTTCTGCGTGTCGAGGGTCGCAGCCATAGCAGAAGGAACAACCAACGAAGACTGAGCGGGGATCGCATCCCCGCCTAGGCTGGTTTTGAGATCCTCTTCTGTGCTCTTTCTGGCCGGGGATGTGCGCGCGCTGTCTGAAACAATCGATCGCCCGGGTTGAGATTGGAGGCCAGCAGTTACGGTCAGTGCCTGCGTCCGGTCATCGCTGTTTTTTGGCATAAGCGCGGTTTGCGGGTTGGAAACCATCGTGCGCTGCGACGCTTTCGAAACACCTGACCCGGCATTTGATTCGGTCAGGTTTTCGAACGCAGATCTGCCCAGGCGGCCGGCAACAGCAGACGAGGTTCGATCTCCGAGTGTCGAAGACGGAGACGATCCGAACGATGTACTGGTTTGTTCCTCCCCAATGACTGAATCCGCGGAAGAGTCCGCATCAGTGGCAAGAGACGCCAGTTGGGATTGCCAGCTTGAACGAAAACTCGGAGGCGCGGACGGGGTTGCCGTCTGGCGAGATAGAACGCCTTGTCCCAAGCCGGCCACAGCCCTGGACGCGAGCGGCATACCGAGGGAATTCAAGGCTAGATCCGGCGCCGCAGCGCCCCCTGGCTCGATCTCGATCCCAGCTACGCCCATGAACCGGATCAGTGCAGATGCGTTGCCATTTGCGTGAACCAGTGGTTAGAGCATTGTCAGGGATGGGACGACGAATTCCAATTCGGAACCGCTTATATTAATTCAGGTGAAGTTTCCTCAAGGTTTGGTGGCTGGATTTCCCCAGTTTCGCTTTGAGGCTTTTCACCGTCATGATTCGTTCGTGATTGGGCGGCGTGACCGCGGTTGAGAAACCAATCGTCGAGGGCCTGTTGACCGCGCCGTGCCGAGGTGACGGCATCGCGGGTCTCGATCTCTTGAATGAGCATCTCCGCCTGCCGGCGTTCCACACGCTTGGCGAGATAGGCCCGTCTAAGTTCCGCAACCTGAGACTTGCCATCGAGAATCTTTGTTTCCAGTAAGACAGCGCTGCGCCGGCCGGCTCGCGACTCTTCAAGTCCGGCAAGTCTGTCGGGCAGTTCTCCCGTATGAGCGCTGACCCGAACCAATTGGCGTCCTCCTCGCTCCCTCTTGCAAGCCAACGCCAGGAACTGCTCGAGACGCCTCAACTCGCCAATCGAGGATTCAAGCGCCAGGCGGCTCTGCTCCTCTTCGAGTTCGAGGACGCGCAGCAGGCGACGAAGTGCTCGCGAAACGGCCATGTCAAATCTCTCCAGCCAGGGCGCCAAGGCGCTTCATGCAGTCAGCAAACTGGGCGTCCTCGTGCGCATCCTGGGTGAGAAATGCTCGCATGGCGTCCCGGGCCCTCAAGGCGCGGTCAAGCTCAGGGTCGGAGCCAGGTTTATACGCCCCGATGCGGACCAGATCCTCAGAGCGCGCATAGACGGCCATCAGCCTGCGCAGCAAGGATGCATGGGTGCGATGCTCAGGCCCGGAGACGGCGGGCATGAGGCGGCTGATTGAATCCAGAACCTCGACCGGGGGATACCAGCCCTCTGCCGCCAGCGCGCGCGACAATACGACGTGACCATCCAACAACGACCTGACCGCATCGACGAGTGGATCCTGCTGATCGTCACCTTCCATCAGCACCGTGTAAAAAGCCGTGATGGAACCGGTACGGAACTGCCCTGCGCGTTCCACAAGGCGCGCCAGCCGTGCAAATACCGAGGGGGTGTAGCCTTTTGCCGTGGGCGGTTCGCCCGCAGCGAGGCCAATCTCGCGGGCCGCCATGGCAAAACGCGTGAGCGAATCGAGAACCAGCAGCACGTGCTTCCCCTGGGCCGCAAAGGACTCGGCCACGGTGGTTGCGGCAAGCGCCGCCCGCATACGCAGCAAGGGGGACTGATCAGAGGTGGAAACCAGAACGACTGAACGCGCGCGGCCCTCAACGCCGAGCGCATCTTCGAGAAACTCGCCCACTTCCCGGCCACGTTCGCCCACCAGGCCGACGACCGTCACGTCAGCCTCGGTATTGCGCGTCATCATGCCGATCAAGGTGCTCTTTCCGACGCCGGACCCGCCAAAGATCCCGATGCGTTGTCCCCGGCCGACTGTCAGAAGCGCATCGAGGACCCTGATCCCGGTACCCAGCGGTTGACGAATCGGGGTGCGGTCCATGGGCGAGCGCACAGCGCCGTCCAGCGGTAGCGCGCGGGACGATACCGGCGGACGGCCTCCGTCAATCGGATCGCACTGGGCGTTCAAGACTCGACCGATCAACGAGGGCCCCACTTCAATCTCGGGATTCACACCGAGGGCCGATACGACATTGCCGAAACGAATTCCCTCCGTGGTTTCGACCGGCATGGTGACGACATGCGAGCCGCGAAAACCAATCACCTCGGCCTGATGAAGATTGCCAAATCGATCTTCGATCTCACAACACTCTCCAACCGAGGCCAACGGACCGGATGACTCGATCGTCTGCCCGACCGATTCAAGCACCTGTCCGCGCCATCGCCAGGGCTGGCCGCGTTCAAGCCGGGCAAAGTACCGGCCCAGCCGGGATGTCATGAGCAAGTCTCCGCGGGAACAGGTTGCAGCCCATCGGTTGTCTTGATCTTCGAACCAGCGGAACGATCAAAGAATCCACGCTCGATCTCTCCCAACTGCGAGCGGATCCCAAGATCGACGGATCCCTGCGCGGTCTCAATCCGGCAGTCCCCGAGGCGCATATCCTCTCCGGCAATCACGATGGGCTTCAAGGCGAGGTTCGGAATGAGAGCAATGGCGGTTGTCCATAATTCAAGTTCCGCGACAGGCACCTGGAGTTTTACCTCGGTCGATCCCGAGAGCTGGCCCAAGGCCACGCGCACGGCGCCGGTCAGCAACAGCGGGTCCATCTGCGCCTCCCGACGGAGGATGCGCGCCGCGATGGCCACGGCAAGCCTGACGACTTCCTGCTCGACCACCTGGAGGTACTGGTCGCGCGCCTGCGCAAAGCTCGAAACAAGCTCCGCAGCCTGACGGGTGCGGCGCTCTTCAATGGCCTGAAGTTCCGCAGCATACGCGTCGCGCTCGGCTTGCCGGCCCTCCAACCGCCCACGCTCACGCCCGCTTTCAAAGGATCGCCGCGTCTCCTCGGCAAGCCGCTGTTCCAGATTGGCAGGTTCTCCGCCCGGGCTTTCGGACCCACCTGGTTTCTGGCCTTTCTCGCTCGCAGGATCGAACTCGGACTCTTCCATCCATCCGTGCCAGCATGCCGCGGGCGCACCAGGGGTTGCCGGATACTCGAACAACCGGATCCGTCCCAGCCTGCCGCCGTTTTCAACCTTTCCCGCTGGTTCCAAGAGTTCCCCTCAGTCAAGTCTGTCTCCGCCGCCCACCTGTCGCGTTGTCTCGAGATTTGCGGCCCCAATTCCCTCCCCGCATCCAGACGCCGTTCCCCTTTTCTCCAAGGCCATTCGTGTACCGACCCCTCGCTCGGGAGGAGTTCGACTCAAGCCAGCATCTCGTCGCCCGTCTCGAGCTTCAAAATCACCTTGCCTTCCGCTTCAAGCCGCCTGGCCAGGTTCAGAATTTCCTGCTGGGCCTGCGCTACTTCACGCGAACGCACCGGACCCAGCACCTCCATGTCTTCCTTGAGCATCTCCACGGCACGGGAGCTCATCGCCTTGAAGATCTGAGCCCGCAGTTCGTCGTTGGCGCCTCGCAAGGCCATCGCAAGCTGACGCTTGTCGACGCCGGAGACAATCTCACGAATGGAGGCGGCCGGCACCGTGACCAGATCCTCGAAGGTGAACATCAGGTTGCGGATACTCAGCGCGAGCTCCGGCTGCCCCTCCTCAATGGTCTCCAGAATCTTCTTTGCCTCCTCCGCGTTCAGGCGATTCAGGAGGTCGGCGACGGCCTTGAAGCCCGAGTAGCTCTTGCGCGCCGTGTCTCCCACACTTTCCAGCCTGCGGTGCAGAATATGAGCGACCTTCTGTGCCATCTCCGGAGAGAACTGACGCATTTCGGCCAGACGCTGGACGGACACAACCTTGTGCTCTTCGCTCAGGTTGTCGAGCACCAGCGATGCCCTGCGGGGGTCAAGGTGAGCCAGCACCAGGGCGATGGTCTGCGGGTGTTCTGTGTCGAGGAGCTTGCCGAGTTGCTGTGGATCGGTTCGCTGCAGCTTGGCCAGATTTCCCTGGGCGGCCTCCTGAGAACGGCGCACCAACATCAGAAGGTCGTCGGCGCGTTCCTTGCCAAACGTATCGACCAGCAGGCGGCTGGCATAGTCGAGACCGCCATGGACCATGAAATTCTGTGTTTCGAGCAGCTGCCAGAACTCTTCAAGAATCTCCGAGGACATCTCCGGGGTGATACCACGCAAGTCCGCCAACTCTTCGGTGAGCAGTTGCACGTCTGCTTCCGGCAGGGCGCGAAGAATTTCCTTTGCCAGTTGCTCGCCCACGGCGACAAGCAGCACCGCGGCCTTGCGCACTCCGGACATGTTCGCCGCCGAGCGGTGTCTTGGTGCCCCATTCGAATTTGCCTGTTCATCCAAGGCGCGGGCTCTTTCCTCGTGTCAGTCGGAGTGGATCCAGCTCTGCAACAATCGCGAGCTTTGTGTGGGCTCGCGCTTCACATGGTCAGTCACCTGCTCGAAGATCTCCTGCGAGCGAATGCGCTCCGGATCGACCTCGACCGGCTCCGGGGACTTGAGCGCCGTCTGTGAGGCCGTCGGAGCACTCGAAGCGAGCTCCCTTGTTCCCGGTTTAGCGGCTCCGGCGCCGAGCGCGGCCGAGCCGGCCTGGCGGAGAGCCGGGCGCACTCCGAAGGCAAGCACGACAAGCAAACCGGCAAGAAGCGCAGCGTACTTGATGAGCAAGGGCGAGTCCTCTGCCGTGTTCACCCATTTTTCAAGCGCAGCAGGTGGTTGTTGGGAGCGATTCTGGTCGAAGGCCAGATCTTCGACCGTGAGCAGGTCTCCGCGTGCGGCGTCATAGCCTACGGCCGCCTGGGCCAACGCTGTGAGATTCCTGAGTTCATCGGCGGAGCGAGGCTGCCACACGGCTGCTTTTCCCGTGCTGGCAGGCTGCGCCAAACGGTCATTGACCACGATGGCCGCAGTCAGACGCCGCACCCGGCCAGGAGTGTCGACCTCGTGCCGCTCGGTTTTTGAGGCAGCGTAGGTACCGGATTCGGTCTTGGCCGATTGCGGCGAAGTTGTCTGTTGCGGATAGACGGGCAACGCCTGGGAGTTGGGAGCGTTCGAGGCGGTGCCGGGAACGCCGGCAGCAACGGCTTGCGGGCCGGACGCCTGTTCGGTGCGTTGCATGGAAAGTGTGACCGTCTTGTCCGGGTCGTAGATTTCTTGGGTCACATCGGTCGCGGCCCGATCGTAGTCAAGCGTGACCGAGGCACGGACGTTGCCGGCACCGGTCACTGGCTCAAGGGTGGAGACCAGCTTCTCTTCGAGCGCCTGTTCGGCTGTAAGTTCGAGGGCCTCGGCTGTCTTGGGTCCGAGCGGCAGATGGCCACCGGCATCGACGAGAACTACGTTGTCCGCCGTGAGCCCGTCGACGGCGGAGGCCACCAGGTTCCGGATCGCCTCCGGCTCGCCATCGGCCAGAGAGCGATGGCGCAGTTTGATGACGACCGAGGCCTTGGCTGCGCGCTCCTGATCGCGAAACAGAGAGTCATGCGGCAACACCAGGTGAACCCGGGCGGATTCAATGTCGGCGAGCGTGCCCACGGTATGTTCGAGCTCTCCCTCGAGCGCGCGCTGATAGTTCACCTGCTCGTCAAACTCGGAACCCACCCAATTGGGCTTGTCAAAGATCTCAAAACCCAGCCGGCCGCTTTTCACGCCGCCCTTTGCCGCGGTTGCCAACCGCGCTTTATCGAGTTGAGCGGCAGGAACCTGGATTCCGGCGCCATCGGGTGTAGGCTCAAAAGGGATCTGCGCCTGGGCCAGAATCTGGCCTGTTTGGCGCGCGTCCTCCGGATCGAGGTTCACGTACAGGGTTCGCCAGTCGGGGCGCAGAGCGTACCAAAGCAACCCTCCGGTCAGTACAGCCAGCAAGATTGCGGCCGCAGTTGCCCAACTGCGCTGCAGGGGAGCCATCTGGGCCCAAAGGATCCGGCTTGTTCCCCACAATCCCAGGAGACGGTCCACAAGCTGGGGCTGCCCGGGTCTTGCCGGGGGGCTCTTTTCCAGTTGTGTTCCCGTGGCCATGCTTTCCGCAACCCGATGCTTTCCAATACCCTCTGAAGCCCGGACATTGGCCTGAACTCACAACCCGCCCGAGGTTTTGATTCGATCCGTTTCCCGTCCTTCTGTTTGCCGTCCTTGCCTTTAACGTCCTTGATCGATCAACTCGCTGAACATGCCAGGGCGGACGCGATCTGATCGGACGGCTAGAACTGCATGCCAATCACCTGCTGATAGGCCTGCACCGCCTTGTTCCTTACCGCCAATGCCAGTTCGAAAGCCATACTCGCTTTCTGGGTGGCGATCATTGCCTGGTGCACATCCACACCGGCGCCTGTCATGAGGCCATCGACAGCCACACGAGCCTGGTCTTCAAGCTGGTTCACCTGGCCGACTGCGTCTGTGAACAGATCGGAGAATGGCGCGGGCGCCGCAGCCTGGCCGGCCGGCGACGGCATTTGAGCCACGGCGCTTGAGGAGAGGTTTGGCGCTGATGCGGAAGAGGCCATCACTGCATTCGTCAACGGTTGCATCCGTGCTCCTCACTTGCTCGCCGGTCGTCAGGTTCCCTGGCAATCAGCGCCGGAGATCAAAGTCGATTCGGATACCGGCTATGACTTTGCAATCTCCAGCGCCACGCTGATCATGCCCTTCTCGGCCTGCACCGCGGAACTATTCAGGCCATATGCACGCGTTGCCCCCATCAGATCAACCATCTCTGTGAGCGGATTAATGTCCGGGTAAGAGACATACCCGTCCGCGTCCGCATCCGGATGCCCTGGATCGTAGCGCTTGAGCGGTGGAGATTGATCCTCGACCACTTGCGCAATATGCACACCCGGAGCCGCATTGGCGGAGCCGGGAAAAGCCGGGAATGCCGCCTGAGCCGGGGAACCCGCTATGTCGAAGGGTTTTCCTTGAGTGGAGACAGGCGAGGCATCGGACATGGAAGCAAGAAATGCCGGGTCATCCCGGTCGGCGGCAAACACGACGTGCTGACGGCGATAGGGACCGCCGGTGGCTGTCCGGGTGGTTTCCGCATTGGCCATATTGGCTGCTACCACTTCGGCACGCATCCGCTCTGCCTGCATGGCTTCGCCTGAGGTTTCCATCAATCCGAACAAGTTCATCGACGACTCACTTTCCCGGGCAAGCAGGCTTGTCCGTCGCTCGGTCTTGGGTCGGAGTTGATCGATCTTCGACGGCGGGCACTACTTGTCTGCATGAATGGCATCCATGATGCGTTGATACTCCTGGTGGAGGAGGGCTACTCCTGTCTTGAACTTCAGCTGCGCCTCGGCAAGATTCAGGCCTTCACGATCCAACGAAACATTGTTGCCATCGGGGCGCGCAATCAGTCCGTCCACGGCGCCTACGTGCACAGGCTTCGACGGTAGTCCCTGGTCCGCTCCAGTCATGGCGTAGCGCATCTCCGCCTCAAAGTCCATGCCAACGGCCTTGTAGCCCGGAGTGTCGATGTTCGCCATGTTGGCCGCGGTCAGTTTTGCCTCGTCGGTAGCGAGATCCAGGTAGCGGGTTATCTGGTCACTCAGCCTCGTTTCAATTCCAAGGTCCATCGCACGATCCCCCGTTTGACGTCATTCCGTTGAACATCCCTCCCAGAACCTTCCCTTTGTCAGGACCTCAGTTTTGAATGAGACCGAAGTCGATTTCGCGCGCGGAGAGCGCAGGATCCTCACCCGCCAGAATGACTGCCCGCTCAAGCACGTGTTCGAGCTCTCGAACATTTCCCGGCCAATTGTGCGCCGAGAGCTTGGCGAGTGCAGACGAATCCAGGCGCTTGACCGGCGTCTCCCTGCCCAGCTTTTGCATGAAATGCTCCACGAGCCGGGGCAGGTCCTGGCTGTGTTCCGCGAGCGACGGAGTGCGGATAAGGAAGACTGCCAGCCGGTAATAGAGATCGGAGCGGAAGGTGCCGCTCGCCGCATGCTGGGCCAGCGGCCTGTGTGTGGCAGCGACAATCCGCACATCCACCTTCACGGTTTCGTTGTCTCCTACGCGTTGCAGTTCGCCGCACTCCACAAAACGGAGGAGCTTGGATTGCAAAGCCAGCGGCATCTCGCCGATCTCGTCGAGGAACAGCGTTCCCCCGTCTGCGGCTTCAATGCGGCCGACCCGGCCGTGCACGGCCCCGGTGAATGCGCCGCGCGTGTGTCCGAACAGTTCCGCCTCAAGCAGAGCCTCGGGAATGGCCGCGCAATTAATGGCGACAAACGGCTTCCGGCTTCTTGGAGAAAGGCGGTGCAGGGCCTCGGCCACCAGCTCTTTTCCCGAACCGGTGGGACCCTCAATAAGAACCGGAGTCATTCTGGGAGCAACCAGCCGGATGCGACGGCTGACCTCGAGCATGCAGGGAGCGTTTCCGATCAGCTCCGGCAGCCGGTCGCTGGCCGCCGACTCAGCACCATGAGCCTTTTTCTCCTGAAGTGCCGGCAGCGCATCTGTGGCCCTGGGTCGGGTTTCGACCGCTACCCGCGTGCTTTCGACCGTGCGCGTCGATTCCAGGGGACCCCTCGAGACGAAAGCCGAGTCTTGAACAGAGGGAATAGGCCAGGGAGCGAGATGGTTACGGTCCATTTGGTCGGCGTCCCCGGCCGTATTTAGCCCATCGAGCGCAGGTGCCGCATTCCACGACGCCGTGTCCGTATCCTGACAGCGGCGCAGCGCATAGAGCAACTCCTGTCGATGGGGGCAGCGCGGACTCTCCAGCGTGGACGAGCCGCCCGCTGCGATCACGTCCACCTGCGGAAACGAGCCCTTGAAGTCCGAGAGGAACTCGCCAAGATCGAGATCGGGCAGCCATGAGTCGACAATGACCGCCTCAGGCTGAGCAGATTCTGCTTCGGCCCAGGTCTGCGCTCCGCCGTCCGCCTCACGGACTTGCCAGCGCAGGCCTGTCAGAATCTGCGAGAGCCGCTGGCGGAAACTCGAGTCGGCGCTGGTGACGACTGCAGTGCGTACGCGGACACGAACGTTGGAAGGCAAAGTGGTTTCTGGAACGGGCAGCATGAAAATCTCCTCACCGCAGAGCGGTAATTTCTTTCGAAGAACAAAAATCAGTTGACCTCAATCACCGGAACTTGTGTCGATTGCCCGGATTGAGATACGAGAAGAGCCGATGGCAGACAGATGGCCAATTCAGCCTCGGAAGGAACCACATAGCCCTTCCCGCGCACAGTTCGTATCAAGTGCCCGGGAGCCGGGTCCTTCAATTTGCGGCGGAGATAGTTGATGTAGACATCGACGATATTGGTAGTTTGAGCAGGTTCGAGATTCCACACGGACTCCAGAAGTTCCACGCGAGAAACACACTGGCCGCGATTCAACATCAGGTGCTCGAGAAGCGCGAACTCCTTGTTGGTGAGCAGGACGGACTGATTTTTCCGGCGGGCAGTGTGTTCCAGACGATCCAGTTCGAGGTCGCCGGCCCGCAGCTGCAGGCGTGCTTCCCTTTTGCGGCGCAGCAGCGCCCGGCAGCGAGCGCGAAGCTCATGCAAGCTGAAAGGCTTGACCATCAAGTCGTCGGCTCCAAGGTCGAGGCAGCGGACGCGCGTGTCAACCTCCTGGCGGGCAGTCAACACCAGAATCGGGAGGTCGAGATCGAGCGCCCTGACCTCCTCAAGAACCTGCTCACCGTCCTTGACCGGCATGTTCAGATCGAGGATCGTGAGGTCAGGCAGATCTTGCCGAAAGGCCTCGACGGCGGCTCCGCCATCATAGGCAAGGCGAACGCGATGCCCGTCTGCCTCTAATCCGCGACTAAGAAACAATCCCAATGCTTTGTCGTCCTCAGCGATCAACAGCCTCATGGCAGCTCTCTCTCCGGGCATCGCCCCAGCCAGCGACTACTGCCGCTTGAACCTCTCACGCCCGGCTAACTCTTGAAGAACCGACCGGGTGGATTCCAAGCGATGTCCCATCTCCACCTTCGCGCCTGCAGAGATGAAACTCAAGATTAGAGAGAGGAAAGAATGGTTAGCTTTTCCTAAAGAGGATCGAGTGGGAAGCCGTTTCCAATTTGCCACGGTTGGTTGCACATCCGTGATGGACGTCACTGCCGAACGCGTACCACTCGGAAATCGCAAGTGCAGAGGCGCAATGGAGGAGCGGGAAGGGCCTGAGTTTGCGGGTCGAGTCAGCGCAATTGCAAGCCGTCTGGGCTATGGTTTGAGGGTTTTCTTTGACGACGCCTTGTTCCCGTACATGGCTGCGTCGGCGCGGGCAAGCAGGTCTTGCATCGTCTCGCCGGGATGGAATTCGGCCATACCGATCGAGGCATCAACTCTCAACTTCAGGGCAGTTGGATTACGCTGAATCGTATAGTTTCCGCAAACCCACCTGGTCAGCCTTTCTGACTGGGCCGTTGCCTCCGGCAAAGTGCATTCGAGCACAATGATGAACTCGTCGCCTCCCCAGCGCCCGATCACGTCGTTCGATCGGCAAGCAGACACGAGTTCCGTTGAAAACTGCTTCAGGACTTCATCGCCAACCAGATGACCGTGCTCGTCGTTCACGTGCTTGAACGAATCGATGTCTACGATCGCCACGCAGAACGCAACGCCCTCTGCAATGCGGCGCTCGATATGGCGCTCGACACACAGCCGGCTGCGGACGCCTGTGAGGGCGTCACGAAACGCTATCTCCTCGGCCTTTCCCAATTTCGTCCGATAGGCCGAGACCTGTTCGCGAAGACGGTCAATGGCGGCTTTTCCTTCCGACGTCATCCTGTCGATTGAGGTCTTCAGCTCCGATGCACTTTTCACGATTGAAGCGCGAATCTCAGTCAGATCTTCAAGGCTCGCAATCTCCGTCAGCCGTGCCGTCACCTCGCTGATCTGTCCGGCGCATCGCTCGTCTCTTGCGCCCACCGATTCGGCCATCCGCGCCATCACAAGAAGGAGGTCCCTGACCTCGTCACTTTTCCTGAGGTAATGCCGAGCGGTACTTTGCCCCCAACCGCTGAGTTGCTGACGCACGCCGGCGTCTGTTTGCTGCAGCGTCGCATCATCCACACCGAGAACGAGTTTTCGTCCGAACTTATCCAGTTGGTCTTTAAGCTCTCCTCCCAGCGCCGGGCATGCATCCAGACTGCAATTGCCCATCGCGACCAGCGCCGAGCGATACGCCTCGATCGCGGCGGAGACTTTTCCTCCACGGTCGATCTCACGACCCTGATCGGAAACGATCTGGTCGGAATCGAGGTACTTTTTCAGGGAGATCATAGGTCCTCGCGGCGATTCATGGCACGGGAAGTCAAAACAGTCCAACTCTCTTCTCCTATCGGCAAGCGCGCGCCTTCCCCTTAGTGGCCGTGGGAAATGGTTGCCCCGCCTTTTCCACAGAGCCAGTTACCTAAGTGCACACCGACGATTAGCCAGTGCTACGAAAGCGCTATGGAATTCCCATGGAAATCATCGATCCTAAAGCCTGATCGACTTTTGTTGCCTTGAGGTTTCTGCCTTGGACTGGAGCAAACTGCCTGATTTGGCGGCCGTAGGGCTGCTTGCGGTTGCCTTTGCAACCGTGGCACGGAGAAGCCAGACCCGAGTCTCTGCCTGGTGGCTCGCAGGCTGGGTCATGATCGCGCTCCACTATGCCGGCTTTATCTTTGTTTCAAGCCCTGGACGGTTCGGCGCTATTGCGCTCTATATCGGCGTTGCTTCTTTCGCATGGGCAGGCATCCTCTTTATGTGGGCGTCGGTGCCCACTCGCCAGAATCGCTCCAGTCACTGGATGCTGGCCGTTTTACTGGGCGCGAGTTCGCTCTACATCGATCTAATCGCCGTCAATCCCGCTGCAAAATGGGCCTTGATTCCAGCCGCAATCCTGTTTGGCGTCTTGCCGCTCGCAGTTGCTCTTATCAGCTTGCGCAACCGGCAGAATAGCCCCCTGCGCTGGGCGACTGTCGCGCTGTATTGCTGTTTGTCGGTCTTCCTGTTGGCCTTCCAGCAGAGACCCGGCAATGGTCCCGATCTCGCGTTGAACGCAGTACTCTTTGCCACATACTTCGGCTGTTTTGTGCACTTCTGGTTTGCCTATCGGCGCGCAACGTCCGGTGCGTTCCTTACCACCGTGGGATTCTTTGCTTGGTCCATGGTGTTTGTAGTGTCGCCATCGATCAGAGCGCTGCTGCCAGGTGTTCGTCTCGAGAGCGAAGTCTGGAATCTGCCAGAATATGTGGTTGCTGCTGGAATGATCCTTCTACTGCTCGAGGAGCAGATTGAGCATAATCATTACCTCGCGCTGCATGATGAACTGACAGGATTGCCCAACCGGCGCCTTTTTCAGGATCGACTAATAAAGGCTCTCGAGCGGGCTCGGCGTACTGGATCGCAAACTGCGTTACTGCTGATCGATCTGGACCAGTTCAAACATGTTAATGACACGCTGGGGCATCACGCCGGAGACCAGGTGCTCAGGCGCGTTGGCGCAATTTTCTCCGCACGCGTCCGTCGCTCGGATACCGTTGCAAGAACGGGTGGCGACGAATTCTCGGTCATTCTGGATCAGCCCATTACGCGCTCAGATGCGGAACTGGTTGCTACATCTCTGGCCGAACTGATTCATGAGCCATTTGAAGTCGCGAACAAGACGATCCAGATCGGCGCGAGCGTAGGCATCGCGGTTTTCCCGGATGATGCAGTTGATGCCGAGGGACTTTGCATTGCGGCTGACCAGCGGATGTACGACTTCAAGTTCGCGGCTGGGCACCATGCGGGCTCTCCTCGTCCTCCCAAATCCGCAATGCCTCAGTCAAATGAGGCATCTGAAGGCTCGAAGCGCGCCGGCTAAAAGGCGAAAAAACAAAAGAGCAGGGCCCGGACGGTGGGTCCGGGCCCTGCTCTTGTTCACTTCCGTTGTAAAAGAACTACCTGGGGCCGCCGGGACCGCGACCGCCTCCGCCACCTGGACGGCGACGACGCCTGCGACGATTGTTGTCAACCGGGGGACGTGCAGCCCCACCGGGCGCGACTACCGGCACAGGGGCACCGTCAACGCGATTGAAGTTCGGTTCGGTCTCCTCATCGAACTCCTCGGTGCCGGCCTCGTCGAAGTCGTCTCCGCCTTCGATCAGAATGGTGCTCTGATTGGAGGTTGGCTGACGCTCGTCGAACTCGTTTCTGGGCCGTGCAGGAGGAGGAGGAGCGGGAGCGGCATACGACTCTCCGCTTTCCTCGCCGCCGCCATTTTCGACTGGAGACGTCTGAGCCAGCTTGGCCTTCTGTTCCTTGATGAGCGCCTTGCGGCTCAGCTTGATCCGATTGCCCTCGATGGCCAGAACTTTGACCATCACCTGGTCGCCCTCGCGAAGTTCATCCTTAACTTCCTTGACGCGATGCTCTGCGATCTCAGAAATATGCAGCAGCCCATCGGTTCCGGGGAACAGCTCGACGAATGCGCCGAACTCCGCCAGCCTGACCACCTTGCCCAGGTAGGTCTTGCCGATCTCCGGCACAGCGGTGAGATCGCTGATCATCGCCAGCGCCTTCTTCATGCCGTCAATATCGCTGGAGGCGACACTCACCTTGCCTGTGTCGTCGACATCGATCTTGGCGCCGGTCTGCTCGATGATGCCACGGATGGTTGCGCCGCCCTTGCCGATCAGATCGCGAATCTTGTCGGTTGGAATCATCACGGTCTGGATGCGCGGTGCATACTGCGAACGCTCCTGGCGCGGGCCATCGAGCACAGCGTCCATCTTGTCGAGCAGGAAGATCCTGCCGCGCTTGGCCTGCTCCATTGCCTGCTGCAAGATTTCGCGCGTAAGTCCGCCAATCTTGATGTCCATCTGCAGCGCGGTAATTCCCTTGCGCGTACCGGCAACCTTGAAGTCCATGTCGCCGTAGTGATCTTCTGCTCCGGCGATGTCGGTAAGGATGGCATAGTCGTCGCCTTCCTTCACGAGCCCCATGGCTACGCCCGCTACCGATCCTTTAAGCTGGATTCCGGAATCGTAAAGAGCCAGACTGGCGCCGCAAACCGAGGCCATGGACGAAGAGCCGTTGGACTCGAGGATGTCAGAGACGATGCGGATTGAATAGGGCGATTCTTCAGCGCTGGGAAGTACCGCTGAAATTGCCCGCTCGGCGAGGGCTCCGTGCCCGATTTCGCGACGGCCGGTACCGCCCATGCGGCCGGTTTCGCCTACGGAGAATGGCGGGAAGTTGTAATGCAGCATGAAGTTCTTGCGCTGCTCACCCTCATAACTTTCCAGCCTCTGGCCATCGTCCGCGGTGCCCAGCGTGGCCGTAACCAATGCCTGCGTTTCGCCGCGGGTAAAGAGTGCCGAGCCGTGCGTGCGGGGCAGAACGCTCGTTTCGATTGTGATGGCGCGAATCTCGTCGAAGGCGCGACGATCGGGACGAATGCGGTCGCGCGTGACCTGCTCGCGGAAAGTGCGCTCGCGCAGGTGCTCATAGTATGTGCCGAGCTTCTTCTTCGCGGACGGATCGTCGGCGGGAAGCTCCGCAGCCAGCTCATCCTTGATCTGCTTGATGAGCGCGTAGCTCTCGGTCTTGCCGTGAGCCTTGGTGTCAAGAGCATCCTTCAAGCGGTCGCCAATCTTGGCCTTGAGTTCGCCGTAGTAGGCTTCGTCAAACTCGGGAGCGGTAAATGCCCGCTTGGGCTTGCCGGCCTTGGAGACCAGCTCATCGATTGCGGCCACGATCTTCTTGATCTCTTCGTGGGCGAACTCGATTGCGGCAAGGATGACTTCTTCAGTCTCCTCCTTGGCGCCCGACTCGATCATCACGATGCCGTCTTTGTGTCCGACAACCATGATGTTGACGGTTGTGAGAGCGCGCTCGGCATAGGTTGGATTCACTACGAACTCGCCATCGACGCGGCCAATTCTGACGGCGCCGACAGTCGCACTAAACGGAATATCGGAAAGCGCCAGTGCAGCCGCGGCTGCGTTGATTCCGATCACATCGGGATCGTTGTCCTTGTCTGCGGAGAAGACGAGCGCGATCACCTGGGTCTCGTTGCGGAAGCCATCAGGAAAGAGTGGACGAATGGGGCGATCGATTTGGCGGCAGGTAAGAACTTCCTTCTCGCTCGGCCGGCCTTCACGCTTGATGAATCCTCCGGGGATGCGTCCACCGGCATAGGTGTATTCGCGATAATCCACCGTGAGAGGAAAGAAATCGATGCCCTCTCGGGGATCGGGAGAAGCGACCGCTGTAGCCAGAACGACGGTATCGCCGGTGCTCACGAGCGCGGCACCGGATGCTTGCTTGGCCATGCGGCCAGTCTCAAAGACCAACCGCTTGCCGCCGGCAAGCTCGACTGCTACTTCATGCTTGGTAGACATAGTGTCCTCTTTTCGTTTTGTTCGCTTGGGAAACTTGGTTTGGGAAGCCGCAGAAGGAAGATGGGGTGTGCATTGCAATCGCATCGAAGAAAAACGCAGGCGCACAAATACGCAGAGCCCGAGAGGAATCAATCCCCTCAGGCCCTCGCATTGAGCAGCGTACAAATCTTCCTGGTTTGAACAGGCGCAAACGATGGATATGCAACCTACCCGGCAAACAGTTCAATTCGCCAGGTACAGCATGGCCCCAGATTCTGGGTGAAACAGGGGCCGTGACCAGTTTCCGGTCTGGGCGCTTCCGGTTCAATGTCAGCTTTCTGATTATTTGCGGATGCCGAGTTTGCCGATTACGTCGCGATAGCGATCGGAATCATGCGTCTTCAGGTAATCCAGCAGGCGGCGGCGTTTACTAACCAGTTGCAGGAGGCCACGCCGCGAAGCGTGATCCTTCTTGTGCGTCTTGAAGTGCTCGGTCAGTTCGCCAATCCGCTCACTCAGAATCGCGATCTGAACCTCCGGCGAACCGGTGTCAGTATCGTGGGTGCGGAAGCGTTCGATCAGGGTGGTTTTCTTTGCAGTCGCCAGCACGGCGTCAGTTACTCCTCTTGTCTTCTCAGGTCCACTTCTTAAGTGTCTAGAGTGAGATTACCATGAACAGCCGACTCGGCGCCATTAAGAGGCGGCCCGGAACCTGGAAGAAAAAC
>Ga0302320_10013952_pt1 | contig 16678 bp, 12 predicted proteins | sample Bog_T0_3_FD_202130 | JGI IMG/M metagenome (GOLD analysis project Ga0302320, IMG submission 202130) | Peat permafrost microbial communities from Stordalen Mire near Abisko, Sweden - Bog_T0_3 | ecosystem: Environmental > Terrestrial > Soil > Wetlands > Peat | place: Sweden: Abisko, Stordalen Mire... | reverse complement strand
CGTCTTTGCGGCACGGCTGAAGCCGTGCCCTTTCAAAACTGCCCTGAATCAGCAGTTCTTGGACAGGTTCTAAGAGAATGGATGGCGCGGAATCCTTCCAGTTTCCGTTGTGCTTTCCGCGCACTTGAGCGTAGTTTCTTAGTTCCCGGCGGCTGAAAATCGCTGTTGGGGTGGGTGGCTGCGGCAGGGAAATCGTCTGGCCGGCCAGTTTCCTGGTCGATTCTTCAGGATCTTGAACACGATTCGCTTTTTTCGCCTGCCAGACTATAGCTTGTTGCGGTAATGTGGGGGAGGACACTGATTTGCAGGCGGACCTCACCATGGGCAATATAGCCAGCGCGCTGACGCTTCAATCCGAAGAAGCAGCTCTGATCGTGGAACTCCGAGCCGGTTCTGAGGAGGCGTTCGCGTGGCTGATCGGGCACTACCATCAGCCGATTTATTCGCTTCTGGCCCGCACCGTGCAGGACAGAACCGAAGCCGCGGACCTCACCCAGGAAGTGTTTGTGAAGGTCTTCCGGGGGGTGGGCAACTTCCACGGCGAGTCATCCCTGCGTACCTGGATCTATCGCATTGCGCTGCATGAGGCATCGAACCAGCGACGGTGGTGGATGCGGCACAAGCAGCGCGAGATCCCAATTGAGCAGGAGATGACGGATGGGGATTGCGGGACGCCGGTCCGGTTGAAGGACATGCTGGTGGACCCAGCCGAGTCACCCTATGAGATTGCCGTGCACGGGGAAAACCGTGCGCGCGTGGAAGAGGCGCTGAAGAAAGTGCCGGAGCCGTTCCGGACCACATTGATTCTGAGGGATATTGAGGGCTTTGTTTACGAAGAAGTGGCGGAGATGCAGGGCGTGAACCTGGGGACGGTGAAGTCGCGGCTGGTGCGGGGGCGGGCAGCTTTGAAGGCCATCCTTTTGGCGCCGGCGACGGATTGCCAGGCGGCCAATGCATCGGGATTAATAACTCTGGGAGAGGAGGCGCGATGAGCGGGTGCCGTGAAGTACAGGCGAAGTTTACGGAGTATCTGGATGGCCGGCTGAATGGACGGGAGATGCAAATGGTCTCGTCTCACCTGGATGGTTGCCGAAGCTGTTCCGGCGAGTGGGACTCGCTGCGCCTGATGCAGGAGTCTTTGTCGGTGCTTGGCCCGGTTCCGGAGCCGGCTGACATGCTGCTGAGGATTCGAGTGGCGGTGAGCCAGGAGCGCGCGCGGAGCCGCCGCAGCGTGTTCGCGGGCTGGGAGATGACCTGGAAGAATACGGTTGGACCGTTTCTGCTGCAGGCTGGGGCCGGATTTGCCAGTGCCGTCCTACTCCTGGGTTCGATTATTGTGCTGGTGACGATGTTTGCGCAGCCGGAGATGGCCCAGGCCACCAAGGATGAGCCGCTGGGCAACCCAACTTCGCCGCGGTTGCTGACCTTGTCGGACGCGGCCAGCGATACCCAGATCGGTGATTTTTCCGGTCCGGTGGTGGTTGAGGTCTATGTGAACGGCAAAGGGCTGATGTACGACTATCGGATTGTTTCTGGTCCTGACGATGAAGCGACCCGGTCCGAGTTGGAGACGCTGCTGCTGACCAGACGCTTTGCGCCGGCCGAATTCTTTGGTCAGCCGGTGCGCGGGTTGGCGGTGCTGTCGTTCTCGGGAGTGTCTGTAAGGGGTTAGGGATTAGGAAAAGCACGCGACCCGCCTGGAGGATTCTGGGTGGGTCTTCCTGTTTCTGGGGCCCGAGGAGAGAGTTGCGGGAGCGAGTCCTCTATTTCCCAATAGGCACGCTGAAAATCTGTGTTTTTGGGTTGCAAACCGGCCAAAAGAGGCTGTTTGTCGCGAAAAACAGCCTCTTTTTTGAGGTCTCTGTTTACTTGTTGGTGCACTGGATGTTTTTTGCAAATCATTCATTCTGTGTATGTTATGCTACTTCCCGCTGCAAATCCCGGTATATTTGTGGGGGGAGGGGGGCTTTGGTGGGGGTGATACGGACCGGTCACATCCCTGACAGAACAGACCGGAGACATGCCTGACACTGCAAACGAGCGGGCAGCGCCCGAGGACACTCCTGACGGATTGAATCGCGTTTTTTGCCAGTGCGTGGCGGTCATGAATTCATTGTGCGCTTTTCGGAGAAATAGACTGCAAATCCAGAGAAAAAACTTCGAAGGGACGGTTTCCAAATTCCCGACCAACCGGCGGGAGCCAGGAGTCCAATGCCGGCGGGCTCTGGACCCGCCGCTTCCTTTTCTGGACAGCCGAGATGTCCGCGGGGGAGATTTGCGGACGCTGGTGGACATCCCGTTATCACCAATGGTTCTGGGAACATCCCGTCTGGCCGCCGGGTTTCCCCGAGAGCAGGTAGGGGAAATTCTGCTCCAAGTTTAATGTTCAGGAATTGGTGAACTGTTAAACTCTTAATTTCGGCAGGGAAGAGGTGTGTTTTCCTTCAACCTTGCCGGTGCTCCTGCCGATACCACAGATGGTCGTTGTTGATTGGTCAGGTGTCATGGTTGCAATGCGCGAAACATCTATTTCGCTTTCTCCTGAAGGCGGCCCTGGATCCAGGTCCAGGTTTTCGCGCAGGGATGTCTGGATTCTCGTCAGTATTCTGTCCATACTCCTGATTCAGCGGATAGGGTTTGACGTCCTGGGAACTGGTTCGAGGGCTTCGTTCAACGACGCGCTCTCGATACTCGCGAATACTCTTGCAGTTGGCAACTGTCTGGCCGCATCCCGGCGGGGCCGCGGCGTATCGCGCGTCTTCTGGCTTTTATTCGCGATCGCTTCAGCGAGTGAACTATTTGGAAATGCGGGGTGGGCCTACTACCGCTTTACCCATGCCGCATTACCTGATTCCGGATTGTTTCCCTCCTTGTTTTACAGGCTCGCCGCGGCACCGATGGCGATCATTCTGTTTCTTTCGGGAGATGTCAGCCGGTCCAAGCTGGGCGCCTTCCTCGACGGGGTGATGGTTGTTGGTCTGGTAGGAGTGACAACCTATCAAGTCCAGATGGCAGAGATCAGTTCCCACGATCCGAAGATCTGGCAGGTCATCGGAATGGGAACGGCAGTGAACGGAATCCTGGCCCTGGCTGCGGTAGTCCGGTATTCCCTCTCCGCATCCGGCACTCTGCGAGAGTTGTTCGGACGGCAAGCGTTCTTTCTCTCGATTTATCTCTTCGTTTCCTTCAGCACGAGCTTTGTAGATGCTTACCTGCCGAGCATCGATGCGCAGTTCGATTTGATCTGGCTTCTCCCGAGCCTGGTGAGCGCGTATCTTTCAATTACATGGCGCCCGCAGGTGGCGGAGGAGAGGGCGCAGACGCAACGGATAAGCAGGCGGATATCGCTGCTGTGTTTCAACCTGACACTGGCTACCTTGGTACTGGGGAGCGCCATTCTCGGGCTCCGGATGGTAGATTCAACCCGTTTGATTGGGCTGATCGCAGTCACGATAGTGCTGTTTTCCTTTGCGGTCCGGTCCGCGCTGATGCAGGATACCCAGGAAAAGTACCTTTCCGCGTTGCAGGAGAGCAGAACCGAGTTGGAGCGTCAGGCACTCTACGATGAACTGACGGGGTTGCCGAATCGCCGGCTTTTTGCGGAGCGGCTAAGTCAGGTAATTGCCATTGCCGAGCGGGAGGAGCACAGGTCCGCGCTGTTTTACGTGGACCTTGATGGCTTCAAGCCGGTAAACGACAAGTTCGGGCATTCTATCGGCGACGCGCTGTTGAATCGGGTAGCGCATCGGATGCTTTCGCGGGTTCGGAAATCCGACACGTTGGCCCGGATGGGGGGCGATGAGTTTACCTGGCTGGTCTCGCATATCTCGAGCAAAGATCAGGCTGCCCAGTTGGCGGAGGAAATGCACCGGTTTCTGAGCGAACCATACGAGATTGAAGGCCTCACGATTTCAATTACTGCCAGCATCGGCATCGGCGTATTTCCAGATGATTCCACAGACCCGATCGCTCTCGTGGAACAAGCTGACAATGCGATGTACGTGGTGAAACGCGAGCGCAAGGATGGTTTCAGGCAGGGGCTGAGATGAGTTGGATTTCCTGGCGGCTTTGCACCGGAGGAAGCGAGCCAAGCTGGTATGAGCTTTTCAGGGCATCCCGAGCCAGGTCTCGCTCCAATACCTGACAGCAACTCCCTTGGCTCCTGCTCCACTTGATGAAATTCCCGACAAGGCCGATACAGGATTTAAGCCTCACCCTCCCTGGAGAGGCGAGCTCGGACAGGCCGGCCAGCATGTCGGAACAGGTGGGCCAGATGGTGGCTCAGATTGCCACCGCGGCATCGCGGCAGCAGAGCGCGACCGAGGAGATCAATTCGAGCGTGTCGCAGATTTCCGGGCTCGCGCAGGGGTCCTCGGCCAACGCCGACAAGACCTCCGATGAGTGTGGCCATCTTTCCGCGCTAGCCTCGGAACTTCATCACCTGCTGTGAGAGTTTTGTGTCTGCCAGAACTCCACCTTCTCATTCGGCACAAATGAAAGCCTAGTCCGAACCCCGGCGGATCGGAAGCAAGGGTATGCCGGCACTCGAGCAGCGCCAACGCAGGTAGTCCAGAAGTCTTTATTCCACGTCGCATGTGCCCCGTTTGACCCGGCTGGTGCGTCTAACTAGACTTGCAGGCAGGGATGCTCAATGACGTTTCGTAGTGTTCGATCGGTATTTGTTGTTTCGGCTGTTCTTTTCTGCCTCCTTTTGGCGCTCGCTCCGCTCGCTGCTCAGGCACAGTCGGCCGCAGGTAATCCTGCAAAGGGGCAGAGCTCGTCGTCTTCGCAGCCGGTGGAGCAGGAGAAGGCGCCTTCGTTGATTGATCCGGCGGGGCCGACGATTTCGCTGGTGCCGTCGGAGTCAGTGTTTGTGATGGCGGCGGCGCTGAATGCGTGCGGGTACGACGAGGGTTTGCAGGACAGCGCGCCGGTGCGCAAGCGGATTCGGGACGAGGTGAACCAGGCTCTGGGCAAGAGCGAAGAGGCTCGCACGGCACGGGATAAGGTGTGCCTTTACATTGCACAGCACCGGATGACGGGCACGGAGAAGGACATTTCGCAGTACATTTCGCTGGCGCTCTACCTGACGCCGCCGCCGGAGATGGAGACGTCAGAAGAGCTGACGGAGATGCCGCCCGACTCGACGCAGGTGGTGGAGATTGTGCCGCTGCTGAAGGATTTTGCAGCGGATGTGGATTTGCACGGGATCTGGCTGACGGTTCACCCGATCTACGACCGTGAGGCCGACAAGCTCCACGATCCAATGTCGAAGATGATTCAGGCGATGGATCTGTACTTGAAGATGCCGGCGGCTACCGACTACGGGCGGCGTTTTGTGGTGGTGATTGAGCCGCAGCTCTCGCCGAGCGTGGTGAACGCGCGAATCTACGGCACGGACTTTGTGGTGGTGGTTTCGCCGGTGAATGGGCAGGTTCCGATGGCGGATGTGCAGCACACCTACCTCCACTACCGCATTGAGCCGCTGCTGGAGACGCGGGCCAACGCGATCGACCGGACGCAGCCGTTGTTGAAGGAAATTCGGGATGCGCCAATGGAGTTCCGCTACCGGTCAAATACGCTGCCGCTGACGATTGAGTGCCTGATCAAGGCGATTGAGGCGCGGACCATGGATACCGGGGTTCCGGTGTACAAGATTCCGGCGAATGTGGACCGCTCGGATTTGCCCCGTTATCAGCGGGAACTGCAGGTGTATCAGCAGAAGGTGGAAGCGATTCGCGTGGCGACGGTGCACCACGACATGACGCAGGGATTTGTTTTGACGCAGTACTTCTTTGAGCAACTGATCCAGTTTGAGAAGGATCCGGCGAGTCTCAAAGACACGATCGGGGAGATGGTCTATAGCATGGACGTGGACCAGCAGGTGCATCGGGCGCGGCAGATTGAGTTTGACAAGGAAGCGGACGGCGAGGTGCTGGCGCGGAGCCAGCCGCACAAGCTTACCGGGCTGGACCTGGCCGAAGCGCGGCTTGCAGGCGGCGATGTGGCGACGGCAAGCGCGATGGCCCGGCAGGCGCTGGTGGAGAATTCCGACAGCCTGGATGCTGTGGCGCAGGAGGCAAGGGCGAACTTCATTCTGGCGCGGGCGGCGATCATGACCGGACATCCTGAAGACGCGATCAACCGCTTCCAGAAGACGCTGGCGACGAGCAAGGATAACCGGCTGCTGGCGTGGTCGCATATTTATCTGGGCCGGATGCTGGATTTGGACTGCAAGCGGGATGAGGCGGTCTCCGAGTACAAGCTGGCCATGACGGTTCGCGACGGCCAGCAGGATACGCGGCTGGCCGCGGAGCGGGGCGCGAAGACGGCGTTTGCGATGAAGGGGCACAGCTGCGATGAGGATGCGGACGATGCGGCCCCGGCCGGAGCGGCAAAGCCTGTGGGAACTGCCGCGGCACCGGGAGGCGCGCAAAAGCCGCAGTGAGCCTTCAGCGGCTTGGGCCTGGCAGGAAGTTGTAGGGGAGCGAGGGTCAATTGTTGGCAGTCCTAGACGACCTGGAAGAAGCGCTGGGGCATAGTTTTGCCAGGCGCGAGTTGCTGGTGCATGCGCTGACGCATCGGTCTTTGGCGAACGAGCGGGGGGCGAACGAGCGGGGGACGACGCCTGGGCAAGTAGCGGACCCTGAGGCGGGTGACAACGAACGGCTTGAGTTTCTGGGGGATGCGGTGCTGGGCCTGGCCGTGGCTGAGGCTCTTTTTGCGGCGCATCCGCAGTGGCAGGAGGGCGAGCTGACCCGCATCCGATCGCAGCTGGTAAGCCGCAAGCACATGGCGGAAGTGGCTCTGGCTGTGGGTTTGGGCATGCATCTGCGGCTTAGCCGCGGGGAAGACAAAGGCGGGCTGCGCAACAAGGGCACGGTGCTTTCCAACTCCATGGAAGCGGTGATCGGGGCGCTGTTTCTAGATGGCGGACTGGAGCCGGTGAGAGTGTTTGTACGCCGGTTTGTGATGGGAGAGGCAGCCGACCAGTTGGCGGAGGAACTGCGATCAGGTGCGGCGCTGGGCAATTTCAAGTCAGCGCTTCAGGAACACTTGCAGTCAGCGCGAGGGGGAACGCCGGTTTATCTGGTCAAGGCGGAGAGCGGGCCGGACCATCGGAAACGGTTTATTGTCGAGGTTCGGGTGAAGACGGAAGGCGGGGAGATTGGACCATCCCTGGCACGTGGAAAAGGCAGCACCAAGAAGTATGCTGAACAAGATGCAGCCCGGTGCGCGTTGCAGCGATTGACCGCGGGGGCCGCGGCCGGCGCTGGTTTGCCGAGCGAAAACAAGGAGCAAAGATAGGGATGACCAGCGCAGTACCGGATAAGGAACGGGTGAAGAAGCCGGTTTCGCGGGTGCGGCTACATCTGCCCACGGTTCCTGAGGCGCTGGCATCTTTGCTGCAAACGGTTGTGGTGGCGCTGTTTCTGTTGACGTTTTTGCTCGAGCCGTATTTGATTCCATCGGAAAGCATGGAGCACACGCTGCTGGTGGGAGATTTCCTGCTGGTCAACAAGCAGATCTACGCGCCGTCGGACGGGCTGAGCCGTTTGCTGCTGCCGAATCGCGATGTGGAACGGGGGGATGTGATTGTCTTCCATCATCCGCGGCCGCCATTTCTGGTGAAGCGGGTGGTGGGGGTGCCTGGGGATCGGCTGCGGATCGAGAACGGGCATGTGATTGTGAACGGTGTCGCCCAGCAGGAGCCTTATGTGGTATTTGAGCCGGCGGCGATTAATCCGTTTCGCGATGATTTTCCCGCCAAGGTCTATACGGACCCGGAGGTTGACCCGCTGTGGTGGCGACAGATGCAGAATCTGACGCAGAATGGGGAACTTGTGATTCCGGCGGGGCAGTATTTTGTTCTTGGCGACAACCGCAACCACAGCCTTGATTCGCGCTTCTGGGGGTTTGTGCCGCGACCGGACATTGTCGCGCGTCCGGTGCTGATTTACTTCTCGGTGAGGCGGCCTTCCACGACAGATGTGCAGACAGATCCGCTGGAAGCCGCTGATGATAAACTCGGACACGACAGGGAACTTGCGGCCAAGCTGACTGGATTCGCGCGCTGGAGGCGGATATTCCAGGTGATCCACTAAATGCAGGGAACAGGGATTAGGGAACAGGGATTAGTTAGAAACCCGGAATACAAAGCGGCGTTGGCTGACAACTCGCTGAGAGCGACAGGATGACGAAGAAGAAGACGCCGAACTCCAGCACGCAGATCTCCAATACGCCGTCAGAACCTTTTGCCGAACCGGCGTCAGCCCCAACTGAAACCAGGGTGGAAGAGACGCCGTTTGAGGCAGTCGCCAGCATCTGCTCGGTGCTGGTGGTGGGTCTGTTTATCCTGACTTTTCTGGGACAGAATTTCGTAATTCCCTCCGGCTCCATGGAGGACACGCTGCTGGTGGGCGATCACCTGGTGGTGGATCGGATCACCCTGGCGCCGCCGACAAAGTGGATGCCGCTCGTGCATAGCCGGGAGCCAAAGCGCGGGGACATCGTGGTGTTTCTGAAGCCCTCGGCGGATCCCGACCCTTCCGATGGCTCGCCGACGTATCCGTTCCTGGTGAAGCGCCTGGTTGGCGTTCCGGGCGACCACATTCATCTGCGCAACGGCATCGTGATCCTGAACGGCGTGGCTCAGAATCCGCCCAGGGACAGCAAAGAAGGGGCGACACCCTTCAAGGAGTTTCTGGACGAGTATCCGACTACGCCGCCGACACCCGACATCGGCGCAACCGAAGCCTGGAGCGTGGAGTTTCCCAGCCACGTTGAGAACGGCGACCTGGTGGTTCCTGCGGGCAAGTTCTTCATGATGGGCGACAACCGGCACAACAGTCTGGACTCGCGGTATTGGGGCTTTGTGCCCAGGGAAAACATTGTGGGCCGACCGCTGTTCAACTATTGGTCGTTCAAGACGCCGGAAGACCAGTATGAGCAGACGGGGATCGGCAACTCGATCGCATGGATGGGCCATGTGGTGCTGCACTTCGTTAGCGATACACGCTGGGCGCGGACCTTGCACTTGACGCGGTGAGACTGGGCAGCTCGGATTCTGGAGCGTTTTTTCTATTGCTCAAGAGTGCGGGGTGGACCGGGAGGTCCACTCGACAGCCGGCCGGGAGGCCAGCGCTACCTGTTCTCGCAGCGGGCGGATACCTTTGACTGAGCAGAAGATTCACCCTATGCCAACAGGAAAAGTGCTCCAAAGGCACGGACTCTCGATGAATACAGAGGAAACGATCACAAAGCACGCCGAAGCCACCATTGCCAAGTTGGAGGAGACTCCTCTTGAAGCTGCCGCGGGTATTTGTTCGGTGCTGGTGGTCGGGCTTTTCGTCCTGACTTTTCTGGGCCAGAACTTCGTGATTCCGTCCGGCTCTATGAAGGATACCCTGCTGGTGGGCGACCACCTGATGGTGGATCGGATCACGCTGGCTCCGCCGACAAAATGGATGCCACTGATTCGCAGCCGCGAGCCGCAACGAGGCGATATTGTGGTCTTCCGCAAGCCCGTCGAGGACCTGGTGAACGGGCAGCCGGAACACTCTATTCTCGTAAAACGGCTGGTTGGCGTGCCGGGGGATCGTATCCATTTGCAGAACGGCATGGTGATTCTTAATGGGGTCGCTCAGAACGAGCCCCACGCAATACCAACGACGCCGGAAAACCATGCGGATTTTCTCGATGAATTCCCATCGATTCCCCCTGATCCGGAGCCGGGCAACTACGTCACGGAAGCCTGGACGGTGGAGATTCCCAGCCACATCGTAAACGGCGAACTGGTGGTTCCGCCGGGCCACTATTTCATGATGGGCGATAACCGGCACGACAGCGCGGACTCCCGCTTCTGGGGGTTTGTACCCAGAGAAAACATCATTGGCCGTCCGCTCTTCAACTACTGGTCGTTTGAGACGCCGGATGAACAGGAATACAAGACCGGAATTGGCGACAAGGCTGCCTGGATGGGACATGTCGTGCTGCACTTCTTCACCGGAACGCGTTGGTCCCGGACTCTGCACATGACGCGGTGAGCCCGGCCCGGTGTGGCGGACTACTATAGAAAAGACTATGACCGAAGACGTTCGAGGCAGGCGAAGAAAGCGCAGGCGGCTGTGGTTTGCCCTGTCGGTGGTGTTGGGGATCGTCATCGGGGTGATTGCGCCGCCGCTGGTGAGCATGACCCAGTACAAAATCGGCATCACTCAATTGATGTCGGAATCGCTGGGCCGCCCGGTCCGGCTTTCGTCTGTCGAATTCAGGCTCCTGCCCCGTCCGGGCTTTGTGCTGTCGGATCTCGCGGTCGCGGAGGATCCCGCTTACGGAACCGAGCCTGTGCTTCACGCCAACTCAGTGACTGCTTACATTCGGCTGCGATCGCTTTGGCGGGGCAGGCTGGAGATTGGCACGATCAGCGTGGATGAGGCAAGCCTGAACGTGGTGCGTACGGCGGAGGGCCGGTGGAACCTGGACTCCCTGTTTCGCACGGCCGCTGCCAAGGCAAAGCCGGCTGCCGATGGGGAAAGTCGGCCAAAGCACGTGATGCCGCTGCCTTATCTTGAGGCTACCAACTCCCGAATCAACTTCAAGAATGGCGCTGAAAAGCTGCCGTTTTCGCTGGTAGAGACGGACCTGTCGTTCTGGCAGGAGCAGCCGGGGGACTGGCATATCCGGCTTCGCGGGCAACCGGCCCGGACGGACCTGAGCCTGGATCTTGCCGACACTGGAATCGTCCGGCTGGAGGCGAGTATGCATCGCGCGCCCGAGCTGCGGCAGATGCCATTGCACGTGGATATGGAATGGCGGGAGGCGCAACTGGGGCAGCTCACCAAATTGCTGATCGGATCCGATCCTGGCTGGCGCGGAGACATGACCGGCGAGTTGCATGTGGACGGGACCGCGGACGCTGCCCAGGTGAAGAGCCGGTTGCGCGCCATCGGCGTGCACCGTGCCGAGTTTGCCCCGGTGGCGGCGATGGACTTCGATGCCAGTTGCCAGTTTTTGTATCACTTTTCTGCCCGCGCGGTTGAGAACCTGGCTTGTGATTCCCCCTTTGGCGATGGCCGCATCCATTTGGCCGGCGACCTGCCCGGCGGTGGAGTTCGACCACACCTGTCCGTAGAGCTGAACCAGATACCGGTTGCGGCGGGCCTCGATGCGCTGCGCACGGTTCGAAGCGATTTTGGCCCCGGCCTGCAAGCGACCGGATCGATCAGCGGCAAAATCAGCTACGCGGCGCCGTCTACGGTAAATGCCGTGCCGGCAAAACAAGAGCGCAAAGAGTCTGTTCCCAAGGGACAAACGGGGAAGCAACGTCCAGTTGTTCCGCAACTTCTCACGGGCAGCTTCACCGTTTCGGGTTTCCAATTGAGCGGCGGTGGGCTTAGTACTCCAATCCAGGTGGCGAAACTGGTGCTCGCGCCCGTAGCTGCAACGGCGCCAGGCAACGAGCCGAATCACGCGGATTCGAGTGCTCAGCCGGCAGCGCTGGAAACAACCATTGAGGTCTCCGCGGGTGGCGCCACTCCGCTCGCCGTCACAGCCCGACTGGCGCGGTCCGGCTACAAGTTGAGGGTTCACGGGCAAGCCGGCATTGTGCGCAGCAGGGAACTGGCGCACATCGGCGGACTACCGGATGCGGCTCAACTCGATGCGGTGGCGGGCGATCCCCTGGCCGTTGATTTGCAGGTGGCAGGCCCGTGGCTGCCCACTCCGGACGCTCCTTTTGGAAATGGCTCAACCATCGTTTCGCAACCCGTTGAGAGCACGGCGGGGGCCGCGACAGACGCCAAAACAGAGGCCAAGACAGGAATCAAGACAAACACCAAAGCGGACCCTGCGTCGGCTGTGTCGACACCTCCTGCACCCGACCGCTGGAACGGCACTGTGACGCTGCACAACGCCAACTGGAAGGCTGATTACCTGGCCAATCATGTGCAGATTGCGGAGGCCACGCTGCATGTTGGGCCGACAGAACTTCGCTGGGACCCGGTTGTGTTTTCCTACGGTCCGGTGAAGGGGACAGCGAGCCTGGTTCTGCCTGTGCATTGCGCGCCGGCTCAGGTCTGCCCGCCGACCTTCAACGTGCAATTCGGCGATCTGAACGCGAGTTTGCTGGAGACGGCGATCCTTGGAGCGCACGAACCGGGCACACTGGCGTCCACTTTGATTCAGCGGCTGCGGCCCTCTGACACCGCTCCCGCATGGCCGTCACTGCAGGGCACGGTGAAGGCGGAGTCGCTCGTTCTTGGCCCAGTGACGCTGCACAGTGCCACGGCATCTCTCCTCACGGTTCCAACTGGAGCCGAAATCACTGGGCTGGATGCTGAACTTCTTGGCGGGCATGTGCATGGCGGCGGCACGCTTACCAAGGCTGCCAATCCGGGTGGGGGCAACCAGGGCAAGCCGGGTTATGCGCTGGAGGGGCGATTCGACAAGTTGAGTGCAGTCGCAGTGGGGCAGTTGCTGGGGGAGAACTGGTCTGGCCGAAGCTTCGACGCGGACGGCAAGATTGAGCTCTCAGGGTTTACCGACAAGGACCTGGCGTCTTCCGCGAAAGGAACGATGCACTTCGACTGGGAGCGCGGATTGATGAAGCCGGCAAGCGGTCCAGCGGGCTCAGGAGCGATTCCCGAAGAGCTTGCGCGCTTTGACCGCTGGACAGCCGATGCCGATGTTGCCAAAGGGGCAATTACTCTCAAGAAAAATCAGGTGCAGCAGGGCGCCCGCAAGGGCAGTGTCGAAGGTTCATTGACCTTCGGTACACCGCCCAAGGTGAGCTTTGTGACGCCCGGGAGTGCGGCGGAAAAACGCTAATTTCCGTTGACGGAGACTAATCCGGTGACCGGCACGACGGTGGTTGCGCCGGAGCTTTCCATGACACTGAGATTTGCGGTGAAGGTACCGGCGGCGAGGGTCTGCATGGTGATTTGAACTGTGCACGAATTGTTAGCGGTTAAAGAGGCAAGACAGTTGCGTGCAGTTATTGACAGGGCATTCGGCGAGCCAGACAGCCAAATGTGCTGCAGGCCTGTGGGCACACCGGCGGTGTTGGTAATCGTGACCGACAGGGTGACTGGATTGTCGCCGACTTGAGTGTTGGTGCCAAAGTCGAGTGCCGGAGGGTTGACCGAAAGAGCCGCAGGATTGCCAGCGGAAACGCCGGTGCCGGACACCCCGAAAGTAATCGAAGGCTGGCCGGTAATCGGGACGGACACGGTCGCGGACACGTTGCCTGCGACGGTCGGCGTAAACGTGACATGGAATTTGCAGGTGGCTCCTTTGGACAGTATGCTGCCGCAACTGCTTGTTCCGCTGAAGCCGGCCGAATAAGCGGCTGCACCAACGGAGATGACTGCGCCGGTGCTGTTGGTGAGAGTGACGGTTTGCGGGGGGCTGGCAGCTCCCGTGAGTTGATTGGGGAAGTAAACGCTCTGCGGGGCAAGGGTAATTGAAGGGGCGGACGCCGAGCCTGTGCCTTGAAGAGCTATCGTTTGCTGAGTGCCAGTTGGAATCGCGTCGTCGGAGATGACGAGGGTCCCGGCACGAGTTCCCGCCACGGTCGGCATGAATCGCACCGAGATTGTGCATCCGGTCCCCGGAATTAGTGCCTTGGCGCAGTTCGTAGACAAAAAGAAGTCACCCGTGGTTCCAACTGAGGTGATGGTGAGAGGGCCGGTCCCAGTATTGGACAGCGTGAGAGTCTGTGGGTCGCTGAGCACGCCGATTTGTTGAGGCAGGAACGAGAGGGAGCCGGGCAGCACAATTGCGGAAGGTACGGTGGCGGTGCCGCTGAGGGCCACATCGAGGACAGGATGCATTGATGAGGTCTCGACCGCGAGTGTTCCGGACCGGGATCCGGTTGTGGTGGGATCGAATTTGAGCGAGAGACCGCAGGAAGAGCCGCCGATGAGCGTGGCCGGGCATCCATCGGTCAATTCGAAGTCGGGGCTTGCAGTCACGGATGTGATGGAGAGCGGGCCTGCACCGAGATTAGACAGGGTCGCCGGCTGAGCGAGCCCTGCTTCGCCTACATTGCGGCTGGCGAAGGCGAGCGCCGCCGTGGAGAGCACAGGAGCAGCAGGAGGCGGAGAGGTGGAGGCGGCCGCAAGGATCGGGCCTGGCAGGAAGGTGACTCCGCCGAGCCCCGCCGGTGTGTAGCCGGTCGCCGCGGCATCCAGAACCTGCGCCAATGCCGGCGTATAGTTTCTGCTCACATACATGGTGCCGGAGCCGTCCATGCTCATGCCGGTGATCGGGGTACCCCACACGCTCGCTACTCCGTTGGCGCCGGTCATATCAGAGAAGCTTAAGAGCCAGCCGACCCCAAGTGCGAGGTCGATCTGCCCGCTGGGACGGATGGCGACAGCGACCGGGGAGTTGAACGGATAACCGTAGGGATCGATGTTGACGATGGTCAGTGCTGTCCAGTTTGTCCCGGTAAGATCGTCGAATCGTACCAGGCGGTTGTTCCCGGCATCGGTGACGTAGATGCGGCCCTGGGGGTCAAACGCAATGTTGTTGGGACCGCTGAACTGATTGGCTCCTGCGCCGAGGGTTCCAAAAGCGGTCCAGTTTGTTCCTGTCATATCGTCAAAGCGGACGATGCGGTTGTTCCCCGCGTCGGCTACCCAGATTTTGCCCGCCGAATCGATCGCAATCCCTGCTGGCTGGCTGAATTGGTTGGCGCCGGAGCCGGAAGTTCCGAGGTCAACCCAACCAGCGCCGGTGAGATCATTGATTCTCACGATGCGGTCAAGGACGGAGTCGGCGATGTAGATGTTCTTAGCCTTGTCCTGTGCCAACCCGGAGATGACTTCGAACTGTCCAATCCCGCTGCCCAGGGTTCCATAGGTGACGAGATTGTTTCCTGCAATGTTATCTGCGCCCAGCAGGCGGCCATTGGCAGAATCGGCGACAATTACGGGACTGTACGCCGAGTTCCAACCGAAGGACGCAGCGGTGACCGCGGCCGCACCGGCGCCAATCGGCGCGGTTGTACTGACTACCTGCGCGATCGACGCGTTCACAGTTTGCGAGACTCCGCCCAACCATATTCTTCCGGTGATGGAACCATTGAATTGATAGGTGTAGGTGACGTGGCCACCCTTTCCGCCGCCACTCGCGGAATAGCTCATGGATCCTGAAGTGAAGGATCCATGCAGGGTGAGCGCTTTGTTGGTGCTGGCAACGGTGACCGAGCCTCCGGCGCAGGAGTAGATACTGGCTGCGTAACCGGTGATTGGGCAGGAGAAGGAAAGGGTCGCAGTTGTCCCAGTGAGGGGCAGGCCCTGCACCACGATGTTTGTTCCGGCGGCGGTACCGGTGCTGAAGCTTCCGCCTGCGCCGGTATAGGCGCCGTTGTCTGCATTGGCATGGGTGGAACCGATCAGGGCAAAGGCCACGATCAAAGACTGAGCTGCATTCTTGACTTGCATCGTCGTTCCTCATTCGCATTCAGCATGGCGCTTTTTCCTGGGTGCGCCCTGGAGAAAGGAGTCTGATACCGAGGCATCAAAAAAGAGTTCAGAATAATTCAGAAAAGGGAAAACGGCCTCCGGCTCATTGGGGCCCAATGGGGAATGTGATGGTCCGGGCCGCGGGCGAAACCTCACCCTCGAGTTGTGTATATCGCCGTGTATCTTTGGGAGTCAAGACAATTTCTCGTTATTTTTGTGCTATTTCCAGCTCAAATCGAGGTTGAGAGTACTCCAGCTTGCGATCCAAGTTTGGGGCATTTGGGCACCTCAAATGGAACAAGCATTCAAGTGCACATTTACAATTCGGAGTATGGCTTCTTCTACAACATCTTCCCCCATGCAGCTTCGTTGCAAAGGCATTCTTTTCGACATGGACGGAATTCTGATCTCGTCACTCGGTTCAGTGGAACGGAGTTGGACCAAGTGGGCGCTGATGCGTGGAGTGGACCCGGAATACGCCTGCCGCATAGCGCATGGGTGCCGGAGTATTGAGACTGTGGCGATTTTGCGGCCCGACCTGGACGCGGAGACGGAGAACCTGATCGTCGAGAATTTCGAGATCGAAGATACGGACGGCGTATCGGTCCTGCCGGGCGTACAACAACTGCTGGCCGCGTTACCGAGGGAGCGCTGGACGGTGGTGACCAGCGCGACGGGTCCGCTGGCGCGGGTGCGGCTGGCGGCGGGCAACATTCCGGCGCCGGAGAACATTATTACCGCGGAGATGGTTGCGGATGGAAAGCCGCATCCAGCGCCGTACCTGGCTGGGGCGGCGCTGCTGGGACTGAAGCCTGAGGAGTGCGTGGTGTTTGAGGACGCGGCATCGGGCACCAAGGCGGGACATGCAGCCGGCTGCATGGTTGTGGCGACGACGTTCTCCCATTCCGTGGAGTCGCTGGCGGCGGCACACTACCTGATCGAGGACCTGACGGGGGTCGAGGTGACGCGACTGCCAGGGGACGAGGGAATTGCGCTTACTTTTTTGCCATTGGAAGTTTAAGTAGCCTATGGTTGACCCGATCTACGCTTGCAGGGGCCAAAAAGGGTGGGGAAAAACTCCTGTTTTGGAGTTATATCTGACCAATGTTTTTGCAGGCGCGAAAGCCCGGGGTGACCTTGCCCTCAGAACGCGTATCCCTTAACGGGCGGGTTTTGAGGAGATATTCATCCTCGTCGTAGTCGTCGTG
>Ga0302320_10013951_pt1 | contig 16678 bp, 12 predicted proteins | sample Bog_T0_3_FD_202130 | JGI IMG/M metagenome (GOLD analysis project Ga0302320, IMG submission 202130) | Peat permafrost microbial communities from Stordalen Mire near Abisko, Sweden - Bog_T0_3 | ecosystem: Environmental > Terrestrial > Soil > Wetlands > Peat | place: Sweden: Abisko, Stordalen Mire... | reverse complement strand
AAGGCGCTGCCGAGCCGGAAGGGACGGATATCCTCCAGCCGGAATCAGCGGCCGGCGCTGGATGGCGCGCGAGAATCGCGCCCGGCTTTATACTCGACGCAGCGTATGTCTACCCGCCTCGACAAAATTCTGGCCACCACGCGCACCACTGTAGCTCAGTGCAAGCAGCGCGTTCCCGTGGCCAAACTGGAGCGCAGGGCCGCGAACCACCAGCCGCGCGGATGGGCCGCCGCATTGCGCCGCCAGGCAGCCGACGGGCCTGCCGTAATAGCCGAAATCAAAAAGGCGTCTCCGTCCAAAGGACTCATCCGGACGGACTTCGACGCGGCCTGGCTGGCTCAGCGGTACCAGGCCGGCGGTGCAGCGGCGCTGTCGGTGCTCACCGACGAACCGTACTTCCTGGGCAGCCTGCACAATCTCGAGCTTGCTTCAACTGCAGTAACGCTTCCCTGTATTCGCAAGGATTTCACCGTGGATGAGTACCAGATCGTGGAGGCGCGCGCCCATGGCGGGGACGCAATCCTGCTGATAGCTGCGGCGCTGACCGACGAAGAACTCAAGCGCTTTGCCCAGGCGGCGCACAACCTTGCCCTCGATGTGCTGGCGGAGGTGCATACCTCCAGCGAGCTTGACCGGGTGCTGGACACTCTTGGCGAGGCCGGCGCAGACGCTATCGGCGTGAACAATCGCGACCTGAAAACCTTCGAGGTTACCCTCGATACCGCGTTCGGTTTGGTAGAGCGCATTCCAGCCGGGATTGTGCGTGTGGCTGAGAGCGGGATCTCCACCCCGGAGGATCTGGCGCGCCTGCGCGCGGCCGGTTTCAGCGCATTCCTGATCGGGGAGAGCCTGATGCGGCAAGCCGACCCCGGCCGCGCGCTTTCTTGGCTGCTGGCGGAAGCTGGCCGACTGCGAGTCAATCACGAGCTTGGTGCGACCGTAGCGCAAGCGCTTGGACCAGAACCATGAGCCTGTGGATCAAGATTTGCGGCAACACCTCGTTGAAAGACGCGCGGCTGGCCGTTGAGGCCGGAGCCGACGCGGTGGGATTTGTGTTCGCTCCCAGCCCGCGCCGTGTGTCAGCGGCGGAAGTCGCAGCCATTGTTCCGCATTTGCCCGCGGCTGTGGAGAAGATAGGCGTTTTTGTGGACGCTTCTCTGAGCGAAATCTACCTCACGGTACGCTCATGCGGACTAACAGGGGTGCAACTCCACTTCGAGGCCGGCCAGGAGGCGCCCGCGAAGTTGCGCGCACGGCTGGGACCGCAATTGCGGATTCTGCGCGTGGTGCATTTTGACGCCAGAGCACCCGGCCAAACTGCGGAGCAGATTGGCTTACTCGCCCAGGACGGCCAAGTAGACGCGGTCCTGGTGGACTCCCGGACGGCTGCGGCGGTGGGCGGCACAGGGGTTGCATTCGACTGGATCGCGGCGCGAAAGACGGTATTCGGGGATGGCGCAAGGCTGAAGTTGGTAGCCGCCGGCGGGCTGAATCCCGAGAATGTGGCTGAGGCAGTCGGGCTGCTGCAGCCATGGGGAGTGGATGTTGTCTCCGGCGTGGAGGCCTCGCCAGGACGCAAGGAGCCAAACAAGGTGGGAGCGTTTGTGGCCCGCGCGAGAGCTATGGAACGGGCGTAGAGCGCCGGATCTGAGCTGCCCGGAAGGCTGGCAAAGGAGAGTCGATCAAGCAGATGGCGGGAGCAACGGTATCATTGCGTTGACTGTTCAATCCTCTATTCAGGAAGCCTCGATGAAGATTGGCTGCGGCCTTGTTGTCACCGTCTTACTCGGTTTGATTTCAGTCGCCACGTCAACTGCCGCGCGTGCAGGTGAGCGGCCTTGGTCAGAGCGGGCGGCTAACTCGACCATCGAGCGCTGGCCGGATGGGCGCTTTACTTCGCCTGCCGAGCGATGGGTTTGGAACTACGAGTTGGGCACGCTGCTGGAAGGTATGGATGAGGTGTGGCTGAACACCGCCGATCCGCGCTACTACGACTACATCAAGAGTTCAGTCGATCAATTTGTGACACCGGACGGTTCTATACCCTCGTTAAAGGTAGAAGAGAATCAGCTTGACAACATATTGCTCGGAAGGCAGCTACTGCTGTTATACGGAGTTACCCAGGACAAGCGATATGCAACCGCTGCAACGCTGCTTTACCAGCAGTTGATGCATCAGCCGCGCACGCCTTCCGGCGGCTTCTGGCATAAGCAGCGATATCCGAATCAGATGTGGCTGGATGGCCTCTACATGGCTGAACCATTTTATGCCGAGTATGCTTCCATATTCCATCATCCTGAAGCATTCAGCGATATAACTCACCAGTTTGGATTGCTCCATGAACATGCGCGCGATGCAAAAACCGGCTTGCTTTATCACGGATGGGACGAGTCGAAGGCGGAGCGCTGGGCCAACCGGCAAACCGGCACATCCTCGCAGTTCTGGGCCAGGGGCATGGGATGGGCCATGATGGCGCTGGCCGATACCATCGGCTATTATCCCGATGAAGATGCGGGGCGGACGAAGTTGATAGTCCAGTTTCGGCGGGATGCAGCCGCGGTGGCGCACTATCAGGATGGCGCAACCGGAATTTGGTTCCAGGTTCTGGACAAAGCCGGAGCGGAAGGAAACTATCCCGAGGCATCGGCATCGTGCATGTTTGTGTATGCGCTTGCCAAGGGAGTTAGGCTCGGCTATCTTCCCCGGAGCTATCTTGTCAATGCGGAGCGCGGATACCAAGCCATTCTTAGTCACTTCATCGAAACAGGCCCTGGAGACTCTGTATCGCTTACCGGAACAGTGAAGGCTGGAGGGCTTGGCGGCGACCCGTACCGCGACGGGAGTTATGCCTACTACATTGGCGAAAAGACAGTTACAAACGACCCTAAGGGTGTGGGTGCATTTCTGCTGGCCAGCGTGGAAATGGAGAATGCGAGCAATGCCAGGCTGGGGCGGGACGATACGGTCCTGGTCGACGCCTGGTTCAACAGTCAGCAGCGGCCCGATGCATTTGGCCGGCCGGTCTACTTTCATTACAAGTGGAACGACCGCAGCAATGACGGCTACTCGCTGCTGGGTAACATCTTCAATAACTTCGGCGCACAGACGAAAACGCTGTATACGGCGCCCGAGGTTTCGACACTAAGTCACGCGCAGGTCTACATCATTGCTTCCCCTGACACAACGGCAAAGAATCCTGACCGGCACCTTGTGCAACCGGAAGACGCTGCGCAAATTGCGGACTGGGTCAAAGCTGGAGGCGTGCTGATGATGCTGGCGAACGATCCGGCGAATACTGACCTGGAACATTTCAATCAGATCGCAGAACGGTTTGGCATTCATTTCAACAACGTGCTCGCCAAGCATGTGCTGGGTAACTCGTACGAGATGGGAAAGATCGCCGCTCCGGCAGGCGGCGAAGTCTTTCATGACTCCCACACACTGTTCATGAAGGATGTTTGCACCATCGCGGCGAGTTCGCCGGCCAGGCCCTTGCTGCGCGAGGGAGACGACATTCTTATGGCCACCGCAAGGTATGGCAAAGGAACGGTCTTTGCCACTGTCGATCCGTGGTTGTACAACGAATACACCGACGGCCGGAAGCTACCAGCGGAGTATGACAACGACGCTGCAGGCAAAGAACTTGTTCGTTGGATTCTTGCGCAGGTTCCTCGGCGGAAGTAGGTGCGACGCATTTTCCAGCCGGGAGATTGCCCAGGCGCTAACTCCTAGTACCTGAACCTCAGGCCAATCTGCAACTGCCGCTCTCTGTAGAAGTTCGTCGCGTTTACATTAAGCGGCTGTCCAAATGCAGTGGTGTTGGCTTTCAATCCGTTGAGGAAGTTCAGTGTCGGCAAGCCGCCAGAAGAGGTGCCCGACTCGATGTAATAACCAGTGGTTTCCAACTCGGTTACATTCTGGTGGTTGAACAGGTTGAAGCTCTCCAGCATCAGCTCCAACTTTCGGGTCTGCGGCAGGTCGAAGCTTTTTCCGAGCCTCATGTCGGCCTTCCAGGTAAAAGGATAGCGGTAGGTATTGCGGCCCACGCCGTAGACGCGGTTGTCGCCGCCCGAGCCGTTCATTCCCGGCCCCAGAGCCTCGATAAGAGCAGTCCCATTCTTCGTCCGCTCAAACTCCTCTGCCAGCGAGCCGGAGGTTCGCATGGTGTAGGGGAGTCCGCTGCGGAACTGCGTTACCCACGACATCATCCAGCCATTTGCCAGCCGCCCCGCCATTTCGTGCAGCTTCCAGGGAGCCTGATAAATAACAGTTGCCGAGCCCGAGTGGCGTACGTCCAGATTGCTGGTTCCATATTCCTGACTGAAGTTTGCCGGGTCCAGCACGTCGCTGCCGGCTACCGCGGTACTCTCGTTGGGGTTCCAATCCATGGCGTGGGCGAGGGTGTAGTGGGCATGCAGGCTCAATCCATGGCGTCCGTAGCGGGATATCTTCAACTCCTCCGCCTCGTAGGTGGAGTTGGCCCGGCTCTCGATTTGTGAAATCTGCTGGTAATCCGGATTCAGACGCCCCGCAAAGCCGGTTGCCGCGGCTGCCGAAGGCCAGGAAGCATAAAAGGGAACCGTAATCTGCGGCGTCTTGATAGGTCCGAGGCCGGTCGAATCTACAACCGTGTAAGTAATCGTCTGTGGATTGAAAGCAGGGTCGAAGTTGGTGTCGATGGAGATGGGCAGCCGCCGTCCCAGGCTCACCATTGTGCTCGCGGTTATCTGCACGTGGCCGGGCAAAGTTTCTTCCACGGCAGCTACGGCCTGGTGTACCTCGGGGTTGTGGAACCTCGAAGCGAACTCCACCGCCCCCGGCTTCACCACGCTGGGCGGATCGCCTGCCAGCACGTATGGAAACGGCGGCGCGCCTCCACCATTCAAATTATCGGTTGGCCGCATGAAGAAGTTCAGGTCGCCGTTGAGGGAACCGGTCTGCGTGAGCGCCAACTCCACTGTCGAGTTTTCCACGCGGCCAAAGTACATGCCGTATCCCAGCCTCAGAACGGGCCATCGCAGCTTCTTGCCTTCGCCGTCTCCCACCGCCAGGCTCACTCTGGGACCCCAGTTGTTGCCCAGATTTGGCAGGGTTTCCGTCAGCGGAAGATTGGGATTGATGAGCGCAGCGATCGGTGGCGGCAACTGCTCCCGCTCCCAGCGCAAACCGGCAGAAACCACAAGCAGCTTTTTCGGCTGCCACTGCGCTGTCGAGTAACCGGCCCAGTCGTTGGTGCTCAAATGCCAGTCGGTGGGACCTATGGTCTGCGAATAGTAGGAATAGCAGGGCAGGTAGCCCAATCCGTGCAGCGTGCCCGTTGAGTCGCGCCACACTTTGCCTGTCTGGTCGCAATTGTGCTGGAAGTAGGGGTTCAGCTCGCCGGATATTCCAAAGTTGCTGAAAGCGAGCGCGTCGGAGGCAAAGTTCTCCACGCTCGAGTAGGTATAAGTCCCCGTCTGGTTGCGCAGCAGGCTGGTTGAGTCGAAGTTATGGCTCAAGTCGAAGCCGGCCTTTACCAGCACAGTGCCTCTTGCCCAGTCGAACATTTCCTGGCCCTGATAGACCCTTTCATCGGGGTAGCTGCCCTGTCCGAATCGCGAAGGGTTGCCGATGGTAAGGCCGTAGCGATTGTCCACTACAATCTGCGGCAACTGGCCCCACACACTTGGGCTTAAAAGCGTCTGCTCGAATGTCGATGGCGTCTCCGGTTTCGCGCTCTGGTCACTGTGCCCAAAAGATCCCTGGGTTACAGCCAGCAGATTCGGCGTGAGAAACGCCTCCCAGCGCCCCAGCAGCCATTCCTCGCTGGCCTGGCTGGACCCAAAACTGTTGCTGCCGTAAGTCTCCGATACGCGCGTCAGCCCTCCTCCAGGCGAATCCCACGTCGCGCCGATCCCTTCGAGTGTGAACCGGTGACGCTCGGCCGCCTGCCAGTCGATGCGGGTGAAACCAAGCCACTGCGCGGCCGTGCGTGAAGCCGGGCCGAGCAGCCCATCGAGCGTTTCCAACATTGAGGAGTAAGCCGCCAGCCCCGCCGCCACGGGATTGTTGCTGGTCAACCCAAGTCGCGCGCTCAGCACCTGCATCTGGTCGTCGGTGGGCTGCGCAAAAAACTCGCTCGGAGTCCTCACGGTAGAAAGCCCTGGATCGTTGCGGTGATAACCGTCCACGGCGGCGAACCAGAAAAGCTTGTCGCGGCGAATCTGGCTTCCCACGCCGAATCCCCAAGTCGTCTCGTGGTCTGGCGGCGTGTACGGTTGGGGCGTAAACACAGGCACTGTGGTTTCCGTGGCCGCTGCAGTCTCCTTCACCCATTGGGTAAACGGATTCTGCGCCCCCCATGTATTCTGCCGATCGAAGACAAATCCCTGTCCGTGCAGCCCATTCGCGCCGCGCTCGGTCTCAACGCTCATGCGACCGCCGGCCGCGCGATCTCCTTCTGCTTCCACATTTCCCGCGGTCGTCTGTACCTGGCGGATTGCAGCCTCCGCAATGACCGAGCCGCGCCCTCCCGCCCACGGCTGACCGATGCTGTTTGTGTCAGCGGTCCCGGGATCTGCCGACCCCGCGCCACCGGCGGGACCAAATGCAAGCCGGGTGCTCGCGCCATCGATGGTGCTTTCCGCCGGTTCCTGGCCTGCGCCTCGCAGCGTCTGCGATCCGCCACCCGCCGCGGTGCCCGCGGAGGGCGAATCCAGCACAAAATCCTGCCAGCGCCGGCCCGTCACCGGCAGTGCCTGCAATTGCTCCGCCGTGACCGCTGTTGTCACCACCGGTGTAACCGGATCGGCGTCCTGACGGCCCACGGGTGTTTCCATGGGCCTTGTCTGGCTAACCTCAATCGCCGCTTGCATCAGGCGGCCCGCAGTCAGGATTGTGGCCGGAGCGGTTGAGCCAGACAGTGCGCGTCCAGGCGAGCCCTTTGCCGGCGAAGCAAGCCCGTACACTTCCAGCCCCAGCGGGCCTAATCGTAGCGAGCCGAGCATGGCTCCATCCACAGCATCCATCGCTGGTCTGACAGCTTCAGGCTTTGCCTCGGCCACCTGCTGGTTCGCGCGAGAAATTGGGCCCTTGGCGGCTGCCTGGGAAGCGGTTTGCGGCTGAGCGCTGCTTATCGCCGAGCTTGCATTCCCAGCCCCTTTTGGTGGGCCAACCGCCAGAGCGGGATGCACCGCTTCCGGCAGACTTTGCTCCGGCAGGGTGAGTTCCAGCAACGGCGTGGGAGCCAAGGTTGCGGTTAACGCTGGAGAGTCCTGGATATCAATCACTGGCTCAGCCGATCGTCTCAGGATCGATGCCAACTGGTTGGCAGGTTCGGCGGTTGCCTCTGCGGTCGCGGAAGGCAGCTCTTGGTCCGCAGCGGGAGCGGACGCAATTGCAGCAGGCGTCTCTTCGTGGGTGGGGTGAACGATCAGTGCCGCCGCTTCCGTTGGGAGCGCTGTGCCTTGGATTGGCTGTGGAGCGGGAAGCTCAAGCTGCATTGCCGTCTGCAACCGCTCCTCATGGCCCGCGATTACCACGATGCCGTCCAGGTGTCCGCGGCCCAGGCGCTCGCTCTCAGCCTCCAGCGTGTAGTTTCCGGGGGGGAGAGCGGCGAATCGGTAGTTGCCGTTTTTGCCTGTGGTTGTTTGCGCAGCCAAGCCGGTGGCTTCGTTGCGCAGCACCAGCGTAACCCCGCCGAGCGGCGCTGAATACAGGTCAGTGAGCTTGCCCGCGAGGGAACCCCCCGCTTGCGCCAACGCCGCCTGCGCAACGCTTGCGGCCACGAGGATTGCGGCCAATACCAGCGGATTCGTCCGAATCCCTCTTGCCTCTGCCATCGAGATACCCGCTCGCGGCAGACCATGGGAAAACGTGCATTCCGTGTGTTGCCTGGTCCGCTCTTACGGCGGATCCAGATTTTCGAACACCGCCGCACGCCAAGCCAAATCCAGCGCCGGCGCACTGCACCCGGTGGTTCCAAAACGGCAGCTTCTCCCGCTTTGGAACGCCCGTTTGTCCACAAGTGAAGTTGCAAGCAATTCTATGCCGAGTCGTGGTTGTTCAACAACTTTTCGCCTTTCCCGTTAAACTGAAGAGACGGCATCTCGGATTTGGCCCCGCCCGTACACCGCAGGCGGCACCGAACCTTGATCCGAGATCCCCAGGGTGTCCATGTTCATCGATGAAGCAAGAATCAAGGTAAAGGCGGGCGACGGCGGCAACGGCTGCATGGCCTTCCGGCGAGAGAAGTTCGTCCCGCGCGGCGGCCCCTCAGGCGGCGACGGCGGACGCGGCGGCGACGTGGTGATGGTGTCCTCGCAGCGCCACAACACGCTCATCCACTTCCGCTATAACCCTGAGCACAAGGGCCAGCGCGGACAGCACGGCATGGGCTCCAACTGTTCCGGACTCGACGGCAACTCTGTGATTCTACAGGTTCCTGTTGGCACCTCCCTCTACGACCAGGAGACAGGCGAGCTGGTTCACGACTTCCAGTTTCCGGACGAACAGGTGGTCATCGCCAAGGGCGGGCGCGGCGGACGGGGCAACCAGCACTTTGCCACCAGTACGCACCAGGCCCCGCGCGAACACGAGCTGGGGCGGCCCGGCGAAGAGCGCCTTTATCGGCTGGAATTGAAACTCCTGGCCGATGTGGGGTTGGTCGGCTACCCCAACGCGGGCAAGTCCACTCTGATCTCGCGCATCTCCGCAGCGAAACCCAAAATTGCGGACTATCCGTTCACCACGCTCGAACCCAACCTGGGCGTAGTTACCGTGGGCGAGGAGCCGGATCAGGAGTCTTTCGTCGTTGCAGACATGCCCGGACTGATTGAAGGCGCCCATTTGGGCTCGGGGCTGGGCGTCCAGTTTCTCCGCCACATTGAGCGCACGCGGCTGCTGGTCCACCTTGTCGACGTCTCGGACGCCTCAGGACGACCCGACCCGGTGGAAGACTTCAAAGTGATCAACAAGGAGTTAGCCAGCTTCACCAGCGGAGTAATCAAGACTGGCTCCGATGGCTTCCCCGGCGATGAGGACGAGCCGGCCAAGCCCAACCACCCCCTTGCCAACAAGCCCATGATCGTGTGCGCCACCAAGATCGACAGCGCCAACCCGGAGAAGCTGAAGAAGTTATCCGCGCACGTGAAACGCAGGAAGCTGGAGTTTCACGCGATTTCCGCGGTAACGGGGCAGGGAATTGAGGAGCTGAAATGGTCACTGGCGAGGCATTTGCGGCTCGGAACGGTGGAGTAGACCTTTTCAACTAATTCGACTATAATTCTAGTTGATTTAGGACGGGAAACCCCATGACATGGCAACTCCAACAAGCGAAGACCCGTTTGAGCGAAGTGATTGAAGAGGCGCACAACCGAGGCCCGCAGATCATCACTCGACACGGCGCGGAACGGGCAGTCATTCTGTCCATTGGGGATTACCGCGCACTCGTCGCGCACAAACCCAACTTTGTCGAATATCTCCTCGGCGGCCCCAAAGTAGAGGGTTTTGAGATCGAGCCAAGCTACGACACGGGCCGGGAAATAGACCTTTGAGCGAACAAGTCCGATATCTACTCGACACGAACCTTGTCAGCGAATCCCGCAAGCCAAGACCCGATTCGGGGGTAGTCGCGTTTCTTCAATCCGTCGACTCTTCTTCTTTGTTCATTAGCGTCCTCACCATTGGAGAGCTGCGCAAAGGCATCGCCGGCAAAAAGCTCAGGGACCCAGACCCCAACGCGGCCAGCCGTCTTGCTGCCTGGGTCGAAGGCCTTGAAATCAGCTTTGCCGACCGCATCCTGGGCATTGACGCAGCCATTGCCCGTCTATGGGGAGAGTGGTCCGGCGAGCGGCCGAGGCCGGTTGTCGACACACTTCTGGCGGCCACTGCCGTTCACCACGATTTAACGCTTGTCACAAGGAATCTTCGCGACGTCCGTGGCATCGAGGTCAAGTTGCTCGATCCCTGGAATGAGTAGCGTGGCGTTAAATGCACATGCTGGAGCGTTAACAATCACCGCGCAGCATGTGCCAATGTGTTCAGGCAAACGTGTGACAAATAGTGCAAAACAACACGATTTAAGGCTGTTTTTAGTGTGAAATAAGCGCAAATACGAGCGTTTTGGATGCGCTTTTTGTGCCCAAAACTGCCTGTGGGGTGAGGAAAGTGCATGCACTGCATGCACTTTCGCGGTGCGGTGGACCCGTGGCGACGAGCTTCTGTGGAACCGGAAAACGACGGTTGAGGCCTGAGCTTTCCCAGGTCCCCAAGAGCGAGGGACCAGGGGTGCCCACCACACACCTCCTCAGTTAGAATCGTTCAGTGCGAGACCGGTACGCCTCTGTTGGCCCGCCTGCACGTCGCAGGGAAGAGGGGAAGGTTTTCAAATGAGCGAGATGGCCCTTTTCGAAGAACGGCCGGTGCGGCGGGTCTTTCACAATGAGGAGTGGTGGTTTGTTATCAGCGACATCGTTAGCGCGCTGACGGACTCGCCCGCTCCCTCCGATTACCTGAAGAAGCTGCGCCGGCGCGATCCCTCACTGGCCGAAGCCTTCAAAGGGGGGGGACAATTTGTCCCCCCCCTTGCGCTTCCCTTTGAAACGGAGGGTGGAATACAAAGGCTCCAGTGCTGGAACGTCCAGGGAGTTCTCCGGCTGATTCAGTCTATTCCTTCCCCCAAGGCTGAGCCGTTCAAACGCTGGCTTGCGAAGGTGGGCTATGAACGCTTGCGGGAGATCGCCGACCCGGCTCTGGCGCTGGAGCGGACCAGGGAGAGTTGGCGCAAGCTGGGCCGCAGCGAAAAGTGGATCACCCAGCGCATGACCGGGCAGGAGACGCGCAACAAACTCACCGACTATTGGGCCGCTCACGAGGTAAAGCAGGGACAGGAGTTTGCCATCCTCACCAATATCATTCACGAAGAATGGTCCGGTGTCTCGGTGAAAGAGCATAAGGATCTGAAAGGGCTTGAAACGCAGAATCTTCGCGATCATATGAGCGAAGCCGAACTGATCTTCACGGCCCTGGCCGAGCTTTCCACGCGTCAGATCGCGGAGACTGAGGCTGCGGTTGGCTTGCCTGCCAACAAGAAGGCCGCAAAGACCGGCGGCGGGATTGCCCAGCGCGCCCGGCTGGAGCTGGAAAGCAAGACCGGGCGTAAGGTGGTGACCGGCGAGAACTATTTGCCGCCGTCAGAATCGAAAAAGGGGCTCAAGGGTTGAGAAAGGGCAGCGCCTATTCGGCAAGCTCAGGGCAGGCTTTCCTACGGAACTCTCAAGTCTCAAGCGCGAGACCCTGGGGCACCCGCCAAACGCCCGCCCGCTCATCGCGATAAGACCGCGATGAACGGGGCACAGCTTTTCAAGGTTCAGGGTGATTCTTCGAAGTTGATGAACGGGCCACCTGCCAGAGAAAGCGAAGCCCTCCAGACGCGCACCGACATCGGCCCCTATCAATAAGAAGGCGAGGGGTTCGAGCAGCCGATGACCGAGGGTTTTCAAACCGTACTGGCGGCGAGCGACGAGGAGCGCCGCGACCTCTTTGTCGAAGCCAGCACCCGTCTTGGCACCGCCGAACAGAATATTGAAAAGGACTTCTGGGTCTGTTGGACGCTCGACGCGCTCTTCAACGAACTGGAGGCAATTAGGAATGGTGCCGCTATTTAATCATGTAACGCGCACCACGTCCTTTACCGACCTGCATCAAGTAGTGCTGCTCGGCGAGCCTTTTCACATGCACCTTGATGGTGTTGCGGTTGGCGCCGGTCGAATCTTCTATTTCCTTGACGGTGATCTCGCCGCGTGTTTTCACCAGCTCCAGTATCTGACGAGAAAGCGCGGGCAATGACGCGCGAAGCGCCTGTTCCTGTTTCACCTTTGCGGCCAGGTTGTCTTTCTGCTTGACCATCGTTTTCAGGAAAAATACCAGCCACGCTTCCCAGTTCTGCTCCTCCTTGCGTATGGTTTGCTGAGTGCGGCGCAGTGCGAGGTAATAACTGTCCTTGTTCTGTTCGATTACGCCTTCCATAGAACTGTAGGGGACATAGCTATACCCGGCACGCAGCAGAAGCAATGTTGTCAGTATGCGCGAGAGCCTGCCGTTGCCGTCCTTGAACGGGTGGATTGCCAGGAATACGACGATGAAAACCCCTACCAGTATCAGGGGGTGGTGGCTTTCCTCCTGTACAGATTGATTGAACCAATCGACTATTTCTTTCATCCATCCGGGCGTTTCAAATGGCGTGGCGGTCTCAAATACCACGCCCAGACTCTTGCCGTCAGGTCCGAAGGCCTCGACGTGGTTGATTACCTTCTTGTACTCTCCGCGATGGTCCTGATCCTTGGAACTGTATTTGAGCAATACGCCGTGCAGTTGCTTGATGTGATTTTCAGTGGCGGTGATGACTTCGTAGCCCTCGAAAATCATGTCCATTGCATCGGCATAGCCAGCAACTTCCTCCTCGTCGCGGCTGGCAAAGGATTTGGTCTGCAGCCCGGACAGCAGCTTCTCCACCTCCACATCGCTGAGCTTGGAGCCCTCAATGCGCGTGGACGATCCCACGCTCTCAATCGTGGCAATTCGCCGCAGGCTCGTCAGCTTTTCGGGTGCAAGGGTTTCAATGACCTTCCAGCGTCCCTTGAACTCGTCGATATCAGCGATGAGCTTGAGGATTTCCGGCGTGATTGTGATGTTTTTGATGTCGTGCATAGAAGGTACCCAATTTCACCCATTTTCACCCATTCCATAGCCGAAAGCAAGAGATATCCATTTATACCCATTTGTATCCGCTCGATACCCAATGGCGAAATCGCGCATCCACGCCGAGTTACAGGCGAAGGGCGTTGTCGGCATAGAGGAGCACCGGACCCAGGTACTTGTACCGCGCCAGGACCTCACCGGAGCGGACCGCATCTGGGCGGCCAGGTACAACCCCGGCGACGTGCTGCGCTACTCGCGCGGCTCCAAAGAGACCGGCATCGGCAAAGGCGAGTATGCCCGTGTTACCCGCGTCGATGCGCCCAACAACCGGCTCACCGTCGAGCGGAAGGACGGCACGGAACAAAGCTACGATCCACGGCGCCAGCAGGGAGTCTCCGTCTACCGTGAGCAGGAGCGGGCTTTCTCCGTGGGCGACCGTGTGCAACTCACCGCGCCCTTGCCAGACTTGAAGCTGGCCAACCGCGAACAGGGGACCGTCGAGGGCATCGGCCAAGATGGGCGCATGAGTTTGAAGATGGACGGAGGCCGCGAGGTCGAGTTTGATTCAGCGAAGAATCCGCACCTCGACCACGGCTACGCCGTGACGAGTCATTCCAGCCGGGGACAGACCGCCGACCGGGTACTGATTTACGCGGATACCGAGCTGGGAGCTAAAGACCTGCTCAACAACCGCATGGCCTACGTTGCCGTTTCACGTGGCGCATACGACGCGCAAATCTTCACCAACGACCGCGAGAAGCTGGGAGCGGCGCTGGGGCATGATGTTTCGCACACGAGCGCCCACGCGCCGGAGATGAAGCCAGAACAGAAGCAGGAGCAGGCCGTCACGCCACAGCGGGAGATTGCGCCGAAGCAGGAGCAAGGAGAAGACTTTGGTTTGGGCCTCTAAGGGAGCAAGCCGCCGCCCCCTGCGGCCCCGGCACCCCGCCCACGTTTCGTGAGCTAGCCCCAGGCTGCACCCGATCATGGGGGCGATAATTAAACTTGCAAGCGAAGTCTTGAGATGCCTAGCGGGAATAAGGGATGCGAGGATTCACCCGGCCAATTATCGTATGCACCCACTGTGGCGCAAAGATTCATACGGGTTTCGGAGTGTCATCCAGAAACCCCGCCCCGGCAAACGATGCACATGCTCTTTGGACTGGGCCGCCGGGCATAACTGCGCCCTGCCCACGGTGCCAGGGCCTCGTGGATACAACGTCCGCGTACCCGGTGCTGCCGGAGTTTCCGCCGCCTTTTGGAGAGCTGAAGGCGTACTATGCTGAATTTACGCCAAAATGGGAAATGAGCCGCGACTCGTTTGAGGTGAAGCTCGCGGATTTACTCGCGACAACCAAACTGGAAGACGTCCTGAAAGAGTTCAATACAGAAGAAGGGCCTCAAGGGTTGAGAAGGGACTGCGCCCATTCGGTAAGGTCAGAGCAGGCTGGCAGGCGAATCAATAAACGTCATTCTCCGGGACGGCGCACACACAGCGCGCGGTTGAAGCCGCTGCTGCCGAGTAGGTCTGTGCTCCGCATCCCGTTGACGAAGTTGACGCCCCACGCCTCCCCGGAAGCATTTCCCATAGAGCCGCTCCACTCCCACCCCGATACTTGCAGGTTGCCCTTCACATGATTTGTCACCTGCCGGCTTGAAGATCCGTTGCCGGAGTCGTAAACGTTGTTTAACTCGTCAATCGACGCCAAGCGCCAGTTGGAGTGGCCGTCCAATTGCAGGTTCTTGCAGTAATCGGCAGCCTGTTGCCAGGTCACATTGCTGCGGCTATCCTTCTGTGCCCACATCAGACCAGTCGCCGGGTCGGTCCAGACCATCCTTGCAGCTTGGTCGCGCGGCGCCTGCTCCCGCGCCTTCTTCTGCAGCTCCTCCTGAGCTGCCTTGTCTCGCGCTTCTTGCGCAATCTTGTCTTTGGCCTCTTGCTCGCGCGCGGCCTTATCCCGCGCCTCCTGGGCTGCTGCTTCCCTTGCCTCCTTCTCGGCCTTGAGCCTTGCGTCGTGGACGGGCTGAAGGGCGATCTCGTATAACGTCTGCCCGGTGGATTTGACATCGATGCGCTGCTTGATCTGATCTGCGCCGTCTATGGTTGAGGCAACCACAAGGTGCTCTCCGATTTCGACTTTGACCTTGGCCGAAGCCCCGGCGTCGATGTGGCCTGTGGATTCGCCATCGAGCTTCCAGTTGCAGGCCAGGTCGCAAAGCAATAGAAGCGTTGCGCCAGCCGGCTTGGCCGGCGTCTGTTTGTTGGGACGCACCAGGGGCACCCCGTCTTGAACGGCAGGAGCTGGAACCGGCGCGACAGCTATGGCCGCCGTGAGACCCCAAAAGGCGATGGTTCCCGCACGCATGTGGACCTCCCGCGTTTCGGCCGGCCAGTAAGAAGGTCTGACGCGCCGTTCCCTTCAAAAGCCATTATCGCCGATGATTGGCCTATTGCAAGCCGTTTAACAAATCGCAGGAGTCGGCCACTTTGGCCAGGCAGGCTTTTTGAAAATATTTGCGGGCCTGGGCTTTGTCCCCGGCGTTCACGTAGAGCGAGGCGAGGCTGTAACAACTGGATTGCGGTCCGCCGTCGCAGGCTTTCTGGTAGGCCTCGCGCGCCGCTTGCAGGTTCTTTGGTCCACCGAGACCCTCGGAGTAAAGGTAGCCGAGATAGGAGCATGCGTTTAGCTCGTTCCCGTTGCAGGCGGCTTGGAAAAGCGGCCTTGCTTTAGAGTAGCTCTTTTGCTTGAAAAGCGCCTCGGCCTTCTGTTCGGTTGCGGCCGTATCGGGCGAGTCCGCGGACGTCGTTTGTGAAGCAGCGGGCTGCGCGACGGTGACCGCGTGCGGTTGCGCAGAGCCCAGGATGAACCAGACACCGACAGCCGCAGCAATTACGACGGCAGCGCCCGCTACCCAGAGCCAGCGCGGCAAACGCCTGGAGCGATCCTGCTGCGCGTAGTTGGTGAAAAGCATGGGTTCGGAGCCTACTGGCGCCTGGCTCGGTTCGGGCTTGAATTCATAGGCTGGGGATTCCGGAACGGAAGGGTGAGGGTCAAAGTAGATGTCGTCGAGCAGCACGGTCATTTCGGCGGCGTCTCTGGGGCGCAGCTCGCGGTCTTTGGCCAGGAGGCGCAGAACCAGCGCGTCGAGACCCCGCCAGTTGGCCAGTTCGGGGCGGAGATGGCTGGGCGGTTGCGGCTCCTCGTGCAAGTGCTGGTACATCCAGCCTTCGCTGTTGTGGGCGTGGAAGGGGGTTTGTCCGGTGAGCATCTCGTAGAGGACGCCGCCGAGGGCGTAGAGGTCGGCGCGGCCGTCGAGCTGGTCGGCGGGCAGGCCGCGCCATTGCTCGGGAGAGGCATAGGGCGGGGTGAGCATGAGGCCGTGGGTGCGGGAGACGGCGGTGAGGGTTTCATGGACGGCTGCGATGCCGAAGTCGAGGAGCTTGGGGGTTTCCGCAGGGGTATCGGGGTTGGCGAGGAGAATGTTTTCCGGCTTGACGTCGCGGTGAACGATGCCCTTGGCATGGGCGGCGGCGAGGCCCTGGGCTATGCCGCGGGCGATGGAGAAGGCGCGAGGGGGGAAGTCGTTGGCGACGAGTGCATGGCGAAGGTCGGGGCCGTCTACGAACTCCATGGCGATGTAGGGGGAGCCGTCTTCGGCCTGATCGAGATCGACTACCTCGACTACGTTGGGGTGGCGGAGCTCGATGGCGGCGAGGGCTTCGCGGCGGAAACGGCGTAGAAATGCGGGGTCCTGGGTGAGCGAACCGGAGATGAATTTGAGCGCGCGGGGACGGGCGAGGAGGATGTGCTCGGCGAGATAGACCGCGCCCATGCCACCGCGGCCGAGGAGGCGCTGGATGCGGTATTTGCCGCGGATGATGGTGCCGGGATCAAGTTCGCGGGAGTCGATAAGGGTTGCGCCGTCGGTGGGGCAGCTGGTGTGGTGGCCGGGCCATGACGTGCTGCAGAGAGGACAGGTTTTCATGGAGGGAATCCCT
>Ga0302320_10013947_pt1 | contig 16681 bp, 16 predicted proteins | sample Bog_T0_3_FD_202130 | JGI IMG/M metagenome (GOLD analysis project Ga0302320, IMG submission 202130) | Peat permafrost microbial communities from Stordalen Mire near Abisko, Sweden - Bog_T0_3 | ecosystem: Environmental > Terrestrial > Soil > Wetlands > Peat | place: Sweden: Abisko, Stordalen Mire... | reverse complement strand
GGGAAGAAGCCTAGCGCAAATCGGCCTTTTTGCGGGGCCGGAACGGCTGTTTGGGGACGAAACCGTAACCCCCAGGGACGACCTCGACCGGCGCCCGCAGACGCCTAGCCCCCGGCCGGGGTTTCATAACACCCGTTCAAAACACGTTGCCACCAGGAGTTTCCGCCATGACTACCGTCACTGTCTCCAAGCCCAAGATCACCCTCGCCATGCTCATGTGCGGCATCGTCAGCGCCGCCTGCGTCGGAGCGGCGAGCGCCGCCACGCCCACGGACCGCACGCTGAGTGTTGCCGTGCAGTACGATCCGCAGAGCATCTCGACGCAGGACGGCGCGAAGAACTTGTACCGCAGGCTGGTCCGGGCCGCCGCCGATGTGTGCCCCGCGGATTCGAGCAGCCCGCATCTGATCAGCCCCGCGGTTCGTGAGTGCCGCGAGCAGTCGGTCGCCCGCGCCGTGTTCAAGATCAACAATCCCAGCCTGGTGGCGGTCTACAACACCAGCAGCAAGCATGGTTGAGCGTGGCAGCGGCCGGCCTCGCGCCGAACGGGTCGGTGTAATGACCCCTCAGCTCGAGGCTGGCCGCGTTTTCGCGGCGGCATGGCGCGCTGTGCCACCGAGAATTTCCCGATGCGCATCCTCGACGCCCGCCCAGCCGATCACCCGCACCCACTTGCCAGGCTCCAGATCCTTGTAGTGCTCGAAGAAATGCTGGATCTGCTTCAGACGCATGTCGGGCACGTCTGCAATCGACTTCCAATAGGTAAAAAACGGGCAGATATCGTCCGTCGGCACGGCGAGCACCTTGGCATCGCCGCCGGCTTCGTCGTCCATTCGCAGCACCCCTAGGGCGCGGCAGCGCACGACAACGCCCGGGAGCAGCGGGAACGGCGTGTGCACCAGCACGTCGACCGGGTCGTCGTCATCCGCGATGGTTTGCGGAACGTAGCCGTAGTTTGCGGGGTAGTGCATCGCCGTCATCATGAAGCGATCGACGAACAGCGCCCCGGATTCCTTGTCGACCTCGTACTTGATCGGGTCGGCGTTCATCGGGATTTCGATGATGACGTTGAATTCGTCCGGAAGCCGTTCGCCGGCCGATACGTTGCTGATGCTCATGGCGCTACTCTAGCGCAGAGCGGGGTGCAGCAGAGCGGCGGCGTCAGTCGATGGCCACCGAGCGGGAATCGCCCCCGGCCGGGAAGGGCGAGCCGCTGACCGCGGCGAGCGCACCGGTGGTCGCGTCGATGGAATAGACCGAGACGTCGTTGGAATTCTGGTTGGCCACGTAGGCAAAGGTGCCGGCCGGATCGATGACCACGCTCAACGGGAAGGTGCCGGCGCCGACCGTCGATGCCTCGGTCAACGCGCCGCTCGAGGGAGTGATGGCGTAGCTCGAGAGGTCGTTCCCGGCGGTGACGTTGGCGGCGTAGAGGAAACGCCCCGCCGGGTCGACCGCCAGCGCCTCAGGGCTCGTGGTCGTCGCCAACGGCGAGCCGGAGAGGGCCGCCAGCACACCCGTGTCGGTGTTGATGGAGTACAGGGAAATGCTTTTCGCCGTCTCGTTGGCCACGTAGGCATAGGTGCCGGTGGAGTCGATGGCGATCGACAGTGCGCCCGCTTGCGCGCCGAACGGCGAGCCGCCGATGGCAGCCAGGGATCCCGCGCCGGGCTCGATGGAGAACGCCGACACGGCTCCCGCCGCGAAATCGGTGACGTACAGGAAATTGCCGCCCGGGTCGGTCTTCAACGAGGTGGGTTCGCTGCCTGCCGAGAACGGCGAACCGCTGATTTCGCTCAGGAGTCCGCCGCTGCCGATCACGAATACCGACACGGTATTGTCGGTCTTGTTCGCCACGAATTGATTGCCCGGATCGACCAGCACGGCGAAAGGTCCGTTCCCCGCGGCGATCGCCTCTCCCGCCGAGCTGAGCGCGCCCGTGCTGTCGTCGATCGCATAGACCGACACGTCATTGGACGCATTGTTCGCGACATACAGATAGGTTCCGTTCGGGTCGACGACTGCCGCCACCGGCGTCGTGCCGGTGGACGCAAAAGGCGATCCCGCGACCGGCGTCAGCTTGCCCGTGGAGGCATCGATCGAGTAGGCCGAAATCGTGTTCGAGGACTCGTTGACCACGTAGGCAAAACGACCGGCCTGGGTGCAGTTCACCACCACATTGTCGATGTCCGCAGTGCCGATGGTGCCGGAGCCGTTGTGCACCACGCAGGTTTGCGCGGGGTTCGACGGTTGGGTTTTCACGGTCACCGAGTAGCCGCCGCCCTGATCGATTCCCGAGGTGAATTGGAAGGAGCCGCTGGCGGAAACGGTCAGACTGTTGCCCGAGTTGATTTGCAGCACCAAGCCGGAACCGCGCACCCCGGTTACCTGGCCGCCGACGGTGTATCCGCCGCCCACGTGGCAGGCGCTCGCCGCCAAGGCCGCGGTCGTGGCCAAGATCCCCCATTTAACGCTGCTTTGCACCGAAATCTCCCCTTTTTCCCATCGCTCGCGTTGCTAGAGACCACGGTCGGAAACAATCATTCCGTCGATCGAGTGGCGGCTGCGTAAAGATTTGTGTAGAAGCTCTGCGCGCGGACCCGCGATTGTAGCCGTGGAATCGCCGTTCACCAATCGGATGTCTCTAGAACCCGACAGTGGTTTCGTGAACCAAATGCCGGTTTGAGTCTCGAACCTTGCGGATAATCGACGCAGACTGCACTCGAAAAGGATCGGCATGACATTACGCGTGGCACCGAAGATTTGGCTGCTGTCAACGATTGCGGTCGGTTCGTGCTGGTCCTGCGCGGCGTTCGCGACGTTGGGTGAGCCCGAGTCGGCCCTGAAGGGCGAGAGTCAACTGAGCGCGGCCTCCATCAAGCTGTCGGATCGCGGCACCTATCGCGTCCATGAAATCGACCTGCCGTCGGGAACGGTGGTCAGGGAGTACGCGGCCCTCGACGGCAATGTATTCGCGGTCACCTGGCATGGGCCTTTCGTGCCCAATCTCAAGCAGATGCTGGGACGCTATTTCGACGAATTCAGCGCCGGCGCGAAGGCCGCGCGCTTCGATCACCACCACGTGCAGGTCAATCAAAGCGACTTGGTGGTCCAATCCTCGGGCCACATGCGCGCCGTCAGCGGCCGGGCGTACCTGCCGCAGGCGATCCCGGGCGGAGTTTCGGTCGGAGAGCTCGAATGACGTTCCTGCGCGATCCGCGCTTCGCGACGCTTGCGCTGCTGTGCGTCGGCGTCGCGGCGTGCGGCGGCGGAAGCACCATCGGGGGGTCCGGTTCTAGCTCCACGAGCACCGGCACGACGACACCGTCCGGCTCCAATGTTGCAAGCGTCGCGGTCACTTCCGGTCCCAGCAACGACAGCGTCAACACACTGTTCACTTCCGTCACGGTGTGCGTGCCGGGCACCTCGTCCTGCCAGACCATCGACAACATCCAGATCGATACCGGTTCTTACGGTCTGAGACTCTTGTCCGGCGCTCTCACGTTGACCTTGCCGGTCTCGAAGACCGCCACCGGCAGCGCTCTGGTCGAATGCACGGAATTCGTCGACGGCTACAGCTGGGGTCCTCTGGCTCAGGTGGATCTGACCATCGCGGGAGAGACCGCAAGCTCCGTCGCGGTTCAGCTCATCGGCGATGCACGTTATCCGGTCGTCCCGTCCGATTGCTCCTCTGCTGCCCCCATGTCGGAGGACACGGTCGCGACCTTCGGCGCCAACGGCATCCTCGGGATCGGACCGTTCGCCCAGGACTGCGGCGATTTCTGCGCGGAGAGCATTCCCGAGCCGGCGATTTACTACGCCTGCAGCACCTCGTCCGAGTGCACCACCACGACCGTCGCCACGGCGAGCCAGGTGCAGAATCCGGTGATCTTATTCGCCAAGGACAACAACGGCACCATCATCTCCCTGCCGTCGGTGGCCACCCAAGGCGCCAGCGGAGTCACCGGATCGTTGATCTTCGGCATCGACACCGAATCGAACAATCAATCCGGCACGCAAACCGTGGTGCCCATCGCCACCACCGGCGCCGACGCGGGATTTTTGGGCACGACGTTCATGGGCCAATCCTTGAGCATGAGCTTCATCGATTCGGGCTCGAACGCCCTGTACTTCAATGATTCGAACGTCACCGCGTGCACCAACGCGAATTTCAAGAGCTTCTACTGCCCGGGCACCACCGAATCGCTGAGCGCGACGTTCGAGCTGTCGGGCGGCATGACCGCGTCGGAGAATTTCTCAGTGACGGACGCCGAAACCTTGAGTGCATCGTTCACGGCATTTCCGGGCCTAGCCGGCACGAATCCGCAATCCATGAGCTTCGATTGGGGCCTGCCGTTTTTTTACGGGCGGCGCGTCGCCACGGCGATCCAGGGCTACTCGACCTCCGCGGGCACGGGTCCCTATATCGCATTTTGACGATAGCCTTTGATGCGGGGCGTGGTGCCCTACCGGCTCGCGCAGCGGCAGGATAGACTTCCTATCAATGACCAGCGCCGCACTTCAGCTCGACTATCTGCCCACGGATGAGATTGCCGAGCGGCCGGCATCGTGGTGGCGCAATGTGCTGGGTGTCGTCGGATTCGCCAGCCCCCCGCACATCGATCCAACGCCGGTTCCGATGACCGCCAGCATGACCCCCTCGCTCGGGTCCACCGACAATCTTTGCGAAGTCTGGCGGGTCGCGGGTGCCGCCGATCTGCAGTTGGAGAACGGCCGGCAACCGGGTGCCCTGAGGCAGGGACGGGTGCACTACCGATTTTGCAAGGACCTCTTGTTCGGTTCGGTCACGATCGAAGAGCAAGCGTTCGACACCAACGGCTGCGCTCGGGCACGCCCGGATGGCGATTCGGCGGCGCTCTCTCAGGCGACGATTTCCGCGTATCGCGAGATCTTCGAGGTCCTCGCGCAAACCGAGCATCGCCACCTCATCCGCGTGTGGAACTATTTGCCGGAAATCAACCGCGAAACGGACGGCGACGAGCGCTATCGGCACTTCAATACGGCGCGGCAGACCGCCTTTCGCGCTTCCGGCCGCCCGACCAAGGCCGGCGTGCCCGCGGCGTGCGCGCTGGGGTCTCCGGCCGGGAGCCCCATCTCGATTTATTTCCTGGCGGCGCGCGAGCCGCCGGTCATGATCGAGAATCCGCGCCAGACGAGTGCGTACCATTACCCGCCGAAATTCGGGGCGCACAGTCCGAGCTTCTCGCGGGCCTGCGTGCTGAATGAATCCGCGGGGACGAATCTGTTCGTATCGGGCACGGCCAGCATCGTCGGCTACGAGACCATCCATCACGGCGACGTGGCCGCGCAAACCCACGAGACGATCGCCAATATCGACGCCTTGCTCGACGAGGCCAATCGAGTGGTCGGCGCCGGGCGTTACTCTTTGGACGGCCTCAAGTTCAAGGTGTACGTGAGGCAGCCGCGCGACCTCGAGGCCATCCAAAGCGCGCTGTCGGCGAGCCTGCGTCCCTCGACGCCGATCGTGTATCTGCAGGCGGATGTGTGCCGCGAGGAATTGCTGGTGGAGATCGAAGCGACCGGCGAGTCCTCGCCGCTTTGAGCGATCAACGAACGATTCCGCCGATCCACTCGTAGAGCGTCACATAGGATCGGCTCAACGCCCGTATCGAGGGCAACACGGCGAACGCGCCGCGCTCATCCAATGTCCACATTTCCGCCGGCGCCGCGACGACCTCGAAGCCGGCGTCGGTGAAATCCGCTGCGGAACGGGCCAGATGGGAGCCCGACGTCACCAAAATGATCCGACGTACTCCGGCGGGCAGCAATATCCGCGCGGAGAAATCGGCATTCTCCCGCGTGTTCTTGGACGTCGATTCGGCCCAACGCACCGGAACCTGCAGATCCTCTTCCAGGAAGCGGCGCATCGACTGCGCTTCCCGCAGGTCGCCGGAGACCAATATGGGCAGGTGCGTGGCGCGCGCGATCTTGGCGCCCTCGACCAGACGCAGGACCACGGGCGGGTTCGGTGCATCGCCGCCGTACTCGGGCGCGTCGTGGCGGATGCCTCCGCCGAGAATCACGATGGCTTGCGCGCGCGCTTGGGCCGGCGTGAGGCGCGTCGGATCGAGTGCCGGATAGCGCTCGACCGAACGGGCCAGCGCATCGGAGATGATCGGCGTCGACAGAATCCAAAGGCTGCCGATCGAAAGGGCGCAGAGCGTAAGGCCGAGGCGCGGCCGCCGCCGCCAGCAAACGAGACCCACGATACCGACTATGAGCGGACTCGCCGGGGGCAGGATCAGGGTTCTGAAAAACACGTGTATGCCGTACGGTATCAAGGGATCCTCGCGATTTATGCGTTATGCGCCGCTGCGCGCTCGAGTGTACGATACTCGCCGTGCGGCACACCCGGCGCGACATCATAAGAACCCTTGCGGCGCTGCCGCTGATCCGGCTCGAACGAGCGGATCCGGACATGATTCTGTACAACGGCCGCATATCGACGCTGGATGCCTCGCAAAGCGAAGCAACGGCCGTCGCCATCGGCGGCGGCCGCTTCGTCGCGGTCGGATCGGACCGAGAGATCCTGGCGCTCGCCGGCAGGCGCGCACGGCGGGTCGATCTCGAACGGCGCCGCGTATTCCCGGGATTCAACGATGCCCACGCGCACCCTCAGTTGAGCGGCCTCGAAGCGCTGAAGAAGGTGGCGTGCGACAAAAGGTCGATCGAGGACATCCAGGCGGCGCTGCACGCGCGTGCCGAGCAAACCGCGCCGGGTCATTGGGTGCAGGGATACTTGTACGACGACGGCAAGACGCCGCGGTTCTTGACCCGCGCCGATCTCGACGCCGCGGTGCCTGATCATCCGGTCGTCGTGACCCATCGCGGCGGTCATACGGGGTACGTCAATTCGCTCGCGTTGAAAGCGCTGGGTGCAACCGCGGGGATCGCGGATCCGCCGGGCGGCCGATTCGAGCGCGACGCCGCCGGAGAATTGACCGGCCGGGTGGCGGACAAGGCGCTCGATGCGGTGCTCGGCAGGATCCCGGACGAGCTCACCCGCGACGATCAGCGTCGCGCGGTCGCGTTGATCTCAAAGCTCTACTCGAGCCACGGGATCACCTCGGTGTGCGAAGCCGATACGGGACCTGCGGGACTTCAGGCCTACCAGGATGCCCGCGAGTCTCAGGAGCTCACTTACCGGGTCTACTGCCATATGGGTGTGCAATACCTGGATCGATACATCGCGGCGGGTCTGCACACGGGATTCGGCGATTCCATGGTGCGCATCGGCGGCGTCAAGCAATATGCCGACGGCTCGATTTCCGAACGGACCGCGTGGCTCGCCGAACCGTATGTCGGCATTGCCGATTTCAGCGGCGTCGAACTCGGCACGCGGGAAAGCCTGTACGACAGCTCCCGCAAGGCATGGCTCGCGGGCTTTCAACTCGCCACGCATGCCAACGGCGAGCGCGCCATCGATCGGATACTCGGGGTGTACGAACAGCTGCAGCGGGAATCCCCGCGCCGCGATCCGCGCTTTCGGATCGAGCATTGCACAGTGGTGACGCCGGAGATCGTCGCGCGCATTCGCGCGGTCCAGGCGATACCCATCCCCTTCGCCGGCTACGTGAATTTTCACGGCGATGTGCTTCACTTCTACGGCGAGGAGCGCACCAAGCGGATGTTCGCCTACCGCTCCTTCATCGATGCGGGACTCAAGCCTCCGTCCTCCTCGGACTACACGGCGAGCCCGCCCGCGCCCATGCTCTGGCTCTATTCGGAGACCACGCGCCGCGACCCTTCGGGTCAGGTGTGGGGCGGGAATCAACGCATCACCGTGCCCGAAGCGCTGCGCTCGATGACCCTCAACGGCGCCTATGCATCGTTCGAAGAACACGACAAGGGATCGATCGAGCCCGGAAAGCTTGCCGATCTCGCGGTGCTCGAGAAAGATCCCCTGGCCGTTCCTGCGGAAGAGTGGATGGCCATCAAGGTCGAGCGGACCCTGCTCGGCGGAAAGTGGGTGTTCGAGGCCTAACGCGCCGTCGTTTTGTCGCCCCGTCGCCCGGCAAACAGGGGACCGAAGCATGTTATGAAAGATTCACGCAGCCGACACAAGTTTATGGGTTCGCCGGACTAGATTACTGCGAGCTTCGGAGTGCCTGATGGCGCTTGGTGGTATCGGGGTGTGGGCACCAATGGATTGGGGGATAACATGATCAGATGTGTGGCTTTGGCGTCCCTGACCGCCATGGGGCTATGCCTCGCCACAGGCGCGCAGGCGTCTGAAGTCTTGTACGACGGCATCGCCGGCAGCACAGTGACCATTACCGCGACCGACTTGACCAATTCAAGCATTCTCATCGGGCTGACGAACAACGTATGGAGCCTGGCCACCGGCATCGCGTCCCAGGCGGGTTTCGACGCGGCCGGGTTGACCCTCGATTCGTTCGTGTTCAGCACGTCGGGGATGACCACGGTCACCTCGCCCGCGGGTTTCGCCGGAACCACGATCAACCTGACCAGCGTGAGCCTGAACAGCACCGGGCCAACGCCCGTCTCGAATCTGGGCGGCGGCGATTATCAATTCACGAACGCCGGGGCAACCGTGTCCGCCATGTATTCCGTGAACGGCGGTGCGCCGAAGGTGCTGACCGGCGGCGGCACCTCGGGCTTGGGTGGTGTGGTCGGGCTCGGCGGCCAGGACACACTGGAAGTCAATGGAATCACGCTTGGCACGATCACGGTCGGCGGCCAAATCATCAGCTTGGACGCGAACATCGCGTTCGACGGTGCACAAGTGGTGCCGCTGCCCGCCGCGGCGTGGCTCTTCGCCTCGGGCCTCGGCCTCTTGGGTCTACCGGCCATGCGTCGGCGCGTTCGAAGCGTGGCGGTGGGCGCCGGGCACGCCTTGGTAGGCGCCGGTCTCGCGGCTGCGGTTCTCGGCCTCGCGCTCGTCCCGCGAGCATCGGTCGCCAGCACGGTGACGGTTTCGGGAGGCGGCCTCGATGCCGGCGCTCTGTGCGCAATCGGCGCACTTTGTCCCACCAATCCCGTCAACGGCTACGGGTATGGCAGTGGGGGAGCCGTGACTGGCACTCTGGACTACAACACCAGCACCGATTTGGCAGATTTCTCCTTCACGCTGTCGGCGAACACTTTCTTTGGGACTGAGGAGTTGCTCGCCGGGTCGACGTTCTCCGCGACTGCCATACCCATCACGGTGAGCACCAGCAATGGGGTTCAAACGATCAGTCTCGGGTCGCCGGCGCTGGACGCGACCACCAGCAATGTGCAGTTCATCAGCCCTGCACTGACGATGATCGAGAATACCCCCTCGTTGGCAGCCTTTCGGTGCCAGCTCACGAGCGCGTCGGGATTGTGTGGCGTGTCGCTGGGTTCGGCCAACGGATCCGGCAACGCACTCGAGTTCGTCGACGCGAGCAACAATGACTACAACGCTTATCTCACATTCAGCGTCAACGTGGTCCCCGTGCCCGTGCCGGCGGCGCTGCCGCTGTTCCTGTCGGGCCTCGCCGGACTTGGAGCGATCGCTAAAAAGCGCGTCCAACGTCCAGCCTGATCGAATCCACGCTCGGGGCCGCGGCGCTGCCTTGGTTTTGCGGGCTCACGTTGGATTTGCCGACCCGCTGCAAGCCGACTAGAATCGGTTCGAAGCGGGCGTCGTATAATGGTAATACCCAAGCTTCCCAAGCTTGAGCCGTGGGTTCGATTCCCATCGCCCGCTCCACTTTTCGTTGTCTGGCGTATCCCTGCGTTGTCCTAGGCCGCCTGAAGAAGGGTTCCAACGATTCAATGCCAAGTGCAAACTCCCGCGGTGCAATGCTGCGCTTGGTGGAGAGTCCCCGTTTGGACGGGCCCACGGAGCCTCGTCCGCCTTTGGGCGAACTACCCGGCCCTCCGATCCAATTACATGACCACACTGTTCGCGATGAGAGGCCGACTCCTAAACAACAGCAGAGACACGAATGCGCAGAAGATGAGAGCGCACGGAAAAGATAACCGGGCGTAAGTCGCTACTTTTGCGTAGTAATCAATATCCGTCCACGGAAACGCAAGAAAATTAGGTCCTGGAAAGACAAAAATAAAGCCACCTTGGAAGGGCAGAGGAGCGATCAGCCATGCGTTCACCAAAGCAAAGATCGGCCTCCGCACAGCTAGCGGTAGGTTGAGCCGTCTCAATAGATAAACGCTAAGCGAGCCAGTAAACAATAACGCTGCCGATGCCGCTATGAGCCATCCAACGATTGCTCCGACCGCATTTGCACGAGTGATACGTTGGTACTCGGCGTCGTCAGTTGGCGGTGGCGTTTTGACGACAACGACAGCCGTTCCAAAAGCCTTTTGCAAATCGGAGAGAAAGCGGTTGTAAAAGCGAACTCCATCGGGACTAAAGCCGCCAGGCCGCTCTTCGTAAACGTTCAACTCCACGAAATGGTCGGACGTTGGCTTATATCCAAGGCGGAACGGTTCTGTCGGCAGTCCATTTGAATAGTCTGCCCATACGACGCGCAAGTGATGTGGGTCATTGAGAAATGTGCGCTCCCTATTCAACCTTGCCAATTCCTCGTCTCTGGCCGCCGGCGACATCGCCCGATTCTGCCGAATGAGGGCGATCATCTCGTCGTATCTCCCAAAGTCCTCAAAGCCTTCCGCCTTGAGTGACCGAGACACCGTTACAAGCAGCTTTGTCTTTGATTCGTCGGTTACATCATTGACATTGAAGGTTGCGGGATCAAGACGATACCCTTCTCCGCAGCCCACAAGCGCGGTCACTACCAGAGCTACCCACGTGAGCTTCCAGTGACGAGTCCATAATGCCCGCGACATTGCTCACGCCGGATGAGTCGCCGACGGCCTCATGGTGACGGTTGATCGAGCTCCCTCTAGATCATCGCGCATATCCTCAGCTCTTGGCACTCCCAGGTTTTTGGCCAATCCCATTTTTTCGAGTGCCCGGAGAACCAGCCAACCTGGGTCCAGTTCCCCTGGTCCGATGCCCATTCGCGCTGATTCAGGAAATGCGTGGTGATTGTTGTGCCAGCACTCGCCGTGCGTAAGAAACCCCCAACCCGGCAAGTTCGATGCTTGCACCGCAGCGCCCGGTACCGTCCAGTGACCAGGGCCAGGATTGTGAGCAAAGTAGGTCACGACCCAATGGCTGGTAACGCCCACGGCAACGCGCACGAACACACCCCAGACCACCCAGTCGAGGCCGCCGATCAGGTAAAAGATCGTCCCGAGCATGAGCTGGTGAAGCGGCCACGTGGCTTCCATGAACCGATACCACGGGTCTTGAGCAAACTGAGGCTCGATAACGAAGCGAGGAGGACTGCTGAACCGGAAGGTGCAATGCAGCTGCCAGAAGGCATCAAGCAATAAGCCTCGGCGATGAGCGAAAAAGTCGTGGCACTGCGGCTCTCTTTGAGCCCAATCTCGCACGTCGTGTATTCGCAGAATTCCAAACGGCCCGGCCATCCCCACCAACACGCCAAGCCAAACGAGAAACCGCTCAACACTCTTTGGACAATCATATGTTTTGTGTATCAGGCGCCGATGCATGCCAAGAGAATGTCCAAGCAAAAGAGTGACATAACTTAAGGCTAGGAACAGCGCGAAAGCGCCCCAGGAAAAATGGCTGGGTGCAAAAGTGATGGCCAAAACAAACATCGCTGTATTCCAGATAGATTTTGCTGGCGCCCAGACGACGTGGCCTTTGACCGCGTTCGCGTCCCGACCGTCAATGCGCCAAACATTTTTTCTCATGGCGATACCGCGTTTGGGTAATATATGGAGATTACACAGTTGTCTTATTAGCACATTAGCTAATATTAAAGATATATGCAAGCAGATAAAATTTTCGAAGCCCTAGCCTCCGGCCCTCGTCGGCAGATCTTGGCTTACCTGTCAAAGGCGGAGTTGACGACATCGGAACTCGCTACCAAGTTCGAGATGACGCCGCCCTCCATGTCCAGGCACTTGTCAGTGCTAGAAAACGCCGGTTTAGTCACTAGCAAACGACAGGGTCAGCGGGTTATTTACCAGCTAACACCTGATAGTTTGGTAAACACATTGACAGGGTTCGCCTTGGAGATATGTCCAATCGCCGGCCCTTTGAAGCGCGAGTCGCGAGCAATCGCAAAACGCAAATCCGTTGCCCCCACGCGGAATACTTGACGTTTGCAGATCACATTCTGACGCCTGGATCACGTAACGGGCTAGTCGAGAGCGGAAACCGATATCAAGGGAGTAGTTGTCTCAGCTAGCCCTACGTTGCCCCACATACCGCGAAAATTCACACGCTAATCACACTTGGCATCGGCATCCGCGGGAAACCGCTTGTTTTATAGTTCCGGCAGCACCTTCCCCGTGGGTTCGATTCCCATCGCCCGCTCCACTCTTCGTTGCCTGTGTCCCTGCGTTATCTTAGAGCGCCCGTTGGCCTATCGCCCAGCTCCCAAAAGTCTTGACTCGACGAAACCGGCTCCTTTTCGAATGCGCCGGACGGCCCCGCGGCTGGGTTCATTCTCGGTGGTCTAATCTGTCCGTCATTGACCCCAAGCGGACCCGCGTGAGCGTCAGCTTTGCGGCATCAGGCCCGCGATATCGCTCGAGCCGATTGCTAGAGCGCATACACGTCACAATATATCTAAGATCACCAACAAGGCCGCGACAACTACGACGAGCGTACAGCAAACCGAAAAAGCAAGATGAACGACACGGCGATTGTGCAGGGTAACCAGCAAAAGCGAATCTACAATTACCCATACCGCGCCAACCGTAGCGCCAGCCAAATATCTCGATTGATGCGCCAGCCAAATTGCGTAGATCGCTGGCGCTAGGGACAACATAGCAATTGCCGCAATAACTCGGTCGCCGAATAGTACGAACCACCATCGATCTTCGTAGGATCGTTGAATCATGCGCTCTAACGATGAGGTTGAGCCACGCGGGGTTGCGTCAGCGTAAAACGAAGGCATTTTATCCAGATCATCAACCCCCTCCTTGGCTCACCGAAGACGCGACTCTGCGATCGCTCGAACCGATTGTTAGACCCCGCGTTCACATCAAGAGAATGAAAAGGGGCCAGACAACAATTCCGAAAATAAGTCATATCATAAGAAACACCGCGGCATACCACTGGACTACGAGTTGACCTATGCGAGGGATTCGCCCAAGGAAAAAGCTATTGAACAGACTCCCTCGCACTGGCTCAAACCAAAAGCACAGCATGGCCATGCCCCACGAGAGCGCCAGGACAGGTCCCGCAACAAGTATCGCAACCATGACCGCCCGAGGAAACACGGAGAATACAATGAGGAGCATCAGAAAAACGAGAACGGACGCTGCCACGTACCGCCACCGATACGGGTAATAGCGCGCGGCTGACACTGTGAAACGCTGGAGCACGGGTCTAACTATTTACTAGGCGACGAAACGTCTTGCAGGCAGGGACAGATTTATCTGATGGCATTTTGCGCTCCTTGCAATTCGGCTGGCTCCCATAACCGTCAACCTAAGTTTACCGCAGGTCGCGAATGGCCGGTTTAAGGCGATGATTTCGTATGAACCAGTGCCCGCTTTTGGGCCGGCTGCCGACGTCATCATTCCAGGATTACGACGTCGGCTGAATCGTTCAAGCCGAAATCCCTCCGTTGAGCAGGCAACTAGACCTTGACGACCTTGAGGACGCGCTTTAGCGCGGCGAAATCAGAGGGGTTGCGCGTGTAGAGCGGCAATCCATTTGCCGCAGCCGTCGAGGCGATGAGCAAGTCAGCGAGCCGTGCGCGGCTGGATTGTCCGGCTGCCCGCGCGGCAGCAAAGACCCTACCGTACATACGTGCCGAATCCGCATCGAAAGGCAACGGATCCCAGGTGGCCGTCGCCCACTGCAATCGATCCTGGCGTCGAGCGCGCTCGTCTTTATTCTCGGTTGCATGCGGGCCGGCAGCGAGTTCGGCCAACGTCACCGCAGTAATTGCGGATTCATCAGGAAGTTGGTCAGCAATGATCTGGTCGTGATCGATCAGAACCGACGTGTCCAGAACACCGCGACTCGGCTCAGTCATTAGTGTGAGGATCGACTACGGCATCGAGATCTGCACGGAATTGCGCGGCATCGATCCGAGCGGCCCTTCCTGCAGCATCCGCGATGGCCGCGCGAGGCACGAAGCGACGTCGCTTAATAGGCCGCAGTTCTCCTACCGGCGTGCCGTTTCGGCTCACGATGATCGTCCGTCCGGCCTCCACCTCACGCAGCACTGCGGCGGATTGATTGCGAAGCTCTCGTTGAGTGATAGTACGGATTTTCATAACTGGAACTGTAGCACACTGTAGCACACTGTAGCAACCACGCCGATCGATACCCGAATCGGGATGGCCGCTTCGGGCATGCGTGCCAGCGAGCACGGGAAGCGACCCGGACAGAGACTTACGACAGACAGGCCTGAGCCGAGACTTCGCACGTCGAGTATCCCCACGTTGCCCTACATGGCCCCACATACCGCGAAAATTCACACGCTAATCACACTTGGCTTCAGCATTTGCGCGAAACCGCTTGTGTTCTAGTTCCGGAAGCGTCTTCCCCGTGGGTTCGATTCCCATCGCCCGCTCCACTCTCAGGCAACGCCAGGCAATGTAGGGTTACCCGATTGGCGTCAACACATTGATCCGATGGGAAAGTCTTGCGAATACAAGTCGATTTGGGGCCTGCCTCATATTTTGAGGTATCCCTACGTTGCCCCAGGTTCACACGTACAGACACACCCAGCGATTCCCAAGAGTATTTTGTGTGAATGCCGAGCTCGAGAGTGCCGATGGTAGTTTCGAGGTCCGCAATTGACCGTCGCGCTTTCTCTTTTCACGTTGGGTAGAAATATCTTAGACGCCGTCGATCTGAACGCCGCGCAAACGCAATGCCTTGGTCAGTTTGTCCAATGAGGCATCGTTAATGCCGTGACGGACAAAATACTGCCCCAGGCGAAGCGCATTCATGGATTCTGGCAGCGCGAAAATCTCTTTCGCGTGGTTTATGATGCCCCCCTCCAAGTAGTAACTCCAGTTGTGCACTTGCGCAGCACGCTGATGGGAAAATACAAGTTCGAATTCGCGCAGCCATTTACCGAACGATTTGTTGATCCTGTCCAACTTGGGGAATTGCAACCTCAACGGTGTGGGCGTGAAGCTTCCCTCCAGTATGAATGGCGGCTTTTTGGCACGCCACCACGCGGCCACTATCGGCCCCAATAGCGGCGGTTTCTGTGGAGGTGTGAACCGCCACTGACTTGCGGCGGGGTATAACCATGGTTATACTTCGGCAATGAAAACTGCGATCTCCATCCCGGATGCGATTTTTGAAGAGGCTGAGCGGCTTGCCAAAATCCGAGGCTGGTCCCGGAGCGAGCTTTATTCAAATGCAGTGTCTGCTTATGTCAATAGCGAGAGATTCCTGGGTGTTCGCGAAAAGCTCGATGCCGTTTACGGGCAGAATGTCGATGACTCCGCTGTGGATCCTCTTCTCGCCAAGGCTCAAGCACACTCCCTGCCGAAAGAGAAGTGGTAATGCGGCGCGGAGAGATCTGGTGGGCATCTCTGGGAGAGCCTCACGGGTCCGCGCCGGGTTTCCGAAGGCCCGTACTAGTCGTTCAGTCTAACGATTTCAACGAAAGCGCGATCCGTACCTCAATCTGTGCGGCGATTACATCGAACATGCGCCTGGCAAATGCTCCAGGCAACGTGCGTGTCACCCGTCGCGTCAGCGGACTACCCCACGACTCAGTGATTAACGTGTCGCAGCTAATTACTTTGGATAAGCAAATACTCACCGAGAACGTGGGTCGGTTGCCTGCGCAATCAATGCGCGACGTGGAGGCTGGCATAAAGCTAGTGCTGGCGCTGTAAATGCGGTGCGGGTCGAGCTGGCTAAAAGTGGCCGGTCGGAGACCCACGACCGAAAGGCTCGAGCCCGGGACGTCGCCTGCTCGGCTGCCATCATTCAACAACAGTGAAATTTTAGCGCCGTTACGCTCAGGCGAACGATCTGATTTAATCGCTCCTACCCAATCCAACGCTACGTCCGAACGCGCGCATTCGACTTAAGTCACCATGGGATCGTTTCGCCTTTCCAGCGCGTGAAGGTCCCCGTGGGACCGTCCGGACCCAGCAGCGCAACGCGCACCGCCTCGCGAGCGCCTTCCTCGACGGTCTCGGTGCCCGCATATCCGTTGAGGTTCGTCTTGGTAAAACCCGGGGACACCGCATTGACCCGGATGCCTTCCGGCTCAAGTTCGATGGCCATGGCTACCGTCAAGGCGTTCAGAGCCGTCTTGGACGATGGGTAGACGGGGCCGAAGATCGCGCGGTACGGGAAGGCCGGGTCCGAGTTCGTCGTCAACGAGCCAACGCCACTCGACACGTTAACGATGCGGGAGCCCGGCGTCTTGCGCAGAAGCGGCAGCATTGCCTGGTATACAGCGAGCACGCCAAACACGTTGGTGTCCCACACCGCACGCATTTCATCGAGAGCCACGTTGCTCGGGCGCGTCGTCTTTGTATGTTCCTCGATGGACTGACCGGGCAGCCTCTTCGTATTCGAGATGGCCGCGTTTTGGATGAGCACGTCAAGGCGGCCAAACTCGTTTCGGATACGCTCCGCCGCAGATTTGATCGAAGC
>Ga0302320_10013946_pt1 | contig 16681 bp, 12 predicted proteins | sample Bog_T0_3_FD_202130 | JGI IMG/M metagenome (GOLD analysis project Ga0302320, IMG submission 202130) | Peat permafrost microbial communities from Stordalen Mire near Abisko, Sweden - Bog_T0_3 | ecosystem: Environmental > Terrestrial > Soil > Wetlands > Peat | place: Sweden: Abisko, Stordalen Mire... | reverse complement strand
GGAGTCGGTGTCCGCGGAGAACGGACACGCCATTATCGCATTCGGGGCGGGAATAGGTGTCGGGGGCGGGTAGGGATCCCTTCGACAGGCTCAGGGCATGCTTTCGACGGCGTGACCGGTCGCTTCGCGAACCGTCACTACGCTCAAGATGAAGGGGCGTGGCTGAGCGTGGCGTGTACAATCAAGCCTTTGTGCGTTAACTATGTGCGCGGGAGAGATTTTCAGGATTGAAGCTTAAGGATTTAGGGTGGCTGGCGCTGCTTACGGCGGGGGCTTTTTGGGTGCAGGGGTATCATCCTGGGGCGGAGGATGCAGAGATTTATTTGCCTGGGGTGGAGAAGCTGCTCAATCCCAGGCTGTTTCCCTCGTACGCAGAATTCTTCGAGTCGCATGCGCACTTGACGTTGTTCCCTAATTTGATTGCGGGCTGTGTGCGCGTGAGTCATCTGTCGTTGAGCGGTGTGTTGTTGCTCTGGCAGATTGCGTCGATTTTCTTATTGTTGCTCGCGTGCTGGAAGCTCGCGGGACTTTGTTTTCGGAACGCCAGGGCCCGGCGGGCGGCGGTGAGTTTGGTTGCGGTGCTGCTGACGTTGCCGGTGGCGGGGACGGCGCTCTACATCATGGACCAATACGCCAATCCGCGAAACATGGCGGCGTTTGCGGGAGTTTTTGCGGTCACGGCCACGCTGGAAAAAAAGTATGTAGTGGTGGCGCTTTGGCTGGTCTTCGCGGCGGCGGTGCATCCGCTGATGGCGGCGTTTGCGTTCTCGCTTTGCTTCCTGCTGATGGCGATGGAGCGCACGAAGTTGTGGGACGCGCGCGCGGCCATGTTCTTGATGCCGCTCTCAGGATTGTTTGCGCCGGCGACACCTGCGTACCATCAGGCGGCGTTGCTACATTCCTTTCATTATGTGCTGAAGTGGACGTGGTATGAGTGGATCGGGATCTTCGCGCCGATTCCGTTGTTCTGGTGGTTCGGGAACTTGTTCAGAGAAGTCGCACCACAGGGTGAGCTGGCGTTGCCCAGACTGTGCCGCGCGCTCATCTTGTATGACGCGGTTTACTTCATGGCTGCGGTAGCGATTTCGGCTCCGGCGCGCTTCGAGGTTTTGGCGCGCCTGCAGCCACTGCGCAGCTTGCATCTTTTGTATATTGTGCTGTTCGTTTTCATCGGGGGATTTCTCGGGGAGTATGTGCTGAAGCGCCACGTCTGGCGATGGATCGCGTTATTTCTTCCGCTGTCGGTGGGCATGTTCCTGGCGCAACGGGCGTTGTTTCCGGCTAGCGGACATATCGAATGGACGCTCGAATCATCGAGGAATCTGTGGGCGCAAGCTTTTGCGTGGGTGGAGCAGAACACGCCGGTGGATGCGGTGTTTGCGCTTGATCCGAATTACTCGCAGATTCCGGGCGAAGACATACAAGGATTTCGCGCCATCGCGCAGCGCAGTATGATCGCCGACGCGGGCAAAGACAGTGGGGCGGTCAGCATGTTTCCGCCGCTGGCGGAAGAGTGGTATCGCGAAGTGCAAGCGCGGGGCGACTGGAAACACTTTGAGCGGAGTGACTTCGCGCGGTTACAATCGGAGTACGGGATTTCGTGGATCGTGGTGAGTAAGGGGCAGGCGTTGGGAATGAACTGTCCATATCAAAATCAAGCGGTATCGGTGTGCAAGCTAGACTGACCGGAGTAGCCGAGGACAAAACAGAATGGCAGTTGCGGCAAGCATCTTTAAGCCAACATCGGTGTTCGATTACGAACGCTGGAGCCTGGAACTCTCGCGGCTGAGACGTTTGTATCGAGACAATCCGCCCTGCCCGCACATTCTGTTGCAGGACTTCATCGCTCCGGAGTCGGCGTGGGAAGCGGCGCAGCAGTTTCCCGGGCCGACGACCGAGGCTTGGACGCAGTACAAACATCAGAATGAAAACAAGTTGGGATTGGCGAAGCGGGATATGTTCCCGCCCAAGCTGGCCGAGATTGTGGATGAACTTAACTCGCCTGAGTTTGTGCGATGGCTGTCCGAGCTGACTGGCATTCCACGACTGATGTCGGACGAGAGCATGGAAGGCGGCGGGCTGCATCAATCTACGCGTGGCGGATTCCTGAACATTCACACCGATTTCAGCATGCACCATTACCACAAGAACTGGCGCCGGCGCGTGAATCTCATTCTCTACTTGAATCCTGCGTGGCAGGCGGAATGGGGCGGCGCGATCGAATTGTGGGACACGAACATGCAGCATTGCGCGGCCAAGTATCCGCCATTTCTGAATCATGTGCTGATCTTCGACACCGACGACAAGTCGTTGCATGGCTTTCCCGACCCACTGGAGTGTCCCAAAAATGAGTCGCGCAAAAGCGTCGCTCTTTATTACTACACCGAAGAGCAAGATGGCGGCCTGCGCCCTAAGTCGACCGACTATCGGGCGCGACCGAATGATGGCGCGGTTAAGGCGAGCTTGATCTGGCTGGATAAAGTCGCGGTCGATCTTTATTCGCGGGCCAAAGCGAGGTTTGGATTCTCCGACGAACTTGCGAGCAAAGTGCTGGGATTCTTTTCGCGGAAGAAATGACCGCTAGGGCTTGGCTTCGACTGGAAAGCCGGTCGCGTAATAGGTTGCGCTAGTGCCGTCCAGGCGCTTCCCGTTTTTGTTGAAGATGGGAAAAGTTGTAATTCCGGCGCGCTGCAATCCAAATTGCAGGGACGTCGCCAGCACACCTAGCCCGTACTTGACGCTGCGGGAAAAGTTGATCGACGACGCTTCTTCGAAATACTTGGTCGGGCATGAAACTTCGCCGATGCGGAGTCCGAAATAGGCGCATTGCGCCAGCATCTGATTGTCGAAGACGAAGTCATCGGAGTTCTCGAGCAGTGGAAGTTTTTCCAACACTTCGCGGCTGAAGGCGCGGTAGCCGCTGTGATACTCCGACAGCTTGATGCCAAGAAAGATATTCTCAAACGCAGTTAAGAAGCGATTGGAGACGTACTTCCACCAGGGCATTCCGCCGCGCAACGCGCCACCGCCGAGAATGCGCGAGCCGAGGACGACATCGTAAATTCCGTAGGCCACCATGCTGGCCATCGCGGTGACCAGCAGCGGCGTGTACTGATAGTCGGGATGAACCATGATGACAACGTCCGCGCCGGCGGCGAGCGCTTCGCGATAGCAGGTCTGCTGATTGCGTCCGTAGCCGTAGTTGCGGTCATGGACGAATGATCGCAAGCCTAGCTCCGCCGCGACTTCGAGGGTGCGGTCGGAGCTGTGGTCGTCGACAAGAATCGTCGTATCCACGAGATCGGGCAGCTCGCGGACCGTGGCCTCAAGCGTCTTGGCCGCGTTATAGGCGGGTAGCACCACCGCAATGCGTTTTCCGTTGATCATGAACTATTTCTGAATGATACCCCGGAGCAGGCGAATCGTGCAGCAGTCCTCGCTAACGTGAGCTGGCGCTTCAACGGTATAATCGCGGCAATTCCAAATTCATGGCTCTGACCTCTGGCAAGAAACTTGGTCCATACGAAATTCAAGCGCCCCTCGGCGCTGGCGGCATGGGCGAAGTGTATCGTGCGCTCGATACACGTCTGGGCCGCAGCGTAGCGATCAAAATCCTACCGCCGCATCTCTCTTCGGACGCCGACTTGCGCACGCGCTTTGAGCAGGAGGCGCGTGCTATTTCCGGCTTGCAGCATCCTCATATTTGCGTCTTGCACGATATTGGCTCGCAAGACGGAATCGTGTTCATGGTGATGGAGTATGTTGCCGGAGACACGCTCGACAAGTTAATTCCGGCAGGCGGTTTGCCCACCAACATCGCTCTCAAGTATGCGGTGCAGATCGCCGAAGCGCTGGCCTGCGCGCACGCGGCGGGAATTGTGCATCGCGATGTGAAGCCGTCCAACATTATGGTGGACGCCGCTGGGCAAGTGAAGGTTCTCGACTTCGGACTGGTGAAACTCGCAGCGCCCTCTGCCGCCGACATGGACTTGGCCACAATGGCGACGACGCCGGGAATGATTGTCGGCACCGCCGCTTACATGTCCCCGGAGCAGGCGCAAGGCAAACTGGTGGACGCACGCAGCGACGTATTTTCGTTCGGCTCGATTTTCTACGAGATGCTCACTGGACAGAGAGCGTTCGCGGGCGAATCGACGGCATCGTTGCTCGCAGCGCTGATTCGCGACGATCCGAAACCAGTGAGCGGATTGCGTCGCGACGTTCCGTCCGAACTGCGCCGCATCGTAGGGCGCTGCCTGAAAAAAGATCCAGCCGAGCGTTACGCTTCGGCGACTGAGTTGGCGCAGGAACTGCGAACTGCGCGCGAACTCTTATTTCCAGAGTCGGGTACGGCGCTGACTCCGGCGCGCATCGCTCGCGAAGCGAAACGGCCCAGGGTACTCATTCCGCTTGCAGTGCTCGTTATCGCAATCCTCGCCGGAGTGTTTTGGCTGGTCCAGCATTATCGCGAAGCCCGCTGGGCGCGCGAGTATGCACTGCCGGAAATCTCCCGCCTGGCCGATGCTGGAAAGTATGGAGACGCATTCGTGCTGGCCACGCGAGCCGAGAAATCGATTTCGGGCGATCCTCAGCTGGCCAATCTTTGGATTGCCATTTCCAACTTCTACTCCATCGACTCGAAGCCTGAAGGCGCAACGGTGTATCGCAGCGTGTACGGTAATCCTGCTGCAGCGTGGGAATTGGTAGGCGTCACTCCGATCAAAGATGTTCGTCAGCCGCGGGGCGCGTTCATATGGAAGTTCGATAAGCCTGGATCGAATCCGGTGTTCCGCCTTACCTACTCTTTGTTTCCGAAATTTGCGCCTGCTGCTGGCGATCACCTTTCGGGCAGCGTCACGCTCGACGACGTTGCAAAGACTCCTCCCGGCATGGTGCGGGTGCAGACCGCGAGCTATCCCAGGACGCTATTCATTCCGGGGTACGAGGCTGCCCCCGAATTATCGTTAGACGATTACTGGATCGATCAATACGAAGTTACCAACCGGCAGTACAAAGCGTTTCTGGATCAGGGCGGATATCAGAAACAACAGTACTGGAAGCAGAAGTTCGTAAAAGATGGAAAAGAGCTTACGTGGCGAGACGCGATGGCGATGTTTCGGGACGCCGCCGGACGCGCTGGGCCAAAGGAGTGGATTGAAGGGGATTTCCCCAAAGGCCAAGACGATTTTCCGGTGACCGGAATCAGTTGGTACGAAGCTGCGGCGTATGCGGAGTTCGCAGGTAAAAGTCTGCCGACGATCTACCACTGGAATCGCGCGGCGGGACCTTTCTATGCGTCTTACATCGTTCAAGCCAGCAACTTCGGCGGCACCGGAATTTTGCCTGTGGGCAGCAAGCCGGATATGAGTCCCTGGGGAAATTACGACATGGCGGGCAACGTGAAGGAATGGATTTGGAACGAATCCGATCCGGGCAAGCGTTACGTGCTGGGCGGGGCGTGGGATGAGCCCAATTATATGTTCGTCGATCCCGATGCGCAGTCGGCGTTTCTGCGCGCTTCCAATCTCGGCTTTCGCTGTGTGAAATATATCCAGCCGGAAGCCGTGCCCGCAGTCGCGATGGCGGCGATGCCGTCTCCGCGGCGCGATCTGCGCGAAGAGAAACCCGTCTCCGACGAACTATTCAATGCGTATCGCAGCCTTTACTCTTACGACAAGGCTCCGTTGAACGCGACCGTTGAGCGCCTGGACAAGCCCGACGAAGATTGGACAACGGAAAAAGTGACCTACGACGCGGCCTATGGAAGAGAGCGCGCCATCCTTTATTTGTATATTCCGAAGAAGAGCAAGCCGCCCTACCAGACCGTGATTTTCTTCCCCGGCTCGAACGCGCTACTTATTCGTAACTACTCCATGTATACGACCAGTGCGCTGGACGGAATCATCAAGAGCGGCCGCGCCGTGATCTATCCCATCTATAAGAGCACTTACGAGCGCGGTGACGGCATGGAAACCGATGTCGCTGGCACCAGCAGCACCTGGCGCGACCATGTCATTATGTGGGTGAAGGACGCATCCCGTGCGCTCGATTACGCCGACACTCGCAGTGACCTCGATCACGACAAGATCGCCTACTACGGCTACAGTTGGGGCGCGGAAATGGGCGCGATCGTACCTGCTGTCGAGCCTCGCATCAAGGTTTGCGTACTGGCCCTAGGCGGCCTCGACTTCCAACCTTCGCTGCCCGAGGTCGATGTCGTGAACTTTGTGTCCCGCGTGAAGCAGCCCACGCTTATGCTCAACGGCAAGTACGATTTCTTCTTTCCGGTGGAATCAACCCAGGAGCCGTTCTATAACCTGCTGGGATCGAAAAAAGATCAGAAGAAACACTTGCTGTATGACACCAGCCACAACATCCCGCGAAACGAGTTGATCAAAGAAACTCTGAACTGGCTGGATCAGTATTTGGGTCCGGTGAATTGAGCCTGCGTTTTGGGAACTTTGCTTACCTCCGCCGCGCATCCACGTCTGATATCCCGGAGGCCCGACCTATGTCTACCCGAACCCGCCGTACTTCTTTGCTGACCGCCCTTGTTCTCACCCTTGCCGCATCGGCTGCCTTGGCGCAAGACGCCGACCAAGACAAAGACTTTCATTGGAAGGGCAAGCTGTCCGCCGAGAACGTCGTCTTCATTAAGAACGTCAGCGGAGCTATCGACGCCGAGGCGTCCAGCGGCGACGAAGTTGAGGTCACGGCTGAGAAGAGCGGATCGCACGCCGATGAAGTCAGCATCAAGATGGTGCATCTGAGCGATGGCGTGATGTTTTGCGCTGTCTATCAAGGCTGGTATGACGATCATTGCGACGGCTCACACCACAATCTCGGCCACAGCGACAACTTGAAAGTTCACTTTACGATAAAGTTGCCCGAGAACCTGCGCTTCATTGCTGAAAACGTCAACGGTGAAGTTGTCGCCGAGAATCTCGGCCGCTTCGTGAAGGCTACTTCGGTGAATGGGAAGGTTCGCGTTTCGACCAAGGCGTGGGCGGAATTGACTTCGGTGAACGGCAGTCTGGAGGCTCGCATGGGTCGTTCGGATTGGCCGGGTACGCTCCAGCTTGAGACAGTGAATGGATCGATCTCTGTCGAACTGCCCAACGAAACCAATGCCGACGTGGAGTTCGACTCCGTGAACGGACATTTGCGGACGGAGTTCCCGCTTACGACTCAGGGCAGCATTGACCGCCATTCCATCAAAGGCACGATCGGCGCTGGTGGCCGTGAACTGAGAGTAGAAACCGTAAACGGCAGCGTGGAGATTAAGCGCGCGTCGTTGTAAGGGCGAGCCTTCGGCTTCGCTCAGGGCAGGCGCTGGTGCGTACTCTACAAACTGCCGGCATTGCGAATCATGCCGCCATCGACGAAGAACGTTCCGCCGGTGCAGTAGGCCGCTGCCTCCGATGCGAGGAAGACGGCTAGGGCGGCGACTTCTTCGGGCTTGCCCCAGCGGCCGAGGGGGATCTCTGCCATAAGTTGCGCTTCGAGCTTGGGATCCGATTGCACATCTTTATCGATGGGTGTGTAGATCGCGCCGGGCGCGATGTTGTTCACCGTAATCTTGTGAGGCGCCAGTTCGACGGCGATCGTCCGCATTAACATGCGCAATCCGCCCTTGGCGGCGCAATAAGGAGCGTTGGTCGGCATGGGCAAGTCTTCGTGAACCGACGAAATATTGATGATGCGGCCACCGCCACTCTGGCGAATCATTTCATTTGCCGCCGCTTTCGCGCATAAGAACGGTCCCGTCAGATCGACAGCGATCACTTTCTGCCAGAGGTCGAAGGGAAACTCGACGAAGGGGTGCTTGAACTCAATGCCCGCATTGTTGACCAAAATATCCAGCCGTCCGAAGGTCGCGACGGTTTTCTGGATCAGGGAATCGACCTGCTCCGGGTTCGATATATCCGCAGCGACCGCTAGCGCCTTGCCGCCAGCCTTCTGAATGGATTGCACAGAAGCATCGGCGAGTTCAGGGTGTCCGACATAATCGATGACGACGGCCGCCCCTTCTTTTGCGAATGCGTTGGCGATGGCGTTGCCGATTCCGGTGGCGGCTCCGGTTACGATGGCGACTTCGTTTTTGAGAAGCATGGTTGAAATGAATCCCCTGGGACCTTTCGTTTCGTTGAAACTGCCATCTAGTAGATGCAATTCTGAGCGATGAGGAACGCACTTCCATGTGCTATCTGAATCTCGCTCTGAGTAATACCATCTAAGAACCCATTCATGGCGACCGAAAGCCCACAAACGCAACCGGTGGAATCGTCCGCGACTGCGGTGGTGTTTGCGCATCTGGACTTCATCCTGTCCGGGGTGGTGATGACGTTGCTGGGGCCGATGCTGCCCATCTTGTCGGCGAAGTGGGCGCTCAACGATTCGCAGGCGGGATATTTTTTCATTGCGCAGTGGGTGGTATCGATTGCGGGAATGTTGTCAGCGGGCTGGCTGGTGCGACGCATTGGATATCGGCTCACGCTGCTGGCCGGATTGTTGTTGATGGCTATCGGTATCGCGACTTTGGCGCAGCCCTATTGGACGTTTGGCCTGGTCGCCGTTTGCGTCTTCGGCCTGGGCACGGGGCTCACCACGCCGACGGCGAATTTATTGGTGGGCGACGCGAATCCCACTCATCGCGCATCGGCGGTGACGTTTCTAAACGCGTCGTGGGGCGTGGGAGCGACGGCGTGTCCGTTTCTGGTGGCCGCATTTCAACGCGGCCAGCATACTGCGGAATTTCTCTGCGGACTAGCGATTGCGTTGGGCGTGCTGGCTGCGGCGATGGCAGTGGCGCGCTTCGCAGTGGACGGGAAGATCGCGGCTGAGCCTCGGTCTGCGAAACAAATCGACGGCATCTGGACCAGCGCCCTTACGCTATCAGTCGCCGCGCTCTTCTTTATTTATGTGGGGACGGAGACCTGCATCGGCGGATGGGTCGCATCCTATGCGCATCGCATCGATGGCGGTCCACACAGTTTGTGGGCGATTGCGCCATCGTTCTTCTGGGGAGCGATTCTGGCGGGGCGAGTTTTCGGGACATTCGTTCTGCGTCGTATCGGCGAAATAAAAGTGGCCGGAGCAGGCGTCGCACTAGCCGCGGTCGGTGTGCTCACGATTCTCGCGGCCGAAGACATTCGCGTGATTCTGATTGGCACGACTGTCGCGGGACTTGGCCTGTCGTCGGTTTATCCGATCAATGTTTCGTTGCTGGAAGAGTGGTTTGGCAGCGCGCTCACGGTGGTAAGCGGCGTTATATTTTCGGTGGGAAACCTCGGCGGCGCCGCGCTGCCATGGGCTGTTGGGGCACTCTCAACCCGCTTTGGGGGATTGCGGGCCGGCTTCGTCGTTCCCTTGGCGGGCGCGGGTTTCATGTTGACCTTCTATTTCTTTCATCCTAAGCCGCGAGTAAACTAGAACTATCTGGTAATGGCCGCGAAGCGCACTCTCTTTCAGAAAATCTGGGACGATCACATCGTCACCGCCGAAGCGGGCGCTCTGCCGCTGCTCTACATCGATCTGCATCTGGTGCATGAAGTCACGTCGCCGCAGGCATTTGAAGGCTTGCGTCTCGCGGGCCGCAGAGTGCGCCAGCCGAAGCGCACCATCGCGACCGTCGACCACAACATTCCGACCGAGCCGCGCGGGACGCCGATTACAGACCTCATCGCCGCACGCCAGATTGAAGCGTTGCAGAAGAACTGTGCGGAGTTTGGCGTGCCGTTGTTTGACATGAACTCCCCCGATCAGGGGATCGTCCACGTCATCGGCCCCGAGCTCGGGCTGACGCAACCGGGCATAACCATCGTATGCGGCGACAGCCATACCAGTACGCATGGAGCGTTGGGAGCATTAGCGTTCGGCATCGGGACGTCGGAAGTAGAGCATGTTTTGGCCACGCAATGCCTGCCGCAGCGCGCGCCTCGCACCATGTTCATCGATTGCAAGGGCAAGCTCAGCACAGGTGTCACGGCGAAAGATCTGGCGCTCGGCATCATCGGCAAGATCGGAACCGATGGCGCGACCGGACACGTCATCGAATACGGCGGCGAGGGAGTGCGCGCGCTTTCGATGGAAGGTCGCATGACGCTATGCAATATGAGCATCGAATCGGGAGCCCGCGCCGGAATGGTCGCGCCGGACGAAACAACTTTTGCGTATGTGAAGGGCCGCCGTTACGCTCCGACAGGAGCGAACTGGGATGCGGCGCTCGCGAAGTGGAAGACTCTGGCGTCCGATGAGGGTGCGGTGTTCGACACGACGATCGAAATTGATGTTGCGTCGCTACCGCCTTATGTCACGTGGGGAACGAATCCCGGCATGGTCGCGCCCATCGATGGCCGCGTTCCGACGCTCGACGAGTGGTCGAACGAGGCCGAGCGGCAGGCTGCGGTGCGCATGTTCGAATATATGGGACTCCAACCCGGCGTGGCGTTGCAGGACATCGAACTGGATCGCGTCTTCATTGGATCGTGCACCAACTCGCGGCTGGAAGATTTGCGCGCCGCGGCTAAAGTCGCAAAGGGCTATCATGCATCCTCGAATGTTCGAGCGATGGTCGTGCCCGGTTCGCAAGCGGTGAAGAAGTTGGCGGAAGCGGAAGGCATCGACCGGATCTTTCAAGATGCGGGATTTGAGTGGCGTGAGTCGGGATGTTCGATGTGTTTAGGAATGAATCCGGATATTTTGCAACCGGGCGAACGCTGCGCGTCGACCAGCAATCGAAACTTTGAAGGCCGCCAAGGCCGTGGCGGCAGGACTCACTTGGTCAGTCCGGCCATGGCTGCGGCGGCAGCGATTACCGGGCACTTTACTGACATTCGTGAGTGGGAGTTTCGCTAGGATAGTATGCAACCATTCCGACAGCATTGCGGCAAAGTTGTCCCTCTCATGCGGGCGAACGTGGATACCGATCAGATCATCCCAAAGCAGTTCTTGAAGCGCATCGAGCGCACTGGCTTCGGCGAGTTTTTGTTTTACGATTGGCGGCGCACGACGGAGGGCAGGCTAGACCCCGATTTCGTTTTGAATCGTGAACGCTTTCGGGCGGCGTCGATCCTGCTGGCGGGGAAAAACTTCGGCTGCGGATCGTCGCGCGAACATGCGGTGTGGGCGCTGCAGGATTTCGGATTTCGGGCGGTGATTGCTCCCAGTTTTGCCGACATATTTTCCAACAATTGCGTACAAAATGGCGTCTTGACGGTCGTTCTGGGGGACGAGCCGGTTGCGGAGTTGGCGGCACGCGCCGAGAAAAACCCGGATTATCAAGTTCTCATCGACTTGGAACACTGCACAGTCAGCGACGAGCAAGGTTTTTCGGCTGCGTTCCCATTGGAAGAAACTTCGCGCCACCGCCTGCTGCTTGGCTTGGATGACATCGGATTGACGTTGCAGCATGAAGCGGAAATCGCGGCATACGAATCTTTGCATTCCCGGTAACGGAAGCACGGGAGAGGACGCCAGCTCCTACATGGTTAGTTAACTGCGCTTAACCTCGTATAATCTTTTGTGGATGATCACTGTCTCCAAGGAAGATTACCTCAAGGCGATTCTCGAAGCGGAGAGCGAAGGCGAACCTGTGATCTCCGCCACGCTGGCGCATTGGCTTGAGGTATCCCCGCCGGCGGTGACCATGGCACTTCGTCGGCTCAAGAAGGATTCCCTGGTCCGCGTTCAGAAGGATGGGCACGTCGCGCTGACCGCGGCAGGGCGTAAAATTGCGCGCAAACTTACTTTGAGACATCATTTGATCGAACGGATGTTGTCTGAGCTATTTGGCATGGAATGGTTCAAGGTGCACGACGAAGCAGAACGTCTGGAACACGCGGTGTCGCCCGATTTCGAAGCCAAGCTGCTGGCCAAGCTGGGCCGCGACGGAGCGTGCCCGCACGGAAATTTGAGCGAGATGGAAAGCCCCGCGAGTCGACGGCGGCGCGGATTACTCTTGCTGGCGATGGCCGACGCCGGGCAGAGCTATGTCGTCAGCGGTATTTATGAGCGCGACCGGCGGCTGCTCGAGTTCCTGGAACATCGCGGGGTGCGCCCAGGATCCTCTCTGCAAGTGACGGGGCGCAACTACGATCAAACTCTGACTCTAAAGACCGACGCGGGAGACGTGTCGCTCGGCCTGCCGGCGGCACAGAAGGTCTGGGTTCGATCGGCCGCGGGCTCTTCAAAATCCCGTTCACACTAAGGTGCAATTGAGTTAACCACGGTTTACCTCGTTGTGTATACTGAGGCTAAGGTAGTTGCGGGGCCGCCCGCATGCCACTCGCCCTATGTCGGTTGGGACCTTAGATCCGGAGAAACGCGGCTGGCGCGGCGACTCGTCGCGTCCCAGTTTGCCGGAAATCCACGGCACTCTCTCGATCCCGAAGTCTCCCGCATTCTTCGGGAAAATGCTGGCCTTCGCGGGGCCGGGGTTCCTGATCGCGGTCGGCTACATGGATCCCGGCAACTGGGCAACCGACCTTGCCGCAGGGTCGCGCTATCACTATCAACTGCTGTCAGTCATCATGATTTCCAATCTGATGGCTATTCTGCTGCAAGCGCTAGCGGTGAAGCTGGGCGTAGCTTCGGGACGCGACTTAGCCCAAGCCTGCCGCGATCACTTCAGCCGGCCCGTGTCGATTGGGCTTTGGATATTCGCCGAGATTGCCATCGCCGCTTGCGATCTAGCTGAGGTAATCGGGTCGGCGATTGCACTGAATCTGCTCTTTCACATCCCGCTGATTTGGGGCGTCTGCCTGACTGCGCTGGATGTGTTGCTGATTTTGTTTTTGCAGCAGCGGGGCTTCCGCTTCATCGAAGCGCTGGTAATTTCGCTGATCGCAGTCGTCAGTGTTTGCTTCGCGCTGGAGATTGCGTTCTCCCACCCGGCGCTGGCTGGACTCGTGCATGCCTTCTTTGTGCCGTCGCCTCAGATGTTGCGCGATCCCAGTATGTTGTATATTGCAATCTCGATTCTGGGCGCGACGGTCATGCCGCACAATTTGTACCTGCATTCTGCCATCGTGCAGACGCGCAATTTTGCGCAGACGTCCGAGGGCAAGCGCGAAGCCATTCGTTACGGGATTCTGGATTCCACGGTCGCGCTGACCATCGCGCTGTTCGTCAATACTGCGATCCTTGTCGTGGCCGCGTCGGTGTTCTTCACTCGTGGGTATCACGAGGTCGCCGAAATCCAGGACGCTTACAAACTGCTTTCGCCACTGCTGGGCGTCACTGCGGCAAGCACCATCTTTGCGCTGGCATTGCTGGCCTCAGGACAAAATTCCACGCTGACCGGAACTCTCGCGGGACAAGTGGTGATGGAAGGCTTCTTGCAGATTCGTCTGCGGCCTTGGCTGCGTCGCCTGATCACACGCGGCTTAGCGATCGTGCCTGCCATCATCGTCACCGCTTATTGGGGCGAACGCGGCACGGCCAGCTTGCTGGTGTTCAGTCAGGTCATTCTCAGCATGCAACTCAGCTTTGCGGTCTTTCCGCTCGTTATGTTTACCAGCGATCGCGGAAAGATGGGCGAGTTCGTTAATTCGGCATGGTTGAAATGGCTGGGTTGGATCACTGGAATCGTTATTCTCGTGTTGAACGTTTGGCTGATACTTCAGTTCGTGAAGTGAGTATCACGGGGTGACGCGGCTTTCAGGGTTCGGAATCGACGGCGGAGAAGTTTTCTTGCGGCGCAAGTCCTGCGGCAGCGTGGAGCGGGTCAGCCACAATCCGGCAGCGACGGCCGCCAGCCAAGTGATTCCCGACAACGCGACTGCCTTGATATCCGCCATACGATTGGCGTCGGCGACCGTACTGAGGGCAATCCAGTAAGACAAAGCGCCCGCGAACAACGCTGTCAGCGCGGCCTTTGCGAGTTCGATCCAAGGCAAGCCGTCGACGCGGACCAGTTTGCGACGATGTAGCATGATCGCCATGACGATGCAGTTGACTGCAATACCCACGTTGGACGCCAGCGCAAGTCCGATCTGCGGTAAGAGGCGGTAAAGCTCGCGATAAATGGGGATAGAGGCAATCGTGATCAGCGAACTTGCGACCATCGGGGTGAGCGTATTGCCCGCCGCGTAGAAAGCGCGCGCATAAAGGCCTTGCGCAGACCAAAATACGAGCGACAAAGAAAACCAAAAGAAGTACGTTGCCGTCGCCTGCGAGTCGGAGAACAAGAAACGTCCATGCGGCAAACGATAGACCAGGTCAATTAAGGGATGCGCGGCCGCCATCATAAAACTCGACGCCAACAGCGAGGCGGCCGCGATGCGATATACCGAAGCATTTACGGTGCCGGCAAACTCGGTCATTCTTCTTTCGCCAAAGAGTTTCGCGAAGAACGGCAGCGACGCTTGCCCGACGGCCTGACCCAGAATCGCGATCGGAACCGCGAGCAGGCGCTTGGCATAATTGATGTGGCTGATCGCTCCGATTTGACCGGCCGCAAAGTAACGGAGAATCCAATCGTCGGCGCTGACCAGAGACACGCCAATCATCAGAGGGATCGTCATTCGCAGCCACTCGCGAAACGCGGGATTGCGGACGTTGAAAGTGACGCGATATCCCGCACCCGCCCGAGCCGCGCCGATCGCATTCATCAGGAAGGGTCCGATAAACGTACCGGCTAGCGCACCGATCGCGAGCGAAGCGATTCCGAGGCGATGGGAGAACACGACCCCGAAAAAGATGATGAAGGCGTTGTAGATCAACGGACCAAATGCGGGAAAGAGAAACATGCGCCGCGAGGAAAGCACCGCGGAAACGATGCCGCCGACGTAAAACAAAATTTGAGCGGGAAGAAGGATTCGGGTGAGGTGAATGCACAGCGTCATCTCGTCCGGCTTGAAATCGTGGAACATTGTATGGGTGATTTGCGGCGCAAAGATTTCGGCGAGAATGACGCCGACGCTCAGTACGAGGGTCATCACGGTGATGATGACGGAGAAAGTTTCCTGCGCTTCGGCTTCGCGCTTTTCCGCGAGAAAGCGCGAATAAATAGAGATAAAGGTGATGGAAATCGTTCCGCCAGCAACCAGATAGGCGAGGAAATCGGGGATTTGAAATGCGGCGATGTAGGCGTCGGTGGTCGGGCCGGCGCCGAATGCCCAGGCGGTATAGGCTTCGCGAATATAGCCTGCAACACGCGAGAGAATGATGGCGAACATGATCAGGACGGTCGCGGAAAAGGCTGTGTGCTGGTGAGAGGGCCGGAACAACTGCGCGATGCGCGCGAAGGCGCTCTGCGACTCGCCCGATTGAGATGAGGAGTTCGACATCACAACAAAGTTTACATGTCGGATCAGGGCTGTCCGATGAGGAGAGTGGTTCGGCGCTCATTGCTTGGCTTTGACACTCGTGCGGTTGGCCTCGGATAATCCGGACAGTGTCTGCCGCTAATTCATCTTCTGCGCGCCCTTCGGCTGTGCTGCGGCGCTCTTTTCGCAAGGACTATCCAGTCGCGGTGCGGGGCGAAGGGGTGTGGCTATGGGACGCCGATGGAAAAAAGTATCTCGACTTCTCGGGGTCGGCGGCGGTTAACTTCATCGGCCACGGCGTGAAGGAAATTTCGCAGGCAATGCTGGCGCAAGCGAGCTCGCTGGAGTTCGTCCACTCCAGCCAATTCACGACGGAAGTAGCCGAGGAGTTTTCTGCCGAGTTGCTCGAATTCGCTGGAGAGCACTTCGCCGGAGGGGCGGTTTATTTCTGCTCAGGCGGATCGGAGGCCGTTGAGAGCGCGCTGAAACTGGCGCGGCAGTATCAGGTCGAGATTGGGCATCCCGAACGATACGAGATTCTGAGCCGCAATCAGAGCTACCACGGCTCGACGTTGGGTGCACTGGCGGTTTCGGGCAATCGAAAGCGCCGCGAGATCTATCTGCCGATGGTGCGGGAATCGATCCATATTGATGTTCCTTGTTGCTACCGCTGCAACTTCGATTGCAGCGACGGGTGCGCTCACTGCGGCCTGCAATATGCCGCGAAGCTTGAAGAGGCGATGATCGAAACGAAAGGTGCAGCTGCGGGATTTGTTTTTGAACCGATCAGCGGAGCAACTTTGGGGGCGGTGACGCCGCCGCCGGGATATCTCAACGCCATTGCGGATCTGTGCCGCCGTCATGGGGTTTTGCTCATCGCCGACGAAGTAATGACTGGCATGGGGCGCACTGGTCGCAACTTCGGGGTCGATCACTACAAAGTCGCGACCGACATTCTCGTCACCGCGAAGGGATTGTCGAGTGGGTACGCGCCGCTCGGCGCGGTCATCGCGACGAAAGCCGTCACCGACGCCATCGCGCAAGGGTCGGGATCTTTGCTGCATGGATTCACTTACAATGCGCATCCGATTTCGGTCGCGGCGGGACGCTCGGTCTTGCGCTATGTGCGCGAACATAACTTAATTCATGCTGCGGATTCGCAAATCGCGGGGACAGCTGCGAGCATTGTTAAAGAAGGTCTGCGATCCATGGAAGGCTTACCCGTGGTCGGTGAAGTGCGCGGCCTCGGACTTTTGTGGGGGATTGAATTTGTCACCGATAAAGCCACGAAGAATCCGTTTCCGCCAGAGGTGAATTTCGCGGGACGAGTGGCGGCCGCTGCAGCGGGGCGCGGAGTAATGGTCTATCCGATGCAGGGCTGCGTGGACGGAATTCGCGGCGATCATTTGCTG
>Ga0302320_10013945_pt1 | contig 16682 bp, 18 predicted proteins | sample Bog_T0_3_FD_202130 | JGI IMG/M metagenome (GOLD analysis project Ga0302320, IMG submission 202130) | Peat permafrost microbial communities from Stordalen Mire near Abisko, Sweden - Bog_T0_3 | ecosystem: Environmental > Terrestrial > Soil > Wetlands > Peat | place: Sweden: Abisko, Stordalen Mire... | reverse complement strand
TGAACGACGAATCGCTGGCGGGCATCGGCAAGAAATTCAACCAGCCGAAGGACTATATGGATGTCGTCAAAAAGATTCACGATCACGGCATCGGCATTGACGGCTCGTTTGTGTTCGGGTTCGACGAAGACACCGAGGCGGCTTTTGATCGCACCCTGGAATTCGTGATGCGCGCGAAGATGGAGATCGCCTACTTCTCCATCCTGACGCCCTACCCTGGCACGCGGCTGCACACCCGCCTGACGGCGGAGAAACGTCTGCTCACGGAGGATTGGGACTACTACGACGCCAACCACGTGGTCTTTCGGCCAAAGCTCCTCAGCCCGGAGAAGCTGCTCGAGGGGTATCATTATGTGATGAAGGAGTTCTACTCCGTGTCGTCCATTTTCAGGCGCCTCTGGGGCACCACGGCATGGAAGAACCTGTTCTACCCGATGAACTTCGGTTTTCGCCAGAGCTTGCGCGGGTTGCTGAAGAGTTCCGGGGATTTAGAGGTGTTGAGCCAATGGCTTGCAAGCTCCCCGGATTCCACAAATCCCGACGAGCAGGCCGGACAGCGGGGTTCGAGGCCCGGCTCTGAAGACAAGGGCATTTTGCAGAAAAACGCTGGCAACGGCGGCCAAATGGCTTAGAGTCTTGCGCGTTTTATGCCCAGGCGAACAGACATACATTCGGTGCTGATCATCGGCGCGGGGCCGATAGTCATCGGCCAGGCTTGCGAATTCGATTACTCGGGAACGCAGGCCTGCAAGGCCTTGCGCGAGGAAGGCTATCGCATTGTCCTGGTCAATTCCAATCCGGCCACCATCATGACCGACCCGGAATTCGCCGACCGGACGTACATCGAGCCGATCACCCCGGACGCGGTGGAGAAAGTCATCGCGCGCGAAGTGGAGGAGATGCGCCGGACGGGCGCGCAGGGCAAGCTGGTCCTGCTTCCCACCCTCGGCGGCCAAACAGCGCTGAACACCGCCATGGCCATGACCCGGCGCGGCACGCTCGACAAATACGGCGTCGAGATGATCGGCGCCAACGCCGCCGCCATCGAGCGCGGTGAGGACCGCCAGATTTTCAAGGACCTCATGCTCTCCATTGGGCTGGACGTGCCCATCAGCGGCACGGCGCACAACTTGGAGGAATCACGCGCGGTGGCGGAAAAAATCGGGCGCCTTCCGTTGATCATCCGCCCGGCCTACACGCTCGGCGGCACCGGCGGCGGCATCGCCTACAATCGCGAAGAGTTTGATTTGATGGCCCGCCGAGGACTGGAGTTGTCACCCGTGTCGGAAATTCTGATCGAAGAATCGCTTCTCGGCTGGAAGGAGTTCGAAATGGAAGTGATGCGCGACAAGGCGGACAACTGCGTCATCATCTGCTCCATTGAGAATTTCGATCCGATGGGCGTGCATACCGGCGACTCCATCACGGTCGCCCCAATCCAGACTTTGACGGACAAGGAATACCAAGTCATGCGCGACGCCAGTTTCGCGGTGATCCGCGCGGTGGGGGTCGAGACCGGCGGCTCCAACATCCAGTTTGGCGTCAACCCGGACAACGGCCGGATGGTGATCATCGAAATGAACCCGCGCGTGTCGCGCTCCTCGGCGCTGGCCTCCAAGGCGACGGGCTTTCCCATCGCCAAAATCGCGGCCAAGCTGGCGGTCGGTTATTTGCTGGACGAAATTCCCAACGACATCACGCGCGTGACGCCGGCCAGTTTTGAGCCGACGATTGATTACGTGGTGACGAAGGTGCCGCGCTTCGCCTTCGAGAAATTCCCGCAGGCCGATCCCACCCTCAACACCCAGATGAAATCCGTCGGCGAAGCGATGGCCATTGGACGGACCTTCAAGGAATCGCTGCAAAAGGCGCTGCGCTCCCTGGAAATCGGACGGTCCGGTTTGGGCGGCGACGGCAAACCGTGGCGGATCGGCACGACGGTGTACCAGGACCGCGACATATTGCCGCGCGAGCTTATCAGCCAGCGTCTCAGCGTGCCCAACGCCGAGCGCATATTCTTCCTGCGCCACGCCTTGCGCGCCGGCTTCACCGTGGAGGAGATATTTCAACTGAGCAAAATAGACAGATGGTTTCTTGCGCAGATAAAGGAGATCGTGGATTTCGAGGAGGAACTGGCGGCGTCCAAGTGAGGCATGAGGACGCTCATTTACGTTGAGACGACTGTTCCGAGTTTCTATACGGAGACGCGCGAAGACGAAGAGGTGCGCATCAGCCGCAAGTGGACGCGGGATTGGTGGCATCTTGCGCACATCGGCCAGGATCTGGTCACCTCGTTCGTGGTGCAAGATGAGTTGGAGCGTATTCCCGACACAGTCAGGCGTAAAGCCGCATTGAGACTCATTGCTCCCCTTGAGCAGCTTGTTTACACGCCGGAAATTGAAGAAATTGTGGAGGTTTACCTCGGGCACAAACTCATGCCTCGTGAAGGTTTGGGCGACGCCGCCCATTTGGCTCTCGCCTCATTCCACCATTGTGATATACTCATTATTACATGGAACTGTCGGCATCTGGCCAATGCCAATAAGACCGGCCACATCCGGCGCGTCAACGCGCTGCTCGGCTTGGAGACGCCGTTGCTTGTGACGCCGCTGGAGCTAATGGAGAAAGACGATGAAATCGAAACGTGACGAAACACTGGAAGAAATTTGGGCCGTTCGTAGAGAATTGGCGAGAGAGTTCGAATACGACCCGAAGAAGGCCGGCGAGTACTACCGTCGGCGGCAGAAGGCTGCCGGCGTTCGGATTTACCGCCGGGAGGATCATCTCGTCCCAGCCAAATGATGTATGGGCCTAGGCAAAGGACATGCTGAATTCGTGAGATGGATGGGGCCGCTTTTGGATGCGCTTCGTGCCATGGGCGGATCCGCTGCTCCGCGCGAATGCTCGGAGTGGATTGCTGAGAACCACCACCTTTCTGAATCGGTGACCGAATCCCGAATAAAGTCCGGAGCCGAACGATTCCACAATCAGGTGCAATGGGCACGGCAGTATTTGGTTTGGGAAGGTCTGGTAGATTCACCCCGGCGAGGAGTTTGGACGCTCACCCCAAAAGGGGCTGCCTCCCATTTGACCTATGAAGAAAGTCGGGAACTCTTTCGAAAGTGGGTTGAGATTCATGCTGCTCGTCGAAAGGCATCGCCCTGTGTGCCGGAAGCGACCCCCGTTGAGGCAGATGACGAGCCGCCCGATCAAGAAGAAGAGAACGAGTTGTTGGGTATGCTCCAGGCATTATCTGCTGGTGGATTCGAAAAACTGTGCAAGCGACTTTTGCACGAGTATAGGCTTGAGCGTGTTGTTGTTACGGGTAAGAGCCACGATGGAGGAGTAGATGGCATGGGTTATCTTCGCCTTAACCCTTTCGTCACGATGAAAGTCCTGTTTCAGTGCAAGAGAGTTCGGAGCGCCATAAGTCGCTCGCAAGTCGGTGACTTCAGAAACGCGGTCATGGGACGAGCGGAGAAGGGCATTTTCATTACTACCGGCTGGTTTAGTCCCGACGCTGAAAAGGAAGCCAATCGGGAGGGAGTAATACCCATTGAACTCGTTGACGGGGAACGGCTTGTCGGACTTTTTGAAACCAAACAACTTGGTCTTCGTCGGAAAGAGGTGTTTGAAGTGGATCGGACTTTTTTCGACCAGTTCCGTTAAATTGCTCCCATCAGGGGACACTGCGCACTGCTATCCGCGAAAGCGGGCATGGGTATCGGCTTCAGACATCAAGGTGAGGGGGCCACCTGTTTTTCTCTGAACAAAATTTGAGACTTGACTGTCTTTTAGACGTTATCGTTTTCTATTTGCAAATATGAATACCGGAATCAGCGCGATCAACGATGAGGTGCAGCGGACCAGCGCTTTTGTGCGCCCGCTCTTTAGCGAGATTGGCAAGGTCGTCGTGGGCCAAAACTATTTGGTGGAACGGTTGACAATCGGACTGCTCGCCAACGGCCACGTCCTGCTGGAAGGCGTGCCGGGACTGGCCAAGACGCTGTCCGTCAAGGTGCTGGCGGCGTGCTTGAACGTGAAGTTTTCGCGCCTCCAATTCACGCCGGACCTGCTCCCGGCGGACTTGATCGGCACACAGATTTACAATCCGCAGACCGGCGCGTTCACCACCCGGCGGGGGCCGATCTTCGCCAACCTGGTGCTGGCCGACGAAATCAACCGCGCCCCGGCCAAGGTGCAAAGCGCCCTGCTGGAGGCGATGCAGGAAAAACAGGTCACCATTGGGGATCAGACCTTCAAACTGGAGGAGCCATTTTTGGTGCTGGCCACGCAAAACCCGATTGAACAGGAAGGCACCTACCCGCTGCCGGAAGCGCAGGTGGACAGGTTCATGTTGAAGCTCAAAATCGTCTATCCGTCGCGCGAAGAGGAGCGGCAGATTCTGGATCTCATGGCCCGCACCGGGGCGATCCCCGTCGCCAGCCAGGTCGTCAGCGCCGCCCAGATCATGGAGGCGCGCCGGATCATCAACGACATTTATATTGACGACAAGGTCAAGGACTACATCGTGGACGTAGTTTGCTGCACGCGCGATCCGGCCGTGTATAAAATCCAGGGATTGCAGGGCCTGATCCAGCTTGGGGCCTCCCCGCGTGCGACCATCGCGCTGACGCTGGCCGCCAAAGCTTACGCCTTCCTGCGCGGGCGCGGCTACGTGACGCCGCAGGATGTCAAGAGCATCGGCATGGATGTCCTGCGCCACCGTGTGACCGTCACCTACGAAGCCGAGGCCGAGGAAAAAACCAGCGAGACCATCATCACCAAGATTTTCAACGAACTGCCCGTGCCGTGACCCATGCCGACGATTTTCATCAACGGTTACAAATTTCGCTTCTACTCCTCCGACGTGAGCGAGCCGCCTCACGTTCATGTCATACAGGCGGAACGGGTGGCGAAAATCTGGCTTGGGTCACTCGAAATCGAATACAATCACGGCTATAATAAAGCAGAGTTGAACAAAGTTTTGAAACTCACAGAAAAAAACGAAGCGCAATTATTGGAGGCATGGCATGAATACTTTGACCGCTAAAACAACCGAACAAGTCCGCGCCAAGAGCGCGCGCATCACGGCGAGCACCCTGCATGTCCGGCTTAACGATGGCCGGGAAATCAGCGTGCCGTTCACCGAAGTGTCATGGCTGAAGTGGCTGGCCAAAGCCACACCCAAGCAACGCGCCAACTGGTCCCTTGAACCCGGCGGTTTCGCCATTTACTGGCCGGACCTGGACGACGGAATCGAGGTGTGCCACCTGCTGGACTCGCAGCCGATCCTGTGAACCTGCAAAGACGGGGAAATAACCAACAAGACCATCATCACCAAAATCTTCAACGAACTGCCCGTGCCGTAAAATCTGTCACTTTGATAATTATGAAGAACAAATTCAACGCAGTGATCAAGAAAGACTCCGGCTGGTGGATTGGCTGGGTCGAAGACGTCCCCGGCGTGAACAGCCAGGGCAAAACAAGAGCCGAACTGTTGAGAAACCTCCGCTCCGCCCTGAGCGAAGCGCTCAAGTTCAACCGGGAGGAGGCGCGCAACGCCGCGCAGAATGACTACAAAGAAGCCGCGATTCTGGTGTGAAGTGAACAGCAGTTTGTTTGCATGAGCCATCGCGAGATTCCCGCCAAAATCCAGCAGTTCGCAATTGGCTCGAAAAAGAGCCGAGGCGGCTGCGCTGCCCGTCAACCGCAGCATTGCCCTGCTTACTTCTTGCGCTCCGCGAAGCGTTTGTGCAGTTCGGCCATGACTTGTTCTAAAGGGATTCCGCGTCCAGGATGCTTCAAGGCGTCTTCGGCGCGCCGGTCGAGTTCTTCGATTTGCTCTGGCGTCAGTTCGGGGTCGTATCCATTCTCCTGTATGTTGGCCCAAACTTGTTGCGCAAGCTCAAAACGGTCGGTGTGGCTTAACGTAGAATCAATTTCGGCTTTCAGAGTCTTCCATGCGAATACGCCTTTGGGCATCGGGTCAGCTTTCCAGCCTTGGAAGCCGTCCATGAATTCGTCCCAGAGACGGTGCGCCAGTTCAACCCGTTCATCGAACGGAAGTCTCTTCGCCGCGGAAAAGAACTTCGTCAGGGACATGGATTCAGTCGAAGATTACTTGACGGCACATTTCCGATTTTTGAGTCTCTCCGGCAATTCCGCGCAAATCTGCTCCCACGGAATTCCAGTTTCAGGGTTGCGACACACGCGGTCAGCGCGCCGTTCCGCCTCTTCGAAGTGCTCCGGCGACAAGCCGTCATCGAAATCTCCGAACTCTTCCAAAATCTGGCCGGTGACTTCGCGCCGCTCATTTTCCGGCAAGCGGCGGATTTGTTCCAAAATCTCTGTCGCACTCATGACGGGAATCTACCACCCCATTTGGCGCGCGCAAGCCGCAATGGTCTCCCATCAGCGATTGAAAGGACTTTGCCCGCAGATCACGCAGAATGACGCAGATAAGGAACATCTTTTCCCCATCTGCGTTAATCTGCGTCCATCTGCGGGCAACTCCGGTTTCAATCCGCAGCCTGCCCCGATGAATCGGGACAATCCGCAATTCCCATGATCCCGCGCGAAATCCTTAAGAAAATACGCCAGATCGAGCTGCGCACCACACGGCTGGTCACCGAGACGCTCGGCGGGCAGTATCATAGCGTCTTCAAGGGACAGGGGATGAACTTCGAGGAGGTGCGCGAATACCAGCCGGGTGATGATGTCCGCTCCATTGATTGGAACGTGACGGCTCGGATGAACCATCCCTTCGTCAAGAAATACGTCGAGGAACGGGAGCTGACCCTCATGCTGCTGGTGGATTTAAGCGGATCGGGAATCTTCGGGTCCGGCGCGCAAACCAAACGGGAACTGGCGGCCGAGATCGCCTCGGTGCTCGCATTCTCGGCCATTCGCAACAACGACAAGGTGGGCCTGATTCTTTTCACCGAAGAGGTGGAGAAGTATATCCCGCCCAAAAAGGGGCGCCGCCACGTGTTGCGGGTCATCCGCGAAATCCTGCTTTTTCAGCCGGCCAAGCGCGGAACCCGTTTCAGCGAGGCTCTGGATGTGTTGAACCGCCTGGCTCGTCGCCACGCCATCGTGGTGGTGATCTCGGATTTCCTCTTCGAGCAGCGTTCGTCTTCCGGGGAATCCGACCGGCAGCGACCTGGGGGCCAATTGCCTTCCCCGGCGCTGGGGCCGAACTCGCTGCCGGCGTTGCGGCAGACCAACCGGCGGCACGACGTGATCGCCATCCACGTAGTGGACCGTTTTGAAATGGAGTTGCCGCCGCTGGGCCGGATGATGTTGACAGACGCCGAAACGGGCGAGTTGCTGGAGATCAACACGCGCGATGCCCGCAAGCGCGGCGCTTTTGCCGAGCAGCGCGCCGGCCATCAAAAGGAAATGCTGCGGGCGCTGCGTTCCGCCGACATTGACACGATTGAAGTGCGCACCGACCAGCCGTACGCCGCCGCGCTGGGCTACTTTTTTGAAACGCGCGAAAGACGGCGCCGCCACGGATAAGGACCCGCATGCTTGTCACCAATTCAACGGCTCTGATCGTTCCCGCCCGGCCGCCTGCCACCAACGGCGCGGCGGGGCCAATTTTCCACGAGGCGCCCAAACCGCTCATTTATATCCCCAGCGGCTGGGCCTGGGTTATTTGGACGGCGATGATTCTGGCGCTGCTGACCGCCCTTTATTTTGCATGGCGCTGGTGGCGGAAGAAACCGGCGGTTGTTCTCCCGCCGATTCCGGCGCACGTCCGCGCCCGGCGACGGCTGGAGCAGGCCCTGGCGAAGATTAGCGAGCCGAAGCTGTTTTCGGTCCTCGTTTCCGGGGCGATCCGCGAGTATTTGGAGGAACGGTTCAACTTCCACGCGCCGGAGCGGACAACCGATGAGTTCCTCCTCGAATTGCAAAGCAGCCACTTGCTCACGCGCGCCCAAAAAGGCAGCCTGGGAGAATTCCTCGCCAGTTGCGACCTGATTAAATTTGCCAAGTATGAACCGACGGAAGTGGAGCTGCGCGGCCTTTACGAGTCGGCCCTTCGGCTGGTAAACGAAACCGAGCCGCGCCCGGTAGCTGCGAATGTTCCGCCACCCGTGCCCAAGCTGCCGCCGGCCGCTCCGCCGACGGATGACCGGCAGCCCAAAACTACCTCTGTAGGGGCTGATCGGTCGGATCAGTCGGATCCGTCGGATCGGAGGGTTGAGGCCAAAGAAACCGCTCCGGACCCGGCCCAATCCGCAATCGGCAATCGGCAATCCGCAATCCAATGACCTTCGCCCATCCATACGTGTTGCTCTGGCTGCTGCTTCTGCCGGTGCTGGCCTGGCTCAAAGGCAGGTTTGGGCAGGGCGCCTCGTTCCTTTATTCGTCGGTGGATTTGGTGCGGCCGGTTTCCGGCCAGAAGAAATCGTGGGCGGGGCGGATTCTGGCGGCCTTGCGCTGGCTGGCCCTGGCCGTGTTTGTGGTGACGCTGGCGCAGCCGCGACTGGTCAAGGGCGAGACGCAAGTCAAGGCCAGCGGAGTGGATATTGTGGTGGCCATTGATCTGTCCGGCAGCATGGCGTCGCTGGATTTTGAGGAAGGAGGCCAGCGAGTCAACCGGATTGACATGGCCAAGAAAGTATTGACCAAATTCATAGACGGCCGGCCCAACGACCGCATCGGCCTGGTTTCTTTCGCGAGTCAGGCCTTCATTGCCGCGCCTTTGACTCTGGATCACGACTTTTTGCACACGGTCCTGGACCGCCTCAAGCTGGGGGTGATAGATGAGAATTCAACCGCCATTGGATCGGCCCTGATGGCCGCGCTGAACCGATTGAGCGAAGTCCAGTCTAAGAGCAAGATCGTCATCCTGATGACCGACGGCGAGAACAACGCGGGCAAAGTTCCCCCATTGACGGCGGCTGATGTTGCGCAGACATTAAAGGTGAAGGTTTATACGATTGGCATCGGCCTTCGTGGGATGGCCCCGATGCCGGTGGGCAAAGATCCCATTACCGGACAAGTTTATACCAGAATGATGGCGGCGGACGTGGATGAGGAGACGCTGCAGAAGATCGCTGACAAGACCGGCGGCAAGTATTATCGCGCCGACAGCGCGGACACAATGCGGCGCATTTACGAGGAGATTGACAGCCTTGAGAAGACCGAGGTGGAAGTGAAAAAGTACGAGCATTACGACGAGTTATACCGGCCGGTGGGGCTTGGCGGTTTGTCACTGCTTTTGCTGGAAATTGTCCTAAGCCAGACCGTTTGGAGGAAATTGCCGTGAAAGAATGGACCAACTATTTTGCCAGGCCGGAGTTTCTTTGGATTCTGCTGCTGGCGCTGCCGCTGGCGGCCGCATTTTTTTACTGGTCATGGCGCGTCAAGCAAAGGCTTGTCGGGCAGTTTGTCCAGGCGCGTCTTCTCCCCACCCTGGCCGTCGGCCTTTCGCCGGCGCGCCAGAAGTTGCGCCTCGCGCTGTTGCTGGCGTCGCTGGCGGGGGTGCTGGCGGCGCTGGCCGGGCCGCGCTGGGGATTTTCGTGGGAAGAGGCGCGGCAGCGGGGACTGGACATTGTGGTGGCGGTGGACACTTCGCGCAGCATGCTGGCTAAGGACGTGCCGCCCAACCGTCTCGACAAGGCCAAGCGGGCGGCGTTTGACTTGATGCGGCAGGCCAAGAACGACCGTCTCGGCCTGGTTGCCTTTGCCGGTTCAGCTTTCCTGCAATGTCCGCTGACGGTGGACGACGAGGCCTTCCGCCAGAACCTGGATGCCCTGCAGGTGGGTATCATCCCGCAGGGCGGCACGGCCCTTTCCGAAGCCGTCCATGCGGCTCTGGGCGCCTTTGCGACCGGCAATAACAACCACAAGGCCCTTGTCCTGTTCACCGATGGCGATGATCACGACGAGGACGCGGTCACGATGGGGGCGGCCAAGGAAGCTGCGGACGCAGGGCTGCGCATCTTCACGGTGGGTGTGGGAACGGCGGCGGGGGAGTTGCTGCAAGTCACCGACGACAAGGGGGACACTTCTTTCATCAAGGACGAGGACGGCAACGTGGTCAAATCGCATTTGAACGAAGAATTGCTGAGAAACATCGCCACCGTCACCGGGGGCTTTTACATTCCCCTGGTCGGGGCCGGCCCGATGGAAGTGCTCTACAGCCAGGGCCTTGCACCGCTGCCAAAATCGGAAGCGAACGTCAAGCTGACGCGGGTTTATAGGGAGCGGTATCATTGGTTCCTGGGGTTTGCGGTCTTATGTTTGGCGGCCGAAATGCTGCTGCCTGACGGCCCGCGGCCGCGGCGCACCAAAATAGCCGCCGCCGCTTCCAGGACCGGCTTGCGGACGGCGGCTTTGGCTCTGGGTGTGTTGCTGATTCCGTCGCCGGCGCCGGCTTCCGGCCCGGGCGCCTTTAAGGAGTATCAATCAGGCGATTACCAGGCGGCCTTTGAGGAATATGACCGTCTGGCGGGCGAGAAGACCAACGATTATCGGCTGCACTACAACGCCGGCACGTCGGCCTATCGCGCCGGGGATCTCGACGCGGCGGAAAAACAACTAGGGGCGGCGCTCAACTCCCCGGAGATCATTTCCGACCTGCAAGCGCAGGAGCACGCCTATTTCAACCTGGGCAACACGCTCTACCGTTTGGGCGAGCCTGCCGCCGACCCGCAGAAGAAGCAGGAGCGCTGGGAGCAGTCCATCGCCAATTACTCGCACGCCCTGAGCCTCGCCCAGCAACTCCACACCAACGACCTGGACGCGAAGGACAACCTTGCCTATGTCCAAAAGAAAATGGAGGAGCTTAAGCGGCAGCAACAGCAGCAGAAGAACCAAAAGAACGACGACAAGAACCAGGACCAGAAGAACCAGGATCAGAAAAACCAGGAGGGGCAAAAGAACCAAGACCAAAAGAACCAACAGGACCAGCAACAGCAGTCAGCCGGGCAGGATCAGCAGGACAAGAAGGACCAGGGAAATCAGGGGAAACAGAAAAAGGACAAAGACCAACAGAACCCATCCGAACAGGCCAAATCCGGCAACGAAGGCCAGCAGGGCAAGGAACCGGGGCAAGAGCAGAAAACGGTTTCCGCCGCTGCCGCGCAAATGAGCCTGGAACAGGCCCGGCAAATGCTGGAGGCCCAAAAGGACGACGAGAAGGCGCTTATTTTCACTTCGGAGAACGCGCCGGCCAAGCCTCCCAACGGCAAGATAAAGGACTGGTAATCGCCGCCTTAGGGCTGTCCGGCGTTTGGGCTTAATTGGGAACGGAAGGTGCTGTAAGGGTATTGCGCTCCAAACAAGCGCAATTCGCAGCTTGCGACGGGCAATTTGTGAACATTAGTGTCCTATTATTATACACGCCCGTCGCGCGGTTCACAGCAGCGAATGGAATGCGATAAAAGTATGCAGACCATAAAACATGGCCGGCGCGGGTTCACCTTGGTGGAGATCATGATAGTCGTCGCGATCATAGGGTTGCTGGCGGCCATCGCGATTCCCAACGTGTTGCACGCGCGTACGGTCGCTCAGAACAACACGTGTATTGACAACCTGCGGATGCTGGACACCGGCAAACAGCAATGGGCGCTGGAAAGCGGAGCCACGGCAAGCACGGTTCCAACGGCTGCGAACATCCAGCCCTATCTGGGGCGCGGCAATGGGGAGCTTCCTCTTTGCCCGCTGGATTCGCAACAGTCATTCGCGACCAGTTATAACCTGAACAACTGCGGGACCTCCCCAACCTGCCTGATTAACCCGGTCGCCCACGTGCTGCCATAACCAGCTGCGATGGCAAACGGGGAGGTGGCGGACGGACAGCCCGGCTCTCAAGGGCCGGGCAGCGCGTGCCGCCAAACGATGCACACCAGCGCCGCCAGCGCCAGCGCGCCGCCCACATTGGCCCAGCCGCCCTGCAACACGGCGGGCCGCGCCGCGTTCAACGCCAGGCCCAAAACGGCCCCCGCCGCAAAGCCCCCCAAGTGCGCCGCGATGTCCGATCCCGGCGCGAACCCGATCAGCACCAGAATCAGAAAGCCCGCCACCGCGCCGCGCATTATCAAGCCCCGGGCCGCCGGGTACTTTCGCCACAGTGAAAACGAATGGACCGAGAGCATGCCCAGCGCGCCCGTCACCATGCCCGAGGCGCCCAGACTTTGGCTTGCGTCTGAATGGATGATCAGGCTTGCAACGTTGCCGGCCGCCCCGGCAAGAAACGCCGCCAGCAAGGCCACTCCCGGTCCGTAACGCGCCATCGCCAGTCCCAGCAACAAGAAACCCGTCGCCGCATTTGCCGCCAAATGCGGCAAATTTTCGTGCAGGGTGATGGCGGTGAAGAGACGCCACCATTCGCCGGCCGCGACCCGCCGGGAGTCCATGATTCCCGCGCTTTGCAAGCCCGGGAACGCGGCCATCGTCCAGTAATAGAACGCCGCCATCACCGCCACCCAGACGAGCGCGCCCCAGTGGAAGACGATGCGGGAGCCGGGAAGCTGCTGTTTCCAGCGCCAGCCGCGATTCTCGATCACGTACTGGCGCAGCGCCGTTTGCGCACGCTCGTAGTCGCGTTCATCCACCTCCAGGCCCCAGCCGGCGTCGCCTCTCACGATTGCCGCCTCGATGTCCTGGCTGGCCAGGACAAGGCTCCAGTCCATCACCTGCCTTCGGGACCGGGCCGGGATGACGAAGTTGGGTGGCAATTCACTTTCCATAGCCGCTCTTACACCGGAGCAGGGTGAGTCTGAATTGAGAATTTGTCATTGAGAATCTGTAATTTGTCATTCAGGAAGGCCGTTCGGCAGGTAGTGCCATGAATGTTCGATTTTCGGGGATTGCACCGTACAGCCGGGCGGGCGGGTTGGAATGGATCATGCTTAAATCTTTCTGATGAATGTCATTACGCCAAATTGCCGGGTCCAATTCACCGCGGAGGACGTCGCCTTCATCATGGCCGTGCTGGGGAAGAAGGACGACGGGCCTTCGCTGGTGGCGCTCCTGACCGACCCCGAGACGCGCGACCTGATTCTCGATGACGACGCACTGTTTCACGCCCTGCTCGAGCAGAGGTGCTGTCTCCGTGTGTCCAGCCGTTTCTACTTCTATATCCTGGTCCGCCACGTTCTGCGCGAATCGGGGATCGGGGATCGGCCGCTGGCCGATTACGTCGCCGAACTGCTTGCGGAATACTCGCGCGCCGGGCGCGGGCGGCTTGTGGCTCCGGGCCATGCCGGCCCCCTGGAATACTTCTTTGAGATGCTGGCCGCGCTTCAGGATGCGGATGAGCGCACCGCGTTTTGCATTCGCGCCCACATCGGCAATTACTCCCTTTTTCTCTCGGGCATTTTCCCGGAGCACATCCGGCACCGGGCCGAGCGGCGGGCGTGTCCCGACCTCAAGTATTACGAGGCGTTGGGACGCATCAACTTCCACGTCGCGGGCGGGCATCGTCTGGCGCGGCGCTATGATGTTGCCGCGATATTCGAGGCGCTCTCGTCCCAGTTCGCCAACATCCGCCTGGCATTGAACGACTTGGCGGGGCGCATCTTCTCGCTGGGCGACCCGGACGTGCCGTTACTCCCGTTTTTCAAACCGGGCGCGGAATGACCGCCGCCAATTCAGGAGTGTCCCGACAAACACGGCGTCCGCGCGCCGGTTGAAAACGCCGATGAACGAATCGCCGCGGCGGATGGCCATCGCGATGGCCCAGATAAAAAGAACGATTGAAATCACGCCGTTCTGCCAGCCGAACAGTTGCCATTGCCATTGGCAAATCCACATTGGTTGCAGGCTAAACGGGGCGAGGTAGAAGATGGGCCATTTGTCCCCCGGGTCAGGCCCGCGCGACCCGACATAATCGCACAGCAAGTGTAAATGATATACCAGCAGGGCAAGAAACGCCACCCGCAGACGCTGCCGGGAGAAACAAACCAGCACCAAAGGGATAACCACAGCGGCCGGCGCGCCATGCATCAAATAATGATGATACCGCTGATAGTATTCGTGATCCCGGTTTCCGACCGCGCTGTTGTACCAGTCCGCCAGGATGCCCAGTCCGTCGAGGTCGGGCAGGACGCCGGCCAGGGCGACCAGGCGGCAATCGCGGGGATTGTCGGTGGTTTTGGCGGCGATGATCCAACTGACCAGCAAGTGTGTTGCGGGAGCCATATAGAGGACCGACGATTATTTAGTCACTGATGTCTTCTCATATTTGCTTATTATATAATTCCGCACCAGCAAGCCGGAGGGTTTGAGCATGTCATCGGTCCAGGGGCCGGTGGCGGTTGCACCAGGGTTGAAAGCGGCGGAGGTTTCGGCCAGGGCGGCCGCGGACCAGTTGGCGCAACCGACGTTGTTCTTATCGAGCCAGTTCCACCACAGTTTGGTTTCCGCTTCGTCAAATTTGCCGCCGCCGGTGTTTTCGCTGGCGCCGTACTCGGTGGAGAAGAGGGCGACGCCGTTTTTCAGTGCGGCGGCCCCGTTGTCGCGGAGCGACTGCTTGTGGGACGCGGCGTAGAAGTGGATTGAGTAAGCGATGTTCGATGAGATGGTGATGGGGTTCTTGGAAGCTTCCTCGCACTCCTGGTCCCAATGCCGGCTGCCGCAAATGATGATGCTGTCCGGGTCAATGGCGCGAATGGTTGAAATGACGGCCTCGTGATAGGGCTTGATGACCGTCGCCCAGGCTTCCTGGACCGGCTCATTCCACGGCTCATACATGATATTGGGGGTCTTGCCGTAGAGGGTCGCAAGCGTCGAGAAAAAGGCCTGGGATGACGCCAGAGACCTGTCAGCCCCGGCCATCGAATGCCAGTCAATGATGCCATAAATGCCGTTGGAAATGCAGGCATCCATGACGACCTTGACCCTGGCGATTTCATTGGAGGGATTTCTCTGGTAGTTGTTGGGCAGGACGGCAATGCGAATGACGGTGCATTTCCAGTCCTGCGCGAAGTGGTTGATGGCGTCGGCATTGAAGAACTGCAATCCCTGCCGCGACCAGCAATAGAGCGACATTCCGTGCAATGTGGTGGGAACGCCGTTTTTGTCCACGATCTTGTTGCCCTTGACGCTCAATCTGCCGTGAACGTCGGAGAACTTCGGCTGCTCCTGTGCGAGGCTCAGGAAAACGAAGGACAGGCAGGCTGCTCCGATCAAGGCAATCCTCGATGCGCGGCGGGCCATGCGTACGGGTGCGTGGGTAGGTTTCATATTGTGCTTTGCCGGAGGTTGCCAGACGGCGGGATGCGCTTCAAGCGCGGAATTCGGCCGGCATGGGAAGTGGAATTAAGTGGAATTAAGTGGAACCAGGTGGAAATAGGTGGAAAGGCTAAAGGATAAAGGCAAAAGGCTAAAAGAGGTTTGACGGGGTTTGGCTGCAATTGCGGATTGCGGATTGCGGGAATCGCTCGGATCGGTCGGATCGGTCGGATCGGTCGGATGGGACTGATCCGTCCGGGTTTGACGGAAATTGCGGATTGCATGGCGGCATTGGCGTATGCAGTAGCAGAAAACCGCAATGGGTTGTGCATTTGGCTGGGGAGACCACGATATATCGCGATGGTGGCTGGAACTGTGGTCGGAGGGTAACGATTGGGAAACACTTTGACCAGCTTTGACTGGCTTTGACAGTCGAGGTCCGAAATACCTTGATTAGGCTTGATTGGGCTTGAATGGGCTGCCGGATTTGGATGTGAACTTGATGGACATAGTGGACGGTTTGGCTGGGGTGATCCACCTTCGCGGAGGCTACGGCGGACAGGCGGGTGGCTAAATTTGACCATCTGCCCAGTATTCCAGCACTCCAGCACTCCGCTGGGATCTTCGGGTCTGTTCGGCGGCGGTCGCAGGCCGCTGCTACAGGGACGATTCTGACTTTACTATTCATCATGGCGCGATTGTAGCATGGGTTCGGAAAAAGCGTCTCCGTACGGTACGGACGATTTTTTGGTCAAAAAACCAGGTTTGGACCCCGGCTAAACCGTTGTGAATACGTGAGTTAAGAGGGGGTAGTACAGATTTTACACTTGTACAGAAATGAAAATAGTTTGGCGGGAAGGGCGGTCTGGCTGCCAAATGACAAACGCTGAGACGCTGCAATGGGAAGGATGGGAGGAATGGGACGAATAGGACGAATTGGACGGATACCTGATTGCATGATTGCGCTCCCAGCCGCGATATGCTTCCCCTCCACCAACTAAGCCTCCTTCATGGCCTCCACTTTTCGGTACCAAAAGATTGCCCGGACTAATCGCCTGGAGACCAGGTCGAGTTGTCGAGCAACTCAATTCCGGGGTTCTGGAAACGGATGCGCCGCTCTTTGTAGAGCCTGCCCAAAGCTTGCTTGAAGGCCTTCTTGCTGACGCCAAACTTCTGCCGAATTGCCGCAGGGGAGCTGTCATCGTCGAAATCCAGCCGACCGCCGTTGCCTTGAAGGGCTTGGACGATTTGATCCCGCAGAGGGGCGACCCGCTTGTATCCTGATGCGTCAAGACTCAGATCAATCTTCCCGTTGGGCTGGACCGCCCGAACAAAGCCTTTCACATTTTGGCCGGTGAGGAGTGGCGCGGCGAGGTTGTCATGGTAGAGCAAACCCCGGTGCGCATGCTCGACGATGGCGTTGAAGCCGAGGGGGGTCCGGCCAAGGATGATGAGGTTGACGGGTTGTCCATTGCGATATGCCGGCG
>Ga0302320_10013944_pt1 | contig 16683 bp, 9 predicted proteins | sample Bog_T0_3_FD_202130 | JGI IMG/M metagenome (GOLD analysis project Ga0302320, IMG submission 202130) | Peat permafrost microbial communities from Stordalen Mire near Abisko, Sweden - Bog_T0_3 | ecosystem: Environmental > Terrestrial > Soil > Wetlands > Peat | place: Sweden: Abisko, Stordalen Mire... | reverse complement strand
CCAGCCAGAGTGAAGTTCTTCTTATACTTCTGCATCTCCGCCTCAATCGTGGCCTTACTGTCTTTCCCGATCTCAAACACCCGAATCTCACCGCGCTTGTCGGCCAAAATGGAGTCGAACGCATGATGATCGGCGGCCACGATATGCAGAATCGCCATCGTCCCGTCATCCGATTTCTGCATGCTCCACGCCAGATACCCCGGCCTCGACGAGGCTGTCGTAGGCATCGGTGGCGGACTCGAAACCGGCGTGGGCGACGTTGTGGCCCCAGTCGCGGCAGGCACGGCCACGGCCACTGCTCCCGAATTGGCCGCAGTCGCCGTCGCAGCGGCGCTGACCGTGGCCGCAACCGCGGCCTGAGCGACCGCAGTCCCCTCGACCACATACTCCGGCACAATCGGATCCCCGGCCTTACCCGACCCGGTCAAATGCACCAGACAAATGAGCCGGTAATATCGGCTCGACGGATCGGCGGCTCGCTGCGCCCCCAAAACCCCGCAAAAACTCAACAGCGCCAAACCGGAAACAACCAAACGACGAAAGTGAACCACGCTACTCCCCTCCCCAGTAGGGAATATTACGGCTTTCCAGTTTGAAAATGTTGGTACATCCAAAGATTTTCCAAAAACAGAACAGAACAGAACAGAACAGAACAGAACAGAACAGAACAGAAACCCCGTATTATCACCAGATTTATGCCGGAAACCCGGGAGTTCAGTTCACCCCCTTAATCCCCAATCCGTTCCATTTCCAGAAAAGCCGGGCAGACCGTCACCGCGCAATCCGCGTGAATCGGCCTTTGTCTTCATCCCCGCCTTCCCGCGAGGAAAAACCAATAGCCCCATCCCGCCCGCCACGAGCACCCAAGCCCACCCATCCGAGTGCATCTGCGTCCATCTGCGGTTAAGGGTTTTTCCGATCACAACGATTTTACTCAATGTATTCAATAACTTAACACTGTAGCCCAAAATCCGTCCTGCATAATGTAATCGTATGAGACTCTCCCAAATCCGCGCGGCCGCCGCAACTTTGGCTCGCCCCTCAGAACCTCCATTCCCGCCCGAAAAAAATGCAGGTGCCACACGGACCCATTTTTTTAAACAAAACAAAGGACTTAACAAAAGCCTCGGAGCCGTTTCAGGCCCCGACGGACCCAAAAAAACACCCCCTCAAAAGCCATTTTCTGGCTCCGTCGCCGTCTATTTGCTCCGGCGGCGCACACTCATTCCAGGGCTTCCCCACTCCGCCCCCGAATCGGATAGAATAACCATTCGCCCAACCTCAGGAGATTTCCTCATGAACATCAAACTCGCTGCCCTCGCAGCCCTCACCTTCTGCCTCTCGGCATTCCAGGCGACAGCCCAAACCCCGGCCAAGCCCTTCCAGATGTACTTCATCGATACCGAAGGCGGCCTCTCCGCCCTCTACGTCTCGCCCACCGGCGAATCCATGCTCACCGACACCGGCAATCCCGGCGATCGCGACGTCGACCGCATCATGGCCGTCCTCAATGACGCCGGCGTCAAGCAGATCGACTACATGGTCCTCACCCACTACCACGTCGACCACGTGGGTGGCCTCGAAGCCCTGGCCAAAAAGATCCCCATCAAGCACTTCATCGATCACGGCGAAGACAAGGACGTTCGCGAACAAGTTCCCGGCTTTACCGCCATGTACACGGAATTGATCAAGGCCGCCGGCCCGGGCGCGCATACTATCGTCAAGCCGGGCGACAAGCTTCCCGTCAAAGGTCTCAACATCGAGGTCGTCGCCTCTGCCGGTCAGGTCATCAAGACCCCGATCAAGGGCGCGCCCGGCGCCGGCAAGCCGAACCCCGATTGCGCGTCTTACAAGAAGCAGGCCGAAAACACCGATCTCGATAACGCCCAGTCCATCGGCATGGTCATCGAGTACGGCAAGTTCCGCACCATCAACATGGGCGATTTCGTCTACAACCTCGAAGGCGACCTCGTGTGCCCCAACAACCCCATCGGCACCATCGACCTCTACATGACCACGCACCACGGTACCGATCAATCCGGCTCCGCGGCCTTCGTTCACGCCATCCAGCCTCGCGTCGCGGTCATGACCAACGGCACCCGCAAGGGTGGCGCGCTTCCGGTCTATCAGGCCCTGCACACGTCGCCCGGTCTTGAGGATCTCTGGCAGTTGCACTACGCCTACGCCGGTGGACTCGAAAACAATACCCCCGGCCTCTACATCGCCAACATTGAGGATCCCGCCGTGCTCGGCGCCTCCCTTTCCGCCCCGGCCCCAACGCCCGGCGGTGGTGGCGGCGGACGCGGCTTCAGCGGCGGCGGTGGTCGCGGCGGCAGTGGCCGTGGCCCGGGCGGCGGTGGTGGTGGACGTGGCGCCGGCCACACCGGCCCCGCCTTTTACATCAAAGTGTCAGCTATGCCCGATGGCAGCTTCACCGTCCTGAACACGCGCAACAACTTCAGCAAAACCTACGCAGCCCGAAAGAACTAACCTTGACGACTCTCATTCCAATCCGACAGTTTCGCGCCCACGCCGAAACTTTTCCGCCCGTCCGCGCAGTGCCGAGGGCGACTGGGCACGCGGCGATAGCCGCGTTCTGCCGTTTCGCAAACCTGACGCGCCTGGCGTCCCTCGCCCTGGCCCTGGCCCTGACCGCCTCGGCCCAACCCGTCCCGGATGCCGTGAAGAACCCCTTCGACGGCAACCCTACCGCCATCGACGCAGGCAAGCAACTCTTCACCTCCGTCTGCCAGGCCTGCCACGGCCCCGAAGCCCGTGGTGATCGCGCCCCCGGCCTCACCGGCTCGCTCCGCCATGGCAACTCCGATTCCGAAGTCTTCCGCAACGTGCGCGGCGGCATCCAGGGGACCCAGATGCCGCCCTTCGCCCAATTCACATCCGATCAGATCTGGCAGGTCATGGCCTACCTGCGCAGTCTCTCGGGCACCGCTGCGCCCGATACCATCACCGGCAACGCCGCAGTCGGGCGCACCACCTTTGACGCCCAATGCCGCACCTGCCACCAGACCAACCTCGCGGGCGTCGGCCTCAGGACCGCCCAACAGTTGCGCGACGCTATCCTGAACCCCGGGCAGCAACCCATCGTCACCGTGAAAACCAAAGACGGCCACGAATACAAAGGTCTCCGTCGCAATAACGATACCTTCTCCATCCAGTTGCTCGACGCATCCAATCAAATCCACAGCTTCACAAAATCTCAGCTCACTACCATCGGGGTCGATGCCACCTCGATCATGCCTTCCGACTACTCGAAGCGCCTCGCCGCAACCGATGTCGCCAACGTAGTCGCCTATCTGAAGACCCTCACCGCGCCGCCCGCGCCAACTCCGGTCCTCACAGCCGATCGCATCCTCAAGGCAGCCGCTGAACCTCAAAACTGGCTCACCTACTGGGGCGATTATAAAGGCACCCACTACTCGTCGCTCTCGCAGATCAACACGCTCAACGTCAAAAATCTGCAAGCCAAATGGGCCGTGCAAATGCCCGGCGATGGCACGCTCGAAGCGACTCCCCTCGTCGTCGATGGCGTCATGTATACCAGCGGCCCCGTCGGTCAGGTCTACGCGCTCGACGCCGCCACCGGTCGCCAGATCTGGAAGTACCAGCGGCCTCAGAAAAAGGTCAATCCCTATGAGGCCAATCGCTTTAATCGCGGTGTCGCCGTTCTCGATGGCCGCGTCTTCTTCGGCACCCTCGATGCCGCGCTTGTCGCCCTCGACGCCCGCACCGGTGCGCTCCTCTGGGAAGTCCAGGTTGCCGATACCATGCTCGGCTACAGCCTGACCTCCGCCCCCCTCGCCCTGAAAGATAAAATCGTCACCGGCATCTCCGGTGGTGAATACGGCATCATCGGTTTCCTTGAAGCCTACGATCCCGCCACCGGCAGGAAGCTCTGGCATCTCAACGCTATCCCCGCGCCGGGCGAGCCCGGCAACGAAACATGGTCCGGCGATAGCTGGAAACACGGCGCCGGCGGCATGTGGCTCACCGGCAGTTACGATGCCGATCTCAATACCCTCTATTGGGCCGTAGGCAACCCCGGTCCCGATATCAACGGCGAAGTGCGCATGGGCGACAACCTCTACACCTGTTCCGTCCTTGCCATCGACCCCGATACCGGCAAGCTCAAATGGCACTATCAGTTCACGCCGCACGATACGCGCGACTGGGATGCCACCGAAGACTTCGTCCTGGTCGACCGCATGTGGCACGGCCAGAATCGCAAACTCTTGATGCAGGCCGACCGCAACGGCAACTTCTACGTTCTCGACCGGACCAACGGCAAGTTCCTCGCCGCCGCGCCCTACATGCGCACCAACTGGGTCAAAGGCTGGGATGCCAATGGCCGTCCCATCACCATTCCCGCAGCCGACGCCAACACTGCCGGTGCCTGGGTCTACCCGTCCCTCATCGGTGGCTCCAACTTCCAGGCGCCTTCCTACAGCCCGCTCACCGGCTGGATGTACTTCTCGTATCACGATGGTGGCCAGCGTTTTGCCATCGGCCCTGCGCCCTTTGAACCCGGCAAGCAGTTCCAGGGTGAAGGCGGCGGCAGCGCTAACGCAGGCCCCCCTGCGGGCGACGCTCCGGAAACCCAGGGCATCGCGGCCTTCGATCCCGAGACCATGAAGGTGGTCTGGAAGTTCGAAGTCACCGAGGCCTCGCTCACGGCAGGCGTCCTCGCCACCGCAGGAGGCGTAGTCTTCGCGTCTTCACACGATGGCAACTTCATCGCGCTCGACGCGAAAACCGGCAAGCCGCTCTGGCATTTTGGAGCGGGCGGCGACGTCGCCGGCTCGCCCATCAGCTACTCGATCAACGGCAAGCAATACGTAGCGGTCTCCTCGGCGCAAGTGCTGTACAGCTTCGCCCTGCCGGACTAACTCCATGAACCCGGGCAAGACGACGTTTCGCAAATGCCATCCCCGCCAGGGCGCGCGTCAGTCCGGGCAGGATAGTTTCACCATAAAGCCGAGCGGATTCTAATGATGATTGACCAGCCCCAACCCAGCGCACCCGGTGCGAAGCCGGAGGTGTCGGTTCCGGGCATGTCCGACCGGAGCTTTTTCCGCGCCCTGCTCGCCATCGCCGCCGCGGGGCTGATCCCGCTTGTTGCGATCGGTCGTTCTCAGTTCATAGGCTTTGACGGCTGGTGGCATGTCTTCATCGCTACTCAGGATCGTCTGCTCATGTTGGCGGGTGAATGGAAGGGCACCGCTCACCCACCGCTCTTCTACCCGATATTGAGACTCACCGCGGCGATCAGTCACTCGCCGCTGATGCTGCGTGCCATAGGTATCGTCAGTGGAACCGTTTCTTCCGTAGCGATCGGAGTCGTAGCCGGCAGGATTTATCGGTATAAGTCTTCGGCGTTGCTTGTTTCGGCCGCATATACGTTTGCCTGGAGCATGATTGAGCTGAACTGCGACGTGCGAGCCTATCCGCTGGCTCTCGTGTTTGTTCTGCTTGCCTTCAACGCGTTAATCGACTGGACCCGCGAGCCCGGGGGAGTCCAATCCGCTTCCTCGATTATGCGATTTGGCGCCTGGTCCCTTCTGGCCATGCTGAGCGAATACTACGTGATCTTCTTCTTCGCCGGCTGCATCGGCATTCTGCTCTTACGTGCCGTCCTGCGACCTGCCTTTCGCATTCAGCTGTTCGATTCCATCCGTCGCGATCGGATCCGGTGGCTGCTTTCCATCGTTTCGGTGTCCGCCGTATTTGCAACTTCGTTCGTGTTTCACATGATCGTCCGGCCACAGGATCAGGCCTATCTTCAGTCCTTCGTCTGGCATGACGATCCCGCCGCGGATCCCGGTTCCTTCCTGATGACCAACTTTCGGAACGAAGTCGGCTTCTTCACTCCTTTTCGCCTGGATCCGGCGTTGATGCTGGCTGTTGTCGCGCTGTTGGCCCTCCCCGCATTGATCTATCTCGTCTTCGTCCGCCGCGAAGCGCGCCGGGATCTCGCCGTCTATCCGCCTCTGCTGCTTGCCGGCATCGTTGTGCAACTCGTGGTCCTGTCCCTCGCGGACCGATATCCTTTCGGCGGCGAATTCCGCCATCAGTCGATCGTCGCCCCGTTTGCCTTCCTGACAGCCTTCCTGCTGCTGGACCGGCTTGCGGGCCTCACGAAATCGTCTTTGGCACGCAACGCCCTCTTCCTGAGTGTGGGCCTGCTCGTGGCATCCGCGTTTGCCTTTGGCTGGCGCGACTATCCCTGGAGTTCGGCGCCATTAGTCGATGCCGAGTATCGGCACTTCCGTGCCCTGTTTCCCGATGCCCGCAACATCTACGGCGATAACACCTCGTTCATTTTCTATTACTCCCGGAATCACAACTCGAAATGGACCTTTGAGGACCGTTTCCTGGCCCGCGATCAGCGTATCATTGTTTACAAAGTGGACGATGGCACCGGCCACCCCGTCCGGCTGCTTCACAACAAGCCGCGGACCTGGTTTGAATTGACCGACCCGGAGACCTACCAGACGATGACGGACGCGCTTCGCAGCGCGGGTGTCAGGTCTGTCGTCCTCTACGAAGTGGGCCGGAGCTGGGATGCCGCGAGCGCCAAAGTGATCGAGAACAAGATACACGTACTTGCAGCGGCCGCGGATCTCGAATGCGGCCGCTACGAGGTGGGTCCGAACTACGTCTTCGCGGAGTTCACTCTTGTCAATTAACCGGAAAGTATTGTGAGACACTCGAATCAAATGGCGCGAACTGCAATCCGACTGGTCGTGGCCGCGATGCTGGCACTGCTGTCGTCACAGGCCGCGGTTCCATCTTTTAGCGCGGTTGCCGCTTTCGAAGTGGTCTGCCGGACCCAGGCGGAACAGAAGACTCCGCGCGTGCGTCCGGTCGGTCCGGCTCTTCGGAACAGGCCCGCTCAACCGGAATACGTGTCATTCGTCGGGTGCGAAACCGATCGCATTCTCCTGTATCAGTTGCCCCCTCCGGTTTCTCCTTTCGTCGTGTAGTTGCCGCTGCCGCTTCCAACAACCACCACTGGGGGATTTGTGTCTCTGAAAGGATTACTGCGTTTGATCGGACTCGGCGATCGCGAGTCCGAGGATCGCCTCCGCGCCATAGGGCGGCGGCGGGAAGAATTGAGTCGATTCACCGACGCTCAGCTCAGCGCTTCCGCCCGCGCACTGGGCGACGATGCCGATCTCGTCGAAACCTTTGCACTGGCTGCCGTCATCGCTGACCGTGCGCTCGGGCTGCGCATGTTCGACGTCCAGATCCTCGGTGCGCTCGCGCTGCAGCGAGGCGACATCGCCGAACTGCAGACCGGCGAAGGTAAGACGCTTGCGGCCGTGCCTGCTGTCGTCTGGTTCGCATTGCAACGAAGAGGCGTTCATGTTCTGACGGCGAACGACTACCTCGCGCGCCGCGATGCCGCCTGGATGCGTCCGGTCTATGACTGGTTCGGGCTGTCAGTTGCGCACATCGCACAGGACATGTCGCCCTCCGAGCGTCGCGCCGCGTATCATTGCGACGTGACTTACGCGACCGCCAATGAAGTCGGTTTCGACTATCTGCGGGATGGTCTCGCACGGTACCCCGGGGAGGTAGTGCAGCGGGCGTTCGCCTTCGCGGTATTCGACGAAGCCGACTCGATCCTCATCGACGAGGCCCGCATCCCACTGGTGATCGCCGGCGGCCTGCCCGAGGATTCCGCCGAAGCGTATCGGGTCGATTCGGTGGTCGCCGCGTTGCGGCCGCACATTCACTACTCAAGCGACGAACATGCGCGCAACGTCCGCCTCACGGATTCGGGCATCAATCGGGTAGAGAAGTCACTTGGCTGCGGCAACCTGTTCGACCAGTGCAATATCGCCACGCTGACCGCGGTTCAGGACGCCCTGCACGCTCACGCGCTCCTGCGTCGCGATGTGGACTACGTTGTGAAAGAAGGCGCCATCGAACTTGTCGACGAGTTCAAGGGTCGCATCGCCCGGAACCGGCGTTGGCCGGCGGGGCTGCATTCCGCAGTGGAAGCGAAAGAGCGGGTGAGTCTGAAGACCCAGGGTCGTGTGCTCGGGTCGATCACCGTCCAGAGCATGGCCGCGATGTACCAACGGATCTGCGGCATGACCGGTACCGCAGTTACTCAGGCCGACGAGTTCTGGAAGGTGTATAAGCTGCCCGTCACCGCCATCCCTCCGAATCGTCCCGTAATCCGCGAGGACTTGCCCGATGTCGTGTACGCGGACAAGCAGTCGCGGCGGCAGGCAGTCGTCGAAGAAATCGGCCGGGTCCACGCGACCGGCAGGCCGATTCTGATCGGCACCGCGAGCGTGGAGGAGTCGGAAGAGCTGAGCCGGATGCTGGAGTCTGCGGGCGTGCCGCACTCGGTGCTCAACGCGCGCAACGACGAGGTGGAGGCCTCCATCATCGGTCAGGCGGGTGCCAGGGGCGCGGTGACCGTGTCGACAAACATGGCCGGGCGCGGCACTGATATTCTGCTGGGCGGCAATCCGCCGGCCGATCGAGACAAGGTAGTCGCGCTCGGTGGTCTTTATGTCATCGGCACGACCCGGCATGAGGCCAGGCGCATCGATAACCAGTTGCGTGGCCGCGCCGGGCGGCAGGGCGATCCCGGTTCGTCGCGCTTCTTCATCAGCCTCGACGACGACTTGCTCGTCCGGTTCGGCATCGAAGGCAACCCCGATATCGAGAGCGTGCAGCGCACGGCGGAGAGCCAGAACCTGGAGATTCGCCAGACGCTTTGGAAGTATGACGGCGTGGTCGAACATCATCGCCGCATGATGACCGAACGACGCAGGCGTGTACTGTTTTCGCCCGAGTGGAGCGTAACCGAGTTGTTAGCCGAAGAAGACAAGGGCAGCTACGCGGCGCTTCTGCGGGAAGCCGGGGCCGAAGCCGCAGACCGAGCGTGTCGAGAGTTGACGCTCGCGATCCTCGACGATGTCTGGTCCGATTATCTGGCGAATGTAGCGGAGCTTCGGGGCGGGGTAGTGTGGACCTCCTGGGGAGCGGGCAATCAGCTCTATAAGTTTCTCGATGGAGAGCGGGACATCTTCGCAGACTTCGAGCAATCGGTGGAAGAAGGCGTTGCGGCGGCTCTGGCTATGGCGAAAGTCCAGGATGGCGCGATCGAATTTCCCGGCTCCGAGCGCATGGACCGCGGCGCCACGTGGACCTACGTCACCACGGACCAGCCCTTCGGCACGATGACGGAGCGTGTTATGAAGGGGCTGAAACGTAAGTTCTCGCGCAAGGGCTAAGGCGCCTTCGAAGCGCGGGTGGCTTCCGCGAGGCCCGCCTCCGCGTGGTGCAGCTCAGGAGTACAACTCCTTTTCTCTTCGGCGGGGACTTTGCGCCAGCTTGCGAGTGCATTGCGAAAAGACTCTGCCGCCGAATGAAATTGCGCTGCCCGGTCGGCTCCCGACGCGCGCTTTGCCATAGCCAGGCGGACGTCTCCCTGGGCGGCGAACGCCCGTGCGGCATACTTGCCTGCATTTGGTGACGAAATACTGAGCGCCCGGTCGGCGTACTTGATTGCTTCATCGGCTTCCCGGAGTGCTTCGTCCAGGCGGCCGGCTGCGGCGAGGGAGGAGGCCAGGAAAGCGGTACCGGTCCAGATGCTGAGCTGGCACTGGCCGGAGGTATGAGCCTTGAGGACAACGCGGCAAACGGAGACCACCCGCTCCAGACTATCGAGAGCGTGCGGGTTGTCTCCCAGTTTCAGCAGAGACCGGCCACGAAACAGATACAGCAAGCTGACGCGCTCAGCGAGCGACTGATTCTCCGGCGAGGCGGCGAAGAGCGGCCCCAGCAGCGCCTCGGCCTGGCGGAACGAGTCGAGAGCTGCGCGGTCATCGCCGGCGGCCTCCAGGGAAGAACCCACCCGAGCCAGGGCCACGCCCTCGTCGCTTCGGGCCTGGACATTGGAAGGATCGGCCTCCGCCATCTTCGCAGCTATTGCGGCAGCCTTGCGATACCAGACCACGCCGCCGCGATAGTCGTACGCGCCTACGAACAGAGGACTCCCGGTGATGTCGCCCAGGTGTCCGTAGGCTATCAGGAGATCGTGTTGTACCTGAGTATCCCGGGGCCGCAGGGCATAGAGCTTCTCTCGCAAGGCTGCGCTCTTGCGAAAGCTATCCAGAGCCTGGTCGTTTTTTGATTCGCGGTCAAACGTGGAACCGATCAGACTCCAGAGAGAGGCGAGCCTCAGGATGCCATCGGCGTCGCTGGGATGATCGCGGACCTGGGCCTGCAGGGAGGGCAGCAGTTTCATGGCGGCGTCCCTCGTTCCGGGTGGATCCGTGTATTTGGTGATTTGCCCTATGTCGATCTGGGCGTCGTCCCCAAGCTTGTGAGCCTCAAGATTACCGGGTTCGCGAGTTATGATCTTGACGGCGAGGTCCCTCGCCCTTCGGAACTGGACCAGAGCCTCATCGCGGCGACCGACATCGCTGAGCAATGTTCCGAATTCATTCCGGACACTAACCTCCTGGACGTCGAGAGCGGGAGTGTCTGCGCGCGCCAGGGCGGTCGAAAGGACGGCGAGGGCCTTAGTAAAGCTTTGTTCGGCCCCCCGGCGGTCTCCGAGATTTGGTTGCAGCGGGCTGCCCTGGAGCAGGGCGGCGCGTTCGTAGGCCGAGGCAAGGGCGGCCTGCACGCGCACGTCATTGCCGCTCTCGGTGTTGAGACTGTCGAGGGAGGCAAGCGTCTTCCGGACGATCTCAAGGCGCGCCTGAGTGGCTCCAGGTTGTTTGGCATCCGTGCCGTTCACGTCGAACAGCGTGGTGTTGGCGAGCGCAACCAATTGGCCGAGGCGTTGATCGGACTTTTCGCGTTGGACCTGGGCTTCCTTTTCAGCGCGTACGATCAGGACGGCGGCTACGATGGCCACCAGCGCGGCGGCGGCGACCACCGGCGTTGCGATCGGGTGCCGCCGGAGGAACTTGCCAAAGCGATAGCGCCATGTCTCGGCGCGCGCCGAGACGGGAAGGCCCGCGAGATGACGGCGGATATCGGACTGAAACTGTTCGACGGTCAGGTAGCGGCGTTCCGGTTCCGCCTGCAGGGCTTTTTGGAGGATGGTGTCGAGATCTCCTGTGAGCCGCTTCGCCCAGCCCGGGTCCCGGCCGAGACGGAGCGCCGCAAGGCTGGCGGGTTCATTCTTGTCCGGGCGGCGGCCAGCCAGCAATTCGTACAGGACCACTCCCAGCGAGTAAACGTCAGACGATGTGCCCACCGCGCCGCCGCGCAACTGCTCGGGGCTGGCGTATTCCGGGGTTAAGGGCCTCGCTTGCCCGCGAGTGAGCGGGCCATCGGGCGACTCATCGGCATCGTCCAGCAACTTCGCGATGCCGAAATCGAGCAGCTTGGGATTGCCATCGGGCGCGACCAGAATATTGGAGGGCTTGAGGTCGCGATGAACTACGAGACTGCGGTGGGCATAGGCGACGGCGTCGCAGACTTTGTCGAAGAGGCGGCAGATGGCTTCGACAGAGAGTTTGCGCTCCAGACAATATCGATGGATGGGCAGACCCTCGACGTATTCCATTGCGATCCAGGGGAGGCCGTCGGCGGTGGTGCCTCCGTCGAGCAGGCGGGCGATAGCGGGGTGTTCGAGCGCGGCGAGGATGCGGCGTTCGCGGCGGAAGCGTTCGACGACCGCCTGCGTGTCCATGCCGCGCTTGATGAGTTTGATGGCAACGCGTTTGCGGAACTCGCCATCGGCGCGCGCGGCGAGGTAGACCACGGACATGCCGCCACGGCCGATCTCGCGTTCGATCCGGTAGGGACCGAGCATGCGGCCGGCGGAGGGCGCGTCCGCGACGAGGCTGGCGGCGCTGGCCTGAAGGGCGTCGAGCAAAGGAGATTCCGTCGTGACCGGAGACACGCCGGTGTCGTAGCGCAATAGAGAGAGTACTTCGTCGCGCAGTTGCGGGTCGTCACCGCAGCGTTCCTGAAGGAAGGCCTCGCGGCTGGCTGGCTGGAGATCGGCGGCTTCCTGAAACAACGCCTCGATCTGCGTCCAGCGTTCATCGGGCAGGAGAGTTTGCATTACGAATGTCCTCCGGTGAAGGCCTGGCGGGGCTTGTCGGGTGGGCGACACACGGCTGCCGGCGCGCCTTGTCGGTTCGCTCGATCCCACAGGCTAAAACCTGTGCCACCCGGCTTAGCCGCCGCTAACGTCAAATGCAGAGACTCCGGGAGACCGGCTGAAAACCGGCCTTCGTCGAGCTTCGCTCGACCCCTCAGGCCGAAGCCTGTGCCACCTGGCTGGAACTGGTGCCAGCTAGTGGTCTTCGGGGTTCCGTGTCGGAAGAAAAGCGCCGAGATGAGTCTCGGCGCGGCAGACACGAGTGTCTGCGCCACGTTAAAGATCGGTGTCCCGGCCACGTTGCAAGACCGGGAAATGTAGAAACTCCAGCGTCGAGCTTCGCCCGACCCACAAGCTGAAGTATGTGCTACCTGGCGGTCCTCAGCATTCGCAATGCACAGGTGCAATCCGGTTGGCGCGGGAGGAAAGGCGCCGAGTTTCGCTCGGCCCACAAGCTGATGCATGTGCCAGCTGGCGCTTGGCTCTGGCGGACAAACACCAGTTGTTGTCGTGCGCAGATTGCAGAACGCTGCCATCGCCGCATGTCCGGTAGCCCTCGTGAAGGACGAAGCCCGCCCCACATGACCTGGCGGGGTCATAGCGATTGTGAGCCGCGGGCCGATGGCTTGCGGGAGCATATATCGTTATGCGGAATTCGGCGGCGTTTCTGGCGCGCCGTCCGATAAAGTTGGTTGAATTTCTCTCCGGAGCCAAGCCTGAGCCAGGCGCATCTGTCGATTGACCTTGTGAACCGTGACGCCCAGGAGTTCGGCGCTCTCTTCGGCGGTCAGGCCTCCGAAATAGCGTAGTTCCAGGATGCGTGCTTTCTCCGGGTCCTGGCGCGCCATCTCATTTAATGCGTCGTCGAGCGACACGACGAGGGCTGCCCGCTGTCCGGTGAGGATGAGGTCTTCTTCCAGGGGCACTCGGCCCGCCGCGTTGCGTTTGCCGGCGTTGCGGGCGCGGGCGCGGTCGACCAGGATCTGGCGCATGACGCGAGCGGCGATGCCGAGAAAGTGGGCTCGGCTGCTGACGTCCGGCTCGTCGGACGAGGCGAGCCTTAGGTAAGCTTCGTGGACGAGGGCCGTGGGTTCGAGCGTTTGCATGGCGTGCTCATCTTTAAAGCACGCGCCCGCCATACGGCGAAGTTCGGCGTAGACGAGCGGCACGAGGCGGTCGAGGGCGGTGCGATCCCCTTCCTTCCAGGCGTGCAGGAGCTGAGTAACTGTGATGTCGCTCACAAGTTTTCACATTTTATCACTGATTTCGGTATCCGGGCGCTAAGTTTTGGCTGCCGATACGCATTCCGGCCAGAGGGAAGGCGACGGCGAACCATAGCGCGCGGATTCCTGTCCAGGAGGCGGCAAATATGCCGCGGCGTCAGCCAGGAGGCGGCGCCGATATTTCAAAGGAGAGAAGAGCAATGTGGAGGAAGAGTAAGATGTTTCGGAAGCGTGAAGCGGCAATAGCCCGTGGCGCTTTCGTTTTGTTGGCGCTTGGAACACTCGTTCAGGCGCAGAGCATTATCATTGCGCCGACGAGTCCGCAGGTCGGCGTTGGGAGTACGGTGCAGTTCAGCGCGCAGATGAGTGGTCTGGCGGCGGGAGTGACCGTGAACTGGTCGGCGGGCGGAGTGGTGGGCGGCAACGCGGCTTCCGGCACGATTACGCCGACGGGGCTGTATACGGCGCCGGCAACGGTACCGTCGTCCGGGACGGTGAGGATCATCGCGGCCGCGTCGGACGGTTCGGTTTCAGTCAAGACTACGGCGACCATTCTGCCGTTGGGTCCCCCGGTCACCAACGTTTCACCGAATCCGCTGACGCCCGGTACGTTCACGGTCACGGTCACGGGTTCCGGTTTTCAATCGGGTGCGACCGTCTTCGATGGCGGCGTGCAGTTGGTAACGCAGCATGCGAGTACGAACAGCATTACTGCGACGGGCTATCAGGCACCGGCCGCGATGGCGTCATTTTGCGTGGCAAATCCCGGGACCGCGTGCGGAAATTCTTATGCGATTCCGGTGAGCGGCGGTGCGTCCAACGGGAATGGCAACGGCAACGCGAATCCTGCGGCGCCCGTGCTCATGACGGTGTTGCCCGGCACTCTTTCCGTGGGTACCCTTCAGGTGACCATCCTCGGTACGGGTTTCCAGACGGGCGCGCTGGTTTACGACAGCTTCGGCAACCAGAGCATGATTCAGTACAACTCCGATGCGGTCATGTCAAACGCGGTAACCGCAACCATCTATCAGGGTTCGGCAACCACCAGTACCTTCTGCGTGAAGAACCCCGGCTCGGCGTGCAGTAATTCCATTACGGTTCCGGTGACCAGCGGTCCGCCGCAGCCGCAGAGCATTGCGCCCGCATCGGCATCGGTGAATCTGGGAGCAACGCAGCAGTTCACCGCACCCGGCGCAGCAACGTTCACTGCGACGGCGGGTACGATCACATCGGCCGGACTTTATACCGCGCCCGCGACTATGCCGGCATCCGGCAACGTCACCGTCACGGCGACGGGACCAGCGGGAAGCGCCACGGCGGCGGTGACGCTGATCAATCCCAATCCGCAGATCGTCGTCCCGGCGGCAGTGACTTTGAGTCTGGGGGCTACCCGGCAATTCACATCCGCCGGCGCGACCAACTGGGTGGCGGTGAGCGGGGCGATATCGTCCACAGGCTTTTATACCGCGCCCGCCGTCTGGCCGGCCACGGGTACGGACACGGTTACGGTTACCGGGCCGAACGGCAACGCGACTGCCAAGGTAACGCTGACTCCGCCTACGCCCGTGGTCGCGGCAGTGGGCACGAATAACCAATTGCCGCTGGGAATCTTCTCGGCCAACGTGACCGGGACCGGGTTTACGGCCCAATCCACGGTGACGCTGGGCGGAGCGGCGGTCACAGCCACTTATGCCGGCGGTGCACTTACGGTCACCGGTTTCTATGGGCAGTCCGGCCCAGCCAATCTGATTGTCACGAACGGCTCGGTATCGTCGCAGCCGTTCAGCGTGCAGGTGGGAGTGCCGAACGCGCTGGTATCCACGGCGGCGGCACGACGCTTTCTGCAACAGGCGGCATTTGGCCCCACGCCTTCCGACGCGGCGCACGTACAGGCCATCGGCTTCCAGGCGTGGCTGAACGAGCAGTTCGCGATGGCGCCGGTTTCCAACTACAGCTCGCTTGCGAACACCAGCCAGGGCGGGATGCCGACGGTGTTTCTTGCCAATGCGGTGACGAACCCGGATCAACTGCGACAGAAGGTTGCATTCGCTCTGAGTCAGATCTTTGTCACGTCCCTGACCAAGATCATCTGGAACGACGTGATGATCCCTTATCAGGAGATGCTGCTCGGGGATGCGTTCAGTAACTACAAGACGATCCTGACCGACGTCACGCTGAGCCCGGGCATGGGTTATTACCTCGACATGGCGAACAATGAGAAGGCCAACCCGGCGCTGGGCACGGTGGCGAACGAGAACTATGCGCGTGAAATCATGCAGCTCATGAGCATCGGGACCAAGGTGCTGAATCCGGACGGTACGTGGCCGGTGGATTCGAGCGGGCTGCCGATTCCGACCTACACTCAGTCCGACGTGACCGCGATGGCGCGTATCTTCACGGGCTGGACGTACGCTTCGAGTTCGGCGGGCGCAGCGCCCATCTTCGGCGCTTACATCAACCCTTCCGCGCCCATGGTGCCGTTCGGATCGCAGCACGATACTACCGCCAAGCAGGTCATGACTTATTACGCTCCGCCCGGCCTTTCGGCGCAGGACGATCTGAATGGCGTGATCGGCTATCTGGCCACGCATCCGAATACCGCTCCCTTCATCTCGAAGCAACTCATTGAACACCTTGTGAAGAGCAATCCATCGGCGCAATATGTACTGCGGGTGGCGACGGCGTTCACCCAGAGTAACGGCGACATGCCTACCGTGATCACGGCCATTCTGTTGGACCCCGAAGCTCGCGCCAACGACGAGGGCGGCAACGATCAGCCGACGGACGGCCATCTCCAGGAGCCGGCGCTGCTGATTCCCGCGGTGGTTCGGGCGTTCGGCGGACAGATGACGACGGCGAACTGGTATGGATCCACTGCGATGACCATGGGGCAGGATATTTTCAACCCCGCAAGCGTATTCAACTACTACTCGCCGGGTTATGTGGTGGGCGGCACGGGCGGCCTGCTGGGACCGGAGTTCCAGCTGGATAACCCGAACGCGGCAATTCTCCGGGAGAACTTCGTGGCCAATCTGACGAATTCGTATTCGAGTCCGGTGCTGACTTACGGTCCGGGGACGACGATCGATCTCACGCCGTTCCTGGCTCTCGCTTCGAATCCGACAGCGCTGGTGAACGCGGTGGATCTGACGCTGACCGAAGGCGTGATGCCGCAGGGGCTGAAGACGATCATCGTGAACTGCGTTACGGCGGACCAGAATGGCACGCTGCATCAGGTGGAGACGGCGGTGTATCTGACGCTGATCTCGAATTATTACAACGTCTGGCACTAGAAAGCCGGAACAGACAACAAAACGAAAACAGGAGAAAACGAAAATGTACATTCGATCA
>Ga0302320_10013943_pt1 | contig 16683 bp, 14 predicted proteins | sample Bog_T0_3_FD_202130 | JGI IMG/M metagenome (GOLD analysis project Ga0302320, IMG submission 202130) | Peat permafrost microbial communities from Stordalen Mire near Abisko, Sweden - Bog_T0_3 | ecosystem: Environmental > Terrestrial > Soil > Wetlands > Peat | place: Sweden: Abisko, Stordalen Mire... | reverse complement strand
GCGGGCTACCGTACCCGCCGCAGCCGCACCGACCCGATCCCGATCAAGGCGCATCCCAACAGGATCGCCGCCGACCCTTGATCGGCCACGCTGGAAGTTCCGATTTGCACCACGCTGACATCGTAAAGGTCCCCGTCCTCGGAAATCGTTTGATTGGTGTCCACGTCGGAGAATCGGAGCGTGGTCGCCGAACTGTCGGCGGTGAAATCAAAGCTGAAGTCCGTCGGCACAAAGGAGGGAACGGAATCGAAATCGGGGGGCCCGGTAAGGGGGTCAAGCGGGCCCGTTACGCTCCCGCCCGCCAGCTGGGTGTCACCCAGGGCCGTATAGGCGAGTTGTTGCGCGGTCGCGTCCGGCGCCGTGCCGGTCGAATATTCGAAATCAACCTGGTACTCATCTCCGGAGACGGTGGCAAACGAATCGGCGATGCTCCCATTCGGGATCCTGTTGCCGGCATTGAAGATGACCACATCCGTCCCGCCGGGGGGCAGTTCGGCAACCGTGGAATAGAGCACATTGCCACTGGAGGTCCAATCCTGAAGGCCGGGCACGAGATTGGCGTGAAGCTGGGTTTGCAGGACCAGCAGGACGATCGAGCTAAAGAGACATCGGCAGGGAACATTCATATTCGGGCTGAGTTGGGTGTTGAGTTTCGCCGGCTCCGCCGCAGGGCCTGACCACCGGCATGCTTGGGTTTGCCGGTTCCGGTTCGCCGAATTTCACGATTTCGAACCTTTCTTGCGATCGGCAGCGAAGTCGGTTGCCGGGGAGCACCTCGCGCCGCAAAGAGTGGAGCGGGTCGGCAATCCCCAGCCGCCCTCAAGCGGACCAAAGCTCCCGGGCAACGCCAAAGCGAAATCCGCCGGCTTTTCGGCTTGCCCGATCAAAGGCCTCCCAGCACGGTACAAATTCGGCAACGATTAGTGTGGAAACTTGATCTCGAGATGGCCCGGGGTAATCCAAAAGCCATTGGGTGGCACTGGATTATCCTTAGTTTCTCGACTCGATCCGGCTTTTCACCTTAAGTTGCTGATTGCTAGCTGATCCGGAGAGGTGCCTGAGTGGCCGAAAGGGACGGTTTGCTAAACCGTTGTACGGGTAAAACCGTACCGGGGGTTCGAATCCCCCTCTCTCCGCCAGTTTTCTTTTTCCCAAGCGTGGACAACCCCGGCCAGGTTAACGATTTCCGGCGGTGCGGACGTACGGGTCTACAAGAAAGTTTGGGGAGGGGCATGTCTGGATGGGAGGGATGGGTTGAGGTTGGCTTGTTAACCGCACTGGGCGATGACGCGGAGGCGGTAATTGGAGAACGAACGGAATCCGTACGCTCGGCGCTGGATTAATTTCATCTTTCTGTGGAAGCTCTCGGTGATGCCGTTGTTGCGGGTGAAGCGCCACATGCGGACGATCTCCTCGGTCCACTCGGACAAGGACTTGGCGAGGGTACAGGCGAGCTCCAGGCCGCTGTCTTTGAGGGTTTGGATCAGCTGGAGGAGATGGCGGGCATGGTGGCGGCAGGGCGCCCTTGCTCTGGGTTTTGAGGCGCAGGAGTGCGCAGAGTTTTTCCTTCAGCTCGTAGATGCCCACCAGGGCCGACTCCGATCCAGGACATGCTTCGCCAACGAATGCTCCGATTGTAGGAGATCGAGCGCCGCTTCCCGGTTGCCGTCAGGCAACTGGTCTAGCAACGCCGTCTTGTCGGGAGTATGAACCACGCACGAGACTTGGCCGCGCGAACACGCAACATAAGCGGCCTTTGCATTCAAACGCGCGGCCGCAACAACGATGTGCTCTACCGTCTTGCTCTGCGCAGCATGGCTTGTCACGGCAAACCCGTGTTCAAACTCCCGAAATCTCCGGCGGTCGATCAAGCGCCCTTCGGTGGCCCAGATCCGACCAGATTCGATTTCTTGTACGGTTATGATTTCTCCATTGAGAAATCCAGCGCTTCTGTCGTTTGCTCGGATGAGCAGCCGGTCGCCGGCTGCGACCTCCAATTCTCGGGGGCGCGCGATGGAATAGGCGCTACTGCGAAGGGGCAGCTGGCGTTCACCGGCTTCCGTTTGGGCGAAAATGCTTCTGTCGACGATTCGCGTCACCTCAGCAAAGTCGCCGGCTTTGAACCCATTCGCAGCCCGGTGGAAAGTGGCGACCATTCCGACCTCGTAGTTCCGCGCGCCCGGGTCTGGGCTCCGGTCCATTTTTGAGGTTCGTGCACCATCACACGCTCACCCGAGCCAAGCAGGCCTCTTCCTTTGAGTTGGGCCCTCAATTCCGATGTGAAGATTCGATGCTCAGCCCAGGTGGGTGGGACCGCTGATACCTGATCCAGCTTCCGTCTCCCATCGCTCAGATCCAGGTAATCCGGGGCGGCGGCACGCAAATATCTGCGGCCGTATACGATCGGGCTCGATGTGGAGAAGTTCTGGGTGCTCTGCCGCAATCGTAAGAACCGGCTAATAAAGCGAGTCAAGGTGACGTCGGGGACGGCGACGGCCACGTTGGCTCATCCTCGGGAAGTCTACCGTGCGGCGATCCGCAAGTCGGCCTGCGCCATAGTCGCTAGCCATTTTCATTCGTCTGTTCTGCATCGCTGAGAATCGGCCCGGCGGATCGGAGGCGGACTTGCGGACCTGCGATACCCGGTAACGCCGATGCGCATGCGATACGGATTGGACTTGAACTCCGGGAAGCGCTCTTTCCACTGCTCTTTATGGTTTACTCGCTCCATGGGACTTCACTGAGGGGCATCGAACCCAGCCCGAACGCTCGCCGAAGCTCCCGTCGCGGCCAAACACCGGGATCGAGGACCTATGTCGCATAACACCGGCACGGCGTTCGTCAGCTATAGCCACGACGAATCCGAGTTCGTGTTGCGCCTCGCCGGAGATCTGCGCCGGGCCGGTGCCCGGGTGTGGCTCGACGAACTCGACATCGCCCCCGGCGCCCCCTGGGACAATATGATCGAGCGGGCGCTTCGCGAGGCCTCCACCGTGCTGTTGGTGCTCTCACCGGCCTCGGTGAAGAGCGAGAACGTGCGCAACGAGATCTCCTTCGCGCTGCAAGAGAAGAAGACTATCATTCCCATTCTCCATCGGGACTGCGCAGTGCCGCTCCAGCTCCATCGCTTGCAGCGGGTAGACTTCCGCTCCGATTATGCACGCGGATTGAACGCTGTGCTGCAACAGCTTGGCGTGAAGCCACAAGAGCCGCCGCCTCCTAAGACCGCGGCCGTCCCGCCGGCAGCCGGCGCCGCTACCGCCCGCACGGGAATAGGTCGATCCTGGCGTTGGCCGCTGGCTGGCGTGATGATGCTGCTGCTGCTCGTTCCCGCATTCCTCCTCCTCCATCGCCGTGCGCAAGACGAGCGTTGGGCTCACGAAGAGGCGGTTTCGCAGATAAACCGGCTGCTAGCCGCTCGCACCCCACTGGCTGCCACCGCGGTGCTTGAGCGAGCGGAGTCCTACTCGCCCTCCGACCCGGTGCTGCAGCGGATTGCGCAGACCAATACGTTGACCGCCTCCATCGAGAGCACCCCCGCGGGCTTCTCCGTATCGTTCCAGGATTACCTTACTCCGAACGCGGCGTGGAAGAGCCTGGGCACGACCCCGCTACGCGGAGTCCGTCTGCCGCTCGGTTTCTTTCGCTGGCGGCTCAATAACCCTGGTTCGGGAGACGTCATCCTGGCAGCCAACAGCGCCGAGCAGATGAAGTTCGAGCTCGACGCCACGCTGCGCGCGCCGGCCGGCATGGTGTCGGTTACGGGCGGGCCTGCCGGCAATCGAGGATCGAACATCGGCTGGTTCGGCGGCAAGCTGCCCTCGTTCTTCATGGATCGATTCGAGGTGACCAACCGCGATTTCCAGAAATTCGTCGATAGCGGCGGGTACGACAAGCAACAGTACTGGAAGGAGAGATTCATGCGTGATGGTCGTGAGCTATCGTGGGCGGAGGCCATGGAGCTCTTCCGCGACGCCACCGGGCGTCCGGGCCCTTCCACCTGGACCGGCGGCCACTTTCCGGAAGGCCGGGAGAACTTTCCCGTTTCCGGCGTAAGCTGGTTCGAGGCCGCGGCCTACGCAGCTTTCTTGGGCAAGAGCCTGCCGGTGTATACGCAGTGGTATGCCGCCGCGCCATCGGACGACGCTGCCTTCGTCATTCCCATTAGCAACGTCTCGAGCAACAGTCTGGCAGCCGTGGGGGCATACAAGGGCGTCGGTCCGTATGGCACTTATGACATGGCCGGCAACGTGCGAGAATGGGTCGCCAACGCCATCAACGGAGATCTTCGCCCCATTGTCGGCGGATCATGGAAGAGCCCGAACTACGGCTACTTCGAGCCGGAGGCGGTACCGCCGTTCGACCGCTCCGACGACAATGGCTTCCGCTGCGTGCGCAATGTCAAGCCTGTGCCGGAGGCTCTGGTCCGGCCGATCCAGACCCTCACGCGGGACTTTATCCACTTCAAACCGGCCTCCGACGAGGCCTTTCACGCCTATCTGGCGCTTTACGACTACCCCAGGCAGCCGCTTAACCAGAAGTCCAGCGGCATCGTCCAGGAGACCGTCGACTGGCGCGTCGAAAAGGTGGAGTTCAACACTGCCTATCGCGGCGAACGCATGACTGCATACCTCTTTCTCCCCAAAAACGTGCCGCCTCCCTACCAGACCGTATTGTTCTTTCCCAGTGCGAGAACGCTCAGAATACCCTCCAGCGAAGACGGCAAAGCGCTCGGCGATCTGAATTTCTTCGACTTTATCGTGCAAAGCGGCCGGGCGGTCATGTACCCCATCTATCAGGACACGTACGAACGGCGGCTGAACTACCAATTGCCCGGCGGGAGCCAGCCGCTGCAGCTTTCCTGCGACTGGTACAAGGACGCCGCCCGTTCGCTCGACTACCTCGCCACGCGTGAGGACATCGACAGCGGCAGATTCTCCTACCTCGGCGTCAGCATGGGTTCGGCCTCCGGCATCATCCTGAGCACGTTGCTGCAGGATCGTCTGCGCACGGCCATCTTTCTCGACGGCGGCTACTTCCTCGACCCGCCGCCGCCCGGCGGCGATCAGGCGGACTTTGCCCCGCGCATGAGAAAGCCGGTGCTGATGGTGAACGGCCGCTATGACTTCACCTTCGGCCTGGAAACGGCGCAGAAGCCGCTCTTCAACATGCTCGGCACCGCTCCGGCGGACAAGCGCCACATCGTGCTCGATACGCCGCACAACGTGGACGAGCAGCGCCCAATACTGATGAGAGCCGTGCTGGACTGGCTGGATGAGTATGTGGGGCGGGTGCACGGGTAACTTCCGAGGAGAAATCGTTGCTTACCTTGGCTCCGTGCTCCTGCGTCCTATTCCTGGGCCGGGTAGATTTTCCCTTGTCCGGCGATTGCGGTCCGTCAAGCGCCGACGTCCAGATCACGCAATTGCTCCGAGAGGCTGCAAGAACTGTAGAGATCACACTGTTCGACCTTCACCGCTGCCGGCAGGACGTCCAGCTTCGACGCGTTCAGCCCGCTAGACTGAAAGCCAAATTTGCCACCGATTTGCCAGAGCACGCGGATTTCGCTTGTTTTTGCAGCATCTAGCTGCACTTTTCTGCCTGTTCTAACTCGATCAAGATCAACTTAAAGCACGCCCAGCTAAGCTTTTAGGTTTTTCGGTAAAAGGCGGTTCGAATCCCCCTCTCTCCGCCAGTTAGGCTTCGGACAAATGCGACAAGACGCGAAGGCCGCGAATCTTCCCAAAATCCTTGGCGCTGGCAGTAATTAGGGGATGTCCGGCAACCAAAGCAGTGGCCGCGATCCACAGATCGTTCTCCCCGGCCGGCTCTCCCCGTTTGCGCAGGTCCTGAAAGACTTCAGCCGCCTTCCAAAGGACGTCTTCGTCCAAAGGGTAAATCGTGAAACCGGCGCAGAAATTTTCCCAGTCCGCCCGTCGCAGGAACCCCCGCGCCAGCTCGCCGCGGGTGATCACGCTCATCGCGACCTCTTCTGCCGCGTGGGCTCGAAGGAACGAGTGGGCCGGCCCTTCGTGGCGTCTCCGGCGCTCGCGATCCAGAGCCACAAAAAAGGTCGAATCGCAGATCATCTGTCCCACGGCGAGCGCGCCAGTGTCTTGGTAGGTCCTCCCGCCTCGATCCGTTTGGCCCCCCCGGCCGGGAACAACCCCTGGCCCGGCCGGAGTCGGCCCAGCCGAGCCAACAAGTCCGCCCCAGTCATTCCCGGGCTCTCCCGGGCAAGGACAAAGACGCCATCGGGAGCCGAGACGCGCACTTTCTCACCCCGGGCAGCCGCCCGGCGGTAACGGGCAAAGTGACGGGCGAATTCACGAGCGTTGGTTTCCATGTCTGACAAATGTCGGTCATTTGGCAGAAAGCCAACCGAAAGGTTCGTTTGCCGAGGCTCTGCTCAGGTGAGATTTTCCATCTGCCGGCGGATGGACCGGGACCGGAGCCAGTCGGCCTCAAAGAGCGCCCAGCCTTCCCGGGCGAGTCCCGCATCGGCGATGCCGATCCTGATCTCGTAGTTGAGCTGGGCCGACCGGGCATCGAAATTTGCCGAGCCGGCGAACGCGACCCCGCCGACGATCGCAAGCTTGGCCTGGAGGATCTGCGGCTGGTACTCGGCGATCTCCACCCCGCCGGCTGAGAGTCCTGCCTGGGAGTGACCCGGTGGACTGGAGCGCGGAGGCTCTAATTCACTCGGCGCTGGGGCTGTGGCTCGCAGCCGACGCTGGGAGGTAGAGTGCCGAGCTTTCTTCGCTCCCCTTCATGTTCGTTCCCTGAGAAGATTCTTTGCAAGGAAATCCGCCCTCACGGTCCCAATATAGGCGACCAACGGAGTCCGACCAAGCACTCGAATCGCAGTTCATCAGCTGGCTCCGCGAGCATCGCAACATTCTGCTCAAGGTCCTCGCCGCGCTGTGCTTCGTGCGATTTCCACAGCGGAGAACGAACTCCTCCCAGCGCATTTTTGCTCCGCGGTCGCCTTGCTAATTTTCGCTGCTGGTCGTGGCCGAGGGCTTGAATGGGAGTGGCACGTTGATCCCGAGCGCGGCGCTCAAATCGATTTCATGGTCCTGCTCCTGCATGATGATGCCGCGTAAGATCTCGCTTAACGCATACTCTCCCATCGCTTCGGCTTGGCGAATGCGCTCGCGGTAGCGGGCAACCGTTTCCCGCTCGTTCTCCAGATCGGCGCGCAGCATCTCGACCGGATCATTAGACGTCTTAACCAGCTTGGCCACCACGGCCGGCATGCCGCCCAGATAATCAATCTGCTTGGCAATCTTGATCGCATGTTGCAATTCCTCCGCCGCATGCAGTTCCAATTCCCGCGCAATGTCGGTGTAAGCAGCCCCTTTCAGCACTTGGCTGTACACGGTATAAGCGATGATCGCCTGATACTCTCCGGCGAGATCTTCGTTCAACAACTGGATCAACTGTTTGCGGGTGAGATTCGATCCAGCCGGCGTGGGTTCTTTGCTCATGATGTTTTAGAGTGGGGGAAAAGATAATGCTGCTTCGACATGCCTCAGGGCGGAAATGTTATGCGCTCGCGCTTCAACGTCGCGCGTAGGAACGGGGTCTTACCCGGTGCCTGCGGCGAGCTTCGGCGTTTGCCCCACCATTCCGAGGGGAACGTCATTGGCGCGTTTGGTCGCGTGCGAATGCATCCAGGAGATGGCGAGGACTCCGAGGACCAGGAAGGCAATGACCCCAAACACAATTGCGAGATTTACCCTGGTCCCCCACCGGCGCAGGTGGACCAAAGGTTGACCGTCGTTCTGGTCGAATCCCATATAAAATAGTTGCTTGCGTCGTGGATTGGCGGACTTTGAGGTCAAAATACCTGGGCCCGGATCTCCCCGTCTGGATTCTCCTTGGTGTGCACGTTGACATAGACATCGTGCGCTTTGATGGCGGTGACCAAGTCGCCGATCGTCTTGCCGGCCATCGGCCCAACCAAATCGGCCGCCTTGATCGTCCCTTCGCTCAGTTGTCCATTCGACGGACCGGCAATTTCTTTCGGTGGCGGCGCAGACGGATAAAGCCAGACGATCGGAGGCCCATTCTTTCCGATTTCGCCCAGGTGCAGGTGGGCCATGGTCACGTCCTGAAGGTTGGCAACGGTCAAGGCGTAACGGATCTCGGTGCCGTCAGCGCTGATCCAAAATGAAGCCACGCCCGTGGCTGGAGTCGTCACCGCCGGCACTTGTTCCCCTCCGGTCAGTTGGGCGACATAATCCGCTTTGCTTGCCGCGGCCGAGTCGCCGTTGCAGCTGCCTGCTGCCATCGCTAGCAACGCGAGAAATCCTGCGCACAGAGGGGAGGTTTTCATCGGTCAACCATAGCACCGTTATGCCCGTTAGTGACATGGGGTCTTCACCTGCGTGCAGGTAAGTCCGCTGGCCCGCTCCTCCCCAATCAGATCGCGGTGGCGGAGGTGAACGGCGCCGAGCCCTTTCCAGCGGTAGGGGATCACCTCATTGGAGGGAGCCGCCGTTTGGTCTAGTCTCCCGGCATCCCGCCGCGAGCTCGCATCACAAAGCCAATGTCTTTCCAAAACAATCGCGGCGAAGCTGCATGACGGAGCAACCCGAAGCTGTGACGGCAGTCGCTTCTCCCCCGGTCCCGCTCAGGCGCGTCCGAACCAAATTACATCCGGGACCCCGCCCCGTCGCGGCCCGGAGCCTGATGGCATCGGCCCCCAAGCCGAAGCGACGCTCGCTGGGGAGGCGGAGGCTTTCCGCCGCCACGAGCACGCACGCCGAGCTACGGGCTTCGGAATTGCGCTACCGCCGGCTCTTCGAAGCGGCCGAGGACGGCATTCTCATCCTCGACCCGCAGACGCGAAGAATCACCGATGCCAATCCGTTTATCATCAAGCTTCTCGGTTACTCTCGAGCGCAGCTGATCCGCAAGGAATTGTGGCAGATCGGCTTGCCCAAGGACGAGGCGGCCAATCGGGAGGTCGTGCGCGAACTGGTGACGAAAGGATCCATTCGCTACGATAACCTTCCGCTGCAATCCAAGCGAGGTCGCAGCTTCGCGGTGGAATTCGTCAGCAATCTGTATGCTGAGGGCGGGGCGCAGGTCATTCAATGCAACATCCGCGACATCGGCGAACGCCGCCGGTCCGAGCTCGCGCTGCTGGCGAGTGAAGAGCGTTTTCGCGCCCTCTTCGATTTGGTTCCGGTCGGCGTCTACTGCTGCGATGCCAGGGGCAGGATCCTGGCGTTCAATCGCCGCGCGGCGCAGATGTGGGGCCGGAGCCCAGTTCTGGGCGATCCGGGCGAACGCTATTGCGGCTCGGTCAGGTTGTATCTGCCCGATGGCACCTGCCTACCGCATAAGCGCTGTCCGATGGCGCGGGTGCTGAGCGGCCGATTGGCGGCGGCGAAAGATCTCGAGGTGGTCATCGAGCGGAGCGACGGTTCGCGGATCACCGGCATCGTCAACATCGTCCCGCTCAAGAACAAACGGGGCAAGATCGTTGGCGCGATCAATTGCATCGTCGACATCACCGAGCGCCGGAAGACCGAGGACGCTCTGCGATCGGCGCGGGCTCAACTGGCCCTGCACGCCCGTCAGCTCGAGGGGTTGGTAGCGGACCGCACCGCGGAACTGACCGCGACGAACACGCGCTTGGAGAAATCCCTTGATTTGATCAGGAAGGGGGAGGCCAAGCACAAAGCGCTCCTGCGCAATTCGCAGATCATGCAGGGCAAACTGCGCCGACTGACCCACCAGTTCATCACGGTGCAGGAGGAGGAGCGAAAGCAGATCAGCCGGGAACTCCATGATGAGGTCGTGCAAACGCTGGTCGGCATCAATGTAGCCTTGTCGGCGTTTGCCCAGGAGGCATTTCCGGATTCTCACCCGCAAAAACGGAGAATCACCGCCCTCCAAACACTGGTCGGAAAATCCGTCGGCGCGGTGCACCGGTTTGCCCGCGGCCTGCGGCCCGCGGTGCTGGACGATCTTGGCCTGATCCCGGCGCTGCAGGCATCCTGTCGGCGCTCGGCCGCAGGCAAGCATCTCAAGATTCGGATCACGGCCTTCAGCGGCGTCGAGGCGCTGGACAGCGCCAGGAAGACCGCGCTATACCGGGTCGCGCAGGCGGCCCTGACCAATGTCGTCCGGCATGCCCGCGCCACCGCCGTCAAGGTCGTCATCAGCAAAGAGTCGGCCGCCATTCGGATGGAGATCAGCGACAACGGGCGTTCCTTTCAGGTCAAAAAGGCGCTCCTGACCGAGCACCCCAAGCGTTTGGGTCTGATCGGCATGAAAGAGCGGATCGAAATGATTGGCGGCAGGCTGGCCATCGAGTCGGTTCCCGGCGCCGGCACGACCGTTCGGGCGGTGGTGCCGCTCGTGGCGGCCGGGGCTTGACCGGCGGCGGCGCGATCGCGAAGCCAACCGCCGCTGGAATTGGTGGGGGAAATCCCCCCGTCACCAACTTCGCGCCAGACGCCAGTCACGGTGCCGGAGGGGCCGGAAGCGAACTCTACGGCCGCGTCGATCGGCCACGGCAGGCCGCATCATTGCCGGTTTGGCGATGTTTGCTGAATCGGAAGAACTGATTACAGGTCTGTCGATGGGTATGCTCACTCGCGTTATCCGCTGGCTGCTCGCGATCTTTTTTGTCTTCGCGGGTCTGAATCATTTCCGGGTGCCGGCGATCTACCTCGGCATGATGCCGTCCTGGCTTCCGTGGCCGGTCGAATGCAACTGGATCGCCGGAACCTGCGAAATCGCCGGCGGACTCGGCCTGTTGCTCCCCAGGGCCCGGCGGGCGGCCGCCTGGGGACTGATCGCCCTTCTAATCGCCGTCTTTCCCGCCAACCTGCACGTCGCCCTGCAGGGCTTCATGCCCGGAACCTCGGTTTCCCCTTTGGCCTTGTGGCTGCGCTTGCCGTTTCAAGGGGTTTTCATCGCCTGGGTGGCCTGGGTTGGGTTCGATCGCCGCTCCTCGGGCAAGCTCAGGAGGACCTAGGATCGGAGCCGCCGCGCGCCGGTCGAGGGCTGGCCGATGCGGCTCGCCGGAATTTGGATTCTGGGTTCGGACCGATCACGCTTCGCAGCGCCTTTCCCGAAAGGTGCAGGCAAGCCCGCCAATTCCGCACGAACGCCCAGAACGCGACGACGGAATCCATGCTTTAGCGACGAAAGAGCAGCACCAGCACAATGATCAAGACCACCAGCCCGGCTGAACCGCCGCCGACATAGTAGAAATTCGCGAGCACCGGGGAGAAGAGAGGGGCCATAGTTAATTTGTTCTCAGGCGATGATTCGCCTTTGCGTTATGGCAAGAGGGTACGCCGAGATTACTTCAGCGGCGATGGGTTGTAACCCTACTCCAGACCCGCGCCGACCCGAGCCGCCCGGTAACTAGTCCGCTTAAATCCGGCCGCGCCGCCGAATCAATGATTATCCCGCGGCACCGCCGCGCCGCTCTTGCCGACCAGAAAACCGAAGTCGGCGCCGAGGTTGGCCTGCTGCACCTCGTCGAGATAGAGCTTGTAGTAGCCGCGCTCCATCGGCCGGGGGGGCGCCTGCCAGAGCGCCTGGCGCTTGGCCAGCTCCTCGGCCCCGACATGCAGCCAAAGCTTGCGCTTGGGCACGTCGAGTTCGACCAGATCGCCGTCCTGGACCAGCGCGAAGACCCCGCCCAAGGCCGCCTCCGGCGCGACGTGCAGCACCACGGTGCCGTAGGCGGTTCCGCTCATCCGGGCGTCGGAGATCCGCACCATATCCGTGATCCCCTGCTTGAGTAGCTTCGGCGGCAGCGGCATATTGCCAACCTCGGCCATTCCCGGATAGCCCCGGGGGCCGCAGTTCTTCAGCACCAAGACGCTGTCCTTGGTGACGGGCAGGCTCGGGCGGTCGATCCGCCGGTGAAAATCCTCGATGTTTTCGAACACCACCGCGGGGCCCTTGTGCCGCAGCAGGCGCGGCGTCGCGGCCGAGGTTTTGATCACCGCGCCGTCCGGGCAGAGGTTTCCGCGCAGGACGGCGATGCCGGCGTCGCGCTTGAAGGGCCGACGGAACGGGGTGATCACTTCGGGCCGCCAGCAGCGCGCGGCTTTCACGTTATCCCAGATGGTGCGGCCATTGGCGGTCCGCGCCTGGCGGTGCAGCAGCCCGCTGCAGCCGAGTTCCCGCAGGACGACCGGCAGGCCGCCGGCCTCGTGAAAATCCTCCATCAGAAAGGCGCCGGATGGCATCAGATTCACCAGGGCTGGCACCCGTCGGCTCAGCTGGTCCCAGTCTTCCAGGGTCAAGCGCACGCCGACCCGGCCGGCCAGCGCGAGCAGGTGGATCACGGCGTTGGTCGAGCCGCCGATCGCGGCATTGGCGCGGATGGCGTTTTCGAACGCGCGGCGGGTCAGAATCTGCGAGAGCACCTGGTCCTCGCGGACCATGGCGACGATCCGGCGGCCGGCCTCGCGGGCCAGCACATTGCGGCGGCCATCCACGGCCGGAATCGCCGCATTTCCGGGCAACCCCACGCCCAGGGCCTCCACCAGGCAGGCCATGGTCGAGGCGGTGCCCATGGTCATGCAGTGCCCATGGGAGCGGTGCATGCAGGACTCCGCGTCCGTGAACTCCTCCCGGGAAAGCGTGCCGGCGCGGACCTTCTCCGACATGGCCCACACATCGGTGCCCGAGCCGATCGGACAGCCCCGAAAGATCCCCCGCAGCATGGGACCGCCGGAGACTCCGATCGTCGGCAGGTCCACGCTGGCCGCGCCCATCAGGAGCGAGGGGGTCGTCTTGTCGCAGCCGAACAGCAGCACCACCCCGTCGAGGGGGTTGGCGCGGATCGTCTCCTCGACATCCATGCTCGCCAGGTTGCGGAACATCATCGCGCTGGGCCGCATCAGCGTCTCCCCGAGCGAGGTGACGGGAAACTCCAGCGGAAACCCGCCCGCCTCCACGACGCCGAGCTTCACCTGCTCGGCGAGGATGCGAAAATGGGAATTGCAGGGCGTTAGCTCCGACCAGGTGTTGCAGATGCCGACCACCGGCCGGCCGTCGAACTGGTCGCGGGGGATGCCGCGGTTTTGCAGCCAGGACCGGTACAGAAAACCGTGCGCGCCTTCCCGGCCAAACCAGGACTGGCTCCGCAACTGCTTGCTGGATTTCTTTTTCAAAGGGGTGTGGGCAGCCTATTTCCTCCCGGGCCCGGCGTCGATGCCGTAATCTGCGGACTGGGCGAGCCCTGCGGGCCAACCCCCGGCGGCCGCCGGCCGCTCAGGCGGCCGGCGCCCCCGTATTGAAGGCAAAGGCAAAAAAAGCGGCGACCCCGAGAAAGAAAAACGCCACCAGGTAGTTCCAGGCGATTTTCTCCTTCAGGTACAGGGTCGCAAAGCCAATGAAGACCGCGATCGTGACCACCTCCTGGATGACCTTGAGCTGGTAGCCCGAGAATCTCAGGTACCCCAGGCGGTTGGCCGGCACGGCCAGGCAATATTCCAGGAGCGCAATCGACCAGGAGACCAGGATCGCCTTCCAAAGCGGCCAGGCATGGCCGTACCGCAGGTGGCCGTACCAGGCGAAGGTCATGAAGACATTGGAACAACACAGGAGGAGAACGGTGCTCATAGGATGGAAATTCGGGTGGGCCGGGCGGGGCGCCGACTTAAAGCTGCAGCCGGATGCCGCCAAAGGTCGTGCGCGGCTCGCCGGTGTTAATGAGCCCGGTGGCGCTGAGGCCGGTCTGGATCTGCGTGTTGCCGATATTCTCGACGGAGAGGAAAAGCTGCGCGTGGGCGCCCAGCCTCCGGGTCACGCTCAGGTCCGCGACCACCGCGGCCGCCAGCCTCAGCTGGTTCGCATCGTCGTTGAATTGCGCGCCAATCCACCGCACCCGGGGCGTGAGGACCAGCTCGCCGGGCGCCGACCAGCTTGCCCCCAGAGTGGCGCTGTTTTTCGGCACCTGCACCAGCTGGTGGCCGACCAGGCTCGGCGCCACCGCAGCGGCCAGGATTTCGGTCTGATCCAGGAGGTAGTCCGCCCGCAGCCGCAGGGACTTGCTGAGGATCCATTCCGCGTAGGCCTGCGCCCCGTCCGCGCGGACCCGGTCGAGATTCAACCGCTCCAGCCCGGTTCCGCCCGCGGGAATGACCCCGATGCCCGGCACGTTCGCCGGACCGGTCGCCACCGTGACGGCATCGACCGCGTCCTCGAGCACGCTGCCAAAGGCGGTGATCCCTGCGCGAAAGTCGCCCGGCGTCCAGTCCGCCCCGATTTCTCCCGTCGTCGCATGCTCGGTCTTCAGGTTGGGATTGGCTTCGGTGATGTTGTTGCCCTGGCGAAAGGGCCGGTACAGCTCGTTGAGCGTCGGCACGCGGAACGCCTGCTGCGCGTCGGCGCGCAGCCGCCAGGCCGGCGCCGCCTGCCAGGTGAGGCCCGCGCTCGGGCTCAATTCCCGGCCGCTGCGATCGGGGTAGTCGTCGTCCCCCAGGGAAGCGCCGGTGGCCAGCACCGATTGGCGCAGATGGCCGGCCGCTTGCAGCCAGTCGTCGAGCCGGACCCCGAGGGAAACCCGGAGGTCCGGGGCGAGCGGCTGCTCCCGGAGGGCGAAAAGGCCGTAGAAAGTCTGGCGGCCTCCGGCGAAGCGCTGGTCCGCATAGGCCCCATTGGCGAAAGAGTAGTCCTCCCGCGTCTCGCCGCGGATGTCGCGCAGGTCGAATCCCACGTTGGTCAGCGAGCCGTCCCCGCCGCGCCAGGTGCCCGTCCAGGCGCCGCCCAGGGCGGTATCGGGGACGGCATACTGGTCCTCGGCGGGAGTCTCCACCGTGCGGGCGAGGTTGACCGAGCTGTAGGTGCTGGCGAAATCCCCATTTTGGGCGTACGCCGAAGCGCTCCACGAAAAGTCGCGGGCGGGCGTGCCGTTCAACGTCAGCGAGGAGGAGTTCTCGCGGGTCCAGTTCTGCTGGTAGGGCGTCCCGTTGTCCCGGGCCTCCTCGAAGGTGTGCAAGGTCAGCACCGCCTGCAGATTGGCGCCGAGGGGCTCGCGCCAGCGGGCGGTGAGCCAGCTGTGCTGGCTGGAAGCGGGCACGTCGATCGGGCCGGCATCCTGCGGGGCGACGATGCGGTACCCGCCGGTGGCGAAGGCTTCGCCGAGGAGCTGGACCTCGCCCGCGCCCGCCTGCTCGGTCACTTCCAGTTCGGCGCTCCGGGTGCCGAAGTCCCCGAGGGTGGCGGCCAACTGCTCCCGCTCGCCGGACAAGGGATCGGTCAGGAGCTGGACCACCCCGCTCAGGGCGGAGTTGCCCCAGGCGGTCGCCCCGCCGCCGGGGACGATCTCCGCGCCGGCCAGCGAATCGCGGGGAATCTGGCTCCAAGTGATCCACCCGCCGAACGGATCGTTCAGGGGGATGCCGTCCAGGAGCACAAGAGAGCGGCTGGCCCCGCTCGGCCCGAGCCCCCGCAGCGACACGCCCTGCGTCGTCGGGTTAGCCGTGAGGCTGCCGTCCCGGCGGAACAGGCTGAAGCCCGGGACGGAGGACAGCGCGTCGTCCACCGTGAGCGCAGGCAGGCTGAGCAGGGTGTCCCGATCCAGGCTCGTGGTGGAGACTGCGACCTGGGAGGCCGGCTCCGGCGTCCGGTCGGCGGTGACCACGAGCGAGTCCAGGGACAGGGTTTGGGGGAAGGCAGCCGGAACCAGGAGTCCGGCGCAGGCCAGTGTGAGGATCTTCACGTTGCCGCAGGGTGCCGGGACCGAGAAACGTAGGCGGCGCGATCCGCCCCTATTTCTGGCTCTCGAGCAGGTGCTTCAGCTTGTCCACCTTCGGCCGGATCACCACGGAGCAGTACGCCCGGTCCGGGTGCTTCGCGAAATAGTCCTGGTGGTAGTCCTCCGCGACCCAGAATTTCTTCAGTGGGACGATCTCCGTCGCAATCGGCTCGGAGAATCCCTTCTGCGCTTCGGCGCGGGATTTCTCCGCCGCGGCCTTCTGGGCCGAATCCGCATACAGGATGATCGAGCGGTAGGATTCGCCGAGATCGTCGCCCTGGCCCCCGACCTGGGTCGGGTTGTGCGCCTGCCAGAAGTAGGCCAGGACCTGCTCCAGGCTCACCTTCGCCGGATCGTAGTCGACCCGGACGACCTCCGCATGCCCCGTCGTCTCCGTGCAGACCTGCTCGTAGCTGGGGCTCTCCACCATGCCGCCGGCGTAGCCGCAGGTGACGTGGGTCACGCCTGGCAGGAGCTTGTAGGCCGCATCCATGCACCAGAAGCAGCCGCCTCCGAGCACCAGGGAATCGGCGCGGGCCAGGGTCGAGCCGGCGAGCAGCAGCAGGGCCGGGAGCAGGACGAGCGGGCGCACGAGGATCCTTGGGCGGCCCAGGCTCAGTTGCCGGTATAGGAAATCCGCCAGATCGTGTTGTTGCCGTCCTCCGTGACGAGGAGGGCTCCGTCGTGGGCCACGGTCACTCCCACCGGCCGGCCCCAAACATGGCCGTCGTCGACGACCCATCCGGTCAGAAAATCCTCATACTCGCCCGTGGCCACGCCATTCTGGAGCCGGATTCGCACCACTTTGCCGCCGGTGCGGCCGGTGCGATTCCAGGAGCCGTGCAGGGCGACAAAGGCCTCCCCGCGATATTCCGCCGGAAAGGCGGCCGGTCCGGAGGCGTTCGCCGGGTAGAATGTCATCTGGAGCGAAGCGG
>Ga0302320_10013941_pt1 | contig 16684 bp, 15 predicted proteins | sample Bog_T0_3_FD_202130 | JGI IMG/M metagenome (GOLD analysis project Ga0302320, IMG submission 202130) | Peat permafrost microbial communities from Stordalen Mire near Abisko, Sweden - Bog_T0_3 | ecosystem: Environmental > Terrestrial > Soil > Wetlands > Peat | place: Sweden: Abisko, Stordalen Mire... | reverse complement strand
GACGTGGTCGAGCTCGCGCTGAATGGAAAGAAAGTCACCGGGCCGGTCTGGGTTCAGCCCGGAATTCCCGACAACTCCGTCACTGTATCTCTCGGCTACGGCCGCAAGCGCGCCGGCCGCGTAGGCACGGCGCAGGGCTTCGACGTTTATCCGCTGCGCACCAGCGCCGCTCCATGGTTCGCAACGGGTTTGCAGATTCGTAAGACCGGCGAGACCTACGTGCTCGCCTCGACTCAGGGCTACCAGTCGATGGATACGCCGGATGGCGGCCATCGTCCCTCGGTGCAGGAGACCTCGCTGGAGGAATATCGCAAAGAGCCGGCGTTTGCCAGGGAAGAAGAGCCCGCGCCGGGCCTGACGTTGTATAAGCCGTACCCTTACGCGGAAGAAGCTTACGCGTGGGGCATGGCGATCGATTTGAATTCCTGCGTGGGCTGCAACAACTGCATGATCGCGTGCCAGTCGGAAAATAATATTGCAGTGGTGGGCAAGGAGCAGGTCGCCATCGGCCGCCACATGCACTGGATCCGCATCGATACTTACTATCAATATAAAGATCAGGATGCCCGCGACCGTGACAATCCCAAGGCATTCTTCCAGCCGGTGCCGTGCCAGCAGTGCGAGAATGCGCCTTGCGAAGTGGTTTGCCCTGTGGGCGCCACAAACCATTCGAGCGAAGGCCTGAACGATATGGTCTACAACCGCTGCGTGGGCACGCGGTATTGTTCGAACAACTGTCCTTACAAGGTGCGGCGGTTTAATTTCTTTCTCTTCCAGGATTGGGAGACGCCGCAGTTCAAGCTGATGCGGAATCCCGACGTCACCATTCGCAGCCGCGGCGTCATGGAGAAGTGCACCTACTGCGTGCAGCGCATTAACGAACACAAAATCGACGCGGAAACCGCTTCGGTACGCGAAGGTCGCGAGATCAAAGTGGCGGACGGCGATTTGCAGACCGCGTGCCAGCAGTCCTGTCCGGCCGGTGCGATTATTTTCGGCAACTTGAATGATCCCAACAGCAAAGTTTCGCGCCTGAAGGCGCAGTCGAGAAATTACAGTCTGCTGGGCGAGTTGAATACGCGCCCGCGGACCACGTATCTGGCGGAAGTAGGCAACCCGAATCCGGAGTTGAAGGGATAGGCGTGGCGAACGATTCTTACAAAACGACGACCCTCGAAGCCGGCCCTCCGCCGGTCATGGAGCCCGGGCACAGCTTCGGCACGGTCACGGAAAAAATCAGCGCCATCGTGCTGACCCGGCCGGTCTCGAACGGATGGTTCGCCGGCGTCGGCTTCTTCTTCATGCTGACCATGATGATGCTCTACGCCATCGGATACCTGGTGCTGAAAGGTATCGGTATCTGGGGCAGCACCATCCCCATCGGCTGGGGCTTCGCCATTGTGAATTTTGTGTGGTGGATCGGTATCGGCCACGCGGGCACGCTGATCTCCGCCATCCTTCTCTTGTTACGGCAATCGTGGCGCAACTCGATCAACCGCTTCGCCGAAGCGATGACGCTCTTTGCCGTGGCCTGCGCCGGAGTTTTTCCCGCCATTCACGTGGGCCGTCCCTGGCTGGCCTATTGGCTGTTTCCGTATCCGAACACGATGAAGGTATGGCCGCAGTTCCGCAGCCCGCTCATGTGGGACGTCTTCGCGGTCTCGACCTACGCCACCGTTTCCGCGATGTTCTGGTTTATCGGCCTGATCCCCGATTTAGGCACGCTGCGGGACCGCGCCACCCATCCCATCCCGCGTCTTATCTACGGCGCGCTGTCCATGGGATGGCGGGGCTCGGCGCGGCACTGGCATCGCTACGAAACCGCTTATCTTTTATTAGCTGGGCTCGCAACCCCCTTGGTGCTCTCGGTGCACACCGTCGTCAGTTTCGATTTCGCCATCGGCATCGTCCCGGGTTGGCATACTACGATTTTCCCGCCTTACTTCGTTGCCGGCGCGATTTATTCCGGCTTCGCCATGGTGCTGATGCTGGCCATTCCCATTCGCAAGATCTATCACCTGGAAGATTTCATCACCGACCGCCACTTGCAGAACTCCGCCAAAGTCATGCTGGCCACAGGATTGATCGTGGCCTACGGCTACGGCATCGAGGCCTTCATGAGTTGGTACAGCGGCGACCGCTACGACTCCTTCACCATCTGGAACCGGCTGCACGGCCCCTACGCCTTCGAGTATTACCTGCTGCTCGCCTGCAATATTGGCATCCCGCAGGTTTTGTGGATTCGCAAGCTGCGCACCAACCCGGTGGCCCTGTTCCTGATTTCCGGAGTGGTGCTGGTGGGCATGTGGCTGGAGCGCTTCATCATCGTCGTGGTCAGCCTGCACCGCGACTTCCTCACTTCCTCCTGGGGCATGTACTACCCCACGCGCTGGGACTGGATGACTTACATCGGCACCATCGGCATGTTCCTCATGCTGATGTTCCTGTTCCTGCGCCTGCTGCCCATGATCTCCATCTTCGAAATGCGCACTCTGCTGCCGGAAGCGGAGGTCAAAGAGTGATGGCGACGGCCAAGTCGATTTCCGGGTTCGGACGTTCGACGCCCGTGGTGTCGAGGTTCGTGATGGCGAGGTTCCTGGTATGAAGAGAGAACCCATCTACGGCATCATGGCGGAATTCGATTCCGCCCAGGCGCTGGTCGATGCCGCGCGTCACACGCACCAGGCCGGCTACCAGAAAATCGACGCCTACAGCCCGTTTCCCATCGAAGGTCTCGCCGAGGAGATTGGTTTCCATCACGATGAAGTCCCGCTGGTGGTGCTGATCGGCGGCATCATCGGCGGCTGCACCGGCTACTTCATGCAGTACTGGATGGCCGCAGTCGACTATCCCCTGAATATTGGCGGCAAGCCCCCGCACTCCTGGCCGGCGTTCATCGTCATCACCTTCGAAATGACGATTCTTTTCGCCGCGATTTCCGCGGTGTTCGGGATGCTCGCGCTCAACGGCTTGCCCATGCCGTATCACCCGGTGTTCAACGTGCCGCGCTTTGCCATGGCTTCCAAGGACCGCTTCTTCCTGATCGTGTTTTCTTCCGATCCCAAATACGACCCCATTCAGGTTCGCGACTTCTTTCAAGGCCTGGCGCCGCGCTCCATCTCGGAGGTTCCCGGCTAACATGCTGCGCCTCCGCCTAACTCTTCTTGTCGCAGCGCTGGGAGCGATCACCTTGCTCTCCGGTTGCCGCCTCGACATGCACGTTCAGCCGCGCATCAATCCGCTGGCCGAAAGCAGCTTCTTTCCAGATCATCGCGGGGCCCGGCCGCTGGTCGAGGGAACCGTCGCCCGCGGCGAGTTGCACGCCGACACCTATTTCTATACCGGCATGACCGGTGGCGCTCCCGGCGACTACATGCCATTTCCTGTGACCAAAGAAGTTCTGGAACGCGGCCGCGAGCGCTACAACATTTTCTGTTCTCCTTGCCACTCGCCGCTGGGCGATGGCAACGGTTTCATTCCTTCTCGGGGATTCGCGGTGAAGCCGCCGTCCTACCATATCCCGCGCCTGCTAAAAGCTCCGTTGGGGCATTTTTATGACGTGGCCAGCAACGGTTACGGCACCATGCTGGGCTACTCCGCGCAGATTCCCGCCCGCGACCGCTGGGACATCGTGGCCTACATCCGCGCCCTGCAGTTGAGTGAGAACGCCAGCCAGGCCGATGTTCCCGCGGGACAGCAAATTCCATCGCAGCCGCCGCAGTTCAAGAGCGTCGATGGCTCAGGCGCAACTCTGCCCGCCATCGCTTCACCCGAGGCTTCTAAACCCGAGTCATTTAAAGAGGACCACCCATGAGCGCCGTCGCGAAACACATCGATCTGACGGCGCCGCCGATCGTCAAGCGCATCTCCACGATCGCGCTCATCGTCGGCGTGATCGCCGCACTGATCTCCGGCGCGCTGGCTTTCATCAAGCCCGACGAGTTCTTCCGCGCCTACCTGCTCAGTTTCATGGACTGGCTGGGCGTGGCGCTGGGATCGATGGCGATTTTAATGATCCGGCACCTCACCGGCGGCGGCTGGGGTACGGTCATCCGCCGCATCCTGGGCGCGGCCATGCGCACGCTGCCCCTGCTAGCGGTGCTTTTCATCCCCATGCTGGTCGGGGTGTATCAGGGCCGCTTGTATCCCTGGGCGATGCCGCTCGGATCCATCTCGGAAGGGTATATCCGCGAACACCTGGAAAAGCACAGCTTCGTCCGCAGCTATCTCAACCCGTCCGGCTATCTGATCCGCGCCATCATTTATTTCGCCATCTGGAACCTGCTCTCATTCCTGCTCTCCCTGTGGTCGAAGCAAACTGACAGCGCCGGCGCCCCTAATAACAGCCAGCGCTTCAAAACCGTCGCCGGCCCTGGCCTGATTCTTTACGCGCTCACCATCTCCTTCGCCGCCATCGACTGGGTCATGTCGCTCGATCCCACGTGGATCTCGACCATGTTCCCCTTGATCATCCTGATCGGCGAAGTGCTTTCGGCCATGTGCTTCGCGGTCATCGTGGAACGCATCCTCTTCGACTACAAGCCCATGTCGGAGCTGCTCAAGCCCAACTTCGTGCACGATCACGGCAAGTGGATGCTGGCCTTCACCATGGTCTGGGCGTATTTCTCCTTCTCGCAGTGGCTCATCATCTGGGCGGGCAACCTGCCAACCGAAATTACCTTCTACCTGAGAAGAATCAATAATGGCTGGGGATATGTAGCATTGTCACTGGTCATCTTCGGTTTCGCGTTCCCCTTCGGCACGTTGCTCTCGCGCCCCTACAAGAAAAACATTCGCAAGCTGGCGCGGCTCGCCGTCCTGATGCTGGTGATGAGGTACATCGACTTGTTCTGGATTATCGAGCCGAATTTTTCAAAGACCTTCACCGTGACCGTGGCCGATATTGTGTTGCCGTTCGCCATCGGTGGAATTTGGCTCTGGTATTTCTTCCGCAATCTGGCGTCGTTGCCGCTGATTCCGGCCTATGACACCGACGCTCACGAAGTCCTGGAGCCGGAGCACGACGTTCTGAAAGCCGAGGCCACCAACACGCCTTAAGTTACAAACTTGCGTTACGAACTTGTCTCACGAATTCGAGTTTCAAGACTGAAGTACAAGAAATGACTGACGACATCAAATCCGGAAATCACGCCAACGACGGCCCCTTCGGCCACGGCGAATACGAGCATCGCGATCTCGGCGCCGGCGGCATTCTTTATTTCTTGCTGGCTTTGGCGGTGGGCACGTCGATCTGCATGGCGGGAGTTCGCGGCGTGTATTCGTTCCTCGATCATCGCGAGCGGGCTTCGCAACCTCCGATGAGTCCGCTGATGGCAGACGTTCCAGCAGGCGTTCCAAAAGACACGCTGCATATTCCCCCGGGCTATCCCCAAACCGCTTTTCCCAGCCCACGCCTGGAGGAAGATGAGCGTGGCCAACTGAATGGCATCCGCCTGAACTGGGACAACACGCTTTACAGCTACGGCTGGGCCGATCAACCGGCCGGCACAGTTCGCATTCCGATCGACCGCGCCATGGATCTGCTGGTCCAGCGCGGACTGCCGGTGCACGCGCCCGACGCCGCCGCGCGAGCGGCCGACAGCGACTATGGCGTAGGTCCGCACGACCAACCCGGCAGCAACGGTAATAAGGATGAAATGAAGTGAGCAGAAATCAATACAATTCGGGGCCTGGCAAAACCGCAGGACTTCTTCTCTTTTTGCTGTTGGCAATTCACGCTGTGGCGCAGATGAATAATGGAGTCATGTCTCCGCCCGCGAACAGCCGTCCACCACGCCTGGAGAACGTGGGCATCGAGCAGCATCTCGACGCGCAGATTCCGGCAGATTTAACTTTCGTCGACGATACCGGAAAAACGGTCAAGCTGGGCGACTACTTCGGGAGCAAGCCACTGATCCTGAATCTGGTTTATTTCAACTGCACCATGCTATGCGGCGAGGCCCTGGCCGGACTCTCCAGCGCCATGAAGCTGGTCAAATTCGACGTCGGCAACCAGTTCGATGTGGTCACCGTGAGCTTCGATCCCCGGGAAACGCCGCAGATGGCTGCGGCGAAGAAAGTCGAATACGTCAAGCGTTACGGACGCCCGAGCGCCGCTGCCGGCTGGCATTTCCTCACCGGGCAGCCCGAGTCGATCAACGCGTTGACCAAAACTGTCGGCTTCCAATATCAATACGATCCCAAAAGCAATCAGTTCGCGCACGCTACTGCCATCATGGTTCTGACGCCGCAGGGCCGGGTCTCGCGCTATTTTTATGGCGTAGACTTCCCGCCCAAGGATTTGCGCATGGGCCTGGTGGAAGCTTCGCAGGGCAAGATCGGAAATGCCGTGGATGCCGTCCTCCTCTACTGTTATCACTACGACCCGGAGACGGGAAAATACGGCGCGATGGTGGGGAACATTTTACGGCTGGCTGCCGGCGCCACCATCCTGTTACTCGGCGGTTTGCTTTTTATTCTGTGGCGGATGGATTTATCCGTGCCCCGACGGACATTACCGAGCGGAGTGAGAACGCCTTAAGGCTGAAACGAAATGGCTAACGACCAACGACTAACGACCAACGACGCACATGCTCAATAATTTTCCATTATGGCCGCAGCAGGCCTCCACCATCGCCGGAAATGTGGATGCGCTCTATATCTTCCTGCTCATCGTCACCGGGATGATGGCCCTGCTGGTGTTTTCCCTGGTCATTTTTTTCGCGGCGCGTTTCCGTCACCGCCCCGGCGTTCGCGCCGAACAGGTGGAAGGCTCCACTCCGCTCGAGGTTGTCTGGAGCACCATACCGTTCCTCATCTTTATGGTGATCTTCGGCTGGGGTGCTGTCGTCTTTTTCAAGGAGCGTACTCCCCCCGCCGACGCCACCGAAGTTTACGTGGTCGCAAAACAGTGGATGTGGAAGTTGGAACACGCCGAGGGCCAGCGCGAAATCAACGAACTGCACGTGCCCGTAGGACGCGACGTCAAGCTCATCATGACCTCGCAGGATGTGATTCACAGCTTCTACATTCCCGCGTTTCGCATCAAGCAGGACGTGCTTCCCGGCCGCTACACGGTGGAGTGGTTTAAAGCCACCAAGCCCGGCGTTTATCATTTGTTCTGCGCCGAATACTGTGGCACCCAGCACTCCGGCATGGTGGGCTCAATCGTGGTGCAACAGCCCGCTGATTATGAGGCTTGGATGGCCGGCGCCTCCACCGGCCCGCTTTCCGTCAGCGGCGAGAAAATTTTCGCCGAACTGGGCTGCTCCAGTTGCCATCGCTCGGATATGCAAGGACGCGGTCCCAATTTGCAAGGAGTCTTCGGCAACCCCGTCCAGTTGGAAGATGGCCGCACCATGATCGCGGACGAGAATTACCTCCGCCAGTGCATTCTCGATCCCGGCTCCAAACGGCTGAAGGGATTTCAACCCATCATGCCGACGTTTCAGGGGCTGGTCGATGAAGAGCAGGTGAATGCGTTGGTGGCTTATATCAAGGCGATGTCGATCTCGAAACCAATGGATGGCGCCAAAACCAGCGCCAGCAGCGCAATGGCGGGCGAAGTAGAAGTAAACGATAGTGCAGAACAAGGTGCAGGACAAAGCGCAGGACCATCCCAGAGCCTGCCCCATGGAAGCCAGGTGCAATGAGTATGTCAGCGATCCCATTACAGATCCCGACCCCTCCGCCCGTCGAGCGCGAGAATTATTTGAACAAAGAATATGGCGTATGGTCCTGGCTGCTGACCACAGACCACAAACGCATCGCGCTGCTCTATCTCATCTCGATCACCTTCTTCTTCTTTATCGGAGGATTTTTCGCGCTGCTGATCCGGCTGGAGTTGCTTACGCCGGCGGGAGATCTCGTCCAGGCTGACACCTACAACAAATTGTTCACCATGCACGGCATGGTCATGGTGTTCTTTTTCCTGATCCCTTCCATCCCCGCGGTGCTGGGCAACTTCCTTGTACCTCTGATGATCGGTGCAAAAGATCTCGCATTCCCCAAGATCAACCTCCTGAGCTGGTATCTCTACATCATCGGCGGCGTGATGATGATGCACTGCATGCTGACCGGCGGCGTCGACACCGGGTGGACGTTCTATGCTCCGTTCAGCACATCGTTCACCAACACCAAAATTGTTGAAGCCGGGCTGGCAATTTTCGTCGCCGGATTTTCTTCCATCCTCACCGGCCTGAACTTTGTAGTCACGATTCATCGCATGCGCGCCCCCGGCATGACCTGGTCGCGCCTGCCGCTATTTATCTGGGCGCATTACGCGACCAGCATCATTCAGCTTCTGGGCACGCCGGTCGTAGCCGTCACCATCGTGCTGGTGGCTGCGGAGCGCGCTCTGCATCTCGGCATCTTCGATCCCAAACTCGGTGGCGACCCGCTGCTGTTCCAGCACCTCTTCTGGTTCTATTCCCATCCCGCCGTCTACATCATGATTCTGCCGTCGATGGGCGTCATCACCGAGATCATCGCCTGCTTCTCCCGCAAGCGCATTTTCGGCTACCATTTCGTGGCGTTCTCATCGATCGCGATCGCCGTCTTCGGATTCCTGGTCTGGGCGCACCACATGTTCGTCGCCGGTATTTCCGTCTACTCGGCGCTGGTGTTCTCCTTCTTGAGTTACGCCGTGGCCTTGCCATCCGCCATCAAGGTTTTCAACTGGACGGCCACTCTCTACAAGGGTTCGATCCGCTACGATGCGCCCATGCTGTATGCTTTCGGATTTCTCGGCCTCTTCACCATCGGCGGCCTCACCGGATTATTCCTCTCCGCTCTGGGCATCGATGTTCACGTCACCGACACGTACTTCGTCGTGGCTCACTTCCACTACATCATGGTCGGAGGCGCGGTCATGGGTTACTTGGGAGGAATGCACTTCTGGTGGCCAAAAATTTCCGGCCGTCTCTATCCTGAAGGCTGGGCGCGCCTCGCCGCCCTCATTGTTTTCATCGGCTTTAACCTGACTTTCTTTCCCCAATTCTTGCTGGGCTACATGGGCATGCCGCGGCGCTATTACGATTACAGCCACATGCCGGAATTTCAGATCCTGAACGTCTTCTCGACCGCCGGATCCACCGTGCTTGGCGTCGGTTATCTATTGCCGATGGTTTATTTCCTGTGGTCAATGCGCTACGGCAGGCCGGCGCCCGACAATCCGTGGAAAGCGGCGGGACTGGAATGGCAAACCACCTCTCCGCCCACGACTTTCAACTTTGACGAGGAGCCGGTCGTAACCTGGGAAGCCTACAACTACGAAGAAATCGACGCCCCGCATCAGGACGCTCCCTCCAAGGAGGTTCCCGTTGCAAGATAGCGCCAGCGTCAGTGCCAGTGCGACCACAGCCGTTCACGACCATCACGGCGATGCGCACGCCGCCCACAATCCCGCCCTGCTGCATCACTTCGCCGAGCCCGAGCAGCAGCGCGATGCCGCCAGCCTTGGCATGTGGGTATTCCTCGCCACCGAAGTCATGTTCTTCGGCGGACTTTTCTGCGCCTACCTGGTCTACCGCCGCTGGTATTTTTCTGATTTCGCCGCCGCCAGCAAATCGATCAATATGTGGCTGGGGGCAACCAACACCGCTGTGCTCATCTGCAGCAGCTTAACTGTGGTCCTCGCCGTGTGGGCCGCGCAAACCGCTCGCCGCACGCTTCTGATTATCAGCCTCGTGCTGACCATGCTCCTCGGTGTCGCATTCCTCGCGATCAAGGGGGTCGAGTACAAAGAAAAATTCGACGAGCACCACGTCCCCGGCGCCTCCTTCAGTTTCGATCACGAAGAAATTCCCGGACATCCCGGAGAGTACGCAAATCCCAAACACGCGCAGATGTTTTTCTCCCTTTATTTTGTGATGACCGGTTTACACGCGCTGCACATGATCATCGGCCTGGGAATTTTTGCCTGGCTTTTAACCATGTCGTGGAAGGGACGCTTCACCCCCGAATGGCACACCCCGGTGGAGATTGGCGGCCTTTACTGGCACTTCGTCGATATCGTATGGATTTATTTATTTCCCTTGCTCTACCTGATCGATCGCCATAAGTGAGGCTCGCATGTCATCCCATTCCACATCCTCTCATTCAACATCATCGCCTCTTCCAATGTACTTCGCCGTCTTCACCGCGTTGCTGGTCGGCACCGCCCTCACCGTCTTCGCGGCCACCCTCGACTTAGGTTCGCTCAATGCTCCCGTAGCCCTCGGCATCGCCACGGTCAAGGCCACGTTGGTCGCACTCTTCTTTATGCATGTGTGGCACGCCAGCGAAAAGCTCACCAAACTAGTTGTGGTCGCAGCGCTGTTTTTCCTGATGCTGCTGCTCGGACTCACCATGACCGACTATGCCACCAGGCTGTGGAGCTAGCCTCCGCTCCCCTTCAATGTGCGGTATACTCGCGCCAATCCCTATTCTTTACCGTTTGAGCTGTGAGGTAATCCATGGCATTCTGCAATTCTTGTGGCGCAAATCTAACTGCCGGAAGCCGCTTCTGCAGCAAGTGCGGCGCGCCCATTCTCGCATCCACGCTCCCCTCGCCGGGTGCCTCCGCCGCGTCCTTTCAAGCTTCTGCTTCGCCGGTTTCCGTGCCGCCCACAGCGGCGGTCGCAGGCGTCCTCGCGGCTCCTCCGCAAGGCAGCGGTGCACTGAAGATAATCCTGATTGCCGTGTGTGGGCTCCTGCTGCTGGCTGTGATCAGCGCCGCTGCGATTGGCTTCTTCGCGGTGCACGCCTTGAAGTCCCGCGACACCCACATTCATCAGGACGGTTCCAACACCAAAATCGAAACTCCCTTCGGGAACGTCGAGGTCACCAAAGACCAGGACGAAGCTGCGCGGAACATTGGCGTCGATCTCTACCCGGGCGCGCAAGTCCGGCAAGAGGGTGCTTCCTCCGCGACCATCGGCAGCATGCATACCGCAACCCTGGTTGTCGACAGTTCCGATCCCGTGGAGAAAGTTTCCGCCTTCTACAAACAGAAATTTCCCGACGCGACCGTGACCAGCTGCGATGCCGGCCGCTGCACCATCGTTTCGAACGATCACGGCAGGATCCTCACCATCAACATCGACAGTGAGGGCGACAAGACCAAAATTCAGATCACCAACGTGTCGCACAAATCTGACGCGGAGAATTCCTCTTCGCATTAAATCCAGTCGCGCCGCATGGCAGACAATTTCGCCGAACTCGCCCAGGCCGCAAAAACAAAATCATCGCAAGTGAATGCTTCCGGCCTGGCCGAAGCTCTCCGCCAACAAATTCGCGGCGACGTTCGCTTCGACAACGGCAGCCGCGCCCTCTACGCCACTGACGGCTCGAACTATCGCCAGGTTCCAATCGGCGTCGTTCTTCCGCGCGATACCGACGACGTTCTCACCACCGTCGCGCTCTGCCGCGAGTTCGACGCACCGCTGCTCTGCCGCGGCGGCGGTACCTCCCTTGCCGGCCAGTGCTGCAACATCGCGGTGATTCTGGATTTTTCCAAGTACATGAATGGGATTCTCGAAGTCGATCCCGTCCGCCGCATCGCCCGCGTGCAGCCCGGAGTCGTCCTTGATCATCTGCGCGCCGCCGCCGAGAAACACCATCTCACTTTCGCTCCCGATCCCGCCACCCACGATCGCTGCACCCTCGGCGGCATGATCGGCAACAATTCTTGCGGCGTGCATTCCGTCATGGCCGGCAAGACCGACGACAACATCGAAGCCCTCGAGATCCTCACCTACGACGGCGTTCGACTGAAAGTTGGCCAAGACCAGATCGAACCGTGTGGGGACAGCCGCCCCCGGCTGTCCAGCGGCCCGGAAGTATCGGGCCACAGCGCCGACCGAGCCACTGAAATCGCCGCCGCACTCAAGCAAATCGCCGCCTCCTACGGCGATCTCGTCCGCCAGCGCTTCCCCAACATTCCGCGCCGCGTCTCCGGCTACAACCTAAATTATCTTCTGCCCGAGAATGGCTTCCACGTCGCGCGCGCCCTGGTCGGCTCCGAAGGCACGTGCGTCACAATTCTCGAAGCGACCTGCCGTCTGGTCGAGAGCCCTCCCGAGCGCGTGCTGTTGGCCGTTGCCTACCCTGACATTTTTCAGTGCGCCGACCGCGTGCCGGAAATCATGACGCACAAACCCATCGGCCTCGAAGGCTTCGACGATCTGCTGGTCGGATACACGCGCGCGAAAGGCATCCACACCGAAGGTCTGGCGTTGCTGCCCGAAGGCGGCGGATGGCTGATGGTGGAGTTCGGCGCAGACACCGCGCGCGAGGCCGAATCTCGAGCACAAGCTCTGATGCAGGCGCTTACCCGCAGTGCGAATTCTCCTCAGCTGCGCCTCTACACCGATAAAGAAAAAATCAGGCGAGTATGGGAAGTCCGCGAATCCGCGCTGGGCGTCACCTCTCATGTTCCCGGCGAGCCGCTCAACTGGGAAGGCTGGGAGGACTCCGCAGTCGCGCCGGAAAAACTCGGTGGTTATCTTCGCAGTCTTCGCAAGCTGATGTCCGCCTACGGTTACAAAGGCTCACTTTACGGCCACTTTGGCCACGGATGCGTTCACACCCGCATCAACTTCGATCTGCAATCGGCCGGGGGTATCGCCAAGTTCCGCAAGTTCATGGAAGAAGCTGCCGACCTGGTGGTCAGCTTCGGAGGCTCGATTTCCGGCGAGCACGGCGACGGTCAATCGCGCGCCGAGTTGCTGCCAAAAATGTTTGGCCCGGAGCTCGTCCACGCCTTCCGCGAATTCAAATCCGCGTGGGATCCGGAATGGAAAATGAACCCCGGCAAGCTAGTCGAGCCCTACAAGCTCGACGAAAATCTTCGCCTCGGCGCTGCCTACTCTCCGTGGCAACCGAAAACACACTTCCAGTTTCTCGAGGACCACGGCAGCCTTGCCGAGGCTACGCTCCGCTGCGTGGGCGTTGGTAAATGCCGCCGCGAAGAAGGCGGCTTGATGTGTCCCAGTTATCGCGTGACGCGCCAAGAAGAACATTCCACCCGCGGCCGCGCCCACCTTCTGTGGGAGATGACGCAAGGCCAGGGCCGGACCGACGACGGCGCAGTGATTCGTGACGGCTGGCGCAGCGAAGAAGTAAAACAATCACTCGATCTTTGTCTAGCCTGCAAGGGATGCAAGAGCGATTGCCCGGTCGCGGTCGACGTCGCCACCTACAAATCCGAATTCCTGTCGCATTATTATGCAGGCCGCTTGCGCCCGCGCAGCGCCTACGCTTTCGGCAACATCGACTTGCTCGCGCACGCGGCATCCCACGCGCCGGGCCTGGTGAACCTGACCACGCAACTTCCGTTCCTGCGGGGGATTTCAAAGCTGATCGCTGGAATCCCCAGCCAGCGCGCCATTCCGGCCTTCGCGCGCGAAACATTTAAAGCTTGGTTCGAGAAACGAGTACGGAAAGCTTTAGCGCCTGAGAACGCACCGCCCGTCCTCCTCTGGCCCGACACCTTCAACAATTACTTCCATCCGGCTACAGCACAAGCCGCCGTCGAAGTTCTCGAAGCCGCAGGCTACCGAGTCATCGTTCCACGGCCCCATCTCTGCTGCGGTCGCCCGCTCTACGACCACGGAATGCTCGCCCGCGCGAAGAAGCTGTTACTGAATATCCTCGACACACTCGCACCGCAAATCGAAGCAGGCATCCCGATCGTCGGCCTTGAACCCAGTTGCGTAGCCGTTTTTCGCGACGAACTCTTGAGCCTATTCCCCAACGACCAACGCGCGCAGGCTCTATCGCGCCAGACGTTTCTGCTAAGCGAATTTCTGCAAACCCACGCGCCCAATTTCACGCCGCCCCCACTCAACCGCAGAGCCGTCGTCCACGGCCACTGCCACCAGAAATCCCTGATGAAGATGAACTCAGAAGAGGCCGTCCTGCGCCGCATCGGAATCGATTTCCAGGCACCCGCTCCCGGCTGCTGCGGCATGGCCGGCTCTTTCGGCTTTGAAAAAGAAAAGTACAAAATCTCTGTGGCGATTGGCGAACTCGAACTCCTGCCCGCCGTCCGCCAAGCTCCCGCTGACTGGCTCATCATCGCGAACGGCTTCAGTTGCCGCGAACAGATCGCACAAGGCACAAGCAGGCGGTCGCTGCACTTGGCGGAAGTGCTGCAGATGGCCTTACATCGCGACTCTACATCCAGTCACTCACAGGGTCCGGATTAAACCCAAGCCGCCGACTGCCTGGAAATCACTCTTGCAAAAAAATCCCCACCCGGTCGGATGTCCACGTGGCGACTCCACAACCGAAGAAGTCTGTGTCTTCCGTCCAGATCGGACAGCGGAACGCGAGCGCGCAGGCCAGCATCGGCCAATCTTCCGGATCCCGCTCCGCTAAACGTTCTCTTGCCTCCACCTCGAACTCCGCATACACATCCGGGCTGATGATCTCCATGAAACGCGTGAGGGATCGCAGAAGATTCTCCGCCTTCGCTGGATCGCCTCTATGCTTGACGACCAAAGACGTCAGATGCTCCTCCGCTTCGGCCAATGCGGGTTCGGGAACCAGGAACGAAATCTCTCCGTTATAAGTCTCGATTAACCCACGCACGCGACGGCCAAGGACGGCACGCACTAGGATGTTGGCGTCAACCACCAGGGCTTTGCTTGGCATTAGTCTTTCTTTTTTTGGCAGAAAGGCGAATCTGCTTGTACTCCTCCATCAATTCGTCCTCCGTCCGTCCCCACGTAGCGATCATCTGATCCAGGTCTCTGGCGGCCGCGCGCATGGCCTCCACTTCTGCTGCCCGGCTGCGTTTCTGTGCAGGGATGTAAAACCCCAATGTCTCTCCATGCCGGGTAATCGCCAGCGGCTTGTCAGATTCAAGGTAGCCTGCAAGCTTCTCGCGGAATTCGCGTATACCAATCTTCAAGGTTTGCATAATTGCGTACTCAGTGTACACATTATCATTCCACCGATGTCGCTGCAAGGGTTTGCCGCCGATAAAGCCCGATCTGCCGCTTCACGATTTCCAGATCGTTTCCCCACAGATTAGCAGGCTCAATGTCGTCGTCGGTATTCGCGTCAAAGCCCTCATCGGGCGGACCGAATTCGTTGAACTGGTGGATGATCAGAAAGATGGGCTCCAACTGGCGCGCATAGCTCATGAACGCATCGAATGTCACATACGATCCATCGGCCCCGTAGCGCAGCGCGTCATCGGGACAGTAAGGCAGCGAATTCTCATTCGGACACCCCCACCCATCTTGCCCCGCCGTGGCAATCGAAGCCGTAAAGTTCTCCACCCGCGCCCCCGCCTGGTTAGGCTCGGCTAGGTTGTACGACGGATAATAGGGACAATACGGCTGCACCGTGCAAGTCGCATTCAGCCGGTCCACCCAACTCCAGAAGCCATAAGCCGGACTGATCTCCACCGGCCCCGTGGGCACTCCCTGAGTCTGCCAAAGATCGGGCTGGCTATCGAGATATCCCGCCATCAGCCTGAAAGTAAATTTATTGCTGATCTCGGGATGCGCTTTCAGAAAGTTTTCAATCTGCACCCACAGGGGATTGTCGGCACGATTCGGATCCTGCGCTGCGCCCAGGAAAACCAGCATCAGCGGCTTACCCTTGTAAATCACGTTGCGATCGGGATATTTGCTCATCAGCGCGCCGAAATAATCGATTTCTTTTTCGAACGCGGTCTTGCCATCGCGGTCCTTATACAAAACATTTTGATCGATCCCGCCCAGCAACGGAATCAACTTGAGCCGCGTGCCCAGCGCCGTCCATGCCGGATAATTGTTGCCGGTGTTGTCGAGAATCGTCCGGTTGTACGACCGAAAACCAGGCGTACAACTCGGCACGTACTTTCTGTCGAACCACTCGCTATTGAAGATGCAACTCACGTTGTTGGTGACCTCAATCAGCGCCGCATCCAGCCCCAGACCCTCAAACCACTCGAGGTGAGTCTTGATCACCTTGGGATCCGCGCTGTCATATCCCCCGCCAACGGCTTGCATGTCGGCCGACTGCAAAAAGGGCATCGCCGCATCGCCCTGAAAAGTCACGGCGTTCGGACCGAACCAGTCCTCGTACTCCATCACCACCAGGTGGCTATTCTCATCGACCAGCAGCGGCCCCACGGGTAAAGACGTCACGTCTTGCGCTCCGGCAACCGGCGCGAATGAGCAGATCGTTAATGAGAAGATCGCTAAGAAGATCGCGACCGGGACAAGCGAGGGGCAGCGCCCAGCCGCTCCGGAGAAATGATCAGCTCGATTCATGGCAAGATTTCCTTTTCAATCACGATTCGATAATGCAGAAACCGCTCACCCCCGCCGCGTAAGCAACCGCAGTCAACCCCAGACTGAGAGATAGAGTCCGTATGCCAGAACTTGGTTTGAGCACAATCGAGTCCTTTCAGGGCAGGGAAAGCGCTTGCTCTCGGATCTGCAAACCCAAGCTTCGCGGGGAAGTTTCAAGACCAGCCCAGCCCGCTGCAAGTCGTCGATTCTGTGCGAAATACTTGGGTGCTGTTCGTACCATCCTATGTAAACAGCAAGGAATCAATCACTTAGCGCCTCATGTCTTTGGTGACGTAAATTCGATTGTGTAAAAAGCGAGAGGGTGTAAGTTGGTTTCTGCCTCACAAGCGGAAACCGAATCCTAGAAAGGAGACTTACACCCGATGGCGAAAGTAACACCGATCACCGAGCAT
>Ga0302320_10013938_pt1 | contig 16687 bp, 12 predicted proteins | sample Bog_T0_3_FD_202130 | JGI IMG/M metagenome (GOLD analysis project Ga0302320, IMG submission 202130) | Peat permafrost microbial communities from Stordalen Mire near Abisko, Sweden - Bog_T0_3 | ecosystem: Environmental > Terrestrial > Soil > Wetlands > Peat | place: Sweden: Abisko, Stordalen Mire... | reverse complement strand
AGGCCGAAGTCCCGGGTGCGAGAAAGAGAAGTCGCTCTTGCGGCAGGAGGCTGAGCACTCCGGGTTGCGGCTCATGGCAACGGTGCCTGGACCGGCACCGGAGCCGAGAGCGGCAGCAGGCTGCCGGCATTGTCTGGTACTGTGACGGCCACGCCGCCCGGAAGATAGCGAGCGATCACCTCCGGCTGCGCCCAATCGAGGGTCCAGCCATCCTCAATGGCCACCACCGTGTAGGCGCCCGGCACCACGTCGCGCAGGCTGAAGCTGCCGTCGGAGTCCGACTGGTCGCGCCGTGCCATCCCGTCGATCGCGGCCATCTCTTTTGGAACCAGCACCACCATTACGCCGGACAAGCCTTTGCCGCCGCGGCGGGCAATGCCCGTTATGCGCGTGGCGCCCTGGCTAACGGTCACGACGAGCGATAGCGGCCGGTCCTGGATGGTAATCAAATTGGCGCGAAGCAGTTTGCCGGAAGCGGCGATCGAGGCGACTGGCAGCACGCCGCCGCCGCTCTCGCCGATCAGTTCCCAGCGGCCCGCCGGCACGGTGGGAAAGGTGAACGAGCCGCGCATGCAGGGCATCTGGATCGGGCTCTGATGCATTGCCTGATCGGCCGGCTCGAGAGTCAGCGCGCAGTCGCCCAGGAAGGGTCCGTCCGCGCTCTTTACACCGCCACTTCCCGCGCCCACGCCGGTTGTCACCAGGGTTCCGTGCACGGCAACCGTGGGCGCGCCCAGCGACGGGTCTACCTGCTGGCTGGTGTTGGCATCGAGCTCGACCACGCGGGGCGGATCGCCCTGCGCCAGCTCATAGCGTCCCGGAGCCACGCCGTTGAACTCGGTGGTTCCGGTCTCTGCCGCGTCCAGAAACCCCGCACTCTCCGCACCCACCACTGTTCCGAAGATCGTCTGCCGGAGCTCGGCGCGGGCGATGGAGCCGTCCGGTTTGCGCGGCGTATCGACCACCAGATGCAGGGCCGGGGTGGGGTGGAGGGCGATGTCGGCCTGCACGCGGCTGCCGCTCGTGACCTGGATGTGGGTTGCCGAGGCCTCGTCGGTGGTGGAGTCGTAGTAGGTGACCGGGTAGGCCACGTCCAGCGCCGCCGCCGGGTCGGCTGCGGCCGCGGCCTGCTGGCGTGTCCGGCTCACGGAACGGTGCAGCGCATACCAGGGCTCGGCGGACACAGCCAGCAGGTAATCGCCCTCGGCCAGGCCGGTAAACTCGTAGGCGCCGGTGTCGTCGGTTGACGCCGTGTCCTGCTGGTTCACCCGTCCTCCGGTCCGGCCATCCTGCTGCTTGCGGAAGAGCATCACTCGCGCGCCTTCGACCGAGTCGCCGCCGTCGGCGGTCACCACACCATGCACCACGCCACCCGGCGCCAGGCGGAAGGTCAGGTAATCTGTCTCTTGCCCCGGCCCGGTCACAATGGCCGAGTTGAACTCGTCATGCTCGTCGTAGAAGCTGGTGCGGAACCCGCGCTTCGAGGCGGTGAGCTGGTATTTCGCTGCCGCCAACCCTTCGAGCGAGAAATGCCCGTCGTTGTCCGATTCGACAGCGGCCACGGTGTGGCTGTCCTCCTCAGAGAGGGCAGCCACGGCGGCGTGGTGGACTGGCTCGCCCGTTGCGGCGTTTACCACTGTCCCGGCGATGCGGTAAAAGCCGTTGGAGGCGGATTGTGCGGGCTGCTGCGCTGAGAGCGGCACAGCTGGCTGGGCGGCCAGGGCGACAAGCATGCAGAGGGCGCATTGCCAGAGGGCACGTCGGCGCGGACGGGGTGCGGTCATTTGTCCGGCACCTCCAGCGTGAGGGTTGCCGTGGTTCCGGCCTCGAGCGTCACCTGCTGGCCGGCGGTGGGCAGGGCAGCCATTACTGTTGGGTTGCGGTACTCCAGGTGCACGGGCGTCGTGAATGTGTAGACGTGGTAGCTGCCCGGAGTGAGCCCGTCGACCGTGAGCGAGGCTCCCGAGGAGGGATGCACAGCCATGGGCGGCAGATCCTGCACAGTGTCGAAGTCAGGCACCACGTAGACGGTGTAGATGGGCTCCTCGCCGGGCAAGAATGTGGACAGTGCGGACGGCAGGGTCATGGAAAGCGTGGCGCAGTTGTCGCGCAGGGTCAGCTCCATGGGCGGCGGCGCTACGGTCAGGCTCAGGCCCAGCGGCTCGCGTGCCAGGTTGACGCCGCCGGCCGTGAATGAGCTTGCGCAGACACCGCGCTGCGGCAAAGAGGCGCTCATCCAGTAGGTGCCCGGCTGCGCGGTAATGCCGATTGAGTCGGCGCCGTAGTCCATTGACCAGATGTTCTCGCCATTGGTTACCGGCGGACCGTTGGCCACATCGAGCGAAAGGACCACCACCTCCGCGGTGTTACCTGCGCCGAATGCTGCGTTGACCGGGCCTTCGCCGCCGTGCACCAGGTTGAGGTGCACGACTGCGGGCGTTGGCGCCCCCATGGAAATGCGCAGCCCGGTCACCGGATGGCCGGCAACGCTGAACTCGATTGAACCAGCCTGGGCGGTGCCTCGGCCCTGTCTTCCGAACGCAAAGACCGATCCGGCCGAAGACGGCTGCTGCTGGAAGCCGCGCACGGTCAGGATGTAGGTCCCGTCGGGGAGGTTGGTTTGCAGGCTGCGGGTGGTGTCGTCGTACTGCGCGGTGTAGGGCAAGGGATGCCCCGATGCATCGCTGACCACGGCTGTATAGCCGCTCGACGATGAGCTGCTTGCCGTCTTTACCCTGCTGTTCGGCGCCCCGTTGAGTGTGGTCACGGGATAGAACGGCTCCAGGGCCAACGCAAAATTGGCCTCCGCCTGCGCACCGGCAGAGACGTGGACGCGCTGCGCACCGGCAAAGTCGCGGGCGTCGGGATAGTACATGGCGGCGTAGCCGCTGCGGGCAATGTGGGCGGCGCTGCCGGTGGCCACCAGGCTGACCGCCGGCTCGCTCTCGAGGGCCGGCTCGGTTGCAACAACATAGACGCCATCCGGCAGCCCGCCAAAACGGTAGACGCCGTCGCCATTTGCCTTGGCCGTGGTCTCATGCACCCAGATTGCGCGGCCAAAGCGCACCACCCGCTTGAACAGGTCGACGCTGAAGCCATCGGCCGGATCGCCTGTGGAGAGCTCGATGCGCCCATGGATGGCGCAGCTGGGCGCGAGCGCGAAGCTCAGCTCCGGCATCTGCGCCGAGACCATCACGCTGTGCGCCGGCCCCTCGGATTCGAGGCCCGTCTCTTCGGTCGCATAGGACCGGTCGCGAAACTCCGGCTTGGCTACGCGAATGATTTGCGGACCCACGGGAACGCCCGTGATCTCGAACTGGCCATCGCCGTTCGTCAGCGAGCCGGTGTCGGCGTCGCCCTCAATCTGCACCAGCGCCCGCGCCAGCGCCGCGCCGGTAGCCGCATTGCGTACCGTGCCGTGCACCGTCACCCGGCCCGACTCCGGCGGCTGGTTCTGTGGATCGGTTGGCTGTTGCGCAGAGAGCTCTGCGTTGACGAAGAGGAGTACTGCGAAGGATATCGCGCATTGGACACACGACCGCATTAGCAGCCAGATGGAGCTCTGTGGAGAGCGAGTCATGACGTCCGTGCGTTGCTGGGTGATCTGCTGAGCCTGCGAAGTTCCCACCAACCATTTTGACTGGTCCAGGTGGGGGAAGGGAATCCGCACGCGGGAAAAAACGGGCGGTGCCTGCATGTGAGCAGATTTCAGACGGCTCAAAACCGGCTCAGCCTTTGTCCAGGTACCAGGGGATATTGATGACAATGATGCGCTGGTTGCCGCGCAGCAGCAGAATCACCTTCAGCAGGTCGGCGCGGCGATTGTGCAGCAGGTTCTCCCACCAGTGGCGCACCACCAGCTCGGGGACCAGCACGCAGATTTTGTGGTAGCTGGAGTCCTGCTCCGCCTTGAGGATGTAATCGATCATCGGCGTCAGGACGTAGCGGTAGGGCGATTGCAGAATCTCCAGCTTGGGCACGCATTTGCCGGCTGCGCGCAGCGGAGCGGCCACGTCGCGCTCCCAGTCCTTGCAGATCTCATCCGGCTCTTCGGCAGTTTGCACGTGCAGGCAGCGGATATCGTTCGACATGCCCAGCGCGAACGAGAGCGCCTTCTCCGTGATGCGGCTCCAGCGGTCGATGGGGATGATGACGATCGGCTCGGTCACCTCGGCGGGCACAATGGGCCGGTCGAGGGCGGTCTCTCCATCCACGCGCAGATAGTGGCGCTTGACGGCGCGCATCATCAGGATCATGACCACAATCAGCAGGGCGGTAATCCATGCGCCCTCAACAAACTTGGCCACCAGCACCACTATGGCAGTAATCCCCGTAGCGATTGCGCCCAGGCCGTTGACCAGCATGCGTCCGCGCGCGTTGCCCTGGCGCTTCCAGTGCATCACCATGCCGGCCTGCGAGAGGGTGAAGGCCATGAAGGCGCCGATGGCGTAGAGCGGGATGAGGCGGTCGGTGACGCCGCGGAAAATAATCAGCAGCACGGCGGTCAGCGCCACCAACACGTAGATGCCCCAGGAGTAAAGCAGGCGACGGCCGCGCAGCATGAAGACATGCGGCATGTAATCGTCGAGGGCGATGGCGCGGGTGAGGCGGGGAAAATCGGCAAAGGCCGTGTTGGCGGACAGCGCTAGAACGAGAAGCACGGATGCGATGGTGACGTAATAGAACCAGCCGTGTCCCATGACCGCGCGCGTCAGCATGGAGAGCACGCTCTCGTAGCCGGGCTTCTCGGGGTCAGTCGCGGCAATGCGATAGGCGCGGCAGAGCAGCGCGATGCCTGCCAGCAGCATGGCCAGCAGCACAATGATGATGGTGAGCGTGATCTTGGCGTTCTTGCGCGTGTCGTCGCGGAAGGCCATCACGCCGTTGCTTACCGCTTCCACGCCGGTCATGGCCGTGCAGCCGGAAGAGAAGACCTTGAGGATGAGCCACCAGCTGAACATGGCCGTCGCCACGGGCATGGGCGGCATGGTTGTGATGGGCTGCGGATGTCCGCCGGCGTGCAGCGCATGCCAGCCGCCCACACCGATCACGATCAGCAGTGTGGCCGTGAACAGGTAGGTGGGAATCATGAACACCACGCCGGTGTCGTGCACGCCGCGCATGTTGACCAGGGTGAGAAGCAACAGCACGCCGAGGCACAACTGCAGTGTGTGGGGCTGGAGGCTGGGCACGGCGGAGATGAGCGCGCCCACGCCGGCTGAGATGCCCACGGCAGCGGTGAGGATGTAGTCGATCATCAGCGCCGCCGCGGCCAGCAGGCCGGCGCCCTCGCCCAGATTCTGCGAGGCCACGGTGTACGAACCGCCGCCGCGTGGATAGGCGTCGATGGTCTGGCGATAGCTGAAGTAGACGATGGCGAGCAGGGCCACGATGGCCGCACTGACGGGGACAATGTAATGCACGCCCAGCAGGCCGAGGGGGATGAGCAGGGTAAGCGCAGCCTCAGGGCCGTATGCGGCGGAGCTGAGCGCGTCCAGTCCGAAGACGGGGATGCCGGCGATGGGGCCGATATGCTCGGCGCGCTCCTCGCTGGTGGCCAGCGGCCGGCCCAGCAGCAGATCCTGAATGCGTGAGGTCAATGGCATGGTCGGCATTTTGTCCGGCGGCCATGGGTTGGGAAGGGAAGAGCCGCCGAGGGCATTGTCTCATGGCAGCGTAAAATGCCATCTCTGGTGGAATGTGCGTAATGAATGCGCACATTGTTGATTTTGCTTCAACAGAATTGTACGATTTGAATGTGTCACAAGGGAGGCGTGCATGCCGCGGATTGCAGTCGAAGACAATAACCGCATGTCGCTCAGAATCCGCTCCGAAGAAAAGGCGCTATTGCTGCGCGCGGTGGCGTTGAAGCAGACGGATTTGACGGATTTCGTGGTGCGCCGGGCCGTGGCGGCCGCCGAGGAGATCATCGCCGAGGCCGAGCGGGTTCAACTCTCCCCGAGAGATAGTCTGCGAGTGCTGGAGCTGCTTGAGAATCCTCCGGAACCAAGCGCCCGCCTGCTGGCCGCTGCGCATGCACTGCCTGTGCGGTCGTGAGCGGCCTGACCTGGCATGAGGAGCCGATTGGCAAGCACCATGACCGGGAAGCGTTCGATTGCGGAGATGCGGCATTGAACGAGTTTTTGCGCCGCTATGCACGCAAGAGCCACGAAGTGGGCGGGGCCAAGACCTTCCTGGCTATGGACGACGGCGGCGGCCAGGCCATACTTGGCTTCTATAGCCTGAGCGCGGCCTCGGTGGCATACGCGCAGGTTCCGGAATTGGTGAAGCGAGGGCTGGCGCGTCACGAAGTTCCGGGATTCCGGCTGGCGCGCCTTGCCGTCGATCGCAAATTACAGGGTCAGGGCCTCGGCGGTCAGCTGCTGCTGGCGGCGGGGAGGCGATGTCTCCTTGTGGCGGCGGAGATGGGTGGGGTGGCCATGGTGATCGACGCCAAAAATGAGCGCGTGGCGCAATGGTATTGGAGCTACGGAGCGCTGCCTTTGCTCGATGCACCACTTTCGCTTCTACTTCCGCTGAAGACGATCGAAGCGGCGTTGCGCGCTGCCGGGAAGTATTGATTTTTGGCCATGACGCAGGCGCTACTGCGGGTTCCTGGGTGCGGCAGGCAGGGTGAATTGGAAGCGGCTACCTTTCTCTGGCACGCTTTCTGCCCAGATGCGGCCGTGATGCTGCTCGACGATGCTGCGGCAGAGCGCGAGGCCCAGGCCAGTGCCCCCCAGGGCGCGCGAGTCCGAGGCGTCGCCCTGCTGGAAGCGATCGAAGATGCGGTCCAGCTTTTCCGGAGCAATGCCGCGGCCCTGATCTTCAACAGTAAAGACCACTTCATCAGGACCATCAGATTGACTGGCTGATTGATCGGCCTCGCGCGCCAGGGGCCGAGCGGCGAGCTTGATGGCGGTGTCCGCCGAGGAGAATTTGAGGGCATTGGTGACCAGCTCGTTGAGCACTTGCAGGATGCGGTCTTCATCGGCCATCACGCGAATGGGCGGAGCTTCCACGCGCACCGTGATGTGGGCCTGGCTGGCGGCGTTGTAGGCTACATCGGCGGCGCGGCGCAGCAGGTCGATGGCCTCTACAGGCTGGCGATAGAGCGGCAGGATTCCCCGCTCCACCTTGTCGAAGTCGAGGATGTCGTTGACCAGGCGAATGAGCCGGTCACTGTTGCCGATGGCCATGTCGATCATCTGGCGCTGCTTCTCAGGCCGCTTGTCGAGCGCGCCGGAGGAGATCAGCCCCAGCGAGGCGCGCATGGAGGTCAGAGGCGTGCGCAACTCGTGGCTCACAGTCGAGATGAACTCATCTTTCATGTGCTCCAGGCGGCGGCGCTCGGAGACGTCCTGGAAGGCGACTACCAGGCCGGAGATGCGGCCGTCTTCAATGAGCGGGCTGGCACTATACTCAACCGGGAACGCGGTGCCGTCCTGACGCCAGAAGACCTCGTCGCGCATGCGGATGGCCTCGGAGCGGCGCAAGGCCTGGAGGATGGGGTTGGTGGATTTTGAGTAGGGTGTGCCGTCGGCGTGGCTCTGGTGGACCACGTCGTGCAGATCGCGGCCGGTCAGCTCCTCGGACGTGTAGCCGAGGGCCCGCGCGCCGGCCTGGTTGATGAAGGTGAGGCGGCCTTCGAGATCGATGCCATAGATGCCGTCTGCCACCGATTCGAGAATGAGCTCGCGCTGGCGCGTGGCCATGTGCAGAGCTTGCTCGGCTTCATACTGCTCGGTGACATCGGTGCCGTGGATGAGGATGAATGGCCGCTCGTTGGGCAGTTGCAGGCGGCGGCTGCGGCAGGCGATGCGGCGATAGACGCCGTCGCTGCGGCGGAGGGTGAGCGCGCCCTGCCACTCGTCCTGGTTCTCCACGGTGCGCAGGCAGTCTTGAAAGCTGGCCAGGCCGTTCGTGTCCAGCAGTTCGGAGATGAACCGGCCGGTGAGGTCTTCGCTGCGATAGCCCAGCGTCTCGGCGGTGAAAGCATTGAGCGAGGTGAGCCGCCCTTCGAGCGAACAGGTGAAGACGAAGCCCAGCGAGTTCTCCACCACCTCGCGGTAGCGCGCTTCACTGGAGTGCAGAGCGCGCTCGATCTGCCGCTGGTCGGTCACGTCCTGGCCGCTGACGATCAGGTACTGGATCTCTCCGTTCGGCCCTTGCAGCGGGCGCAGGGTCCAGCTCACGCGGCGGCTTTGGCCGCCAACCACGCGCCAGGCGGTCTCATGGGGGCCGGAGACCTGGCCGGTGGCCGCCTCGTGCAGCTTGGCGGAGGCCCAGGGGCGATCGTCGGGCTCGAGCACTTCGTCCACAAAGGGCCGGCCCACTGCATCGGCCAGGCTCAGGCCCGTCAACTGCGCGCAGGAGTAGTTGAGCCGCACGGTGCGGCCGGAGGTGTCGAGGACAGCGACCAGGGCGGGAACTGAATCGAGCGTGGCGGCCACAAAGCAGCGCTCAATGGCCAGGGCGCGCTCGGTGCGTTGGCGGGCGCGGACCGCCTGCTCCTGGGCGCGGATGCGGGCGTAGAGCTCCAGCCGGGTGACCACCTGGCGGCCCAGAACCTCAAGCAGCGTGATGTGCTGCGCGTTGAAGCGGTCGGGTTCGCGCGCCAGCACGGCCAGTGTGCCGATGACCTGCTGGGCGCTTGAGACCAGGGGCACGCCGGCATAGGAGCGGCAGTTTTTTCCGCCCAGCAGCGGTATGCCGGTGGGCGGGAAGCGGGCGTCTTCGCCGGCATTCGCGATAAGCAAGGGTTGGCCCATTTGCAGCAGCCACTGGCAGGCGGTGGTGGAGCGGGGCTGCTCGGTGGCTTTGAAGCCGAAGCGCGACTTGAACCAGAGCCGGTTGAAGTCCATCCAGCCGATGTAGGCGTAGTCAGCATTCGACAGGACAGCGGAAAACTCGGTCAACTCGTCGAGGGCGGGGTCCGGATTGCGGTCAAATACTTCAAATTCCTGACGCAGGGCCGCAGCCAGATGTTCTCCGGGATGTAGACCCTGAATTCCGCCCATTCGACACACCACCACTTATCGCAAGTATCGGGCATTCAAAGTGGGTTGACTCTGCCCAAAAAGTGGCAGTTTTGTGAACCGCCGGGTACGACCTAAGTAATTCAATTTCCAGGACTAACAAACGGTCAAGCATTACTTTAGAGGTCCTGTTTCAGTGTTTGGCCGGTTACCTGTATCTGTTACCTCGGATAGGTCCATGAGCGCAGCGAGGCGCGCCTCAGTTCCCAGTGGGAACCTTGCAGCAATCCCCGGCCGCGGCGGGTTCGTTGCTGCCGGCGTCCAGCACCACTTTCCAGTTGCCGTCCGGCTGTTTGCGCCAGATGGTGATGTAACGCCCGCTGGTGGTTACGGGATTGCCGTTGGCGTCTTTGCTGTGGCCTTCAAAATGGCCCCAGGTGTAGCCGATATCGCCTGACGGGCCCATGGTGGCGTCGGTCGGAGTCCAGGTCAGCTGGTAGTCCTTGGCCAGCCAGGTGGCGGATTTGACGATGGCCACCTTGCCCATCTGCGGAGCCGCGCCGTTGCCCAGGGCCACGGCATCCGGAGCAAACCAGTTGGCGAAGGCCGCGCCGCCGTGGTCGAGCACATCCCTGGCAAAGCGCGCCTCCAGGTCAAAGAGCAGCATCTTGCCTGCATTGACGGTGGTGTCGGAGAGCGGGTTGGGTGCGCTCGGCGCGGCCGCCGCGCCCGGATCGGGAAGCTGCCCGCACGCCGGCACGGCCGCGCCCAATCCCATGGCCAGCAAACCCGCAACACCCAACACCCCTTGAAGGATGATTCCGCGAACCATGATTCTGCGCACGTTCTGTTCCTCCCGTTGCACCTTACTCCGCAATCGTACAACCTGGGCTTTCGGGGGACGCAGGCGAAACCCGTCCGGGCGGGACGCATCCAAGCAACCTGACGGCGGATGAGGGTGGGGGATGAGGGTGGCCGATCAGGGCGGCCGAGCCGGCGACCACGAAGTGTTGTCTTGGTATACTGGGAGGACTTTGTTCGATCCGCGCCTCTCCTGGTCCGATGGTGGTTCAGGGGCCAGGCGGAACAAAGGTTCGGCACCCAGTTTGGGTGTATTGTGGCGAACTGAGAGGCCATAGGCTGCGCTGTGGCGATGCGGGGCTTCTGGATTGGGGTCTCCGGCCCGTTTCCGGGGGAGGGAAGACCATGGGAGCATTGCTCGAGAGCATCCACTCGCCGGCTGACCTGAAGCGCCTGAATTTTGCGCAGATGGGGGAGCTGGCGGAGGAGATCCGCGCATTCTTGATCCAGACCCTGGCCAAGACGGGCGGTCACCTGGGGCCGAACCTGGGCGTGGTGGAACTGACCCTGGCCCTGCACACGGTCTTCAATACGCCTGAAGACAAGCTGCTCTTCGATGTGAGCCACCAGGCTTATATTCACAAGATTCTGACGGGACGGTTCGACCGCTTCGCTACCATCCGCCAGCCGGGCGGGCTCAACGGCTTTATGCTGCGCACCGAGAGCGAGCACGATTGCTTCGGCGCAGGACACGCCGGGACGGCTTTGTCTGCGGCGCTGGGGATGGCCGCGGCCCGTGATCTCTCCGGCGGCAGCGAGCATGTGATTGCCGTGGCCGGCGATGCGGCGTTCACGAATGGGATCTCATTTGAAGCGCTGAACAATATCGGTGAACATACCAAGCGGCTGATCATTGTGCTCAACGATAACGAGTGGTCGATTGATCGCAACGTGGGCGCCATTGCCCGCTACTTTCACAAGATTGTGACCAACGAGCACTACCAGCACCTGCACGAGTCGGCCAAGCGGATTGTGCAGAAGATCGGCGGCAAGACCGCTGTTACGCTGGCTCGACGCGCGGAAGAAGCGGCCAAGAGCATGCTCTGGCCCTCGATTCTTTTTGAGGAGTTTGGCCTCGAGTATTTTGGTCCCATCGACGGCCACAACCTGCCGCTGCTTGTGGACACATTCAAGTTTTTGAAGGCTGCGGATCACCCGGTGCTGCTGCACGTGCTCACGCAGAAGGGTCGCGGCTATCAGCCGGCGCTCGACGGGCAGAAGAAATTCCACGGCCTGGGCCCCTATGATGCGGAGACCGGCAACACCAAGCCGGCTGGCCTGCCCACTTACTCTGAGGTGTTCGCCAACACGCTGGTGGAGCTGGCCAACAAGAACGAGCGCATTGTGGCCATTACCGCGGCCATGCCCAACGGAACCGGGCTCGATCTTTTCCGGCCTCATCATCCCAAGCGCTACTTCGACGTGGGCATCGCCGAGGAGCATGCGGTGGTGTTTGCCGCTGGGATGGCCACGCGCGGCTACCGGCCGGTGTGCGCCATCTATTCCACGTTTTTGCAGCGGGCATTTGATCCCATCGTGCACGATGTGGCGCTGCAAAAGTTGCCGGTCGTCTTCTGCATGGACCGCGCCGGGCTTTCCGGCGACGACGGTCCGACGCATCATGGCTTGTTTGACATCGCCTACCTGCGCGGCATTCCGGAGATGGTGCTGATGTCACCCAAGGATGAGGACGAGCTTGCGGACATGATGAAGACCGCGCTCGAGCTGCCTGGTCCCAGTGCCATTCGCTATCCGCGCGGCGTGGTGGTGGGTGTGGCGCGCAAGGCGGAGCCGCAGGCGCTGCCCCTGGGCAAGGCTGAGGTTCTTGAAGATGGCTCCGATGTGGCGATCCTCGGCCTGGGCGCGATGACGGCGCTGGCGCGCGAACTGGGTGCGCAGATCGACCGGGCCGGCTACTCGGCCGCGGTCATCAATCCACGCTTCATCAAGCCGATCGACCGCGAGCTGTTGGAGAAGTATGCCGGCCGCGTGGCCGTGTTTGTCACGCTGGAAGATCACGTGAAGATGGGCGGCTTTGGCTCGGCGGTGGCGGAAGCGCTGGAGGAGATGGGCAGCAAGGTGCCGGTGGTCCGCATCGGCTGGCCCGACCAGTTCATCGAGCACGGCAAGGTGGATGACCTGCGCGCCAAGTACGGACTCGCCGCAGACGCAGCGCTGGCGCAGGTGCTTCCGCTGCTCGCACTGCGCCGCCGGCCTACGCTGGTGGCCAGCTAGGACGCGCTGTTCCTATGGAGGAACTTCAGGCGTAGGAGCTTTCGCTCTTGTATCTGCGCGATGAAATCACTCGGGATTCAACCGCCGAGGGAATGCGAAGTCGAGATGAAGAACTTGTTCCGAGGTTTTTTCAAGTGCGATTGAGCCCAATGTATCCGCCAGAAATTTGCACCCGCGCGCAGTGCGCAGATTCGTCTGCCGGTCCAAAGCGCTGTGCGACAATCCTCTGAAGAACAATTCCACTATGCGAATGATCCGGGACCTTGCGATGGGGTTGTTGGGAGCGGCTCTGGCTGGCGTGGCCACCTGTGCGCAGACGCAGCCCGCCGCCGTTCTCAAGCCACCGGTGCCGGTGTCTGTCCCTTTGGTTCTGGCTGGCGGCACTCTGGTCGACGTGACCGAGTGGGGCCACTCCGCCAAAGACATGCAGGATGCAGTCGTGATTGTGCGCGATGGCCGCATCAGCGAGGTCGGCATGCGCGCGGCCATCACCATTCCCAAAGGCGCGCGCGTCATCGACTGCACTGGGAAGTACATCATCCCCGGTCTCATCGATGGCTTTGCCGGCATGAACTCGCAGGGCCAGGCCAGCGCCGATCTCTACATGGGCGTGACCACGGTGGTGGCTTCAGGCGACGACCGCCGCGGCCTGATTGATTTCTCCGCCAACCCCACGCCGCATATTTATCTGCTGGACTCGATCGGCACGACCGACAACTGGAGCATGTTGATCCGCAATCCGGAGTGGGCGGCCAAGCTCAAAGAAGGTTCGCATCCGGCCGAGCTGAGCCCCGAAGACACCGCGCGTCAGATGGCCGACACCGCCAAGCTGGGAACCCGCGTGCTTTGGCTGGGCCACGACCTGACCGCGGCCAATACACAGTGGATTGTCGCGCGCGCCCACCAGATGGGCCTGGTGACCTACGGCGAATTTGTCTCCACGCCGTATCAGGTGGGCATTGAGGCCGGCGTGGACGCGCTGCTGCACATGAGCCGGTATGAGCTGGGCGTGATTCCCGATGAACTGGAACGGCCGCTGGTCGACGATCCGGAGGGAGCGGCCGCCAACACTGCGTATGACTACTCGGAGCGGCTGCCGGCCACCGATCCGCACCTGGTCGGGTACGCGAAGTTCATCGCCTCGCATCACGCAGCGCTGATGCCCACCTTCAGTCTGTTCTTCCTCCAACTGCCCGGCCATCGCAACCCGTGGAAGGAGCCGGCCGCCGCGCTGCTGGATGCGAAGCACATGTTCGACCCGCCCGATCGCGCGACGGGCGAGCTGAACTATCCGCTGGCGCCGTGGACGCGCCACTTGCCCGCAATCGGCCAGCGTTACCTTGAAGAGAACCAGCGCAAGAAGGCTGCGCAATCGGCCATGCGGCTGTGGCGCATCAACGAGACCATCTTCTCCGCGTATCCACACTACCTGGCGGCATCGGGCGCGCCGGTGTTCGGCTCCATGCCGGGAATCTCCATGCACACGGAGCTCGAACTGCTGGTGCGCCTTGGCCTTTCGCCGCGCGAGGCGCTGGCCGCGGGCACCAACAACTACGCGTTGCAATTTGGCTGGAATGAGCTGGGCCAGATTACCCCGGGCCGCCGTGCTGACATTCTTGTCGTCGACGGCGACCCCACGGTGAATATCTGGAACGCGCGGCACATATCGAGCCTGATTGTCGATGGCAATGTGGTTGACCGCGAGCCGCTCTTGAACGACAAGTAATATTGGTGAGATGCGAGCCCCGGTGGGTGCCCCGATGAGGCACCCGGTCGGAGAGCGTTCTTGACGCGCTTAGTTAGGCAACAGAACGGAGTCGATCACGTGGATGATGCCGTTCGACTGGTAGACATCGGCGATAGTCACCGTAGCCGTGCCGCCCTTTTCGTCGGTAAGGACTACGTGGCCCATGGAGAGCGATGCAGTCAGGGTTCCGCCGGAGACGGTCTTCAGTTCGGCGTTGCCGCCGCCCTTTTTGATCATCCTGATCAGTTCCTTTGATGTGATTTTGCCGGACACCACGTGGTAGGTAAGGATCTTCACCAGCTGGTCCTTGTTTTCCGGCTTGAGCAGCGTATCCACGGTGCCTGCGGGGAGCTTGGCGAAGGCTTCGTTTGTGGGCGCGAAGACGGTGAAGGGGCCGGAGCCTTCGAGCGTATCAACGAGGCCCGCAGCCTTGACCGCAGCCACCAGTGTGGTGTGGTCCGGCGAGTTGACTGCGTTCTGGACGATGTTCTTCATCGGGTACATGGCTGCGCCGCCCACATCGGGATCTTTCTGAGCTGTGGCGGATGTGACAGAAAGACCAAGCGTGAGAAGGGCCAGGACAGACAGGGCGATTTTCGAGGTGCGGATCATGAGATGTACAGCCTCCATGCGGAATTGACTACACCTGATCAACGCGGCTGAGCGGGGTTTGGATTGGAGGCAAGGAGCGCTCCAGTCGAGTCGCCGGCCGAATCAACAATCCACAACGGGAATGTTGGTGTCCTCGCAAGAGGCTCTACGAGCTTGTTGCGGCGGGCGCATAGAGACGGTTGGGAGAACCCGCTGTCATCGTTTAACCTTTCGATAGGCATCCGATTCCAGCCGGGCTGTGAATGAAGAAGGAAATTATCCGATCCCCACTCAGGCTCTTTGACCGCAAGCATCGCCACAACCGGTGGCTCATGCTGATTGCGGCCTTCAAGCTGGCCCAGGCGACGCTGTTTATCGCCATCGGCTTTGGGGCTCTGCGCCTGTTGCACAAGGACTTTGCCGACTTCCTCGCCCGCCTGGCGCATCATCTGCACTTCAACCCCGAGTCGCGCTTTGTCGACTTCCTTCTTGACCGCGCATCTTTTGTGAACGACCGCATGCTGCGCCGGTTCAGTATCGGCCTCTTCGCCTACGCGACGCTCGGACTCATTGAAGGGATCGGCCTGTACCTGGAAAAAACCTGGGCTGAGTATTTCACGCTGGGCATCACTGCCTCATTTCTGCCCTGGGAGCTGATTGAGGTCTTCCGGCGGGTCACGCCTGTACGTACGGCACTTCTGGCGGTGAATCTGCTGGTGTTTTTCTACCTCTTGAAGATCGTTGTGGAGCGGGGGAGGCAGGAGCGCGGGGGGCGTTCGCTGCTCACGAGGAAGCGCTGACTTCGCTTTTTATTCGCTTTATCACGACCCGGGCGGGCTGTCCAGTAGGGGAACCAGGACTATAAACACTACATATAGTGGTTGTGAATTTATATCCAACTATTAGGCGAATTTCCCACAAAAACCCAGAAAAATCCTCGCTTTAGGGCGCTCTTTTTTATTGGCATGAGTGCAGAACGGCTGTACTATCGCACTTGTGGAGCCAAGTGGAGTGAAGTGGAGCCCAGTGGAGCTTCCGGATCTTCTGAAAAGCGAACCTACGAAAATCGCTGTTCTCGACCCAGAAGCAAGTCTACTCGCAAATGACCTAATTCACTGCAAGGATGAGGCGCCGAAGATTTAAGGGAACCAGCCTGGCTAATGGGAGCGGGTGAAGCAGGGCAAGCGAACCAGTCGGGGCGGAAGATTCCAAGGCAGCCACGGATGGGCAAGAGGCAGACAGGTGTTTCGGGGCAACAATCCGGCCAAGGTGGATGAAAAAGGGAGATTGAAGATCCCCTCTGGGTTCAAGACGCTTCTGGATGCGGCGAATGTGACGCAACTGTACATCACCTCGACGGATGGCAAGTGCGCGCAGATCTGGCCGCTGCCGGCGTGGGAGAAGCAGGAAAAGCTGCTCGCCGAGCACAGCAGCATGGACGATGCGGTGGAGAAGTATTTGAACCTGACCAGCTACTACGGTCAGCAGGTGGAGATGGATAGCCAGTCGCGGGTGGTGTTGCCGCAGAAGCTGCGCGACAAGGGCAAGCTGGATGCCGAAGTGGTTGTGCTGGGCAAGCTGACGTATCTGGAAGTGCAGAACGAAACAGAATTTGAAGCCCGCCTTACGAGCTATGAGTTGACGGCAGAAGACCGCAAGTCGGTGGCAGCCATTATCCGGCAGCATGGTTGATGGGCAACGCCCCTCAGGGGGAGCACATGACGAATTCGAATGAGCGCCATGTGCCGGTTCTTTTTGAGGAAGCGATTGATTTTCTCAACGTGCGAGCGGGCGGCACCTATGTTGATTGCACGCTGGGGCTGGCCGGGCACGGGGAAGGAATTGTAAGAAAGCTTGGTTCCCAGGGGCACTTGATTGCATTCGACCGGGACGCCGAGGCTCTGGAGTTAGCAAAGGAACGGCTGGATCGAGTGAGCGGCGAGTTAGGTAGTGAAGCGCCGAAAATGACTCTGATCAATGAGCCGTTCAGCAGTATCGCAAGTTATGTAAAGCCGGCAACGGTGGATGGATTGCTGGCGGATTTTGGAGTAAGCAGCCTGCAGTTTGATGAAGCGCGCAGGGGCTTCAGTTTTCAGGCAGTTGGTCCTCTGGATATGCGCATGGACATGCGCCGGGGACAGACGGCCGCACAAGTGGTGAATGAGGCGAACGAGCGCGAGCTCGGGGACCTTATTTACGAGTACGGAGAGGAAAGGAGGTCGCGGAGAATCGCCAGAGCCATTGTTCGGGGACGGCCGGTAACAACGACGGATCA
>Ga0302320_10013937_pt1 | contig 16687 bp, 14 predicted proteins | sample Bog_T0_3_FD_202130 | JGI IMG/M metagenome (GOLD analysis project Ga0302320, IMG submission 202130) | Peat permafrost microbial communities from Stordalen Mire near Abisko, Sweden - Bog_T0_3 | ecosystem: Environmental > Terrestrial > Soil > Wetlands > Peat | place: Sweden: Abisko, Stordalen Mire... | reverse complement strand
GAAAATGGGTCTTTTCATCGGCAGCTCCGTGCACATTTTACGGGCGATTGCGCGTCAATCGCCTTCGAGCTCGCGCGGAGCAGCGGTTGAGGGGTGGAGCAAGCCCCGGCGCGGCGGCGCCCGCAAGGCCGGGCGACGTTCGCCTCGACTTGCGCAACGGGGTTGCGCCGCGCCGCGCAACCGACTTGCCTTACCCCGAGGTCAAGGCGGGACTTGCAGCACCAGGGGAGGCGGAGCTTCCCCGAGAGCGGCTATCGCAACCGAGCAATGCGGCTTATGACGCCGCCCACCTTGTGGCGCGCGTCATAAGCCCGTTCCGGCATGCGTTGAAAAGTGCGATGTTTATTGAAACGCGTTCGCGGGCGCAGGGCCGCTATCGCTTTTTGCCCGCGGTTGCTCCGACCTTCTTCTTTGTCCTCAAAGGGGCTTTTGGCGGAGGCGCGGCCTTTTTAGGCTCTTCTTTTTTCTCGGCAGGTTCCGCGGCCGCCGCTTGCGGCGCCTTGGGCTCTATGCTTTGCATCGAGAATTTGTTCGAATCGACCCTGATCGTGCTCGCCCTTTGATGCGCCACGAGTGTGTTCACTTGCCCAAGATCGATGTCTTGACCGGCGAGCCAGCCCCGCACGATCTTTTCGTCGAGACCCAGCATTTCCCAACCCGACAGTCCCAAAGCCTCGCCGGTGCGGGTTATCGTGTGAGCCGTAGGATTCCCAAGACCTCGCAGCAGCTGAGAATAGGTCGCGAACGACATGCCGATGGTTTTGAGAAACTCTTCCACGCTCGGGAACTCTCTCGATTTGCGTTGTAGCATTGCGCTAAAGATCGTTCCGATGGCGGTTTGCCTGGCCTCACCTTCCTTTTGCGTCCCCATGGTCTTCTCCGTTCCGCCTCCTCATCCCATGCGACGGCGCCGCCGCGCATCTCATCGCCGTTCGACTCGCGACGATTTCCAATTCAGTCGCCGATATGGTGATTCCAAAGATAAATCTTACAAAAAACAAAGTCTAGTGGTTAGCGCACAGCATCCCTGGTTTCGGGCGGTTTTTCCGTCGAAATTGTCCTGCGGCGCCCACATGGCTTCGAAATGACGATCCAGCGCCGCGGCGTCGCGGGTCAAATGCGAGCCGTTATCCCTAGGGTTTAGGCCGGATAGGCATCGAACGCGCGAACGTTGATCGCCTTGTCCCAGTCGGACCTACGATTCAAAACAGAAGCTAAAGATGTAATGGCGCATGATGCAATGAAGCAATCTTGACGTGTAAATAATGGCCTTCGCCGTCATTGCGTCTCCTTCGGATCGCGCTCTACTCGCGCCCCGCGGGCGCTCACGAAGCCGCCGCGGCGTCTTCGCCGTTGATCGGTGACGATCGCTGACGCCCGTTGCACGGGCCGAATTTTGGCGCGCCGTGACCGGCGCAGTCTGTAGGGGGCCGAAGGGGTTCCCCTTACGCCCCCAGCAAACGAAAAATCGGGTCTCCCCAGTCTTCCGCGCGCCGCCTCGCGTCGCTTGTGCAGACCGCCGAGGATCCGCGCGCGGCGCGGATCTTCGGCGCCCTAAAGGGTGGGCGATCCCCCTCCCGATTTTTCGTTTGCACCCCCGTATCCCCGGTTCGCCACCGGGCAAGCGGTATGGCGAGGCCATACGCGCCTTGCCGATAGGGGAAACACCCACATGGACGATGCACGAGCCGAAGAAATCGCGTTGAAGGCGCTGCGCCTTCATATCGCGCGCCTTGAGAGCGAGGGTGACAAACCCCTCAATCTCGCCGCCGCAATTGAGCTTTGCGACCAGATCGCAATCTCCGGGATGAAGGCCGAAGACTTCCAGTTGAACGCCGTCGCGAACCTTCTCGCGAGCATGGCGAAATGGCCGCAGTCGCGGCTGGGCGACCTGTTCCGTTGCGATCTCGAAGACGCCGCCGAACACATCACCACTCACGGATTGATCGCGATGTTCGACGCTTGAGCCCCTGGCGGGCCGAGCGCTTGGCCCGTCGCATTCCAAAAACCTCAATCAGATCAGGAGAAAGAAAATGACCATCAAGAGACAGCCCGCCAAGAAGACCGCAAATCCCCGCGCCGCCGCCAAAAGGGCTTTGAGCCCACGCGAGACGAGGACAGCGCCGGCGCCCGCCGCGACCGCCAAGGCCGACGAGCGGCTGATGCTGCCGCTGCGTTCGCTCGCGCCCTCCAAAGACAATGTGCGCCGTTTCGCCAGCGAGGCCGGGATCGAGGAGCTTTGCGCCAATATCTCGGCGTTGGGCCTGTTGCAGAACCTGACCGGGAGGAAGGCCGCCAAGGGCAAATATGAGATCGAGGCGGGCGCGCGACGCCTGCGCGCCTTGAAGGAGCTGGCGAAGCGCGGCGCCGTCATCGAGCCTGAAGGCGTCAAGGTGACCCTCGACTATCTCGTCCCGGTTTTGGTGAAGGGCGCGGAGCACAACGCGACCGAGCTTTCGCTGTCGGAAAACATCATCCGCGAGGACATGCACACCGCCGACGAGGTGGAGGCTTTCCGCAAGCTGATCGAAGACGACGGCATGACCTCCGAACAGGTGGGGGATCGTTTCGGCAAATCTCCCATGACCGTCAGGCGACGGGTGAAGCTGGCGAAGGTGTCGCCGCGCATCATGGAGGCTTTCCGGGCCGGGGAAGTGACCTTGCAGCATCTGGAGGCCTTCGCGCTGTCTGACGACCACAAGGCGCAGGAGGCGACTTTTGACGGCCTGCCCGAATACAACCGCACGCCGGAGGCGATCCGCGCGCGGCTCGCAAACGAAAAGATCGCCGCCAGCCACCGCCTAGCGCAATTCGTCGGGGTGGAGGCCTACAGCCAAGCGGGCGGGACGATCACTCGGGATTTGTTCTCGGAAGACGACGAAGACGCGATCTTCCTCGACGACAAGCCGCTTGTCGTCAGACTGGTGACGGCGAAGCTTGAGACCATCGCCGAAGAGACCCGTAGCCAAGAGGGCTGGAAATGGTTCGAGGTTTATCTCGCCGAGCACGAGAGCCGCAGCGGCTATTCGCGGCTGGCGACCCATGAGCGCGAACAAACGGCGGAGGAGCGCGAGGAGCTTTTCGCGTTCGCGGCCTATATCGACGAGCACGAGGCGGCCTATGACAGCGGCCAGATGACGGAGGAGGAGGTCAAGGAGTTCGACGCCAAGAGCGTGCGCCACGACGCCATCACCAATTCTTGCATCGTGTTCGACGCGGAAGAAATCCCGCTCGCCGGGATCATCGTCTCCCTCAATTATGCGGGCGAGGTGTCGATCAAGCGCGGGCTCTATCGCAAGGAAGAAGCCCACGACCTCGCCGCCTTGCAGCGCGCCCGTCAGGCGGCGGCGCGCGCGGCGAATGAAGCGGCGGGACTTGGGGAAGGGACCGGGGAGGAGCCCGGCGAACGGGAAGGGCAGGGCGAGGGGGCTTCGCCGTGCGCCGTTCACACCCCCGCCGCCACGGCCGAAATCGAGGCCGAGGGCTACAGCCAAGCCGTCATCGAGGATTTGACCATCCTGCGCACCAAGGCGCTCGCCCTCGAATTGAGCCGGCGCCCCAATGTCGCGCTTCACGTCATTATTCATAAGCTGGCGGAGCCCGTCTTTTATCGCGGCGGCAATGGCAAGCCCTACGACTATACGGCCGGCGGCTCTTGTTTGTTGATCACCGCGCAATCTCACGACAAGCGGCAGGCGGCGCCGGACGAGGACAATCATGCGGCGTTCACGGCTTTCGACGAGCGCCATGTCGTTTTGGCCTCGCGGCTGCCGAACCGCTACGCCGACCTCTGGGCTTGGCTCATCCTGCAGGACGAGAAGACCTTGCTCGACTTGCTGGCCTTTTGCGTGGCCTTCCAGATCGAGGCGAGCTACCGCGATCATCGCGGTGGGGCGATTGCTCATGCCGATCAGATGGCCCTCGCCATGAATTTTGACATGGCGGCGCATTGGCGGGTCTCGCAGGGCTTCCTGTCGCGCGTCAGTAAGAAGACGATCGCGGCGGCGGCGCGCGAGGCCGGATGCTCGGAAGACGCCCTCAAGGCGATTGGCGCCGGCTCGAAAGCCGAAGCCGTCACCATCGCTCTGGAGGCGATGAAGGACCGCGCATGGCTTCCGCCTGTCTTGCGCAACCCCCTCGCACCGACCGCCGCCGCTATCATCGAGGACGACGAGGCTTTCGAGGACGAGACGCCCGCCGGCGATCCGGAGGGGGAGGGGCCCGGCGAATTTGCCGATTATGGCCACGACGAGGCGGGAGCGCTTGAGAGCGTTTACGGCCCGGGCGACGCCAGCGAATTGACGGAAGCTGCCGAATAGACCGCACAGGGCCGCGCTTTGCGCGCGGCCCCCATTTCCAAGACCGAAGGATTGCAGCCATGGCGAAACTCACCAAACAGCAGCGCAAGGCCCATGCCGAGGCCGAGGCGATCTTGACCAAGGACCGCATCACCGACGACGAGCGGGACTTCGTTTTTCAGAACTGGCACGAAGGCGCGACGCATGAGAACGGCGCGGCGGGGGCGTTCTTCACGCCGTTTGGCCTCGCTTGCGACTTCGCGCTCGACGGGGCAGGACGGCGCGTCATCGACCTTTGCGCCGGTATCGGCGTTCTGTCCTACATCATCCACCACCGCAGCAAATGGGGCGAACGACTCGCCGAGATCACCTGCGTCGAGATCAATCCGCGCTATGTCGCGGTCGGACAAAAACTCTTGCCGCAGGCGCGTTGGATCAACGCCGATGTTTTCGACTGGCGCAGGTTCGATCTTGGCCGCTATGACGTGGCGATTGCCAATCCGCCGTTCGGTCGCATCAAGCGTCCGAGCGACGCGCCGCGCTATCGCGGCCCCGAGTTCGAGTTTCATGTCATGGACATCGCCCGCGAATTCGCGGAGCGCGGCGCGTTCATCGTGCCGCAGGAGTCCGCGAGTTTCCGCTATTCGGGGCGCCAATGTTTCGACCGCCGCACTTCCGGGCGTGGCGTCGATTTCGAGCGCGCGACAGGCGCTTTTATGGACATCGGCGCGGGCGTCGACACCCACTTTCACCGCGACGATTGGAAGGACGACGCGCCCCTCTGCGAGATCGTTTGCATCGACTTCGAGGCGGCGCGCGAGCGCGAGGCGCAGGAAAGGCGGCGCCTCGACGCCTATGCACCGCCGGCGATGCAGCCCGGCGAGCAAATGGCTTTGCTGCTGTAAGGGGGAGGCGAGCTCAGGCGCTCGCCCGGGGGAACCGCGCGCCGCGTTCCCCTCGCCCCTCCCCACCCCTCGCCGCCGGCCATCCATCCCCGACGCCCCAAGCATCCGCTTCCCGCGCAAGGCTCTCCCAGGGCGCGGGCGGCTTTCCTTTCCCCTACGTCCTATGCAGAATGTTGAACCATGCAGATCGAAGCGAAGGCCCTTGCGCGACTCTTGGGAGGCCATGCCGCCGGCGGGGGATTTCTGTGTCGGTGCCCGGTGCCGAGCCACGGCAAGGGTAGGGGAGATTTGCGCCCGTCGCTCGCCGTCCGCGATGGCGACCGCGCCCTGATCTACAATTGCTTTGCGGGGTGCGACCCCCGCGACGTTCGCGCCGCAATCGACAAGCTCGATGTGAACGCGGCGCCGCGCCTCGTCGCGTCCCCCGCGCCGGCGCGCGCAAAGCGAATGACGACGACAGCCGCCGCCCTCGACCTCTGGCGCGCGGCACAGCCCGTCGCCGGCACTCCCGTCGAAACCTATCTTCGCGCGCGCGGCTTCACCGAGCCGCCGCCCGCGACGATCCGGTTTCTGTCGCGCTATCCCTATTCGAGCCGGAAATCCTTCGCCTGTATGATCGCCGCCGTTCAGGCCCCGACGCGCGAAATCGTCGCCGTGCAGCTGACCTTTCTTCACCCGGGCGGACAACGCAAAGCCGATGTTCCCGAGCCGCGCCGCGCCATCGGCCTGCTCGGCGCCGGCGCACTGCGCCTCGCGCCGGTCGCGGAACATATCGGCCTATCTGAGGGCTTCGAGACGGCATGGGCGGCGCAACTCATGCACGACATGCCCGTTTGGGCGGCGCTTGGAAACAAACGATATTTGAAGGTCTTGTTCCCGACCGAGGTCAAACGCGTGACGATCTTCGCCGACGATGACGCGCCCGGTCTGCTCTACGCGGAGAAATTCAGGGAAGCGCGCCCGGCCCTCGACGTCTCAATTGCGACGCCGGGAGGCGGCATGAACGACTTTTCAGAAGCTCGGCAGCGCGAGGGCGCAGGCGCGAAGCCGGCGCGCGACCTCACCGCTGTTCGCTAAATCTTCGTCGAAACCAAAGCGCTAGCTTAATGATAGGGCCGACGTAGAGGCCAATTTTCGTGGGTAGGCGCGCCGCCAAGCCCGACTTGCGCCGATTCCGGCCTTCGCATATGCTTCGCTAAACTATGTATCGTGAACCACATCACGAAGGAGCGAACATGCGCGACGAGCCGCAAACGCAAACCCATCGAGGTTCGGGTTGGCCCCGACCGGCAGTTGCTCGTCAAGGTGACGTTGCGGGCGCGCATCGCGCGGCCTTGACGCGCCGCCGGGTCGAGGCCCGGTCCCCTGCAAATTCTCTCGGGAGGTTTGCAATGTGCCGGGTCGCAACATGTCTGATCCTCGCGACGCTCGGGACCGCGCCGACGGCCGCTCAATCAGCGGCGCATCGCGTACTCGCGGAAAAACTTGACCTCACCCAATCGCCGATGGGCAACGTGCAGCTTCAGATTTGGAGCGACAAGCTCGACGCAATCATCGCGAACCGGCGTCAGCTTCTCAGCACGGTCCCGAACCTCAATCTGAAACTCACCACGACGGCCTTTACAACTTCCTTCAAGGACGGCGACCGAACCATCGTCGTTTCCGCCGTGCATTATCAATGTGCCTCGTCACACGACACGCCGTTCAAGCTCGAATGCCCCGCGCGCGTCGTAGAACTGCGCGGCAGGAAGATCCGGCTCCTTGCGGAAGTTACCGATTTTCCGATCTCGGCGAAGCGCGGTGAAGCTGGCTTCGACGCTTCGACGAACAGCAACACGCAATACATGACCGTCCTGACCTTCGATCCGGCCGATCAGCAAATCGCTGCGAAGGTCACCTACGACGGCGAGACCAGCAGCGAAACACCCATCAAATTGCGATAGGCGAGCATTCCAATGCGACACCCCGTTTCCGCGCGTTCGGCTTGCATTGCGGGCCTCATCATTGCCGCTCCCCCAATCGCCCTTGCTTGCGCCACTTACAACGCTGCGCAGGTCAGCCAAGCCATTCAGAATTCTCCCTATGCCAGCGACGCGCTGAAAAGCAGTTCTTGTTCGTGGGGTGGCGCCTCGCAGGCTGAGTCGGGTGGAAACACCTGCAGCTCGAATGGCAATAATTTCGGCGTGTTACAGGTTACGAACAACAATCTGCCCGATGGCGTCACTTCGAGCCAATATTTGAACATGTCCCTTCAACAGCAGGTCGACATTTGGATTCAACAAGCCGGACCAACCACGCGGGGCCGGGCTTTCAACACGGTCAATGGCGATGTTGGCTCGTCAGTCAACGGCTATCCGATAACCTCCGGCACCGCCGCGGCTTGCGCCCAATTTGGCGCGCTCATCTGTTCAAAGGACCTCGCGGCCCTCAACGCGTCCGGACAATGCCCGAGCCAGGGTAACGGAGGCGTTCGCGCTACAGGAGCGACGCTTCGGAACGGGACCGCAAATCTGGACGGCAACTGGCAGAGCATCTGTTCCTGGGGGCAGGTTATTCAAAAGAAGATCGACGCCTCGGGATGCAGCAACGGTAATCAGGCGTCTCCGACTCAGCCGATAAATTGCCCGTCGCCAGCCCCCGCCACCGGCGGCTTGATCGCCGGGGCTCCAAGCTCCGGGACATCGGCGGCATCCGCCGCCTCGCCGCTCTCAAGCACGGCGAGCCAACCAGCCGTCGCCAGCACCGATGTTGTTGTTTCAGGCGCCCAAATATAGCGCTGAGGGCGTTGGCGCATGAGCGCATGAATGGAAAAAGTCTTTTCGCGACGACGCAGGTCCGCAGTCGAAAGAAGATCAGACCGAGGGCATGCCAGACGGTTCGTTGGGTGTGTCGTTCAATCCAACAACATCGCGATTGCAAACAAGACGCACTTCTCCCCGCGGATTCTGACGAACCGATTTAGATCGACATGATGTCGTCAGCTCGCTGTGGCACGGGACCACGCAGCATAGGCAAGTTGATCGTTCGATCGGATGTCTCGGTAGTCATCACGGCGCTTTCATTCGTATGGCAACTCGCCGAACAGGCCGATCATGAGGTCACCTTCGTAAAGCGAGAACGGGATCTCGACATAGTGGTCGTGATGGCGAGGCAGGGCGCCTCCGTCATTCGGCCCGTTCTTGGTATGGCCACGCACATGCTCGCCACTTTCCTTGATGTAGGGAAGCACCACCAAACGACCGTGGTTGGTGGACAGGATCGTGCCTTCCTTCCAGATTGTCGCGCCATCGGACTCGCGCGTTGCCGACGTTTCCTTGATTTGCCAGCCGATCCCGTCGCCCTCGTACCAAAAGACGATGCCGTTCGAGACCAGCACGCGTTCGCCCCGCGCCAGGGCGTCGGCGAGTAAACGCTGGACGCTGGCAAGTTGGAGCAGTTGGTTGGCGCGAGGCAGAAGGATCTGGCGAATCCTGGCCTTCGTCTTGCCCCAATGCGCTGTGGCGCTGAGATCGAACCCGTTCGCGATCTTGGCGCGCTCGGCTGTTAAAGCAGCCTTTTCCCCAGCGTGATAGGGTTTCGACCAGACGGCATCGATGCCTTGGAAAAGGAGGGTATGGGTCCAGCGATTATTTGATCGACCCACCTTGGCGACCTTCAGATAAGGCATTGCCGCAAGCTGTTCGGCGAGATCTTGGCGATAGCGCTCGGCCTCGGGTGCGAGCTTGAGCGATACGGCGTCTGGCCGATCGTCACCCGCGTGACGGCGCAAGGCTTCGGCGAGCATAAACGCCTCCTCCTCCTGCAAACGTTGCTTGGCCTGCAGAGCCTTGTCGACCTTCAGTTCGAGAGACCGCCTGGCGACGGGGTCTGGCGCTTGGGCGGTGATTGCCTGCTTCAGCGTCGGATTAAGCGCGTTCGCGGCGGCGATCGCCGTGTCCCTGTCCGGATAATGCTCGGAGCGCACCGTATCACCATCGCTGGGCACCATGCGCTCGCGCCAGGCCGGCATGAGGTCGTCCTCGTAGACCAGCTCCTGCATGAACCAGCACTCGAACAACGGCCGATAATGGGGCCAGACCGCCAGAACCACGTCGGATGTGCGCTTCAGCTCAGACCATTTCAGCATAGCGCAAACCTCTCCAGCAAAGCGGCGCTGTGTGGTAAAGGATCGTCATGCTGCCTTCTCTTGCCGGACGCGAATGTCGGCGATCCACGTCGCCAACGCGTCGATCTCGGACTCGATCACCGACGGCACGGGCAAGCGGGGATTGATCTCTCCGGGTTGGCTGTGAAGCAACGCCGAACAGCGGCCGAAGGCTGCGCGCATCACCGTGCAGTCGGCGTCGGTGAGGATGGTGAGCTTGATCAGACCCGCCGTATCGACCTTGCGGGACAGTCGGCGGATAACCGGCCCTACCACCTCTTCCACCGCGCGCTCCCAGGTGGTGCGAAGCTGGTCCTGGAAGGATGTTACCTCCCACTGCCATTTCGCCTGGTCGCCGCGTTCGTGATGGATCTTCACATTGGCGAGGTGCGCCTTCATGCCGTCGATCACCTTGTCGAGGGACATGACGTTTGCGGGCGGATCCTGATGGCAGAAGCCGGCATGGTCCGCGCCGCGGCTGATCAGCCGGTAGGACACGGGCGTTGCCGCCCGATCCTTTGTCGCCCGGCAGGCTTCGTCGAGCAGCAGCAGGAAGGCCATGTCATGGGTGAACACGATGACCTGGCGGCTCTCGCCGGCTTCGGCCAGACGCGCGGCGACCCGATCGCGGTGCAGGTGGTCGAGCGAGGACACCGGGTCGTCGAAGACGATCGCGGACTGCGCGTCGATGGTAGACAGCTCGGCGAGGAAGGCGGCGAGCGCGACGCAGCGATGCTCGCCTTCGCTCAGAACCTTGCCGACGGGTTCGGTCGGGTTGTTGATTAGACGCACTTGGAAGAAGGGGACGCCGGCGGTGGTCTTGGCCTGCTGAAGCTCGATCGCGAGGCCTGCAACGCCGAGCTTGTTGACCTCGATTGCGAAGCGGCCGCGCAGGCGGTTGGTAACCAGGGCCTGGGCGATCCGCGCGCTCTGCGTCGTGATCTTGTTCGTGGCAGTGTCTTGCCGGCCTTCTCAAGCGCCTCGACGGCTTTCGCGCGCTCGATCTGGGCAAGCAGGTCGGCCTTCACGACGCCGAGCCATTTGCGGTCGGCCAAGCCGTCGCGCTCGGCGACAAGGGCGGCGCGTTGTGGGGAGTTCACCTCCGATTGCAGGCCCTCGATCCGGGTGGCAATCCCGTCCAGTATGCCGCGCAACCCGTGTAGCGAGACGACGGCCGCCGGCGGCAGCGTCGGCAGGACCTCGCGGGAATGGGTTCGAAGCACCGCCCGCAGGCGCCAGGACAATTGGACGATCTGACGGCGAAGGGCCTGCGCCAGCTCGGCTTCGCCGATATCGTCGCGGATCAGGGCCGCGAACACCGGGAGACCTTTCATCAGGAAGACCTGAGACGATAGCTGCTCGATCAGCTCGTCATAGGTGTCAGCGGCGTCCTGTTCCCGACGCTTGCTTTCATCTTGGACGAATGCTTCGAAGCTGGTGAGCCTCCTGGCGGCTTCTTCGCCGAGCGGCTGCTGGCAAAGCACGCAATGGGCACCAGAGCCTGTTACCGGAAATGGCTGTTCAGGATAGGCCGCTTCGCGCGAATAGGCGCGGGCCGCTTCCCACAAAGCCTTCCAGATGTCCGAGCCGATGTCCGGCAGCGGCTCTTCGGCGAAGAGACTGGCAGAGGCGGCCGCAGCTGCGGTGCGCGCCGTGGCGAGACGGCCGTGGACTTCGCGCAGCGTGGTCCGGTTCTCGTCATTGGCGGCGGCGGTCAACCGCTCGATCCGCTCTATCACGGTCGTGATGCGCGTTTCCTGTGCCTGGAGCTGACGGACGGTCCGGGCGGGATCGCCAGCGAGATCGGTAATGAGGGTCTGAAGCCGAGCCTCTTGCTGCGCGTTCAGGCCTGCCAATTTCTCAATGGCGTCAGGCTTGGTCTTACCGGATAAACCGGCGATGACCTTGCCAACCGCCGTGTCCGGCTTGCACTCGGGTTTCGACAGGACAGCCGGCGTCTGCTGTTCCAGCGTCTTTATCTCGACCGACAGTTTGGCTTTCACATCCTGACACGCTTGAGCGAGGCCGGCGAGAATGCGCAAGGGAAGTGGCGTATAGGCGAGATCGTTGGTGTTCTCGACATGGACGTTGGCCGTCCGCGAGTCGAAGACGCTGACGGCCGACAGCATCGGGTCGGCCGATCCGCCCTGGTTCCACGTCGCACTGCGCTTCTGCCCGCCGATGAAGAAGTCGATGCTGGCGGTTGGTGCGCCGCCAGACCCCGCATAGATATCCGGGAGGATGGCGTCGCCTTTCGGAGAGCGCGCGCGGCAGAGCTGTTTGAGGACGCGGGCGTATCCCGATTTGCCGGCGCCGTTGTCGCCATAGATCACGGTGAGGCCGGTCTTGCCGAAGGACAGCCGCTCGCCCGACGCGAGGGCGTTGACGTTCGACAGGCCATGCAATGCGCCCAGGCTGACAACGGCATGGCTCGCGGCGGGGTCGCGAATATGGCTGGCGTCCAGCGGAGCAGTCGGGTTTTCGCCCTTGCAAACGGCGACGAGTGCTGTGATGTCAACGAGCTCGAGCTTGGTCTGGCCGCAGAGCCGGCGCAAGGCGTCACGCTGCCAGCCGGGCAGGTCGGCCGACCACTTCAGAATATCGGAAAGCGCTGCGGCGTCATTCGAGAGATCACTACTCTGTTCGTCCATCGTCATGGGCTCCCCCCATTTTGCCCTACTTCGAAGTAGCCAGCTATTCTTGACTTTTTCACCCGGCCGTGTCCCGTCAGGTGCCTCCAACCATGCGTCGTTCCGTGCCGAGCGGGATGATCCAGCCGCCAGCGCGATCCGGTCGCGCGAACTCGTCGGAACTCACCATTTCAGCCAGGCGTCCGCGAATGGTCTCCGCTTCGCCGTCGATTGCCGCGCGGATAAGATCCCGGTCTATTCCGACGAAAACCGGACGAAGGTTGAGCCGGGCCAGAGCCTCTTGATCGACGGTGCTGGCAATCGCATCGTTGATCGGGCCCGCCCGCGTGACGATGCCGCCCACCAGGCCGCCAATGTCGTAGGTCTTCTCCACTTGCCCTATCGGCGCATTGTCGAGGACGGCGCGGGCGCGAGCGGCGGCGTCCCGGAGCGGTCGCTGAAAGGTTTGGCGTGTCAGAGCGCGCAGCGCCTGGGCCAGTTCGGCATGGCCGAGGTGTTCGATCATGCTGGCGACATGCAGGCGAAGCAGGCCGACGAAGGGGGCGTCCTTGTCTTGCGGATCGATAGGCTCGCCCTTGTCAACCGGATCGCGAACCGACAGGTAGGCGTCGGCGAGGACGGAATTGGCCACGCCCCAGCGGCTGGCGACCGCGATCCGCTTCACAGTGACTTTTCGGCCTTTGACCATCACGTCGATGCGTCCGGCTTGCGACCAGGCGCGGGCGAGCGCTTTCGCCGGTCCGCCCGGGTCATGACAGCCCTTGGCCTCCGCGACCGTGAGCGAAGTCAGGTCGGATTTGCAAGCGATCCAATCAGGGAGGTCCCCTCGGGCGAGGCGCTTGATTTTGGCCCGCGTACGACGGTCGAGATCGATCACGCGGTTGCCAAGATGGGCGAAAATGGCGAGGTCGAAATATCGCTCGAGATAAGCGCGGGCGACAAACCGCCCGAACAGGCCAGACAAGGCGACCTTCACTTCGCGCGCTTGGCCGAGCGGCTGCCTGAAGATGAAGGGCGTGCCCGCGCCGGTGGGAGCCAGCAGCACGTCCAGTATCGACCATGCGCCATAGGCCGTGCCCGGCGTCTGAAGCACTTCGCGAATGCCGGCGTCTTCGATCTCGGAGACGTCCAGCGCGATAGTCGCGCCGGGGGACGGGTCGAGCGGCTGCGGGGTGAAGCTGTAAATGAATGTCCGGGTCATAACGCCAGCGCCCGTTCCAGATCATCGTGTTCGAAGGCGCTGGCCATCCGGGTCATCTCGGCGGAGCGGGCACCGACCGCCTTGGCGGTGTCGCGCCATGTCGCGGTCACGGTCGCGACCCCTTTGATGATCGCGCGGGCTTGCAGCAACGTGAGGCCGAAAAACTCCGAAGCCGCCTCAAGCAGGTCGAGCGAGCAGGTACCCTCATCAAGGTCGATATTCGTCGTCAACACACGCGCCTTGAGGTCGGTGGGCACAGGATTGAGGTCATAGGCGGGGGAAAGCGACCATCCCGCCTTGCCGCGCCAAAGGAAGCCATGGTTGCGCAGGTGGTCATCGACATTGGAGATCAGCACGTTGAAGACGACGCGCCGATAAAGGGCATGTGCATCCGTCTTCCCCTGTGCGCCATGTTGCGCCAGCGCATCGACGATTTCCGGGTAGCTGCCGCGCTCGCCGTCCTTGGCGCCCATCATCGCCATCGCCGACAGGAAGGGAATGCGGATCGCGCCGGTGCGATCGAAGCGCCGCGACAGCATTACCGCCTTGCCTGCGACCTCGATCAGTTGATGGTGCGGGGTCGTGATGCCGGCCTGGTCGGCCAGTCGCAGCGCAATCTCCTCCCAGGTCTCCATGCTGTGATCGTCGGTCTCCTTCGGGAACTTGGCGATGGAGAGGTGTCCGTGCTGGTCGATGACCGATGCTTTCGGCCGCGCGCCGCCGAGCGAGGAACCGGGTGCGAAGATGAGTTGAAGGTCCTCGTCCGTTTCCTCGTCCCGGAGAATACGCTCGGTGATCTGGAGCAGCCGTCCGAGTTCGATCAGGGCGGGAACGCCGGCGCGGATTGGCGCCTGGAACGCCTCTTCGCCTGCCCAGCGGAATCGGAGGGCGCCCAGGCGGGTCTCGTCGGCGACGCCGAGCAGGTAATCGCTTTCCGCAAGGGTGCAAACGGCGCGACCTTCGCGTTCGGCAAGACGGCGCTCGGCCCGCTGCATAAGACGGCGGCCCCATGCGTCAGGCGCGGAGTCTCCGATGGAGCCGAAAGTGAACAGTCCAGCAGGGGGGGCGAAGGCGCCGCGGGTCAGGGCAAGGGCAGGCTCCAACGAGAACCGGTCCGGATCGGCGAGCCACGCGCCATCGTATTCGAAAAGGATGGTCTCCGTGCCGCGGACGCGATTGCGCCTCGCCAGTCCGATGGGGCGCGTGCGGCCGTCCAGGTCGATATGCACCTCGAAGTCAGCCATCGCGAGATGATCCGGCTGTCCGCTTGAGGTGGACGTGTTTGGGCAGCTCGGCACTGGCCAGCGCTTGGCCAACAGGGTCGTTGCCGATATCGGCGATCTGGCTCAGACCGTCGAGCAGGCCGAGCGCCTGAAGGACGCCAGCATAAATGCCGATACTGACATTGGTGTCCCCTGCCTCGACCTTTTGCAGCGTCGAGCGGGACGTGAAGGCGCGCTCCGCCACGACAGCCATTGGCAGCCGCCGACGCCGACGGGCATCGTGGATATCGGCGCCGAGCTTGCGCAAGACGCGCCGCACGGCGGAGGGAGGATTGTGTGGTGTGGGCATGTGAAACCTTCGCGCTACAGATTGGTTGAATATGTAGCACGAAGCTTACAATGAGCATACCCCTTCGGGCGAAGACCCTCCATAAAGAGGAGGGATGGCGGGGCGAGTTCATGACGCTATAATTTAAGGGCCTGAATCGCGGCTGGGTTAGACCAGCGCAGAAACGACGGGCTGCGCGTGACTGACGACCGGACATTTAAGTGCGCTGGCATCAGGCAGTTTACATAAAGCCGCAGATTTGATAGAAAGGTTCATTAACTGTTTGATATAATTGGCTTTTAAGTTCCATAAGAACGATTATGCGAATCGCAACTGTAGCCGCAATATAGAAAAGACACCCCTCCACAAAGTTGAGATGACGCTCGCCCGGGCGAGTCCCTCAACTGGAGACGGCGGGCATGGTGGTGTCGATGAGCGAGAAAGAGTTTTCGCGGCTCAGTGTTTTGATGGACGCGCAAGCCGGTCGGCTACGGATCGACGACGCGGCGCAATTGCTCAAATTGAAGCGCCGACAGGTTTTCCGCCTGTTGAAGGGCCTTCGAGTTGATGGCGCAGCTAGCTTGGCGTCCAATCGCCGCGGCAAGCCCAGCAACAATAAGCTTCCCCAAGCCGTCCGCGAGCTGACGATGGCATTGGTCAAAGAGCGCTACGCGGATTTCGGTCCGACCCTGGCTGCGGAAAAGCTCCAAGAGAACCATGCCTGCTTGGTGTCGCGGGAGACGCTGCGCAAATGGATGATCGAGGACGGGCTGTGGAAGGACCGCAAGCATCGCCTGCCCCCGGTTCACCAGCCTCGCCACCGGCGCGAGCGCATCGGCGAGCTCGTCCAGATCGATGGCTCGCGGCATTACTGGTTCGAGAACCGAGGACCGGAATGCACGTTGATCGCCTATATCGACGACGCCACGAGCCGCATCCAGCACGCGGCCTTTGTGCCGTCTGAATCGACGCTCGACTACATGCGCGAGACGCAGGCGTATATCGAGCGCCACGGCCGCCCGATCGCCTTCTATTCGGACAAGCACGCGATTTTTCGGGTCAACAATCGAGAGGCCGCCGGCGGCGACGGGATGACGCAATTCGGGCGGGCGCTGAACGAGCTGAACATCGACATCATCTGCGCCAACAGCCCGCAAGCGAAGGGCCGGGTCGAGCGTTCGTTCGGAACCCTTCAGGATCGGCTTGTGAAAGAACTGCGGCTTGCCGGGATTTCGGATGCGGCGGGCGCCAACGTTTTCCTGCCGGGGTTCCTTTCGCAGCACAACGCCCGCTTCGGCAAGCCGCCGCGCTCCGACGAAGACGCCCACCGCACGATCTCCGCCACGTCGCCGCTGGAGGACGTGTTCGTCTGGAAGGAGGAGCGCACGCTGACGAACAATCTGACGGTGCAATATGACAAGGTGCTGCTCATGCTCGAGCCCAACGAGATCACGCGCCCCCTCGCCCGCCAGCGCGTGACGATCGTCGATTATCCCGACGGGCGCATCGCGATCCGCCACAAAGGACGCGACCTGCCGTTCCGGACCTTCGACAAGCTACAGAAAGTCAATCAGGCGGCGATCGTCGAGAACAAGCGGCTCGGCGAGGTGCTGGCCTACATCGCCGCGCGGCAGCAGGAGCAGACCGAGGGACGCTCAAAGAAAGCGCCGCGGCGACAAGGACAGGCGGAGCGGCACATGTTCAAGGTCAGTTGAGCGCTTTTGAAGGTAGGCTAAAGCCCGAGGGGAAGTCGGGGGTGTGCGTTCGAGCAGCGCGGCTGCGCTAACCCAAAGGCTGCGCCGCGCTGCTCGAACCCGCAAGGTCCATGGAGCGGCGAGGAGTGTCATTTCAACTTTGCAGAAAAAGCGCCATTTCTGACTTGCACTGACAGCAACTGTCGGAACTCGATAGACAAGTCTCTGTTTGCGCTCATTAGA
>Ga0302320_10013934_pt1 | contig 16688 bp, 11 predicted proteins | sample Bog_T0_3_FD_202130 | JGI IMG/M metagenome (GOLD analysis project Ga0302320, IMG submission 202130) | Peat permafrost microbial communities from Stordalen Mire near Abisko, Sweden - Bog_T0_3 | ecosystem: Environmental > Terrestrial > Soil > Wetlands > Peat | place: Sweden: Abisko, Stordalen Mire... | reverse complement strand
AATCAGAGGGGCGGTGGCCGATCTACAGGACAGGCTCAACTCGCGTTGGCCTAAGGGACGGACGGCCTGACCGCCGAAACGTGAAATCATCCTCACGCCTCTGAACGCAACATACAAGGGACGGGAGTTCCTGCGTCACTTTGTTGCGTAGAGGTCGGGGACGGGGTTGGCGCTCTCGATCCAGGCGGTGTAGATCATATCGCGCAGCATGCTGGCTCCGGCGGCGAGGCGGGCGGCGGTGAAATCTCGAGATTCGGGAGAGCCCGCCCCTCTGAAACCACCGGCCTTCTCCAACTGGTAGACCTTTTCCACATACGTTGCGGAGTGGCGCAGGTAGGCGATGTACGCGTCAAAGAGATCGCCCTGGATGGCAGCAGTGGGGGTGATTCGGGCCTGGACATCCGGCGCGCGGAGATTGGCATCCACAAAGGGGCCCTCAAACTGCCAGTGGATCTGATGGCCGGTGGTGTAGCCGTGGGGATTGGGGCCGACCCAGCCGTTGTATTGGATGGTGGTGTGCAGAGGCTGAGAGGCGTCGCCCACGTAGTGGCCTAGCCAGCCTGCATAAAAGAGAACAGCCTGTTCGACGGGCAGGGTGTTTTGATGGGCTGCGGAAAGATTGCGATACTCGCGCAATGCTGCCTTCAGGCGCTCCCAGATTTCAGTGGCCTCCCAGGGCTGGAGTCCGATCTTCTCAGGGCGCTGGCCGGCGGCAAAGGCGCGCGCCTCGAACACAAGGCGGCGACGGGGCAAGGGACCGAGGGCGTCGGCGGTCTCAAGGTCAATGAAGTGCTCGGGAGCCTGGGCGGCATTCAGCTCGGGCTCGGCAGGCGAACGCCAGCGGTCCGGCTCGGGACCCAGGTACTCGACCTCATCCATGGCCGCGGGAGAACGGAGAAAGGCGGGCACATCGGCGGGCAGGTTGACGATCGCGAGGCGGTTGACGAGGCGATGGCCCTGGTTTCCCCAGGCGCGGGCAAACTGTGGCGAAACTGCGAGAGCAAGCAGCGCCAGGAAGGCAGTTGCAGGAAGATGAAATGGCCTCAGGGCAAACATGAGGCCAGTATACGGTCGGCCTGGCGCAAGCCGGGCGAACTGCCGGCTGGTTCGCCGCAAGACTTGCCAGTAAAGACCGCAACAAAAGCGGGAGCGGCCTGGCGAGCGGACAAGGGTGTGATTCCAGGTTCAAGCAAGCGTTTTTTCAGTAGGATACCTCTTGTAAGGGTGTAAGTTAGGGACGGCAAGGGCACCGCCTTCCATGAGCAAGGGCTCACGACAAGGACAGGGCGGAGGAAAAGCGGCTCTTGCCGAACGGCGAATTGGCCAGGAAAAAGCTCCCCACAAGGTTGCCCGGAGGGCAAGCGAGAGGAGAGAGGTTGCGGGCAAGCCCTACTGAAGCGATCGAAGCCGGAGGAGAGCAATCCGCTCAGTGCGCGCGGAACAGGATCTCTGTTGCCTTGCAGGGGTCGGCGCTGACGCTGGGTGGAGGCGCCGTGGTTCTGCGCCTGACCCTTGGCGCGCGACTGGATGGGCTGCTGCTGGCGGGCGCGGCCGTGGCTGCGGTTCTGCTGGCGCTGGAACTGCTGTTGCGGCGGCAGACTGCAGCCGAGATCTTGGCCGCAAAGGCGAATAAGTCACTGAGGGAGTTGCTGGAGTCGGCCGGCCCGATGGTGATGGGCGTGGGGCTTGATGGCCGCTTCACGTACTTGAATCCGGCGGCAGAGCGGATGTTGGGCTACTCCGCACTGGAGTTGAAGCGGCTTGCGCATGCAGGCGAGATTCTTGCGCCGGGCGAGGGCGAGCGGCTTATCCAGGAGATGCTGAAGCTGCGCACCGGCGCCAACCTGGCCGGCATGTCGGATGCAGAGCGGCTGTCGGCATTCATGGAGGGCTTCAGTTCCCTTCCCCCCAGCCAGGTACCCAGCTTTGAAGCGCAGTTGCAGGGCAAGGATGGAACGCTGGTTCCGGTCGCGCTCCACATCTCCGCGGTGCGTGACGGCAATGGCAAGTTTACCGGGCTGGTCGCAGTGGCGCTGGATCAGAGCGCAGTGCTGCGGCAGGAGCAGGCGCAACGCGAGTCGCAGGAGCGGTATCGCGACCTGTTTGAGAATTCCAGCGAGATGATTGCGACGCTGAGCCCCGGGGGACAGTTCGTGTATGCCAATCCGGCCTGGAAGCGCTGTTTTGATATGGACCGCGCGGCGCTGGTCGCGCTCGAATCGTTTGACGAGGTGTTTGGAGCGGAGTGCCGGAACGAGGTGAGATCGCTCTTCAGGCGTGCGCTGGATGGCGAGGTCGTGGACCGTGCTCAACTGCGCAACCATACGGCGGACGGGCGCGTGCTGGAGCTGGAGCTGAGCCTGAGCCAAAGACAGAAGGCCGGCAATCCTCTGGCAGTGCGCTGCCTGCTGCGCGACGCAACCCCGCAAAAGCAGCGGGAGCACCGGCTGGCGCTGCAACTGGTGGTGAGCCAGATTGTGGGCGAGAACCCGTCACCGGAAGCGGCGGCAATGCGGATCCTGGAGGCGCTGTGCGTCTCGCAGGGTTGGGATGTCGCCCTGAAGTGGGAAGTGAACACAGACGAGAACCGGCTGGAGTTTTCTACGGCATGGGGTGCGCCGGGGCGGCGGGCCGAGGCGCTGATCCAGGAGAGCATGGGGCAGACGATTGCCAGCGGGACCGATCTGGCGGGGCGGGCCTGGAGGGAGGCCAAGCCGGTATGGATTACAGCGCTTGCCTCAATGCCTCCAAGCACGAGAATCCAGACCGCGCTCGAGCACGAGATGGTTTCAGGCTGGGCGGTCCCGGTGAGGGTGGGCAACCAGGTGCTGGCGGTACTGGAGTTTTATAGCCACTTCAAACTGCGCGAAGACCGCGAGACAGTGGCCGCGATTGAGACAGTTGCGGCGTCATTGGGCCAGATGCTGGCGCGGACGCAGGAGCGCGGGCGGGCGGAAGAACTCTACCGGGAGCGGGAGATTCTGCTGGATTCAGTCGCCGATGGAATCTGCGGCGTGGACCGCCGGGGGATGGTGAGCTTTGCCAACCCGGCCGCGGCGCATCTGCTGGGCGCGACGGCGGGCGAGTTGATAGGCAAGCCGGTGCATGAGTTGCTGCACGGCGCAGCGCCGGAAGGCCGCCGCTGCGCAGAAGATTGCCCGCTGCGCCGGGCGGTGGGGCACAAAATGGCGGTGCTGGGCGAAGACACAATTTATCGTCATGACGGCAGCTCGTTCCCGGCCGAGTACGCGCTGACGCCGATTCTGGAACAGGGGCGGTTCTCCGGTTCGGTGCTGAGCTTCCACGACATCAGCCAGCGCTATGCGTTGGACCGGTTGAAAGACGAGTTCATCTCTACGGTGAGCCACGAACTGCGCACCCCGCTGACTTCCATTCGGGGCGCGCTGGGATTGCTGTCGTCAGGGATTCTGGGCAAGGTGAACGACAAGGCTGCCAACCTGCTGCGCATCGCCCTCACCAACTCAGACCGGCTGGTGCGGCTGATCAACGACATCCTCGATCTCGAACGGATTCAGAGCGGGCGGGAACCGTTGGCCTTCCGGCCGGTGCACCTCGACGAAATTGTTCGGCAGGCAATCGACGGAATGCAGCCCGTGGCCGAAGCGGCAGGAGTGCAACTGATTCACGACACCACCCGGGTTGAGATTGAGGCAGACCCGGACCGGCTCCTCCAGGTGCTCACCAACCTGCTCTCGAACGCGGTGAAGTTCTCACCGGCGAACTCGACGATCAGCGTGATGCTGCGTCCGGGCGTAACCGGAGTGATGCTCTCCGTGATTGACCAAGGGCGAGGAATTCCTGCCGACAAGCTGGAAGCGATCTTCGGGCGCTTCCAGCAGGTAGACGCATCCGACTCGCGGCAAAAGGGCGGCAGCGGGCTCGGCCTGGCCATTTGCAGAACGATCGTGCTGCAACACTCGGGGCGCATCTGGGCAGAGCGGAATCCGGTGCGCGGTTCCACGTTCAGAGTGTTTCTGCCCTACCAGCCGGCAACAACGGCGCAATTGCCGGGCAAGTTCGAACAAGAGCCGGGACACGGGACGGTGCTGCTGGCAGATGCAAATTCGATTACCAGGCCGGTGACGGCGGCGCAGTTGAGCCGCCATGGCTATCGCGTGATAGAGACCAGCACCGTGGAGCAGACACTGGCCGCAGCCCATGCCGGCGTCGAAGCCATTCTGCTTGATACCACGCTGGATGGGATGAACGGGTGGCAGATTCTGCCGCTGTTGCGCAGGCTGGATCCAGAGGCGCGAACGCCGGTGGTGCTGCTCAGCGTGGCCAGCCAGCAAAGCCCGGCAGACTTGCCCGCCGATGCAGAAGGCTGGGTGACCAAGCCGCTTGAAGAGGATGCGCTGCTGGGCGAACTGGCACGGGTACTCTCGGTACCGGGAGAAAATGCGCGGATCCTGGTGGTGGAAGACGATGTGGACCTGGCGCAGATGATCGGCGCCATCTTTACGCGCGACGGCATTGAGGTGGAACTTGCCCACACCCGCCAGGCAGCGCTCGACGCATGCTTTGCTTTCCAGCCCAATTTGCTGGTGCTCGACATTGGACTGCCGGACGGGGATGGGTTCAACGTGGTAGATTGGCTGCGCCAGCATGAGACCCTGTCGCGGCTTCCGCTGGTGGTTTACTCAGGCCGCCAGTTGACCCCGGCAGAGCGCCGGCACCTGACCCTTGGGCCCACTTACTTTTTGACCAAGGCGCGGGTTCAACCGCAACAACTTGAAGCCCTGGTCTTGACGATGTTGCGCAGTTCGCGTCGAATGGAAGAGGCTCCTCCCCCGGCCCCGGCAACGAAGATATCCTGAACGGGCCGGGTCGCCGGGGCAGAACCGGCCGGAACCGAAGAGCTGGCTGGGCAAGATGGAGGTCATTTCAAGCGTGGCACATCGCATTCTGATCATTGACGACGAAGACGATATTCGCGAGGTGGCGGCGCTGAGCCTTGAGAGCGTGGCCGGATGGGACGTGGTCACAGCCAACTCAGGAGCCCAGGGCCTGGCACGCGCGGCCGAGTGCATGCCCGACGCGATTCTGCTCGACGTGATGATGCCGGGGATGGATGGCCCCACAACCTTCAGGGAGCTGCGCAAGAATCCGCTGACGGCGCGCATCCCGGTGCTGCTTTTGACCGCCAAGGTGCAAGCCAGCGATCAACGGCGCTTTGCCGACCTGGGCGTGGAAGCCGTGCTCTTCAAGCCCTTCGACCCACTTACTCTCTCAAACCAGATTGCCGGCGTTCTGGGCTGGAATTGAGTGTTTCCCATCATGGATACAAGCGAAAAGACCGCACTTTCGGATGCCATCAACAAGCTGTGGACACAGTTTCTGCCGCAGATGCGGGAGCGCGTGGGAATCCTTGAGGCTGCGGCTCAAGCCTTTGCGGCTGACAAGCTTTCCCTGGCTCAGCACGTCGAGGCCAACGATGCCGCGCACAAGCTGGCCGGCGCGCTGGGCAGCTTTGGATTGACCAAGGGCACGGTGCTGGCGCGGGAGCTGGAGATCATGTACTCGCGCGAGAACGGGCCTGACCCAGCCATGGCCGCCCGGCTTGGCGAGATTGCCGCAGAACTGCGAACCATCCTTGAGAACCGGACGTAGGCGGCAGCGCATCCGGTAACGCTTCGAGCGCGCTTTCAGTTGGGCTAATCAAACCATATTCTTGTTGCAGGAGGTCACACTTGAGATCGAGGAGAGTCCCCTTTACTCGCTCTTTTTCCGGATGCATGATTGCCGGTTTTGCCTTGGCGACTTTAGCGGCTGCACAAACCGCGAGCTTTCATCACGCACCGGCAGCAGCCGCGGTGAGCAAGAACCCTTTCACCGGCGAGGAGAATGCCAAGACAGGCCGGGACCTTTACCTGCATAACTGCTCCACCTGCCACGGCCAGAACGCCGAAGGCATGGCCAACATTGCCGCACTGGCAACCGGGCCCACGCAAACGGCAAAGCCCGGAGAAATCTTCTGGTATATCAGCCGCGGCAACAAGGCCGCCGGCATGCCGTCATGGAAGGCCCTGCCGGCCGAGCAGCGCTGGCAGATCATCAGCTATCTGAAGATTCTGCCCACCCCCGAAGCAGCGCGGCTGGCAGCGGCCAGGCCGGCTGAGACGGCCAGCACTGCCGCAATCAACGCGCCGCCGCCCACCCCGCCGTTTACCGACTTCCGCTATGAAAAGCCGGGAACCATGCGCAAGATCACCGCGGCCGATCTGCCCGCTCCCTATGCAACCAACTCGGCAGGCAACGGACCGCGCATCGTTCCCCGCCCGAAAGACAGTTGGCCGCAGGTTCCGGCGGGCTTCAAGGTGGATCTCTATGCGACGGGGCTCGATAATCCCCGCCTGATCCGTACCGCGCCCAACGGCGATATGTTTGTTGCCGAGAGCGAACCCGGCCGCATCCTCATCTTCCGCGGCGTCACCCCCGACGGCAAGCCGCAGATCACCGGCGAATTCGCCACCGGCCTTGACCACCCGTTTGGCATCGCCTTCTATCCGCTGGGGCCTGACCCCAGGTGGGTCTACATCGGCGACACCAACGCCGTGGTTCGCTTCCCTTACCAGAACGGCGACCTGGCGGCGCGTGGGCAGGCGGAGCATGTGGCCGACCTGCCCAGCAACGGCCGAGGCCACTGGACGCGCGACGTGCAGTTCTCGCCGGACGGGCAGACGATGTTTGCGGCGGTGGGCTCCGGCTCGAACGTCGACGATCCGGACACGACACCCGCCGAGCATCTGCGCGCCAATATCCTGGCCTTCAATCCTGACGGCACCGGGATGCACGTATATGCGTATGGAATTCGCAACCCTGTGGGCCTGGCCATCAATCCTCTGACCGGGCAACTGTGGTGCTCAGTGAATGAGCGCGATGCCCTGGGCGACAACCTGGTTCCCGACTACATTACCCACGTGGAGCCGGGCGGCTTTTACGGCTGGCCATGGTGGTACACAGGCGCACACCAGGACCCGCGCCACGCGGGCAGGCACCCCGAGCTGAGAGACAAGGTGATTGTCGCCGATGTGCTCCTCCAGCCCCATAACGCCTCGCTGGAGATGATGTTCTACGAGGGCAAGCAATTCCCCGAAGAGTACCGCGACGACATTTTTGCGGCCGAGCATGGCTCCTGGAACCGCGCCATTCGCACCGGCTACGAAGTGATTCGCGTACCGATGCGCCATACGGGCAAAGCCAGCGGGGAATATGAGGAGTTTCTGACCGGCTTTGTGCTGCCAGACGGCAACGTCTGGGGCCGTCCCGTCGGCGTCACCGCCGCCCCCGATGGCTCTCTGCTGGTCACCGACGACGCATCGGGCTCCATCTGGCGCATCAGCTACACTGGCAAGTAACGCACCCCTCCATATCCCATCCCCTGCGCCCACCGCGGCGCAGGGATGGGATGCGCCCCGCCCGATTGCACATGCTGGAGTGGCCGCAGCAATTACACTTCATAGAGAATGCCGCCGTTGGATCCATTTGCGCCTCAACTCGACCTGAGCTTTGACGAGCCGCGGCATGCGCGGCGCATCTGGCCGGTGCGCGAACTCGTTGGCCAGGTGCGCGAACTGGTGGAACTGGAGTACGGCGACGTTTGGGTCGAGGGCGAGATTTCAAACTTCCGGCCCGCGCCCTCGGGGCATGTTTACTTCACGCTGAAAGATGCGGACGCGCAACTGCCGGTGGTGCTGTTCCGGCGGCAGGCGATGCTGCTGCGCTTCCGTCCGGAAGACGGTCTGCACGTGCTGGTGCGCGGCCGCGTCAGCGTGTATGAGCAGCGCGGCCAGATGCAACTGGTGGCCGAAACCATGGAGCCTGTAGGCGCGGGGTCGCTGCAACTGGCCTTTGAACAACTGAAACAGCGACTGAAGGCCGAAGGGCTGTTTGACGCCGAGCGCAAGCAGCTACTGCCGGCCTTTCCGCGGACGGTGGGGATTATTACCTCGCCCACCGGCGCGGTGATTCGCGACTTTCTCAACATAGTCGCCCGGCGGCATTCGGGCTTGAGCGTGCTGCTCTACCCAGTTTCGGTGCAGGGCGACCAGGCGCCGGCGGAGATTGAGGCGGCGCTGGCGGAGCTGAATGATTCAGGGCTGGTGGACGTGATTGTGCTGGCGCGCGGCGGCGGATCGCTGGAAGATTTGGCGGCCTTCAACAGCGAGCGCGTGGCGCGGGCGATTGCATTGAGCAGCCTCCCGGTCGTCTCCGCAATAGGTCACGAGACGGACTTTACGATTGCCGATTTTGTGGCCGACTTGAGAGCGCCCACGCCTTCTGCCGCGGCCGAGCTGATTACCGAGGCGCAGCACAAGATTGCCGAGCACCTGGCGCAGCAGTCGCACCGGCTTGAACGCGCGGCGCGGTTCCAGATTCTTCAAGCCCGGCAGCGCCTGACCCGGCTGCCCGTGAGCCGCACAGAAGGCCGTGTGGCTGCGCTGCTGCACAGACTTGAACAGCGGCTCGACGATTTGACCCAGCGGCTTGAAGCAGCGCTGAATGGGCAAGTGAGGCAATGGCAGCGGCGGGCGGCGGAGTTGGCCGCGGCGGTGCTGCGCCACGATCCTCGGCAGCAGTTAGGTTTGGCACGCGAGAGGCTGGTCGCGGGCAGCACGCGTCTTGACCGAACGGTGGAGCGGATGATGGGCGTGGCGGCGGCGCGGCTCAGCGCACTCGATGCGCGGCTGCACTCGCTTTCGCCGCTGGCGGTGCTCGATCGCGGCTATGCGCTGGTGCTGGACGCGGGCGGCGGGCTGGTACGCTCAGCGAGCCAGGTGGCGCCGGGAGATCAAGTGGTGACGCGGCTTGCTGACGGCGCGTTCACCAGCCGCGTGGAATCGACGGCGGCGAAAAAGAAAACCAAGAAATGAGAATATGAGCTTAACCAACCTACGGAAACTTTTTGGCACCGATGGAATCCGCGGCGTTGCCGGCAAGGCGCCGCTCGATGCGACAACCGTGTATGCAACCGGGCTGGCGCTGGGACACTCACTGCCGAAGACAGGCGCGGCGGCCAGGGTGATTCTCGGCCGGGACACGCGCGAAAGCAGCGCATGGATTGCAGCAACGCTGGCCGCGGGGCTGCGCGAAACTGGAACCGAAGTGGAGAGTGCGGGCGTGGTGCCTACGCCGGCCGTGGCTTTCCTGGCGCATACGCATGGGTTTCAGGCCGGGGTGGTGATCTCTGCCTCGCACAATCCCTGGCGGGACAACGGCATCAAGCTGTTTGGCGCCGACGGCTTCAAGCTGGCGGACGCGCTCGAGCTGGCGATGGAAGAAGAGATTCTTCACCACGCGGCGCAGGTGGCGGCGCCGGACGTAGCAGCTTTGCCGCAGGTTGAGGACAACGCTGCATTGCAAGCCGATTACATTCAATTCCTGATCGACTGCGTTCCGGGGTCGCGGCTGGCGGGCCTGAAGATTGTGGCGGACTGCGCAAACGGTGCGGCGGCGGCCGTTGCGCCGGAGCTGTTCCGGCGGCTTGGCGGAGACGTGACGCTGTTGAACTGCGCGCCGGATGGGCGCAACATCAATGACGGTTGCGGAGCGCTTCATCCTGGATTTGTGGCCAGAGAGGCTGCGGCGCGCAACGCGCTGGGGCTGACGTTTGACGGCGATGCGGACCGCTGCATGCTGGCCGGGGCGCATAACAACGTGATCAACGGCGACGCGATTCTGCTGATGGCGGCGCGGGACCTGAAGGCGCGGGGCCTGCTGACCGGCGACCTGGTGGTGGCCACCACGATGTCGAATATGGGGCTGGAGGCGGCGCTGAAGCGCTCGGGGATCAAGATGCTGCGCGCCCCAGTGGGTGACCGCTATGTGCTGGAGCGGATGCAGAAGGAAGATGCGGCGCTGGGCGGCGAGCAGTCTGGCCACATTCTGCTGCCGCATCTGGCCACCACCGGCGATGGGTTGCTGACTGCGCTGGTGGTGCTGGATTTGATTGCGCGAACAGGCAAGAGCGTCGAAGAGTTGACCGCGGACTTGAAGGTGTTTCCGCAGGTGATTGTGAATGTGAAGGTGCGCGAGAAGAAACCGCTCGAGAGCATTCCAGCAGTAGCGGCGGCGATCGAAGCAGCCGAAGAAGAACTGAAGGATTCGGGACGGGTGGTGATTCGCTACTCCGGGACGGAGGCGCTGGCGCGGGTGATGATTGAAGCGGAGAGCGAAGAGGCGATGAAGCGGCATGCGGAGCGGATTGCTGGGGCGATTCGGGAGGAGTTGGGGGTGTGAGCGGGTGCTCCTGGAAATAGACGACAGAACTAAAGGTGAATGTATGGCTGTAGACAAAAAGCTCTCGTTATAGATATCCCAGCTTCGACGCGATGAGACAACGCCGAAGGTGCGGCACCCGGCTCTGAATTCAAATGACCATCGGTGACCGCATTCAATTAGTGCTTAGCGTGGACAACATGAAGGCCGGCGTGTCCGGGCGCGAGTCCTTGAACGTCGCGGCCGAACCTGGATGCGATCTGCTGGTAGTTGATGTCTTCGACAGCACAGAATCCATGCGAGCGCAGGATCGCTGCAATGCCGGCCGGCTCGAAACGGGTGCCGGAACGCTCACCAATTTTCTCAAGCTGTTCGGCCCGCGCCTTCTCTATTTGCCTTAGCTCTTCGGAGAATGCCTCGGGGGGGGCCATGTAGTCGAATACCACCTCCGAGTTCTGAACGGAGGAGATGTAGTCCAGAGTGCGGCCGATCGCGTCCTGGGTCAGATAGGGCACAACCCCTAGCCAGCTGAAAAAGGCGGGCGAGTTCTGAAGAAAGCCGGCGGCGATGAGTTTCTCTCCAAGTTCGTCCTGCTCAAGATCGACCGGCACGAGAATGAGCGAGAGCGGAAGCGCGATTTGAGCTTCAGCAAGGCGCTCGCGTTTACCTTCCTGCGTGGCGGGATGGTCTACCTCATAGATACGGATCCCTGGTACGGCATGGGGATTGCGGAGAGCGAAAGTGTCGAGTCCGGCGCCAAGGATGACGATCTGCCGCACCCCTTTCTCGACAGCGTTTGACAAGGCATCCTCCGCAATCCGGCTTCGCGCGGCTGTGAAGAGACGTCCAATGCTGGCCGTGGGGTGTGTGGCCGCCAATTGAAGCACGTCCCTTTCGTTTTCACGCAGAATCTTCATGGCAAATGGGTCATAGAGGATTGAGCCATGATCGAGGAGTTGATGAGCGGCTCGCTGCCGGGCGATCATCAAGGCTGTGCGGCTGGGTTCATTGGGCTTCATGTTCGAGGTCTCCGTTCGCATCCAGAGCCGTTTGCAACAGATGTGGCGCACGCGACGGACGCGGGCCTGCTTTCGACTGGTTCATCGCGGTGGGCCTGGTCTGGATGACAAACCTCTTAGATAAATAGTAGAGCTATAGGTCGATAGAGATCTGCAGCTAACAAAATCCCACCTTCGGCGCGATGAAATTGCGTCAAAGGTAGGGCCCCCATTCTTCATAGCCACTGCGCACACTTATTGCCGGCACAGATTCCCCAGTGTGCAGAGATGTGAACCTCCGCGGTTATTCGCGGAGGCTCACAGGCGAGTGGCTTACCGCGGAGAGCTCATCGTAAACGGCTTGCGGCAACTGGAGCGCGGCGGCGGCGGTGTTCTGTTCCAGGTGCGCGACCTTCGAGGTTCCCGGAATGGGCAGAATGACCGGAGAGCGCTTGAGCAGCCAGGCCAGAGCGACCTGAAGCGGCGTGGCGTTAAGCCCGACGGCTGCCTTCTCAAGGGCTTCGTGGGCTTTGCGGGCCTGGCCCATGGGCGCCCAGGGCATGAAGCCGATGCCGTGCTTTTCGCAATGATCGACGATGAAGTCGGACTCGCGGTCGGCAAAGCTGTAACGATTCTGCACAGAGACGATGGGAACAATGGCGCGCGCGCGCTCAATATGTTCGCGGGTGACGTTGGAGAGCGCGACGTGGCGAATCTTGCCCTGCTCGCGCAGCCGCGCCAGCGCCTCGATAGACGCTTCAAAGGCCGTGGCCGGATCGGGGATGTGGAGCTGGAAGACATCGATGCGGTCGAGCCGGAGGCGCTTGAGGCTGCCTTCGCAGGCCTTGGCGAGATGCTTGGGGCCGGCGTTATGTATCCATTGCGCGGGGCCGACGCGCTCCCATCCTGCCTTGGTGGCGATGACCAGGCCGGCGGGGTAGGGATAGAGCGCCTCGGCGATGAGTTCTTCCGAGAGGAATGGGCCGTAAGAGTCAGCGGTGTCAATCAGGTTGATGCCCAGCTCAACGGTGCGGCGCAGGGTGGCCAGGCAGCCGTCTTTGTCAGCGGGGGGGCCCCAGATGCCGAGGCCAACAATGCGCATGGCGCCGTAACCGAGACGGTTGACGGTGAGGTCGCCTCCGAGGGTGAATGTGCCGGCGGCTGCGGCAGGGAGAACTTGCGCTTCGCTCATATTGATCGCTCCAAAGAAAGGTGAGGCGTTGCCGAGCCGTTGCTCAAGACTTGCCAACCAACGGCAGATGTTGCGCTCAAATTGATGATAACTCCGGAGAGCGGGCGAGCTACTTGAGGTCGCGCCAGTTGGGACCGAAGGCGAGGTCAGCCACCAGCGGGACGCTGAGCTGGACGGCTGCTTCCATCTCGGTGCGAACGAGGGCTTCGACTTCAGCGGTCTCATCGGCGGGAACTTCAAAGAGCAGCTCGTCGTGGACCTGGAGGACCATGCGTGTTTTGAGGGCGCGCTCAGTAAGTTTGCGGTCGATTTGGATCATGGCCAGCTTGATGAGGTCGGCGGCTGTGCCTTGCAGCGGGGTGTTGATGGCGGTGCGCTCGGCGAAGCCGCGCTGGTTGGGATTGCGGCTCTCAATGTCGGGGATGGGACGGATGCGGCCGAAGAGCGTGCGGACGCTGCCCTCGCGGCGCGTGGCCTCAAGGGTCTTCTCAATGAAAGCCTGCACGCCGGAGTAGCGCGCGAAGTAGCGATCGATGTATGCGCGGGCCTCGGCCTGGGGAATGCCCAACTGCGCGGCGAGGCCGAAGGGCGAGATGCCATAGACAATGCCGAAGTTGACGGCCTTGGCGCGGTTGCGGGTCTCCTTGTCCATGGTCTCGGGCGGCACGCCGAAAACCTCGCTGGCGGTGAGGGTGTGGATGTCTTCGTTGTTCTGGTAAGCGCGGACGAGAAGCGGGTCAGCGGAGAAGTGAGCGAGAAGGCGCAGCTCGATCTGCGAGTAGTCGGCGGAGAGCAGTTGGGTCCCGGGCGCGGCAGTGAAGGCGGCGCGGATCTCGCGGCCCAGCTCAGTGCGCGTGGGAATGTTCTGCAAATTCGGATTGACCGAAGAAAGGCGCCCGGTGGCTGTGGCGGCGGCGTTGAAGGTGGTGTGGACGCGCGACTGGGCGTCGGCGAGCAGCGGCAGGGCGTCAATGTAATTCGACTTCAACTTGGAGAGATGGCGGAATTCGAGAACGAGTTTGGGGACCTCATGCTGCTCGGCAAGTTGCTCAAGAACATCTTGCGCGGTGGAGATGGATTTGCTTTTTCCGCGGGCGGCGGGAGCAGGCAAGCCAAGGTGGGTGAACAGCACTTCGCCGAGTTGCTTGGGTGAGTTGATGTTGAAGCGGCGTCCGGCAAGGGAGAAGATGCTCTCCCCCACCCGTTCGAGTTCGATGGCGAAACGCTTGGAAAGCCCGTTGAGGACGGTGAGATCGATGCGAACGCCGGCCTGCTCCATGCGGAAGAGCACGGGAGCGAGGGGCAGATCGATGTCGATGTAAACGCGGGTGACGGCGGCCTTGTCAACTTCTGCACGTAGCACGGGAACGAGCGCGTGAATGGCAGCGGCAGCGGCGGGCAGCGTGGCGGGCGCGGGCTGGGAGTGGCGCGCTGCGACATCGGCGAGGGCTTGCGTGGTGTGAGTTGGGTTGAGCGCGTAGGAGAGCAGCATGGTGTCGTCAACCGCGCCGCGCAAAGCGATGCCCTGGGCTGTGAGCAGGTGGAGAGCGGACTTCCAGTCGTGGGTGCGCTTGGGGACAGTGGCGTCTTCAAGCAGGGCGCGCAGTTCTGCAGTGAGCGGAAGACGGAGCGCGAGGGCCGGATCGGCGCAGAGACCGACAGCGAAACTGGCTTGCTTGTCGGCGGCTTCCGCCACGTCCAGCAGAGACATGGATTGCTGGGCCGGCTCTTCCTCTTCGGGCTTGGGCGGAGCCATGTCAAGAGCGAAGGCGAAGCCGTGAGCGCGGGCAGCAGCGTAGAAGGCGGCTGATTGCTCGCTTGTCGGATCGTCGGCGAGCTCGACCAAAGGACCGCCCTCGGCAGGAGCGAGGTCGCGCAGCATGGAGGTGAACTCGAGCTCGGTGAAGAGCTCGCGGCAGGCCTCGAGGTCGGGCTGCTGCGTCTGCATTGCGGCAAGATCGAGCGCCAGCGGGACGTGGCAATCAATGGTGACTAACTCTTTGGAGAGCAGGACGGCGTCGCGGTTTTGTTCGAGGGATTCGCGATAGGTTTTGCGCTTGACCTCGGCGGCCCGGTCGAGAACGGCTTCCACGGTACCGAACTGAAGGATGAGTTCGACGGAGCCTTTGTCGCCAATGCCGGGAGCGCCGGGGATGTTATCAACGGCATCGCCGCGCAGAGCCATCACATCGACAACTTTTTCCGGAGGGACGCCGAGCACCTCGACGACCTTGGCGGGATCGAGGATGAGGTTGTCTTTCTGCGGGTTGAGCATCTTCACCGTCGGCGTGACGAGCTGCATCATGTCCTTGTCGCCGGAGACGATGAAGACTTCATGCTGCTGCTCAGCGGCTTCGCGGGCCAGGGTGCCGATCACGTCGTCGGCCTCGAAGCCTTCGGCTTCAAGAATGGGGATGCGCAGGGCCTCCAGGGCGCGGCGGATGTAGGGAATCTGGCGGCGCAGGTCCTCAGGCATGGATTCGCGATTGGCCTTGTAGCCCTCGTAGCTGATCTCGTCGAAGGATTGGGTTTTGCCGTTCCACTTGCGCAACGGGCCCATGGTGCGAGCTCGCTCGTCGCGGAAGACCTCGCCGCTCACGTCAAAGACGGCGGCAAAGTAGCGCGGATCAAAGTCCTGGCGCAGCTTCTTGATCATGTTCACAAAAACATAAATGGCCGCAGTGGGAAGGCCGCTGCGCGTTGACATGGGCCGCGAACGCTGCATGGCATGGTAGGCGCGGAAGATGAACGACATGGTGTCGAGCAGGAAGACGGGCGGCTTGGATTCGGCGGGCACGGTACTGAGTTTATCAGGGGCCAGTAGATGGGGTACCATGAACCGAGCAGCAGATAGTACACGATCCAGCCAGTTGGTCCCTGGGAGCTTGGCCCCCAAGAGCGAAGCGAACCTTCAGGCCGTGCGCGCAGAGGTTGAGCTCTTCACGAACCTGTAATGCTGAACGTGAATCGCAGTTTAAGAACTGGGCTTCTGAGGAAAGGAACTGAAAATGATTACGAGAAGATCGCTGATTGCAGGCGCCGGAACAGCGGCCATGGCAATGCAGTGCCGCCCGTTTTATGCGCTAGCCACCGCTATTGCCGGCACGGCCGCATCCGAGCCCCTCGGCCTGGCCAATCGGGCCGAAGAGTTAAGGAAACTGCGCTGGGGGATGTTCATCTGTTGGAGCTTGAGCACGTTCTCGGGTCATGAATGGACGCCGGGGATCACGAACATCGATCTCTTCGCGGCCAAAGGCTGCGACACCGATGAGTGGGCGCGCACGGCAAAAGAAGCGCAAATGGGATACATCCTGTTCCTGACCAAACATCATGACGCCTTCTGCCTGTGGGACACCGCGACCACGGATCGCAAAGTTACCAAAGCGCCGCTGGGCCTGGACGTGCTGGCTAAATTGCGCAAGTCTTGCGACAAATATGGAATAAAACTCGCGCTCTATCATTCCGAGGGTGAGTGGCGCTGGCCGGGCGGTTTGGACGATCCTGCCACACCTGCGCCCAAGAAGACAAACCAGGGAGGCAGTAACCCTGAAATGAAAAAGGCGCAATTGCGAGAGTTGCTCACGCAATACGGGCCAATTGAATACATTTGGTTTGACCATGCCGTGGGAGATGGGGGCTTAGGTCACAGGGAAACCGTGGAGTGGTGCCATCGCTGGCAGTCGCGGACCTTGATTGGCTTCAACCACGGCGAGGCTGCCGGCGAGATCAGCCTGCGTGAGATGGGTACGCCGGGACCGCTCGGTGATGCAAAGGCCGGCTCGTACAACCAGAGCAACGAGGAGCAGTATCACGGGTATCAGCTTGCCGAGTTCACCTATCCTATTCTCCCTAAGCACGAGGGCGGGGCGGACTGGTTCTATTCATTGCCGGTTCACGACCACCTTTGCCGGCCTGCTGAGCAAATCTACGCAGACTATCTCGGCGCTGTGAAGTACGGGAACATCTTCTCTCTCGACGTTGGTCCCGACTACAACGGCAAACTCCGTCGCATCGATGTTGAAACCCTCAGAAGGGTCGGCCAATACATCCGCGGAGAGATTCAGCCATCCACGATTCAAGCATCTGCCCCCGCAGCATTCAACCGGCGAAACAACTCGTGATCAGCTGTCAGTAAACCTGCCGAAAGGCAGGTTCTTCGGCTTAGTACTACAGTTGTAGATCGGAAAATCCGGAGGGAGCAGGGGGTTTCAACCCCCTGAAAGAGGGCGAAATTCCGGGGCCTTTAGGCCCGGGTCTTT
>Ga0302320_10013933_pt1 | contig 16688 bp, 12 predicted proteins | sample Bog_T0_3_FD_202130 | JGI IMG/M metagenome (GOLD analysis project Ga0302320, IMG submission 202130) | Peat permafrost microbial communities from Stordalen Mire near Abisko, Sweden - Bog_T0_3 | ecosystem: Environmental > Terrestrial > Soil > Wetlands > Peat | place: Sweden: Abisko, Stordalen Mire... | reverse complement strand
GTCGCTGACTTCCCAGATTGTGGGAAGCTGTTTAACTTGCTTCTTTTGCCTGGCCATCCGTGGCTCCTTTCCTGGGGTCGCGGATGATTATCGGCAGAAAAAGCCCCCTTTTGAGATAATTTCTAAGAACTACGTACTTCGAGTTGGCCGAAAAATAACTTCCGGGTTTGATTTTTTCCGTAGCCCAGGCATTTATGCCTGGGATTGCGGCGGACCAAATATTAGTCTCGATTTCCCCGACCCGCCGCCGGAGGCGGCGGGTCGGGGAAATCGAGACTACAGCGCACGCGCGATTTGCGTCCCAGGCATAAATGCCTGGGCTACGGAAAAACGTGAAGTCATTCGCCGCCGTCGCCTTGGAGCTTAGAGTTCGAGATTTTGTGCCTTGGTGCCTTTTTGAAAAGCAGACCATGGAGGGTTGCTTCCCATCGTCCGGCACGTCGTCAATTTCTGCTGGTTCTTCTTCAAGTGCGCGCTGATGCTCGGCGTTGCCGCCGCCGTAGCAGCCGGGTTCTATCTGTACCGCCACTTCGACGAATCGATTCGCTGCCGCATCGAGGCAGTCATCGCGCAGCACTACGCGCAATGTTCGCCGGGCCTGAAGCCCAGCGTGGCCTCGGCCGAACTGATCCAGGGCGAAGGGATCAGGATCCACGGCCTGACGATCACCGAGCCCGGCGCCGCCGGACCGCGCGGTGAACTGCTGAGCCTGGAAGAAGTGCGATTGGTCTGCAACACCGACTTGCAGGACTTTCTCACCAAGGAACCGGAGGTGACGGAGGTGGTCGTGCGGCGGCCGAAGCTGTGGGCCACGCGCCGGCCGGATGGAAGCTGGAGCGCCGCAAGACTGCTCCCCTGGCCGAAATTCGGCAAGCACCCTCCGGCCGTAAAAGTCGAGAACGGCACGATCGAAATCTTCGATCCCCTGAGCACCCCCAGCAGCACGCTGGTGCTCCGCGACGTGAACCTGACGTTGACGCCTCCGCCGCCGCTGCCGCATGCCAGTCCGGAAGACGAGATCCGCCGCATCCAGGGCACACTTTCCGGCGACCATTTCCGGCAACTGGTGCTCAACGGCTGCATCGATCCGCGCACCTGGCAATGGTCGCTGGGCGGCACCTTGGAGGGCCTGGACCTTTCGCCCGAACTCCACGCGGCACTGCCGGCGGCCTGGGCGGCCCGGATCGCTCCGCTGGCTGCGCTCCGCGGCCAGATGGAACTATCGTTTCGGGTGAACTGCGATCCCCACGCGACGGTCCCCTACACGTTCGACGTGACGGGCCGCCTCAGCCGGGGGCGCATCGAAGACGCTCGGCTGCCGCACGCGCTGACCGACGTGCAGGCGGACCTGCACTGCGACAACCAAGGCTATCGCATCGAGCAGTTGCTCGCCCGCGACGGCCAGTGCGGACTCTGGCTGAGTTGTCGCCATGAGGGCTATGCCTCGAACGGCGCCATGGTGCTCGTGGCCGAAATCCGCCAGTTCGACCTGGATTGGCAATGGCTGCGGGCACTTCCCGACGGCTTCCGCGAATTGCACGACCGCTACGTGCCGATGGGGCAGATCGACGCCGACGTGAAACTGGTCTACGACGGCCGCACTTGGCAGCCGGAAGCGACGGTGCAGTGCAACGGTCTGTCGTTCACCTGCCGCGAATTCCAGTACCGCCTGGAGCACGGCAAAGGGGTCGTGGAGTTGAAGAACGACGTGCTGCGGATAAAGAACCTCGTGGCCCAGAGCGGCAATCATCCCGTGCGGATCGACGCCGAAGTGCAGCATCCGCTCTCCGCGGCCACGGCCGTGGGCTGGTTCGTGGCCCGCGGAGATGAACTGCCGCTGGATGAGAAACTGGCCGGCGCGCTGTCGCCCCGCGGCGCGGCGATCCTCCGCTCGCTCGATCCGCACGGATCGCTGGGTTTTTACTTCAAGATGTCGCGCGATCAGCCGGGCGAACCAACGCACAAATTCCTCAACGTGGACCTCCGCCGCGCGGCAATCAAATTCGATCAGTTCCCCTACCCGATCGGCAACATCTGCGGCTCGCTGACGATGAACGACGATCAGTGGGCCTTCGAGCGTCTACAGGGGTCGAATAGCACCGGGCAGGTGACGGCGCAGGGTTCGCTGCGGAGCATCCCGGCCGGGACCGAATTGACGCTGCTCATCGACGGCACGGCCATTCCCCTGGAGAAAGACCTCCGCGACGCCCTGCCGCCGAACATGCAGCAGTTCTGGGATAAACTGCGGCCCCACGGCGCCGTCGACCTGAACACCAAGATCAGCTACTTGTCCGAGAATAAGCAGCTCCACGTGACCGTGTGGGCCAAGCCGCAGGGCGACAGCACCTGGATCGAGCCGGTGGTGTTTCCCTACCGGATGGAGAAACTCCGCGGCGCGCTGGTGTACGACAATGAAAGCAAGATCCTCACCCTGGCCAACCTCCGCGCGGAGCACGGCTCGGTTTCGCTGCGGCACGGCGAGGGGGTCTGCCGATTCCTCCCCGACGGCAGTTGGACCTTTCACCTCGACAAGCTGGCCGTCGACCGCATCGCGCTGGATCGCGAGCTGACCGCGGCGCTGCCCGGCCGTCTGCGGCGCTCGCTCGCCGAGCTGAACCCCACGGGTCCCTGCAATCTGGATGGGACCGCCGATTTCCTCAGCGGCGGGCAGCCCGGCGACCCGGTGCAGTCGGGCTGGAACGTGCGGCTCGGCTTTCAGCGCGGCGGCGTCGATTGCGGGGTGAAGTTGGACAACCTGCACGGCGAGGTCGGCCTGGTCGGTGGATTCAACGGCCAGGACATGCACTGCCGCGGCGAATTGGCAATCGATTCGCTCACCTGCCACGACGTCCAGTTGACGGAAATCAAGGGGCCCTTCTGGATCGACGATCAGCAAGTGTTGCTGGGCTCCTGGGTCGATGACCCGCGGGGTGCGCCCCGCATCGATCCGACCGCGGCCGGCCGGACGCCGCGGCCGCTGTTCGCCAAGGTTTGCGGCGGTACGCTCCTCGGCGACGGCCGCGTCGCGCTGGGCACGGTGCCGCACTATCACTTGGAAGCCTCGCTCTCCCAGGTCGATCTGGCCCGCTCGATCCGTGAAACCAGCGTCAGCCGGCAAAACCTCCGCGGAAAAATCTCCGCCGACAATATCACGCTGGAAGGGGCCGGGCGCGGCATCTATGCGCTGCACGGCCGCGGCTCGGTCCATCTCCGCGAGGCCGACATTTATGAACTGCCGTTGATGATCCGCTTGCTGAAGATTCTCAGCATCCGCTCGCCCGACACCACCGCCTTCAGCCAAGGCGACGTCGATTTCGTCATCGCCGGCCCCCACGTGGAGCTGGCCCCGATCGTCTTCCGCGGCGACGCCATCAGTCTGCAAGGCAAGGGGGAAATGGGCTTCGACTCGCAGATCCGCATGACGCTGCACGCCATGATCGGCCGCGGCGATCTGCACCTGCCGGTACTGCACGACGTTTTTGGCAAGGCCAGCGAGCAAATCATGTTGATCCATGTCAACGGCACGCTGCAGGACCCACAGGTCACCAACGAGGCGCTGCCGCAAGTGAACCAGTTCCTACAGTTCTTCCAGGGCAATCATTAAGGATCGGCCGAAAAATCACTTCCCGATTTCCGTAACCCAGGGCATTTATGCCTGGGCTAGGGAAAAGGAAGCAAAGCCGGGGGGTTGTTCTTCGCCGCGACCAAAACGGAGGCACCGCCGGCGATAAGCTACACTTCTATAGCGGATGACGAGATTTTGGATTACGGACGCTCAACGTCGCCCATCCAAAATCCGAAATCTAGACTGCAAAATTGAGGAGGTTTCCGATGAGCGTAGGTCCCACGGGCGGAGTGAGCAACAGCGCCGCCGGCGCGTCGCTGGCGCAGACCAAGGGCTCCGACGTCCAACGCAACCAGCAGGACTCCAGCGTGCAACAGCGCCGCGTCTTCGGCGAAACGCGCGCCAACACGGCCGCCGGGATCGGCGAAACCGACGGCGAGGACCACGAAACGGCGGATCGCGACGCCGACGGTCGGCGGATCCTGGAAAAGCCGGTGCGGGCCAAACCGGGCGATGCGCCGGCCGACGCGACGGACGCTGCCGAGCCGCAGAGCAAGGACCTCAGCGGCCAGAGCGGCAATCAGTTGGACCTCTCGGGGTGAACGGGGTGCGGAGTGTGGGTTTTGGGGTGCCCCAGATTCACTCCACACCCGACCCTGTTGTTTTCCCGGCCGCCGTCGTAAAATGGAGGCTCGGCGTGTAGGGTGGGTCGAGCGCAGCGAGCCCCACCAACCCTCACTTCCGGCCCCTTTCCCCGGGCACCATGCGAAGCATGGTCGGCGGGCGAGGGGAGAATGCTGGTGGGGCGCGATGCGCGCGACCCACGCTGCCCAGAGAGCGCCGCCCGGTGTGCGGAGATACGATGATGCGATTTACGAAGATGCAAGGGGCCGGAAACGACTACGTGTACGTCGATTGTTTCCAGGAGCCGGCGCCTGAGGATCCCGCCGCTTTGGCGCGCCGGGTGGCCGACCGGCATTTCGGCGTCGGCGGAGACGGCTTGATCCTCATCGTTCCCTCCAGCGTGGCCGATGCCCGGATGCGGATGTTCAACGCCGACGGCTCCGAGGCAGAGATGTGCGGCAACGGCGTGCGCTGTGTGGCCAAGTACGTCTACGAGCACGGCATCCGTCGGGAACAGACCCTCAAGATTGAAACCGGCCGCGGCGTGCTGACGCTGGATCTGGAACTCTCCGGCGGGAAGGTCGATCGCGTGCGGGTCGACATGGGCGAGCCGATCCTGGATGCGGAGCGGATTCCCACCACGCTGCCCGGCAACCCGGTGGTCGACGCCGAGTTGCCGCTCGACGGCCGCACGTTGCGCGTGACCTGCGTGTCGATGGGCAACCCGCATTGCGTCAGCTTCGTCGAGCGTCTCAGCGACGACTGGGTGTTGGGCGTCGGTCCGTTGGTGGAGTGCGACGCGCATTTTCCCCGCCGGGTGAACGCCGAATTCGTGGAAGTCATCTCGCCGAGCGAGGTGCGCATGCGGGTCTGGGAGCGCGGCTCCGGGGAAACGCTGGCCTGCGGCACGGGCGCCTGCGCGGTATGCGTGGCGGGAGTGCTCGCAGGCCGCAGCGGGCGGAAGATCGTGGCCCACCTAAGTGGCGGCGATCTGGAATTGCACTGGAGCGACGACCGTCACGTGTACATGACCGGTCCGGCCGTGGAAGTGTTTTCCGGCCAGTGGGAGGAGTGAGGAAGCAGGAGTTAGAAGCTGGAAATCGGTAGACGAAGAAATTCTAACTCCTAACTTCTAACTTCTCATTTCTTGCCTGGCATGGAGGTCCAGCGATGAAGATCAACAATCCGCTGCTCGTGAAACTGGGCGGCCTCTTGGCGTCCACGTGGATCCGCAACTGGATGGGCACGCTCGACTACCAGGCGGTTTGCTATGATTGGGACGTCGATCCCAGCCGGCCGCAATGCCGCGGCCGGAAGCTCTACGTCTTCTGGCACGAATACATCCTTTTCCCGATCTATCTCCGCGGCCATTGCAACCTGGCGATGCTCTTGAGCCGCCACCGCGATGCCGAAATCCTCTCCCGTGTGGCCTACCATTTGGGCTTCGATTTCGTGCGCGGCTCGACCCGCCGCGGCGGCGGTGTGGCCCTGCGGGACCTGCTCCGCAGGGGCCGCGAAATGCACCTCACGATCACGCCCGACGGGCCCCGCGGGCCGCGCCGCCAACTGGCCCCGGGGGCGATCTATGTCGCGTCCAAACTGGGCATTCCGCTGGTGACCATGGGCTACGCCTTCGATCGTCCCTGGCGGGCCAACAGTTGGGACCGCTTTGCCGTTCCCCGCCCCTTTTCCCGCGCCCGGGCGGTCATCGGCCCGGAAGTCTTCGTCCCGCCCAATCTGGATCGCGAGGGACTGGAACACTTCCGCCGGCAGATCGAGCGATTGCTGAACCGCTTGACCCACGAGGCCGAACAGTGGGCCGAGTCGGGGCTGCGCAAGCCGGGACAAGTCCACGCGGTCCCCGCTCCCGCCCGAGGAGGCAGAGTGGCAGACGGTGGACGGTGGACGGCGGACGGTATAGAGTTAGCGTTGTGTGGCACGCCCAGAACGAAGTGATGGGCCTGGCGCGCCGACCAACCACGCCCTTCGCTGCGCTCAGGGACGTGCCACCCGCCACTGGCCATTCACCACTCATTACTCACGACTCGCATGCTTCCCCTGTTTCCTGAAAGCGATCCCGAAGTCCAGGCCCTGTCGGTGTGGGAACTGACCGCGCAGATCAAAGGGTTGCTGGAAACCACGTTTCCCGCCGTTTGCGTGGTGGGCGAGATCTGCGACCTGGCCCGGCCGCGGTCGGGACACTGCTACCTGACACTCAAAGACGACCGGGCCCAGATCCGGGCCGTGATCTGGCGGGGCGTGCTGGGGCGGGTGCGCTTCGATCTGCACGACGGGCTCGCGGTGGTGTGCCGCGGCCATATCGACGTCTACGCCCCCCGCGGCAGTTATCAACTGCTCATCGAACAGATCGAGCCGAAAGGGATCGGGGCCCTCGAACTGGCTTTTCGGCAGCTTCGCGATCGGCTGGCCCGCGAAGGGCTGTTCGATCCGGCGCGGAAGCGCCCGCTGCCGCGATTCGCGCGGCGGATCGGCCTGGTGACCAGCCCAACCGGGGCGGCGATCCACGACTTCCTGCAGGTGTTGGTTCGCCGCTGGCGCGGCTCCGACGTGTTGGTGGTCCCGGTGCGGGTGCAAGGCGACGGGGCGGCCCAGGAAATCGCCGCGGCCATCGAGCAGTTGAACCGCATGCCGCAGCCCGTGGATTGCCTGGTGGTCACTCGGGGCGGGGGAAGCCTCGAAGACCTCTGGGCATTCAACGAAGAGGTGGTGGTCCGAGCGATCCATGCCTCGCGGATTCCCGTGGTCTCGGCCGTGGGGCACGAGATCGACGTTACGCTTTCGGACCTGGTGGCCGACGTTCGCGCGCTGACGCCCAGCGAAGCGGGCGAGTTGGTCGCGCCCTCGGCGGACGAGATTGCCGACCGGCTCCGCCAGGACCGTGGGCGATTGCTGGCCGCCATGCGGGGCCGGCTCACGGCGGCCGGCTCGAAGCTCGACGCCCTGGCTCGCCACCATGCCTTCCGCCGCCCCTACGCGCGGATATTGGAACTCGGGCGGCGGCTGGATGAACTGGAAACGCGGCTCGCGCGCGACGCGCGGCGGCACGTGCAACAGGCGCAGCAGAAAATGGCTGCGGTCGCCGCACGGCTGGAATCGCTCAGCCCGTTGGCGGTGCTCCGCCGCGGCTACAGCCTTACGCAACACGCGGCCGACGGCCGGATCGTTCGCGACGCTTCGGCGTTGACCGTCGGCGAGGCGATCGTTACCCGGCTGGCCGCGGGCCGAACGGTCAGCCGGGTGGAGTCGATCGACGGGCAATAAGGGGCTGCTGACGAGCCACCAATTCCGACGTTTTGGTGCCACGGGCTTGCCCGTGCTCTACCGACCCGCTGTTGCGGTAACCATTGGCACCGAAGACGTTTTCTCGTGGGGCGTCCTGCATGGACCTTGCTCTACGGCACGGGCACGCCCGTGGCACCCGACGGGTGGCATGCCCAAAGGTGAAGGGCGTGGTTCGGACGCGCGCCACGCCCTTCGCTACGCTCAGAGCGTGCCACCCAAATTCGACAGCTTGTTCTTTTCGGGTTCTACGCCGGCCGCTTTTTTTGGACGGCCGGCTTCGCGTCGTCCAGCCGCGTTACGCCCGGCATGGCCACGCGGTAGCGGCCCTCCTTGTCGGGCAGGGTCGGCGGTGCCGCATCGAACGCGTAACGCGCCGGGGCCAAGCACTCCTTCGAGTTGATCGCCTGGTCCCAGGCGATGGCCTGGCCGGTGTAGTCGACCATCCGGCCGAGGATGGCCAGCATCGTGCTGCGGGCCATGTACTGGCCGTTGTTGATCGGCTTGCCGGAGCGGATTGCGGCGAAGAGCGCCTTGTGCTCCTCGTCGTACATATTGGTCTTGGGGCCCTCATAGCGCCAGTTGGTGGCGCCCTTGATGGTGTGCTTGAGGATGTTGGCCGTCCCCTTGGTGCCCATGAAGATGTCGGAAACGTCGCTGTAGCAGCCGCCCTGCTGCCGGCAGAAGGAGTAGACCCGTGCGCCGTTGGCATACTCGTAGACCACGGCATGATGGTCGTAGATGTCGCCGAACCTGGCTTCGGTGCGGACCTGCCGGCCGCCCAACCCCCAGGCCCGCACCGGCGGCTGATCGCGCATGGCCCAGGAGGCCTTGTCGAGACTGTGGATGTGCTGCTCGACGTTATGGTCGCCCGAGAGCCAGGTGAAGTAGTACCAGTTGCGCATCTGGTACTCCATCTCGGTCCATTCTTTGGGGTGGCCGCGGAACCAAAGCAGGCCGGTGAGATAGGTTTCCTGGATGGCGAGGATATCGCCGATGGCCCCGTCGAGGATCCGTTTCATGGTTTCCTTGACGCCCAGATCGTAACGCCAGCAGAGGCCCGACACCAGGCAGAGCTTCTTCTTGGCCGCCGCTTCGCTGGTGGCCAGCACCGAGCGAATTCCCGGGGCGTCGACCGCCACCGGCTTCTCGCAGAACACGTGCTTGCCGGCATCGATGGCCGCCTTGAGGTGCTGGGGACGAAAATGGGGGACCTCGGCCAGCAGCACCACGTCGACGTCGCTGGCGAGCAATTGTTGGTAGGCGTCGAAACCCACGAAACGGTGGTCCGCCTTGACCGCGACTTGCTCGGGGAACTGTTTCTTGAGGTTATCGTGGCTGGTCTTGAGCCGGTCTTCGAAGGCATCGGCCATGGCCACCAGCCGTGTGTTCTTGTCCACCGTCATGGCGTTGCCGGCCGCGCCGGTGCCACGACCGCCGCAGCCGATCAGGCCCAGTTTCAGCAGGTCGCTGCCGGCGGCGTGGGCGCTGCGCGCCAGCGGCAACACGACGGCCCCGGCCGTGAGCACGCTTGAGGTTTTCAAGAATTCGCGCCGGGAAGCGGGAACGGATGTCCGTGGGGTGTTCGGCTCGTTCATCGAGATCTCCTTGAAAGTGGGCGGGAAGCTGGGGGCGGGCATTGGACCGCGGAACTATGCTCTATGGTAAGCTTTTTGGGGCCGGCCGCAATCCGTGGACCGATGATTTCGACGCCGTGCGGCAGGGTGGATCGAACGTGGCGAGCCCTGTCAGGTTTTTTCGCGGATTTTGGCAGGGCTCGCTGCGATCGAACCCCCATGCTGCAAATCCGCACCTTGGTCCCGGGCCGCCGCCTCAGAGCGTCCGCTGCACGTAGCGGACGAACTCCGTGTCGAGCTTCTTCAGATCGCCGAAAGCCTGCGTGAACTCTTGCAGCCGCTTTTCCGGCGTGTCCCAGATCATCACGGGCTTTGCGCAGAGCGTCTTCAGATACTCCACATACTGCTTGCGATGCTGGCGGAGGAGAAAATAGGTGAGCGTCCAGGCCTCGGCGTAGGCGTCGATGCTTTTCTCGGCGTCGCTGAAGCGGCGGTCGTCGGTCAATAGGGTTCGCAGGGAATCCGCCGGCCGCCGCCTGAGGTAAGTATGGAAGTCGCCCAGCCGCACGCGATTGACGTTGCCGATGGTGCCCCAGCCCCGCGAATATCGCAGGTCCAGGGTTTCGAAATACATGGCGATGCCTTCGCTGAACCAGCGCGGGCAATCGCTGAAACGGTTGTGCAGACCGCAGTTGAAGGCGATCTGGTGGGTCGCTTCGTGGACGATGGTGGCCGCCGTCCGTTCCCCCTCGGGATGCGAGAGGATCTGGTTGATTTCGGCGGCCATGCTGCCGCGGCGCTTGTGGAACTGGGAGAGCGCCTCCGTGCCCGTCAGATCGTAGGCCGTCATGCGGTTGCTGCGGAGACTGTAATAGCCGATGATCGAGGCCGCGGCGCCGCCCAAGTCGGGTGCGGCGTAGGCGGAGTAGGAACGTTGATCGGCGAACACCACCGCGACCAGGGGAAACTCCGGCTCGGAGAGCTTGAAGCCCTGGTTCTTCCAAAACGTCTCGAAGGCCTTGTAAAGCGCCTCGAACAGCGAACCGCACCACTGCGCGTATTCGCGGCTGGTGTTGTAACAGACCACATAATGCGGCCTGGTGAGATAGGCGAAGCCGCGGGGCAATTCGGCCAACACCCGCGGGGCCAGCGATTTGGCATCGTAGGGGGCGAAGGGCGGATCATCGTGGGTTTGCTGGATCAGGTCCTTCGCTTCGGCGATCCAGATCACGCCATCGCGGCCCAACAAGGCCACGCCGCCGTCCTTGGCCTGCACCAGCAGGCGGCCTTCGGCGTGGATCTCCTGCCCTTCACGTTTGAGGACGATCTGGTCCATCGAGCGGGCCGCGCCCGAGGTCAACAGAAGCACCAGAACCACAAACGGAAAAATCGGAATGCGGACGGCGGAAGGTGAAAGGCGGAAGGACGAAGGACGACGCATGGGCTGGGCGGTCGAGTGATAAGGACGGGTGGAAACGGTTACGCACTCTATTATAGCTTGCGGCCCCGGCCCCTCGGCCTTCAGCATTCCGAATTCCGCCTTGCGAATTCCGAATTCCAAATTCTGCCCGCCTTCCACCCCAGCCAGAGTGCCGCGGCCGCAACCGCCAGGAAAAAAGCGATCATCGCCAGGCAGATTCCGGCCACCTGGTCTTCGACCCCGTAGTGCAGCAGCCCGAAAATGTGGATCGCGAGCGTGTTCACTCCGGGCGGGACGACGAGAATGCTGGCGGCCAATTCCCCCAGCGCGGTGGCCAGGGCCGTCAGCCAGGCGATGGCCAGCGAAGGCCAGAGGATGGGAAGCGTTACCCAAACGAGACGCTTGAGCGGCCCCGCGCCGTCCACGGCGGCGTTGTCCAGGAGCTGTTGCGGCAGCGACTGCCGGCCGTGCCAAAGGATCAGCGTGGCCAGCGGCAGACAGCGGACCCACTGCGCCAGCAGCGGCGCCAGAATCGAGTGATCGTAGAGCCATAACAGCCAGGGATGGCCGGCGCGATTCAACAGCCCAATGATCGACACTCCCAGCATGGGACCGGGCACGGCCAGACAGACGGCCACCACCGCGAGCACGGCTGTGGCCGCGGCACGGCCGCGCCGCGCGACAGAGCCCAGTACGATGCCGGCGGCCACGGCCGCGGTTGCCGCCAGGCCGCCGATCGTGAGGGACCAGCCGGCCTCCCGGAGATTTCGTCCCGGAGCGAGCAGCACCATTTGCAGAAATTTGCCGGCCGACCAGCTTCGTATTCGCTCATCGTGGAGTTGCCGGACGGTGACCCCGGCCTTGTAGACCAGGTTGCCCAAGGGAACGCCGGCCAACAGGGCCACCGTCAGCGCTACCAACAGCAGGGCCGGCCAGCGCCAGCGACGGAGCCGAAACACGTGCCGCCGTGCCAGCCCCAACGGCCACTGCGCCGGCGAGAGCCAGGCACAGACCAACAGCCCCGAGAGCACGCACCACGCGGTCAGCGCCAGTCCCGGCAGCAGTGTCAGAGAGGCCGTGGAAAGCTCTTCGCCCAAGGCTGCCCGGGTATAGATTTCCTCGGCGTAGGTGCGGACGCCGAACAGATCGGTAACCGTCATCTCCCCGGCGGTGGTTACGGCAATCCAGAGGGCGGCCGCGGCGATGGCCGGCAGCGCGCTGCGGAGCGTCACCCGCAGCACCACCTGGACCGCCGAGCCGTCCAGAAGCGCGATTTCTTCCAATTCCGGCCGTACCAGCCACAGCCCGGCGCCGATGATTCCCACGGCCCAGGGGATGGCGGCCACGGCATGGATCCAGATCGCACCGCACCAACCCCCGAGCAATACGGGGCCGCCGCAGGCGATCGGCAGCCAACCCTGCAAGCCGAACCCCGCTTGCCAGGCGGCCGCTTGCAAGTACAGCGGCACCCACGGCATCAACCCCAGGGCCAGCAGGGCCACGTGGCGGCCGGGCAGGTCGCTGCGGACCAGCAGCAGGGCCAGCAGCGTTGCCAGTGGCACCGCCAGCGCGGTGGTGGCCGCCGCCAACAGGCAGGTGTGGCCAACCAACGTCCATGTCCGTCCCTCGAAGGCGGCCGCCGCGACCGCGACGCCGAAGAGGCCGGCCAGCGAAATCGCCCAAAACCAGGGGTGGCGAGAGAAGCTGTTGGCAGGCGAGGGCATGGGCATTCCGGGGGCGAGCGCCGATGATTCGTGGACGGAGTGACCACCCTGTCGGTCTGAGCGTAGCGAAGAATCTGGATGTCTCTCGACTCAACGGAGATCCTTCGCTGCGCTCAGGATGACATATAGAAATACTCCGGTCTAGCGGGAGGACGAATGGCAACGACGAATGGTTACGCTTCTCGGTGTCTGTTTTGCTATTCTACCCAGTCTGCCTGCGCGCCGCCCAAAACTGATGCCGACTCATCTTGGCGACTTGGGGGGCCTATGCTATAGTCCGCCCGCTCATCCCCGGTACCCCTGACGCACCACCCCCCTCCCAGGCGGCAATCACTTATGACTGGGCCCCATCGCAAGCCGCCGCTGCTGCTGATTGCCTGTTGTTTGGCGGCGTTTGCCGGCGGCTGCGCTAGCAGCACTACGAAAAAGGTGGCGACGCTCCCGACCGACGTCATGTCGCCGGCCGAACAGATCGAGGGCCTCCGTAAGATGGCCCAGGCGGCGGCGAAGAAGTCGCCGCAGCAGCAAGAAGAAAGTTCCAAACTGCTGGCCGCGGCGATCCAGAAGGAATCCGATCCGCTGATCCGCGCCGAAATCGTCCATACCATGGGGTTCTTCGCCACGGCCACGGCCACGGCGGTGATCCGCGCGGCCTTGAAGGATCCCGATGCCAACGTGCGCATCACGGCCTGCGAAGCGTTGGGGAAAATGAAGGGGCCGGTGGCCGTCGCCGGTCTGGCCGAAACGCTCAAGAGCGACCTCGATAAAGACGTCCGCCTGGCGGCCGCGCGGGCGCTGGGCGAGACCAAGGACCCGGCCGCCCGCGATGCCCTGGGGGTGGCCCTGGACGATCCCGACCCGGCGATGCAGTATCGCGCGGTGATGTCGTTGCGGCTGGTGACCGGTCAGAACTTCGGCAACGACGTGGCCCGCTGGAGGGCTTACGTCAAAGGCGAGCCGCCGCCCCCGGCAAAACCGGTCCCGATCGCCAATCGCCTCTTCCCCTGGCTCTGAGGTGCGGGGCGTGGAGTGATTCCGCACGTTGTGCACCGCGCACTCATTGCGGTTGCCCTGCCTCGGGAAAATCCGTACCATAGAGGCGGCTTATACTGCGAACGGTCAAAAAACGACGCGAACCGCCCGGTCTTGCCGCGGTTGGCGTCCATCGAAACCGCGCAGAGTGTAAGGATTCCCCCGCATGCAGGCGCTTCGCTTTACCGATCGCTTCAAGGCCCTGTACGACCTGGCGCTCCAGTTGACCAACAGCGCCGAGGCCGATGCCGTGGTGTTGCTGCTGGAAGGGCAGGCCGATTGGTTGCGATTGAAAAAGCTGGCCGGCGAAGCGAAAGTGCTGGTGGCCGCCAACACGGCGGACAAGTTGATCGGCGCCAAGGAGAGCGGCTTGCAGACCGTGCTCTTGAACGGGGCCGAGGGCCCCGTTTACGAGCTGCTTACGCGGGCCCTGTTGGAAGCCGTGGCCGACGACATCCTCGCCCCGGGCTCGACGATCGTGGCTCTCTATAGCGGCTTCGCCGCGGGCGAGCTCGATACGATCAGCGTCGTCGACTTGGGCGAACATCTCGATCGGCTCAGCGGCCGCGATCTGCGGCAGCTCGAAACCCGCGTTCCGCTGGACACGCTCAAAACGGTCGTAGATCTGGCCGTGGAGATCGGCCGGGAAGGGCGCGAAGGTCAGCCGGTGGGGACGATCTTCGTGGTTGGCGACACCCGTAAAGTCATGGCCTGTAGCCGCCCGGTAGGCTTCGATCCGGTCCGCGGTTACGCCCGCAAGGACCGCAATCTGAACGATCTGAGAGTGCGCGAGGGGATCAAGGAAATCGCCCAGATGGACGGCGCCATCATCGTCTCGGCCGACGGCACGGTGGAGGCCGCCTGCCGCTACTTGGACGCCCCGGCCGCGAACATCACCCTTTCCAAAGGGCTCGGCACGCGGCATTGGGCGGCCGCGGCAATCAGCCGGCTCACCAACGCCGTGGCGATCACCGTGAGCCAATCCAATGGCACGGTGCGGATCTTCCAAAACGGTGAAGTGGTGTTGCGGATCGAGCCGTTCGATCGCCGCCCCATGGTGTGGCGCGAGTTCGAAGACAAAGATGATGGATGAAGAATGAATCCGGGCGAGGGCGGACTTCCGCTTGCCCGTCATTCATCCCTCGTCCTTTCCAACGTCAGGCTCACGCGGAATCGCCGGTAGGGCTCGTCGGCACGGACAATTTCGGCCGATTGGATCTGCAAGACGCCCTGCGGCTCGCCACCGTCGGGGTCCGGCGCCTCGTAGCGCCAGAGGGTCGGATCGTTGAGAATGCGGCGGGCGAAATGGAATTTTCCCGTCAGAAACGCCACCAGCTTCCGCGCGTCGCCGGTGGTGCCTTGGAACGTGATCCGCTGCAAACGTTGTTGCGGCGTGAAGTAATAGGTCAGCGCACCGGCGATATCGTCCAGGGCGATCCCGCTGACCAACGTCACGCGATAGCCGACCAACTGGATCTGGCTCATGCCGGTCGAAACCCGCGGCCATTGCCCCATCACCCAGTTCGGCGTGATGTTGAAGCGGAACACGTCGGCCAGGTCACGGTGGGCGGTCCCTTCCACGGCCGGATTATCCACCACCTCGGCCCGGCTCTCCGGCTCGGGCACGCTCTTTGGCGACGCAGCGCCGCCGGTGATGGCGTTGATCGCCGCGGCCGGGCCACTGCCCGTTTTAAGATAATCGGCGGCCGTAAAGTAGAGAAACGGTCCGCCTGCCGCCATCGCCAGGCCGATCGTGCTCCACATCATCGTACGCAGCATTCCACCGCCTCCGCATGTCGCTAGTCCTGGAATAGGAATCGGCACGCCGAGGCAGCCGGCTTTCCCATGATCCATTCAGGGCGACGCAGCTTGCCCAGATGGAAAAAGTGGAAAGTGGCGAGTGATGAGAGTTGAGTGGCGAGTGGGCGGCGGGCCGTGGAACGGCTATGATTTCTGTGTTAGCGGTCGCTCACCACTCGCCACTCATCACTCGCCACTGCTATGGACGACTACCGCTGGCTGATCGGCGATGAAGCGGTTCCGTGGCTGGCGCTAGCCGCGGACGAATCCGTCTCGCTGGTCGCCCGCGCGAGTCGGCTCCGCAAACAGCTTTCGGCCGCCCGGGCGGGACTGGTTTTGGAGCAAGTCGAATTGCGCCGTCGGGCGGTGGAAAAATTCCCGCAAGCGGCACGGATGTTCTTTACCCGCAAGGGGTTGGAGCAGGCCACCGACTCCTGGGTGGCGGACTACAAAGCGGCCCGATTTCCCGCGGGCGAGGCGTTGGTCGATCTCTGCTGTGGCATCGGCGGGGATCTGCTGGCCCTGGCCCTGCGCGGGCCGATCGTGGGCGTCGATCGCGACCCGGTCGTGGCGCTCCTGGCCGAGGCCAACCTGCGGGCGTTGGGCCGCTTGGCGCCTGGGACGACCGCTGCGGTACGCGCCGAGGACGTGAGCGAGCTTGCCGGCGCCGAGTTTACGGCCTGGCACATCGACCCGGACCGGCGGCCGGCCGGACACCGCACGACGCGCGTCGAGTTCCACGATCCGGACCCGGCGGTGATTGCCCGGTGGCTTTTGCGCTGCCCGGATGCGGCTCTGAAATTGGCGCCGGCGGCGGAACTTCCGGATTCTTGGGGCCGTGCGGCGGAGGCCGAATGGATTGGCCGCGACCGGCAGTGCCGGCAGTTGGTGGCCTGGTTTGGCCGTTTGGCCCGCTATCCCGGCCGTCGCTGTGCGACCGTTCTGGGCCGCAACCCTGGCGGCACGGGTGTTTCCGCCCGCACGGTCGTCGAAGCGGACGGTTCGGCGCCGCCGCTTTCTTCCGGCTTGGGCCGCTACGTGCTGGAACCCGACCCGGCCGTTTTGGCCGCCGGCCTCTCCGGCGTGCTTGCCGCGGAGCACGGCTTGGCGGCGCTCGTGCCCGGCGGAGGCTATTTGACCGCCGACCGCCCGGTGGTCGGCGATCCGGCACTATCGTGTTTCGAAGTGCTGGAAAGCCTGCCCCTGGACTTGAAGCGGTTACGACAACTGTTGGCGGCTCGCGATATCGGAACCTTGGAGATCAAGAAGCGGGGCGTGGCCGAGGATCCGCAATTGCTGCGGCGACGATTGGGGCTTCGCGGCTCGCAAAGCGCCGTGCTCGTGATCGCGCCGCTGGGCTCATCGGTGACGGCAATGATATGTGTAAGAATGAAGGACGAGCGCTGAAGGACGCGGAACTCATTCTGCCCCCCGTCTCCTGGGGAGTGTCACAAGTGTTACTGGCGAGGGTGAGACGATAACAACGAGGCCCATTCACGGGCCTTTTCCCGCGCAGCGGGTAGCAGGCCAGTGCTTTAGAGATCGTCCAGTTTTCAAGTTGTTATTCTTACGGTGGTTAGCATGGCGGCCGCCGTTTTTTCCCGGGATGGCTGGACGCGGTGGAGAACGAGAAGGTTGTGCACGAG
>Ga0302320_10013932_pt1 | contig 16689 bp, 17 predicted proteins | sample Bog_T0_3_FD_202130 | JGI IMG/M metagenome (GOLD analysis project Ga0302320, IMG submission 202130) | Peat permafrost microbial communities from Stordalen Mire near Abisko, Sweden - Bog_T0_3 | ecosystem: Environmental > Terrestrial > Soil > Wetlands > Peat | place: Sweden: Abisko, Stordalen Mire... | reverse complement strand
CTGCCGCCCAACGGGGGGCTGAACCTGAGCGTGCTGGATGGCTGGTGGTGCGAGGGTTACAATGGCAAAAACGGCTGGGCCATCGGCGCGGAGATCAAGGATCCGCTGGACCCGAACTTGAAAGCGGAGTTCCAGAGCGAGGTGGATTCAGCGAGCCTGTTCCACATCCTGGAGACTCAGGTCATTCCGCTTTATTATGCGAAGCCTGACGGGCGGCTGCCGATTGCCTGGCTGCAATTGATGCGCGAGTCGATCCGGAGCGTAACGCCGGTATTCAATACGCATCGCATGGTGAAGGAATACAATGAGCGGCTGTACGAGCGGGCGGCGGGCAAGCACCGGGAGCTGCTCTCGGACGGCTGTGCGAAGGCGACGGAGATCAGCCATTGGAAGACGCGGATCCGGCACGATTGGCCGCAGGTGCGCATATCCGACGTGCACCTGGCATCCGAGGATCGGCTATCGGTGACAGTGGGCGAGACGCTGACTGTGACGGCGCGCGTCCACCTGGGAGATATCGATCCAAAGTTCGTGCGCGTGCAGGCGTACTATGGGGAATCGGTGAACACAAGTATCGCAAAGGCGACGATCATTGACCTGGACGATGCCAAGAAAGCTGAGCACGGGGATTACCTGTATAACGGGGCGATCCTGGCGAGCGAGAGCGGCGCCTATGGGCTGAACGTGCGGGTCATCCCGGTCAATGCGACGCTGACACAGGCGCATGAGCTCCGATTGATCACTTGGGCGCGGTGAACAGCGAGCCTGCGGGTATCAATGCAACCGGCAGGCGGGTTTGCGCGATTCTTAGTTGAGTTTCAGCGCGGTGCTCCGGTACGGTTCGCGCCCCTGACCCCCATTGCAGGAGTCGGGGCGTTCCCACCCCAGCCATGAAATTTCCAGCCTATGCCGCCATGGCCGTGCTGCTTTTTGCAGGCACGGCCTGCACCACGTTGCCGCAGCAAAATCCGGTGGCGGCGGTGACCACGCTTGTAAGGCGGGTCACGAGGAGGCCTTCCTATTGGCACGGGGATGATGTGACAGGCGCGCCGTCGATCAAGATCGTCCTCTCGGAGCAACGGGCTTATTTTTACAAGGGAGGAGTGCTGGTTGGGGAATCGGTCATTTCGAGCGGCAAGGAGGGATTTGAAACTCCCCCGGGGCATTACACGGTGATCCAGAAGGACGAGAATCATGTGTCAAATGTGTATGGCGCTTATATCGACAAGGATGGGAACGTGGTGCGGAGAAATGTGGATGTGACGAAGGATCCTGTTCCGCCCGGGGCGACGTTCGAGGGGGCGAAGATGCCGTATTTCCTGCGGTTCACGGGAGGGTACGGGATGCATGCGGGTTATCTGCCCGGGTATGCGGCCTCCCATGGATGCGTGCGGATGCCGATCGAAATGGCGGGGCATTTCTTCGATGCGACGGATGAGGGGACGCCGGTGACGGTGGTGCCGTAGGATGTCCGGCATGCTGAGCGCGGGTCTGCTCGTCTACCGGCGGAGGGAAGGGGTAATCGAGGTGCTGCTGGTGCACCCAGGGGGGCCGTTTTTCGAGAAGAAGGATGAGGGGATCTGGTCAATACCCAAGGGGGAAGTGGAGGGGGAGGAGGATCTGCTGGAGAGGGCGCGGATCGAGTTCCAGGAGGAATTGGGAATTGAGCCGCCGCCGGGGCCGTGGGTGGAGTTGGGCACGGTGAAGCAGAAGGGAGGGAAAGTGGTGTATGCCTGGGCATGCGAAGGGGAATTCGAGGGGCCGGTTAGGAGCAACACCTTTCAAATGGAATGGCCGCCACGATCCGGGAAGATGCGGGAGTTTCCAGAGGTGGACCGGGCGGAATGGTTCGGGCTCGATGAGGCGCGAGTGAAAATGAACGCGGCGCAGGCGGCGTTGATTGATGCGCTTCTGTCGCTTCGGCTTTAGCGGGCGGATAGGATTGCTTGCGTGGGCGGAGGGCCTCTGCTTTGATTTTTCCCCATGCCCACTGAACCGGTCGTTGCATCCGCTTTTTCCAGGAAGAATCCATTTCCCGCCCGCTTGCATGTGAATCGCAAAATGACCGGGGAGGGATCTGAAAAGGATACGCGGCACTTCGAATTGGACCTCGATGGATCGGGGCTGATTTATGAGTGCGGGGATTCGATCGGGGTTTTCCCGAAGAATGACCCGGAACTTGCGCAGGAGATTTTGCATGCGCTCCATGCGACGGGCGATGAGATGGTGCCGGGAAATGAGGGAACGCCAAAGCCGCTAAGGACGGTGTTGATCGAGGATTACCAGATCACGCAGCCCTCCAAGCAGTTCATCCAGGCGATTGCGGAACGGGGAGGGGAGGCCGCGGCATTTTTGCGGGAGATGATGGATCCGCTGCGGAAGCATGACCTGGAGGCGTACCTCTGGGGGATGGAGTACATCGATTTCCTGCACGGGCACCCGAGTATTCACTTTACGCCGGAGGAGTTTGTGAAGCTGCTGCGGAAGTTGCAGCCGCGGCTTTACTCGATTGCGTCGAGCCAGAAGGCGCACCCCGCGGCGGTTCACTTGACCATCGCGGTGGTGAAGTATGAGTCGCATGGGCGGAAGCGCAAGGGGGTGGCGTCGACATTCATCGCGGAACGTGTGGGAGAGAGCGGCCGGGTGCCGGTTTTCGTCCATACCGCGAAGGGGTTTCGGCTACCGGAGGATAAATCCACGCCGATCATCATGGTCGGGCCCGGGACGGGCGTGGCGCCTTTCCGCGCCTATTTGCAGGATCGCAAGGCGACCGGGGCGACTGGGAAGAATTGGCTGTTCTTCGGCGAGCAACGGCGGGGATCGGATTTTCTGTACGAAGAGGAGTTCACAGCGTTGCAGGGGGAGGGGGTTTTGACGCGGTTCGATACGGCGTTTTCCCGGGACCAGGCGCACAAGGTGTATGTGCAGAACCGGATGACCGAGAATGCAGCGGAGATCTGGAAATGGATCGACCAGGAGGGGGCGCACTTCTTCGTGTGCGGCGATGCGTCGCGGATGGCGAAGGATGTGGATGCGGCGCTGCTAAAGATTGTGGAGACAGAAGGTGGCAAGACGCCGGATGAGGCGGCGTTGTATGTGGAGGAACTGAAGAAGATGAAGCGGTATAAACGGGATGTTTATTGATCCATCCCTATTGGGAATCCAGGATCAGGGAACCATCTGAAGCGAACTGAAATCCAGGGTTGAATGCAACCTCCCAACAATATCCATCCGGGTCGCTGAAATAGCCGCTGTGGCCGCCCCACGAGGTGTCCTGCGCGACCTTGAGGATGCGGGCTCCGGCCGCCTCGGCCTGGGCCAGAACCTGGGCTACGTCTTCGCGGGTGCGGACATTATGAGCGAAGGTGATGCCGCTGAAGCCGGCCCGTGTTGATGGCCAGTCGGGCGAGATGTCCGCAATGAGCTTATCGAGCGGATAGATGGTAAGATGTGTGCCGGTTGTATTGAAGAAGGCTATTTCCGAGGATTCGGTAGCAACGGTGGGCCAGCCGAGTCCATCCCGGTAGAAACGGAGCGAACGGACGAAATCGGTGACGCCCAATGTGATGATGCTGATGCGAGGTTCCATCTCACAATCTTAGTAAGCGCAGTGTGCGCGTTTGGTCAGCAATCAGGAATCAAACGGAGGCGGTCCTCCTTAGTGGATATCCCCGAAGTGGACATGTTCCGGGATAATGGAGGAATCGTCGAGGAGCTGGATGGTAGTGGCGGGGCCGAGAGCGGCAGGCGGGGTCCATGAGCGAAGGGCCCAGGTTACTTTTTTGTCGGGGGTCACTTCGATAGCCTGGAGGGGCAGATTACTGGGATCGGGTGTGCCGGTCCATTGGTTGAACCAATTGACCAGCATGGTGTTGCCATTGGGAAGCCGATAGACGTTTTGCAGAAGCCAGAAGCGGTAATCCGGCGCGTCTGTCTGGGTAAATTGCCAGACGATGTCGCCCTTGGGATTGACTTCATAAACCGTATGACCGCCGTCGCTCAAAAGGGTGTTGCCGGTGGCGAGACGCTCGACGCCCCAAGGGCCACGATGCGTGGGCACTTTCCAGGACCAGATGACCTTGCCGGTAACGTCATACTCGCGGATCTCGCCCATATCCATATGTGCTACGATGAGAGTGCCGGCGGCGGTAAGCCGTGCGTGGCGGAACTGGGGATGCACGTTCTTGAGGTTGCCCGCCTCTAGTGGCAACTGGAGCTCGGTTTTCCCGGTGACCTTGTTGACGACGAAGATGGCAGGGGCCGGCCCATTCTGGATGTAGAGGACGCGGTCGTGGCCGATGGGCTGCGCGGTATGGATTTGGGTGCCGGGCGGGGCGTCGAGATTCCAGACAATTTTCTTGTCAGAGTCGATCTCGGTGAGGCCGCCCATGTGGGCGAAGAGGACATCGCCATTGGACATGAGCACGGCGTCGCTGATCTCCGGCTTGGCGATGGGCGAGTGATAGGACCAGACGACTTTGCCCTTGCGGACGATGTACATGTCTTGGGTATGGGCTTCGCCGGCGAAGAAGAAGTCGTGCTGGGCGAGGCCCCTGCCGGGGAGGGTGGAGGGGGCCAATGGGCCGGGCGTGGGAGTGGGACTAGGCCTGGGGGAGTGCTGTGGAGAGGCGGACGGGATCGGCACAGCCGACGGGGATGGCGCGCCGGTTGCGGAAGCAGAGGGGGAGGGGGTTGCATTGTCGGCACGACAGGGGAGGATTGCGACGGCGAGAAGAAGCAGCAGGAGGAATCTGTTCATTGCGCGTCATTTGTGGTTATGGGAGATGAGGTTTGTCAACTGCCGGCGCCCAATTCTGGTGATGGGACCTTGATATCGCGGGGACGACGGGGTTAGGTTGGGGGTGTTACTGCACTGAATATGAGACCTTTTGTTTTCGGCATGTTTGCGGTTGTTTGCATGGTTCTGGCCCCTGAGTGCGCGAAGGCGGGATTTGAAAGCTCGACACTCACAATCGTGCACGCACGTTACGGGTTGCACGATCAGCGCGTGGATGTCACCGATGCCATCCGTTCGCTGGTGGAGCACAATGCCGTTTACCTTGCGGCGCCCTGGGCGCTTGGGCAGGTGGACCCGGCGTTCGGCAGCCTTAAGAATGTGATCATCGTTTACCGCGTCGGAGACAAGCAATACTCGGATCGGTTTGACCAGCATCAGGATATTCAGATTCCGAAGGGGAAGTGACGGGAGAGAGGAATTTTTGACAGGATGATCAGGATTAACAGGATGGCGGAAGATGGTTATGAATGAAGAGGTGACTTATGTTCCTTCGCAAACGCTGCCGGGAGATACGGAGTTGCTGAGGAAGCATGCATATACGCGCTGGATGTCGAATGACCTGCTTCAGGCAGCGGCTGATTTTTGCAGGAACCTCCGGCTGGTGGCGATTTATTGCGAATGCGTACCGGGTAATGGAACCCGGAATCTATTCTGGAATCCGCCGCAAGGAGCGCTGGTGGAGATACGCTCCGGGCGGTCGATGGAACAATTCAAGGAGTTCGACAAGACGAATATCGACCGAGGTTGGCCGTTACTCTCGCTGCATGTGTATGAGAATCAGGTCTATTCGGCGGTGTGGATTTCGCCCGATCATTATGTGACGGCAAAGGCGGTGCTGTCCTTTTATGGGATTACACCGGCGGAGAGGAAGGCGGCGGGAGAATAGTTTTTAACCACGGATTTCACTGAGAACTGATTCCCCATCCGTGTTATCCGTGAAATCCGTGGTTAATTAATCCGTAGGTTCCAGCTCGGCGATGCCTTCGTCACTTTGGGTGACGCGGACTATTTCCTCGACGGTGGTCTGGCCCAGCGCCACGCGGCGCCAGCCATCCTGGCGGAGGGTTTCCATCCCGTCGAGGGTGGCCCGCTGCTTGAGGTCGTTGCCGGTGGCTTTTGAGATGATGAGGCGGCGCATGCCTTCCGTGAGGACGCAGATCTCGTAGATGGCGGTGCGTCCACGATAACCGGTGTGGCGGCAGTAATCGCATCCGGCGCCCTTGTAGTACTTGAAATTTGGGGTGACCAATGCGCCGATCTCCTTGAGGTAATCGACCGGATAGCCGGTGAGATGTTTGCACTCGGTGCAAATGGTGCGGACGAGGCGCTGGGCAATGAATGCGCGGACGACGGAGGCGAGAAGGAAGGGCTCGACACCCATGTCGGTAAGGCGGGTGATGCCGCCGACGGCGTCATTGGTGTGGAGGGTGGAGAAGACAAGGTGGCCGGTCATGGCAGCCCGGATGGCGATCTCGGCAGTCTCGAAGTCGCGGATTTCTCCCACCATGATAACATTCGGGTCCTGGCGCAGGATGTGGCGAAGCCCTTGGGCGAAGGTGAGCCCGATTTCGGGTTTTACGTCAATCTGGGAGACGCCGGCAAGGCGGTACTCGACCGGCTCCTCGATGGTGATGATGCGGCGCTGGACGGAATTGATGCTGGAGAGGAAGGAATACAGGGAAGTCGATTTGCCGGAACCGGTTGGGCCGGTGACTAGAACGATGCCATTGGGCTGGGAGAGAAGGACGCGAACGATGGAACTTTGGCGGTCGCTGAGGTCGAGGCGCTCGAAGCCGAATTGCTGCTCGGCCCGGGTAAGGAGCCGCAGGGAGATGCTTTCGCCATTGACGGTGGGGATGGTCGAGACACGGACATCGATGCTGGCGTCCTGGCCGCGGGAGAGATTGATGCGGCCATCCTGCGGAAGGCGCTTCTCGGCTATGTCCATGTGGGCCATGACTTTCAACCGGGAAATGATGGCGGACTGAAGGAGGCGAAGCTGTGGCGGGACGGCGACCTCATGCAGGATGCCATCGATGCGGTAGCGGATGCGGAGGTCGTTCTCGAGCGGCTCCACGTGGATGTCCGTGGCGCGCTCCGAGATGGCTTCGCGGATGATCTGGTTGACGAATTTCACGACGGAGGCCTCGGGATCGTCGGCATCGAGGTCCATGGACTCGAAGCGTTCGTCACCGGCCTCGAGGCTGCGGCCGGTGGTCTGGAGGATTTCCTCGAACGTCTCCGCCCCGACGCCGTAGAGCGTCTTGATGGAGCGGAGGAGCTGGGTCCGCGGGACGAGAACCCAATCGAGCTTTTTGCCGGGCAGCAATTGCGCGGCCATGCGGCGGGCGGCGCTATTGAAGACATCGTACGTGGCGAGGCGCATCCCTTTTTCCCCCTGACCGAGGGGAAGGATCTGGTGTTTGAATACGAACCGGCTGGGCAGGGCGCCAAGGCTGGAGCGGTCGACTTTTGAGAGGTCGAGGGACTCGACGGGGGTATTGAAGAGGCGGCCAAGCTCGGCGGTGAGGCGCTGTTCATCGACCTTGCCGGAGTTGAGCACATGGACGGTCCATGTGTGGCCGTTTGCCGGGGTGGCGGCCAGCTTGCCGGCTTCCTCAGGGTCGTCGCAGCCGCTGGCGATGAGGGCATCGACAAGGCTTTGGCGCAGCGGGGAGGTCATTGGACCTGCTTGGTGTCCTGGTACCGGAAATTCACGCTGCTGGACGGGTTCGACTCTTTCGGGGCGATGGTGGAATCGACGTCGGGCTCCATGAGGAGGCGGTTGCGCTCGACGTGGGATTCATCGGCCATTTCCTCCGGCGTGGTGGTGACGACCGGACGGATGAGGATGACGAGCTCAGAGCGATCGCTCTGCTTGGTCCGGTTCCCGAAGAGATAGCCGAGAATGGGGATGCGGCCAAGGAGGGGGATCTGCGAGTTGCTGCCGCCGACGGTCTTGGTGATAAGGCCACCGAGTACAATGGTGGCTTTATTAGGGACAGAGACGTTGGTGCGCAGGTAACGGGTGGTGATGGTGGGGATGAGGGAGCCGCCGACGTTCTGGGTGGCGCCGGAGGGGCTATCGAGTTTCTGTAGAATATCGAGGGAGACCTCGCGGTCGGCATTGATGAGCGGGACGACCTCGAGCTGGAGGGCGACCTGTTTGTATTCCACGTTGGACTGGACCGCCGCGGTGCTGCCTGCGATGCCGGAGGTATTGGTCAGGTTTGAGAGGGTACTGGTTGGGATGGCGATTTCCTCACCGGAAACGATGATGGCCTTCTTGTTGTTCGAGGCATAGACCATGGGCCGATTGGTAATGTGGAAACGGCCGGTGGATTCCAGCGCATTGACGATGACGTCCAGGGAATTCGAGGCGCCGATGGCGGCAGTAAACCCGGAGCCCGCGCCGAGGGCCGAACCGGCCGTGGAGAGGAGCGAGGAGCCGGTGAATTGAGTGATGGCGGCGCCGGCATTGCCATTGAGGAAAGAGGTATTCCCCAGCGAGCTGGTGGTCCCGTTGCTGCCGGAGGTGACGCCGTTGAGGATATTCGCCAATGGGCCGCTGGGGTAGTGGAGCAGGTAATCGACCCCGAAATTTGAATCGTTATTGAGGGTGAATTCCCCGATGACCGTATTAAGCATGACCTGGGGGCTGCGGACATCGAGCTGATCGAGCAGGGTGAAGATCTTCTGTTTTACCTCCTCGTTGCCGAGGATGATAATGGTGTTCTCGCGGGGGTCCGCGATAATCTTGGTGTTGCCGACGGTGACGGCCTTGGGGGTGGTGTCGGGTTCGGGTGTTTCCAGTCCCTCGGTAATTTCCAGGCCGCCGGAATCGCCGGATCCGCCGGATTGATCGGAACTGCCCCCGGCGCCGCCATTGGTGGAGTTGTTGGTGGGTTGGGTGGGATTGGTCTTGTTGGAGGTCTCGCCGCCCTCCTCCTCATCGGGCTTCATGCCGGGCTCAGTGATTGCCTTGACGATGACGTCGAGGACATCCGAGGCCGAGACGTACTTGAGCGGGCGCTTGACCGGCTCGCCGAACTGGATATTCGAGTCGAATTCGTTAATGAGGTCCTGGAGGAAGGGGAGATTCACCGGGCGGGTGACGATATGGACGCGGTTGGTGCGTTCATCATAATCAACCTTGATCTTGCCGATGATGATCGAGTCCTCGGTCAGGCCGGAGACAGAGGAGGGGACCTCGACGCTGCCGGGAGGCGCGGGCTGACCATTCGGGAGAATGACGGGCCGGCCGGAGGGGGTGGCGGGTGTTCCGCCGGGGCCATTGCCCTCGATGGCTTTGTCGAACAACTTGGTGAGCTTGTCCACGACATCTTTGGCACTGGCGCGCTGAAGTGGAAAGAAATGGCTGACGACTTCCGCGGGCGGCACATCGGCCGCGGTGATGACCTTTGCGATGTTGCGCAGCATTACTGTGCTCTCGGTCACAATGATCGCCCCGGGCAGGGGGACGGTGTTGGAGTAGATCGAGTTGCTAATGTAATTGGTGAGGAGGGTCTGGATTTCCTTCGAGTCGGCGTACTGAAGCTGGAAGATGACGCTGACGATGGAGACGTTGTCCGGGATCTGGCTGAGGTCCGAGTAGATGTTGATGCCGAAGTTGCGCGGATTTTTGCCCTGGCCCACAATTTTCACGATGTTCCCCTCCGTGGGGACGATGACGAAACCGTTGATGTAAAGGCTGGTCTCGATGATGCGGATGGCTTCGTCGCGGGAGACGGGCTTGGAGATATCGATGCTGATGGTGCCGGCAACGGTGTTGTCGTATACGACCTGCTTCTCCGTGAGCTGCTCATAGAGCTTCAGGATCGGCTGAATGTCGGTATTGGGAAATTGGAGCCGCACATCTTCGGCCTCCGGAGCGGCAGGTGCAGACGGCACGATATTGCCGCCCGGACCGCCCGGAAGCGGCTGCGGACCTGGCACAGTCGGAGCTTGCGCCCAAAGCGAACTGCACACCACGGATAAAAACAACAGGAGGGGGCCCAGCCAGCGATTCACGCGTGTTATTTAGACCCGGGTCCGGGTGAGGTCAACTGTGGGGCGTGGCGGAATGAGTTTCGGGGCTCGGTGGATTTATCCGGGAGATCAAAAGTTTACCCCGGGCCGATTGCATTGGACGACGCGGCGACGGCGCGCTAATGGAGCGGGATGCGAGTTTTAAGACGCGTTGCGGCAATCGCCGCACTGGCCGGAATCATGGCAGGATGCGTACAAGAACCACCGGACAGAAGCGCCGCTCTCGATGGATTGAACCCGGCGCCAATGTCCGCCCCGGCTTGGTCCCGTGTGGCTGGGACCTACACCGGTCCGATTCGCGCCTCGACTCGTCGTGGCGGGTATGAAGGATTGACGTCAATGGATACCCGGCTGGAGCTTTCCGGCTGGCCGGATGAGCCGGGGGTGCTTTTGCGGATTGAGCGTGGGTATTCCACCGGGTGGACGGAATACGGCGAGTGGAAGGGGATTTTTACGAACATCCCTGCGAAACGCTACGGGACCGAGGGCGGGGTGACGGCCACCACGCATGCCCCGGACCAGATGCTCCTGATCCTGCATCGGGACAACTCAGCGATGAATAAAGGCGCGTGGATGATCCTGACTTTTCGCCCGAATGGGGTGATCGATGTGGATTGGGTGGGCCGCTCGGGATGGCGGGGCCAGGGGGAACTGTGGCGCGTGCCGGCGCTGCAAATCCAGCAATGAGCTTTGCGCGGACACCCACGTTGTAAATCTTTATCGAGAGGGTATCTTGCCCGATGCGTTCGGCCCCGCACCACCCCGCCGCGAAGGCTGCGGCATTTACCCTCCTGGAGGTGTGTATTGCCGTGTTCATCGGCGTGATGATCATCCTTGCGGCGGTGCCCAGTATTACCGGCATCCTGGCGGAGCAAAAAGCCAAGAAGTTGTTCAATCAATTCGATGACCTGGTTAAGAAGGCTGCGACGCACGCGGTCACCGAACGCCGTCCCTACGTCCTGGTGTGGGACGAATCCGGCGTCGCGATGCGCCCCCTTGCGCCGGATAACCGACAGGAAGCCCAGGCGAGCGGCCGGGTCGATTTTGGCGAGCGCCACGCTCCGGACCTCATGCTCCCGGGCGCGCTTGCAAAACATCCGCCTCGCGTGTGGACATTCTGGCCCACCGGAACGTGCGAGCCGGCGAAAATTGTTTGCCACCTCGCGGACGCGCCGTGGACGGCAAGCTATGATCCGCTCACCGAGCAGCCGGTCTTTACGTCCCCATGACCCCATTTTTCCATCTCCGATTCGCTCGTCGCGGCGGGTTCGTCCTCATCGAGGTAATGCTCGGCGTGATGATCTTTGCCATCGGGGTGCTCGCCCTCGGCCGATGCGTCAATAATTGCATCAGCGCGGAGACCTTGCGCGAGGAAACCGAGCGCGCCCGCCTGGCCCTCGAAAATCGCATGGCGGAAGTCGAGGCCGGCGAGATTCCCACGGACAAGGCGCTTTCCGACCCGCTGGGCGAAGATTTCCCGGGCATGACCATGAAGCAGGCCCGTCACCTGGTCGCCGCGAAAAACGAGAAGAAGAACGTCATCAACGGCATATACCAGGTCGATCTCGAGGTCGATTGGACCAGCGAACACGAGCCCCAGGCGAGGAAGCTTTCATTCTATGTGCTGCGCTCGCAATAGAAAGGGCTTCACCCTGCTCGAGGTCATGCTCGCCGTGATGATCCTCGCGTTCATCGCTCTTTCCATCTACCGCTTCGTTCTGGTCAGCCTTCAGGCGGTCAAGATTTCCACCGACGACACCACCCAGAAGGGCGCTGTCCAGTCCCTCATCGCCGTCCTGCAGGAGGAATTCTGCAATCTCGCCCCGCAGCAGCCAAACGCCCTGACCGGCGAGGCGCATAAATTCAACGAAAAGGCCAGCGATCAGGTAGAATGGCTCACCCAGGCGGGCAATGGGCTCTTTACCCAGTCCGCCGCCGGGCAATGGAAGGTCACGCTCATCTTGCGCCCCCAAGCCAAAACCAATACCTACACCCTTGGCATCCTTCGGCAGGTGCCCGATAACAGCAACAAGGACGAAAACTGGCTCCCGCTTCTGCCCAACGTGGACGCAATCGAGATCCGCTATTTCGATCCGCGCCTCAACACATGGCTCGAGAAATGGAGCGACGCCGACACCCGCCCCGCCCTCATCCGCGTCCGCATCTGGCGTACTGCCCAGACAGTCCCCTACACCGCCGTTATCCAGTTGCCCCCGTCGAGGATCCCGGCATGAGAGCTCGCCATTCTCACTCCCGCCGCTCCGGCAGCGTCCTCATCCTCGCCCTCTGGGCTCTGCTCCTGCTATCCGCGGCCATCTTTGCATGGCTGAAATTCATCAACCAGAACGTTACCCTCACCAGCGAGCGGAATAACGGCCTCACGGCAAAAGCTCTCGCCCACTCCGGGGTAATGGTCGCCTTGAATCCCGACGTCACCCAGCTCACGCCCCTCATGTCGCAGCAGTTTGACGCCGATCACGGCTACAAAGTCCGGATGACCGGCGAAGGCGGCCGCCTCAATCTCAACTGGATATTCACCCCGCCCAATGCTCCCGACCCCGGCAAGCTCCAGCTTTTCCAGCATTACCTCCAGCGCCGCGGCCTCCAGCTCGAGCAGATCCAGCATTTCACCGATTCTATCCTCGATTGGCTCTCTCCTGGCAATCTCACCCACCTCAATGGTGCCGGCGATGACCCCAATTACCATCCGCCCCACCGTGGCCAGTTCCTCAGCGTTGATGAGCTCGCCCTCGTCAAAGGATCACAGCCGCTTGTTTCCCAGGGCGGCTGGCAGAACGATTTCACCATCTATACCGATCCCGGGCTTATCGACCTCCAATCCGCCTCCCGGCTCATCCTTGAGTCCCTGCCCGGCGTCGGCGACTCAAACGTAAGTAACTTCCTCCACATCCGCCAGGGACCGGACGGCATCGATGGCACTGCGGACGACCACCTCTTCGGCAGCGTCAATGAAGCCCTCTCCTACCTTGGCGTTAACGGAGCCCAGGCCCAGCAGCTTGCCTCCTACGTCTATGTTGAAAATCCTCTCTCCACGGTGCATATCAAGAGCATCGGTCAATGCGGAAATGTCCATCGGCAAGTGGAAGTGGTTGCCAAGAAGATGGGCATGCAACCTATAATAATGTCTTGGAAAGAGCTGTAACCGCCTCACGCACTCGTCCCCGTTCACGTCACGTCACGATCATGCCCGCCCCAGAGGGCTGGTGGGTCGGCGGTATCGTGGACGGCGAGTCTGCACGCATGGCTCGCACCATGGAGGAGGCCGCTGCCTCCGTCCCGGACGGCGCCACCGTAAGCCTTTCCCTTCCCGTCAGTGCCGTCCTTATGGAGAGAATGCGCCTGCCGTCCACCGACCGCGAGGAGCTCGGCGGCATGGTTGTCCTTCAGCTTGAGAAAACCCTTCCGTATAGCGGCGAGGAGCTCACCATGGGCTTCGATATCATCAGCCAGGAGGCAAACGAATGCGACCTCCTCGCCATCGCCGTCAGCAATGAGCAACTCGACGGCCTCTGCGAGCCCCTTCGTTCCCGCCGCAAGCTCCCTGCCCAGGTCGCCATCTTCGCCATCCAGCTCGCTGCGCGCTTTCCTGCCGAGGAGGTCCTCGCCCTCATCTTCCGCGAGGTCGATGCCACGATCCTCGCCGTCGCCCAACAGGGCAAACTCGTCGCCGCTCACGTCTGCGCTGCAACGGATCAAAAGGAATTCCTCGAGGAGCTCCCCCGCCTCCTCCTCGGCCTCGAGCTCGAAGGCACCCCCGTCAATTTCACGAAGGTCGTCGTCGAGCGCGAGATCGCCGCGTGGATGCCCGGTCTCCGCGAGCAATTCGGCAATGTCCCCATGGAACGCGTCTCCCTGGACGCCCCCCTCTCCGCCGGTCCCGTCAATCTCGTCCCGGACGGCTGGACCCAGGAGAAGAAAAAGGAAGCGCAGAGCGCAAAAGTCCGCGACTGGCTTGCCGTCGCCGGCATCATTTACCTCATCTGCCTCCTGGCAGCCGCAGCCTATATCATTTGGCTCCAGCACCAGGTAAGCCAGGTCGATTTGAAGGTCGCCGCCGCCACCCCGGACATCAACTCCATCGACACCCGCAAGGACCGCTGGGATGTCCTCGCCCCTGCTACGGATCCCAACCGTTACATCGTCGAGCTCCTCAACCAAATCAACCACGGCATCCCCTCCGATGATCTCCACGTCACCCGGTTCACCCAGCTCACCCCTTCCGACTTCGAGGTTGATGGCGAGGCCCCTACCGCCAGCCTCGCCATTCAGTATTTTGATTCCCTTCGCAACAACCCCGCCTTGAAAGCCTTCACGTTATCCAGCGATCCACCCAAGCTCCTCGATAACGACCACGCCCAGTTCACCATCTACGGCAAGCTATGAAACTTTCCACCCGCGAAAAATTTCTGGCCATGCTCACGGGCGGCGTCCTCTTCGTCCTGCTGAATATGTTCCTCCTCAGCAAATTCGCCGCCCGGAATACCGAGCTCAAGGGTGAGCTTGCCCAGCAGAAGCTCGAGTGGGCCACGATGCAGGTCTTGTTGGACCAGAAAGACCTCTGGGCAGCCCGCGATGCCGCCCTCACCGCCAGGCAGCCCCGGCTCGTCAATGAAAACGCCGCCGGCGTTGAGCTCCTTGATACGGTCAAGAACCTCGCCGGTGCCCACTCCGTCACTCTCGAGAACAAAGTCTTCGACGCCGTCGAGACCAACCAATGGTACCGCGCCGTTCCCGTGGAGCTCGATACCCATTCCTCATGGAAGGGCCTCATCGGCTTTCTCTACGCCATCGAACGGCCCGACCAGTTCATCGTCTGCGAATCCGCCTCCATCAACGTCGACCCCTCCGATCCCACCAAGATGCAAGGTCATTTCAAGATCGCCCGCTGGTACGCCCCCTCCGGTGGCTAGACCCCCAACCAAAACTATGGCTCAAACGCCTGCACGCCAGCGTGTATCCGCCTAAGGACGGATCTGCCTCAGGCACGACTTGAACCTGCACTTGAACTTGAACATGAACTTCCCCGCGCCCGGATCCCATCCGCCTAATTTTGCCTTCCCCCTTACTTTCCCGTACTCTTCCCTAAAATGAAGCGCACTCCGCCATGGCTCACTCTCCTGGCCTTCGTATCCAGCCTCACCGGCCTCGCCGCGTGGGCAGGATCCGCCGCCCCGGCCGTTGGCCCGCTTCCCACCCCGTTTCCCGAGTCCCGCTATCAGCAGATGAGCACCCGCTCCCCCTTCACCGTAGCCACCGCCGCCGCTCCCGTGGCCGCAGCTACCCCCGGTTTCGCCGCGCAATTGTACGTCGACGGTGTCGGCCGCATCGGCACCAACGACTATGTAGCCATCAAGTCGCGCGACCCCGACCAACCGAACGTCATCTTCCTTGAGGTCGGCAAAAGCACCGACGACGGTTTGAAGGTCGAGCGCGTCACATGGTCCAACGAAATGGGCAAGAGCACCGTCGATGTCAGCAAAGGCGGCGAGCGGGCCACGCTTTCCTTCGATGAGGCCCAAATCGCCAAAAACGCCACCGCCGCCGCTGACAACGAACCGCCCGGCGTCCGCCTCCCCATGCTTCCTGGCGGACGGCCCATCAACCTCCCCAACGCCCAGCCGCAATTCAATCGCTTCTACCCACAGCAACCTGGCCAGCCCATGGCCGGCCCTCCCGGCATGAATCTCCCTCAAGGCATGATCAACGTCCAACGGCGTCGCTTTCGCGGCGTGATCCCCGCCGGCCAATAGAAGTATTCAAGGCCGAACTTCTCCTTCGGTCTCCGGTCTGCGCGAGAGCGTGTACATGAACTTACACCTGAACGTGAACATGAACTGCGACTGAGCTCCAGGCAGCCTATCCCCCAATACCCCTCTTTGCGGTTTGCAAAACCCCCTGCCCAACCTTCATATAAACCCACCCATGTGGAAAGGCCGCTTCCAACAAACCACCGCCAGGCTCCTCAGCCAGTACAGCGAGTCCATCTCCTTCGACTGGCGTCTCTATCCCCATGATATCCGCGGCTCCATAGCCCACTCCAAGGCTCTCCTCGCCGCCGGCATCCTCACTCAGGAAGAGCAATCCGCCATCGAGTCCGGCCTCCTCCAGATCGGCGAAGAAATCCTGTCCGGCGCCTTCCAGTTCGATCCCGCCCTAGAGGATATTCACATGAACATTGAGGCGGATCTTACCCGCCGCATCGGCCCTGCCGGCGCCAAGCTCCACACCGCCCGCAGCCGCAATGACCAGGTCGCCCTCGATCTCCGACTCTTCCTCCGTGCCGAAACCGACGCCATTGCCACCCTCCTCCGCGTCCTGCAAAGGAGCCTCGTCGACCTCGCCTCCGCAAATATCGATGTCGTCATCCCGGGCTATACCCACCTCCAGCGCGCCCAGCCCGTCCTCTTCGCACATCATCTCCTCGCCTACGTCGAGATGTTCGACCGCGACACGCATCGTCTCGCGGATCTCCGCACACGCATCGATGTAATGCCCCTCGGTTCCGGCGCCATCGCCGGTTCCACCATCATCCTCGATCGCGCCCTCGTCGCCCGCGAGCTCGGCTTCCCCGCCATTACTCAAAATAGCATGGACGCCGTCAGCGACCGCGATTTCGCCTGCGAGCTCCTCTCGGCAATTGCCATCGCCGGCATGCATCTCTCACGCCTCAGCGAGGATCTCATCCTCTGGGCCTCCACCGAGTTCGGTTTCATCGTCATCTCAGACTCCTTCTCCACCGGCTCCAGCCTCATGCCGCAGAAAAAGAACCCCGACGTCGCCGAGCTCACACGCGGCAAAACCGGCCGCCTTTATGGCAACCT
>Ga0302320_10013922_pt1 | contig 16701 bp, 11 predicted proteins | sample Bog_T0_3_FD_202130 | JGI IMG/M metagenome (GOLD analysis project Ga0302320, IMG submission 202130) | Peat permafrost microbial communities from Stordalen Mire near Abisko, Sweden - Bog_T0_3 | ecosystem: Environmental > Terrestrial > Soil > Wetlands > Peat | place: Sweden: Abisko, Stordalen Mire... | reverse complement strand
TGCCACCCCGAACTCGTCCACAACGATGCCGCCTCCGGCAAGACCGACACCTTTTTCGAGCTGCTCGAACCGTTGCTGGCGGAGAATCAAAAAGTTCTCGTCTTCAGCCAATTCGTACAAATGCTGCGCATCCTTGAACGCGAATGCGGCACCCGGCAAATCCGCACCCATTTCCTGTCCGGCGAAACCAAGGACCGCCAGCAAGTCACGGAAGACTTTCAAAAAGATACCAATCCGGGAGTTTTCCTTTTGAGCCTGCGCGCCGCCGGCACCGGCTTGAATCTGACCACCGCCAGCAACGTCGTGTTGTATGATCCGTGGTGGAACCCCGCCGTCGAAGCGCAGGCGATTGACCGCTCGCATCGAATCGGCCAGCTTCGCACCGTCAACGCCTTCCGGCTCATTGCCCCCGGCACCGTTGAGGAAAAAATCTGGGAACTGCAACAGCGTAAAGCCCAAACCATCGCCGACGTGCTGGGCGAACGCGGCTTTGCCACCAACCTGACCGCCAAAGACCTGGAGTATCTTTTCGCCGAAGAGTGATATTCGAGAGGGGCGAACTCCGCCCGAATCATTAGCGACATTCACGAATTGCCACTGAACGAGTGAGAGTGTCGTCCGCGCAACGTTCCGTCGGCGAGACGCCGACGCCCGCGACCGAGACGGTCGCGCTCCCCGAAAAGTCGCTAATGATTCGGGAACTCCGTCGCGCCCCCATTTTACACTTGGCGGGGCGCCGCGCAGGCACTATAAACCGAGTGTCGCACCTGTTTAACACCATGAAAAACGCCGCTATTCTGTCCAGGAATCCCAGAACCGTCCTCTGTGCCGCGCTGCTCTGCTCCGCGCTGGTACTCACTTCCGCCGTCGCGCAGAACGCCGTTCCGCCCGCTGCCACGGCCCCCGCCGCCGCCCCGCTTCCTCCCCCGCCTCCGCCCATGAACATTCCGAAGCCCGGGCCGACGAATGACGGCCCTTACGCGCCGCAGCCCATTTTGCCCGGCGGCATCGTCATCCCGCTTTTTCCGCCCGGCTCCCCCTACCTTAATATGACGAACGTCCAGAAGGCCGAGGTCTATGGCATGGACGGCTCGGTGCCCGGCCGCATCGCCAGCATCGTCAGCATTCACAATCCGTCGATCGAATTCCATCCCGGCAACGGCAGCCTCAACACCGGCGCGGCCATTATTCTGGCGGCGGGGGGCGGACACAACACCCTCAACGTCGGCAGCGAGGGCGCGGATTTTGTGCCGTTTTTCTACAACTACGGTGTCAATACGATCATCCTGCGGAACCGGCTTCGCCGCGACGGTTACAATCCCAAGACCGACGAAGTGTGGGACGCCCTGCAGGCCATCAAGATGGTTCGTGCCCACGCCAAGGAATGGCGCATTGATCCGAAGAAGATCGGCATCATGGGCTTTTCCGCCGGGGCCGAATTGTCCGCGCCCGCCGCGATCTTGTACGACGAGTTCGACAAGTCGAACAATGTCCCGGAAAATCCGCTTGCGCCTTACTCGTCGCGGCCCGACTTTGTTGGCATTGTGTATCCGGGCCCGTCGCCCTTCACCCGTGGCGCGAGCCCTCCCATTCCGAAGGACTGTCCCCCCGCCTTCATCACCTGCGCGGGTTGGGGTGACGCCGGTCATGCTGTCTGGGCCAACGAATATTTTACCGCGATGTTGAACGCCGGAGTGCCCAATGTGGAAATGCACATTTACGCCCGCGGCCACCATCCTGGCGACCGCGTCGGCCCCGACGAACCGCCCTCCACCGGTGGCTTGACCGACCGTGGATTCATCTCGTATGGCACGTGGCAATATCGTTTTCTGGACTGGTTCAAAGACCTCGGCTTCCTGCAAAAGCCGGGCGTGGAAACGCAAGCCGCCAAAGACGTGGCGGCGAACGTGAACCGACCGGCTCGCGGCCAGCGCGGCGGCGGTCGCCGCGGCCCCCGCGCCGACGCACCCGGCGCTCCCGGTCCCGATGCTCCTGCCGCCCCTCGCGGCGACACCCCTCCCGGCACGCTCAAATAGTGCCTGCGTCCGTCAGAGTCTTATAATCCGTAGCGGCGTTCGTAAGAACGCCGCCATTTTCTTCTGCGCGGCTGCGAACCTATCGCCTTGGGCGGTTCTGATGCAGGGGATGGTGGGAGGCGGCTTCCAAGCCAAATCAGGCTACTTGCCCGCCGGCTCCTTCACCCGATGCGCTACCAGATCTTCCGTGGCAAAATCCCCAACCTTGCGGGTAAACTTGATCTCGTCACCGTTTATCTTGCCGGTATAGGTAATGTCGATGGTCTGGTCTTGAAACTTGAATGGCTCGGTGAAAGTAATGTCGCCACCGGTCACTTTGCCTTTGATGTCGGCAGTGGCTTTTTCGCCATTCAAGTCGTGGGCCGCGGTGCCGGTGAGGTTTTCGCCGTCCAATTTGAACTCATAGACATATTTCTGTAGTCCGATTTGGGTGTCGAAGTCCGATTGCCACTTCCCAGCAATGGTGACACTGGCCGGCGCTTTTTCCCGTTTGGCCACGATGTCGATGGTTCCAAAATCGCCCACCTTGCGGGTCAATTTCATTTCGTCACCCGTGATTTTGCCAGTGTATTCGATGCGAATGTCCTGGTCTTGAATCTTGGACTGCTCGACGAAGGAAATGTCGTCGCCCGTGATCTTTCCCTCGGTGATCTGATTGGTGGCGGTCTCGCCGTCCCGCTCGCGGATGGCCTGGCCGGTGACTTTGCCGTCGTCGGTTTTGAGATTGTAAGTGTACTTCATCGGGCCGATTTGGGTCGTAAACTCGGATTTCCATTTGCCGGCGGCATCCGCCGCGCGCAGAGAATTGCCGAGCCCAGCAAGCAGGGCGGAGGTGAGGAGGAGAACCTTGAAATGGATGGATAATTTCATAGCGATGAAAGCAACATTGATCCCAGGATCGAATTTTGTCAACCAGAGGATTTAGGAGGATCGACAAATGGACGCACCTTGACACAACCACCTTCGAAAGAACGAACCCCTCTCCCTGGCCTCTCCCCACGGCGTGGGGCGAGTGAATCGGAAAGAGGCGCGGTGGCAGTGTCATGCGCCCTCGACAGATCCTGCCGGGCCCTTGGCGCGGGGATTTTTGGTTGAGTGACGACGGATTGCTGGTTCAATGAGGAAAATGAATTCCGCTCACGATGTTCTGGAGTCGCCGCCGGAGGTTTACCAGGTGAAAACGCGCGGGGCCGGCCCGGCGGGGAAATTGCCCGTCACGGAGGAAATGCTGCTGCATCGGCCCAGCGGCGACCTGTTCGGTCTGACCCAAAATGCGGGGATGGGTTGGAATCCAGCCGAAACGGGACGAAAGCAGTTCCTCATCTTGAGCACGCAGGGCGGTTTGCGCGCGCCGGACGGGAAGCCGGTGGCCCTGGGCTATCACACCGGCCACTGGGAGATTGGCCTCCTCGTGCAGGCTGCGGCGGAGGAGTTTGCCCGCTTGCAAACCATTCCGTTCGCGGGCTTCTGCTCCGATCCCTGCGATGGGCGCACGCAGGGAACCACCGGCATGTTTGACAGCCTGCCGTATCGCAACGATGCCGCCATCATTTTCCGACGGCTGGCCAGGTCGCTGCCCTTGCGCGCCGGGGTGCTCGGGGTGGCCACCTGTGACAAAGGGTTGCCGGCGATGATGATGGCGGTGGCGGGTTTGCATGATCTGCCGTGCGTCATCGTCCCTGGCGGGGTGACACTTCCCGCCGCAGACAGCGAAGACGCCGGGGCGGTGCAAACCTTGGGCGTGCGTTACGCTCACGGGTTGGTGACGCTGTCCGAAGCGGCGGACCTCGGCTGTCGCGCCTGCGGCTCACCCGGCGGCGGTTGCCAGTTTCTTGGAACCGCGGCCACTTCCCAGGTCGTGGGAGAAGCATTGGGTCTGTCGTTGCCGCACTCGGCGCTGGCGCCTTCAGGCCAGGCGGTTTGGCTGGACATGGCGCGGCGTTCGGCCCGCGCCCTGGCTGAATTGGAAAATCGCGGCCTGGTGATGCGGCGGATTCTTACGGACAAAAGCGTCGAGAACGCCATGGTCGTTCACGCCGCGTTCGGCGGTTCGACCAATCTTCTGCTGCACATTCCCGCCATTGCGCACGCGGCGCGCTTGAAAGTGCCGAAGGTGGAGGAGTGGATTTCCGTCAATCGGCGAACGCCGCGGCTGGTCAGTGTGCTTCCCAACGGGCCGGTGCATCATCCCACGGTGCGGGTGTTCCTCGCCGGGGGTGTGCCGGAGGTGATGCTGCATTTGCGGGAATTGGGCTTGCTCCATTTGGACGCATTGACGGTTTCTGGTAAAACGCTGGGCGAGAATCTGGCGTGGTGGGAGGGATCGGAAAGACGGCGGCGTTTCAAGGAGTTGCTGCGGGAATTGGACGGAGTGGAGGCGGATGATGTGATTTTTTCGCCGGAACGAGCGCTGGAACGTGGACTGACGGGCACTTTGATTTTTCCGCGCGGCAACCTCGCGCCGGCGGGTTCGGTGGTCAAGAGCACCGCCATTGATCCTAAAGTGGTGGACGCCGACGGCATCTATCAACTGGAAGGGCCGGCCCGGGTTTTTGTCAATGAGAAGGATGCCATGGCGGCGATCAAACAGGGACGCATCCAGGCCGGAGACGTCGTGGTGCTGGCGGGCATCGGCCCGCGCGGGACCGGCATGGAGGAAACCTATCAGGTTACTTCGGCGCTCAAGCATCTTCCTTTTGGCCGGCGGGTGGCGCTGTTGACAGATGCGCGATTTTCCGGCGTTTCCACGGGCGCGTGCATCGGGCACATCGGACCGGAAGGGCTGGAGGGGGGGCCAATCGGCAAGGTGGTGGACGGAGACATCATCAGAATTCGTCTTGACCGGAAGCGGCTGGAAGGAAAGGTGGACCTGGTGGGAGAAGGTGCGCGCCGATTTTCGCCGCAGGAAGGAGCGGAAGTTCTGAGCCGAAGACCATCGCGACCAGACCTTGCGCCCAATCCGGCGCTGCCGGAGGACACCCGGCTGTGGGCCGCCCTGCAATCCGCCGGTGGTGGGACGTGGGCGGGGTGTGTCTATGACGCGGACAAGATCATCGCTGCGCTGGGATCCTGAACTCGCTGAAAGGGTGGCCACGAAAAAGCGCAAAAGTCACAAAATCGAATTCTTGTTTTGAGCATTTTGCGCTTTTTCGCGGCAAAAAAACCGGAGAAATTGGGGGCTCGCGGGAGCTCGCCCCTCCCGAATTGATGGGGGGTTATGGGATGTCGGTGTTGCTGACGAAGGCGAGCTTTTTGCTGTCGGGTGACCAGGATGGCACGTTCATGGTCCCCTGCCCTCCATAGACGTAGGCAATCACCTTTGCGAGTCCGCCGGCGGTGGGCATCCGGCGCAGATAGACGTGTTTGTAGTAGGGATGGTCGGTCGGAGAAATGTCGCCGGGAAAACTGATCATGACAATCCATTGGCCGTCGGGCGAGAGGTGCGGAAACCAGTTGTTGTATTCGTCGTTGGTGAGCTGTTCCTGGTCCGAGCCGTCGGGTTTCATGCGCCAGACCTGCATTCTTCCGCCGCGGCTGGAATTGAAATAGATGTATTTTCCATCGGGCGAATATTCCGGGCCGTCGTTCAAGCCGGGCGAGTCAGTCAAGCGTATTTCTTCACCAGTGCCGTCGGAGGCCATTTTAAAAATGTCGTATTTGTCGTTCCTTCCGCCGGTATAGACCAAATATTTGCCGTCGGGCGACCAACCGTGCATGTAGGAGGGCGAGAGGCGCGTGATCGGCTTGGGTGTTCCTCCTTCCACCGGCACGGTGAAGACGGCGGACTGGCCGCCATGGAAGGCGCTTTGGTCGCTGATGCCGAGCATTTTGCCGTCGAAGGAGAGGACGTGGTCGTTGTTGTTTTGTTTCGCCATGCCGGTATCAATTGGTGTCGTGGTTTTGGTCGCCAAATCAAAACGGACCAGACTGCCCCAGCCGGCGGAACGCCCGCTCACATTGTAAATGAGCGAGCGACCATCCAGCATCCAGTTCGGCGCTTCAATGGGTTGTTTGGAACGATATACGGTTTCCAGCTTCCCGCTCGCGACATCGAGGATCTCCAGGACGCTGCCGATATAGTCGCGGTAGGGCACAAAATTCGTCCTGGCAGGAATAACAATGCGCACATCGTGGAAAACGGCCGTTTCCTTGGCACCAGGATTGCGAGAACAAATAAACAATCCCGCATACACCTCGTCGCCCAAATCCAGATTGGTCACTTCGCGAGAAATCAGCGGCTCGCCATAGCGCGCGGCGGACAAGATGAAGGTCGTTCCCCGCCGTTCCAATTGCAGCACATCGGGACTCCTGACAGGCAAAAAGGTCAATTCCATTCTTGCGCCTTTGCTGGTGCGAAATTGGAGTGCCGTGGCATCCGCCGCGTACCGCCCGCCACCGGCGAAGGCAGCGTCGGGATCGAGGCTGGGGCGCACCATCCAGCCGATTTTGCCATGTGCGAGCGCCGGCTTCCCCGCAAACTCCGCCCGGGTGCGCAGCAGAAAATCACCCTTCATTTTCTTCCACAGGAAATGAAACTGGTCTTTGTCGCTCCACCGGCTGCCGCCGGACCCGCTGAGGGTGTATTCCTGGCTCGATTCGGTGTACCAGGCGGTCCCGGGAGGATTGGGTGATCCCACGTCGGTATGTCCGTCGAATTCGCCCAAGGTGGTGTTTTGTGAAAGCGCGGAAAATGTCATGGATGAAATGAGCGCCGACATGGTGATGATGCGGATGTTAAATGACTTCATATTCCATAGCTTGGTAGGGCGGTGCCATGTCGCCGCCCCATATTTGGGCGAGAGGGATCTTCCCTCTTTCCCGAAAACAGGGCGGCGACATAGCACCGCCCTACCGCCGAGAACAATCATGCCGCGCGATCGGCGATGGATTGCAATATGCCGGCTACCACCTCCGCTTTTGGCTTGGCGCCCTGATTGCCTTTGCCGTGGAGGCGGACGCTGACGTTGCCGGCTTCCAAATCGCGCTGGCCAATCACCAGCATGGTGTGGACCTTCAATTCCTCGGCGCGCAGGATTTTGCCGTTGATTTTGTCCGTGCCGAAATCGCCCTCGGCGCGGACTTGTTTGGCGCGAAGTTCGGCTATAATTGACTTGGCGTAGGTCACGAGATTTTCGTCGTCGCCGATGGTCATCACGCGCACTTGCTCCGGCGCGAGCCACAACGGGAAATTGCCGGCGTAATGTTCGATCAGGAAACCGATGAAACGTTCATGCGTGCCGAGCGGGGCGCGATGGATGCAGAGCGGGGTTTTGTCGGTGTTGTCCCGGTCGCGGTAGGTCAAACCGAACTTGGCCGGGACCGCAAAATCCACCTGGTTGGTGGCGAGGGTAAATTCCCGTCCAATCACGCTCCAAACCTGCACGTCAATTTTTGGCCCGTAGAAGGCGGCTTCATTCGGGACCTCCACGAAATTGATTTTTGAGTCAATTAGAACTTTACGGACCATCTCCTCGGTCTTCAACCAAAGCGCCGGTTCATTGACATATTTCTTACCAAGCCCTTCCGTGCTGTGGGTGCTGAACCGCATCTGATATTTCTCAATTCCGAAAATCTTGAAATATTTCAGGTACATCTCGTTGACCGCGTTGAATTCGTCCGCGAACTGCTCTTCCGTGCAGTAAATATGGGCGTCGTTCATATTGAGCGAGCGAACGCGCATGAGACCGAAAAGCTCGCCCGACTGCTCGTAGCGATAGCAGGTGCCATATTCCGCCAGACGCAACGGCAAATCCCGATAACTGCGCGGCTCCGCCGCAAAAATGCGGTGGTGATGCGGGCAGTTCATGGCTTTGAGGTACAACTTGACTCCGAGACCTGCGGTTCTATGTTGAACTTCCTCAAGCTCGACCCTTAATTCGTTTACAGCCGGATCTGCAGATGATTCCTTCGAGGATCCGCCTACCTCATCCAGGCGGCAGCGAAGTTTGCTCGCGATATTTGCGGCTTCCATGTCTAACACCCGCTCGAGATTCCGTTCGTCTTCTTCGAGCAATCGAATTGGTGGAAACATTGAGTCAGCATAATACGGCAAATGCCCCGAAGTCTGGTACATCTTCTCCCGCGCAATGTGCGGCGTCTTTACCCGCACATATTCCGCCGCGAATTCCGTCTCCTTCGCCAGCTTCTCCAATTCCTCTAAAATCGCCGTCCCCTTCGGCAGCCACAGCGGCAGGCCGGGCCCGACGTATTCCGTGTCAATCGCGAACAATCCCATTTCCTGGCCGATCTTGCGGTGGTCGCGGCGCTTGGCTTCTTCGATCATCTTGAAGTAGGCCTCCAGCTCGGTCTTGTTCTTGAAGGCGGTGCCGTAGATGCGCTGGAGTTGCGGATTTTTTTCGTCGCCCTTGTAGTAGGCGCTGGCGACGGACGTCAGCTTGAAGGCGCCGATGTTGCCGGTGCGCATGACGTGCGGGCCGGCGCACAGGTCCAGAAAATCGCCGTTCCGGTAGTAGGTGATCTGCTCGCCTTCGGGAATGGCTTCGAGATTGCCGATCTTGAACTTGCTCGGATTTCCCGGTCGCTCGGCCAATCCGCCGAGCCGTCCACTCTGGGCATCCTGCAAGGCCTGCTCGCGGGTAACGGCGACTTTTTCAAAGACGTGGTTCGCCTTGATCTCCTTTTTCATTTCCTCCTCGATTTTGGTAAAATCTTCGGGAGAAATGCGATGGGTCAGGTCCACGTCGTAATAAAAGCCGTTCTCGACCGGCGGGCCGGCGGCGAACTGGGCTTCCGGCCAGAGGCGGAGAATGGCGGTGGCCATGACATGGGCGCAGGAGTGCCGGAGACGCTCCAGTTCGGACATCTTGTTGCGGTCGTCAAGAGACTTGCGTTCGTTTTCCATATTACAAATCGAATGCCCCATTTCGGGGCGCGCGACAAAACCCCCCTCAATTTATGGTAGGGCGGTGCTACGTCGCCGCCCCATCTTCGGGCGACGGTGGAATTGCCCCTTTTCCCGAAATCAGGGCGGCGTCGCAGCACCGCCCTACCAGGGTGGGAAATTCTGTCTTATACGCATTCAAGTGGGTACCTTACTCGCCGTTCAAGATCAAGTCTTTGCGCTGGCCGTTCCATTCGACCGTTACTGACGTCTGCGAGATTTTGACGATGGTCACTTCGCCAACTTGTTCGTGCTCGCGCTTGACTTCGCCGTTGATGGCGGCGCGCGGGTTTTTGGCGTTGTAGAAAATGCCCTGGAGTTTCAATTCCGGGAAGGGCAGGAGCGGCGGCGCGACGGCAACAGGCGCGGGCGGCGGTGGCGCCGGAGTTGGCTGTGGCGGAGGTGTCACGACAACCGGTTGCGGGACGGGCGCGGGCACGGGAACGGTTGGCGGCTCGACTTTGGGAGCGGGCGGCGGCGTCACGGGATGGCTGACGATGGGAGGCGGCGGCGCTTGAGACGAGGCATTGGCGCGGGTGAAGAAATACCAGACCAACCCGCCCGCCGTGGCCAGCAAGGCGACCACGCAAACGCCAATCAACATCGGGACGATGGAACGACGCGGCGCGGTGACGGCCTGCATGTTGGAAGTCGGGGCGGAGTCGGACCCGCGCGGACGATTTTTCTCGGCCTGGCTGGCGCGCTTGAGGGCGTCGTTGATCAGACTCATACTTGGATGTGGCCTTCCAGTTCGCGAATGGCCGTCCCCACCATGCGGTAATCAATTTTGTCGCGCTGCTGGACGAATCCGGCGAGGAGGCATTTGTCGCACACGGCGTTGATCAGGCGCGGAACCCCGGCGCTGTAACGGTAAATGCGCCAGACCGCCGGCCCGGTGAAATAAGGCGCGCCGTTGGCCCCGGAAACTTGCAATCGGTGCTGGATGTACTGCCCGATCTCGCCGTGGCGCAAAGGACTCAAATGGTAGCGGATGGTGATGCGCTGGCGCAACTGGCGGAGGCTGTGCTCGTTGAGCCGGTCGCGCAATTCGGGCTGGCCCATCAGGACGATTTGCAACAGCTTGCGCTCGTCCGTTTCGAGATTGGAAAGGAGGCGGACCTGTTCGAGCAGTTCGCGGGTGAGGTCCTGGGCTTCGTCAATAATCAGAACGGTGTCCTTGCCGTGTTCGACTTGGTGAAGGAGAAAGCGGTTGATTTCGGCGACGGTTTCCAGACGGTCCAGGCCTTTGACTTGCAGGCCCAGTTCCATGGCGACGGCTTTCATAAGCTGATCGGCGTCGAGGACCGGATTGAGGATGAGCGCGGTCGAGAACTGCGCGCCGAGCTGTTCGAGGAGGGCGCGGCAGAGGGTGGTTTTGCCCGCGCCGACTTCGCCGGTCAATTGGACAAAGCCCTTGCGTTCGCGAATGCCGTAGAGCAGGTGATTGAAAGCTTCGCGATGCTTGGCGCTATAAAAGAGAAACCGCGGATTCGGCGTAATATTGAACGGCGGTTCTTTCAGCCCGTAATAGTCCAAATACACGCAGAAGATGTAGCCGAGAATGACTGACCCGGAAAGCAAAATACGCCGTGGGGCCCGCCCGGGTGTGATTAAAAGTGGGTGAGGCTCATGCGGCAAATTCAGTAGGGCTGGGCCAAAGTGGCAGCGGCGTCCCGCCGCTGTTCTCCCAAGAGCGCAGAGGCGGGACGCCTCTGCCACTTGCCCGACACGTCATTGGCCTGTGCCCGGACCGGAACCCATCTTCATCTCACCCACTTTTAATCACACCCGGCCCGCCCTACGCATTTGACTCCGGCTGAAGAAGGGATTGACAGAAGCGGCGGGGTGCCGGAAATATAGGTTGTGTCAGGCCAGCGTAGCTCAGTTGGTTAGAGCGTGGGACTCATAAGCCCGAGGTCACTGGTTCGATTCCAGTCGCTGGCACCATTTAATTTGCAACGGGTTACCCAGAGACTATGAAGCCGATGACATTAAGCGCCGTGCTGAATCCGGTGGCGGATGGCTATGTGTCCCTTTGCCCCGAGCTGGATACATAGCCAGCCAGGGCGAAACGATTGAAGAAGCGGCGATGAAATTAGGGGCTCGCAGGAGCTCGCCCCTCCCGATTTTTTAGATTGCCCTGCTATTCCTTCGTAGCGGTGAAGGCGACGGGCGTGACGGTGGTGCCGGTAAGGGACTTGCCGTCAGCGGATACCGTGGCCTTATAGCTGACCGTGGTGTCGGGGCCGCCGCCGCGTCCGGGCCGGGTTACTTCGAATGAAAGTTCGTTCCCCGAGATTTTGCCTTTGCTGATTTCCACCGGGGTCGGAGCCGGCGGAGGAGTTCCGTCGTCGGCAGCAGCGCCCCGGCGGCGACCACCACCGAAGGCGGGCATCGTCAAGGTGCCGGTCACAACGCCGGAGGAGATGTCCGCCTTCAAGACCAAGGTATTGGTTCCGCCACCGCCACCGCCACGACGAGCACCGCCACCACCGCCGCCGCCCCCGGCCCGGCCGCCAAAGCCGCCGAAACCGCCGCCGGTCCAGGTCCAGGTTCCAGAAACGTCAACATTGGCGCCGGCTCCCGCCTGGGCGAGACCGGTTGCTCCCAGCAGCAGCGCTGTGCAGGCAAGAACTTTGAAGAGTGATTTCGAGGTGGATTTCATACGTTTACAAGGAATGAGTTACGTTTTCAGTTCACAAGCCCGCTGACGAATACACGTGGTGTGTACGCTTCTCGAAGCTTGCTTGGTTGAAGGGTACTCTCTCCAGCGGGAGACTGCAAACTTTTTTGCCGGGTGTGAGGACTGAACGATCTTTGACATTTTTGCGAGCGCATGAGATACTCCAGGCGTGGACTCTCAAAGCACGTTGAGTGTCAATTGCAACCATTGCGGGGCGACGCTGGAGGTGGATGAGAACACGCGGTTTGTCACCTGCAAGTATTGTCATTCCCGCCTGGCCATTCAAACGACCGGCTCGGCGGTGTTCACCAAGGTTTTGGAGAAGCTGGAGGAACGGACCGGGCAGATCGCCGGCAATTTGAAGGTGATCGCCAGTGATAGGCGGACTCAACAGCCTGACCAAGGCGGGTGAACTCGACTGCAAGCCCCGCGAGTACGAAAATCGACGGCAGCAGTTGATTGCGGAGATTGAGGCGGAAAAGCACCAAAACGCGGCGTGAGGTTGTGCGGGAGTACGCGCAACGCAATCAAATCATGTCGGCCAAACGATTTCAAAGCCTCAAGGCGATCCGTGTCGCGGGATATTTGCTGCCTCCGCTCGGTTTGATTCTGCTTTGGCGCAGTTCGCTCGTCGGTTGGGGACGCAAGGTTTTTGGCTCGATCTTCCTTTTGATCTTCACCCTGCTCTATCTTTGTGCCGCCACCGCGTTTTTGTATTATGTCATGGGCATTGACTTGATTGAATGGCGGGGCGGCTATACGCCGGTGCTCACGTTGTCCAAGACGTTGCCCAACTACGCGAAGTTGGAAGAGGATCGAGCGAAACGGGCGCACGAGGATGCGCAGGCGGCGGCGTTGAAAGGCGACATCTATTGGACGGCATTTCGCGGACCGAACCGCGACGGGCATTACGACGGGCGACCGATTCTGACGAACTGGCCGAAGGAAGGACTACGTTTGGAGTGGCGGCAACCGGTGGGCGGCGGCTACTCCTCGTTTAGCGTGGCGGGCGGGCGGGCCTTTACCATCGAGCAGCGCCGTGACTACGAAGCGGTGACGGCTTACGCCATCACCGACGGGCGCGAACTTTGGACCAATGGCTGGCCGGACCGGTTTTTTGAAGCGATCGGCGGGGAAGGGCCGCGCGCCACGCCCACTTACGACGACGGCCGCCTCTATGCGATGGGCGGCACCGGTGATTTGCGCTGCCTGGAGGCCGATTCCGGCAAAGTGATCTGGCGGCGCAACATCATCGCGGACGCCCGCGCGGATGTGCCGACCTACGGCGCGTCGGTCTCGCCGCTCATTGTCAATGAAGAGATTATCGTTTTGCCGGGTGGAACGAACGGGCAATCGGTCGCGGCCTTGAACAAGCTGACGGGCGCGCCGATCTGGCAATCACAGTCGGAAAGGCAGGCTTATACCTCGCCGATGCTGGTCACGCTGGCGGGTCAACAACAATTGCTTGTCGTCAGCACGCGTAGCGTCATGGGGCTCGCGCCGGAGGACGGACGACTGCTGTGGCATCAGCCGTGGATTGTCGATAACGACAACGCCATCGCCCAGCCGGTCATGCTGGGACCGAATCGCTTCCTGCTGTCGGCGGGATATGGCAAAGGTTGCACGGCCTACGAACTCAGCCAGACCAACGGCAGGTTTTTTGCGGTGGCGCTCTGGCATAACAGTTATCTCAAGAACAAGTTCAGCAGCTCGGTTTTTTTTCAGGGTTGCATTTATGGTTTGGATGATGAGACGCTGACGTGCCTTGACGCCGAAACAGGCGAACGCAAATGGCGGGAGGGCCATTACGGGTACGGCCAACTCCTGCTCGCCCGCGATCAACTCGTGATTCTGAGCGCGAGCGGCGAACTGGCGCTGGTCAAGGCCAGCCCCAGTCAATATCAGGAATTGGCCCGCTTTCAAGCCATCCAGGGCAAGACCTGGAATCAGCCGGCCATCTCGGACGGGAAGATCTTTGTTCGGAATTCGGTGGAGATGGCCTGTTTTGCGATTGGGGAGTGAGGGTGCGAAATGGGGAGGTTCCTCGAAAGCCTTCGGCTTGTCGTCAGTCAAGCCAATTGCCGATGGTGTTGGTGCCGCCGAGTCCGTCCCTTCCCTTCGAGTAGAGATCGAAAGTCGCCGGATTGTGCCGTCCCGGCGCTTCATAGATATAAGGATTGTTCCATGGATCGAGGGGCACCTTGTTCTTTTGCAGGTAAGGGCCTTTCCAGTTCTGGGCATCGCCGGGTTTTGTAATCAACGATTGCAATCCGTTTGCGCCTTTCGGGAGGTGCCCGTTGTCAACTTCAAACATATTGAGGGCCGTCTCAAAGGCGGCGAGTTGCGTTTTGGCCGCGGCCTCCTGGCTGTCACCCTTCCGTTTGATGAGATTCGGAAGCACCAGGCCGGCCAGGATGGCCAGGATTGTCAATACGAGCAATAATTCTACCAGCGTAAAACCACCTCGCCGCCACGAGGTTGCCCGACAGGTATTTGAATGCAGGGTTTTCATGATTCTTAGGCCGTTGCATTTGGCGTGCCAATCCGAAGGAAGGCGGCAACGCCTGCGAAGGGTTGCGCGGTCAAAAGGAGGGACTTCGTTTGTAAGCGCAATGGTTGCGCGTGATTGCGCAAAAAATGCAGGGAAGAGCAGCGGCGGGACGCCGCTGCCACTTTCGGGGCGGTGTCAGGAGACGGCGCAGACTTCGGGCTCGGGCGACAGGCTGTGGCGGTGTCCGTTTTCGGGGGGAACACCGTTATGCTTGACTGGTTTGTCGAGGCATTCGCGCACGAACTGGGCCAGCTTGCCGATCGAGTAGGGTTTGGGCAGGAAGTTCTGCCGCTTTAAGAGCGAGGCGTCCTTGCCCGCCATGCCGAGACTGTAGCCGCTGGTGTAGATGACCTTGAGGCGGGGACAACGGCGGCAGAGGCGATCCGCCAGTTCCCGGCCCATGATTCCTCCGGGCATGACCAAATCGGTGAGAAGCAGGTCAACCGGGCGGCTGGATTGTTCCCACACTTCCAGGGCGTGAGGGCCGGAGGCGGCTTCGAGCACGGTGTAGCCCTGGGTTCTCAGGACGTTCACCACCATTTCACGCAGGCTGTCCTCGTCTTCGGCGACAAGGACGGTCTCGCGGCCGTGGCACGGGACAACGTCAACGGGAGGGACGACTTTCTCGGCCGGTTGCTGGCTCGCCTGGAAGTAAATATGAAAGGTGGTTCCCCGGTTGGGTTGGCTCTCCACTTCCAGCCAGGCGTGGTGCTGGCGGACAATGCCGAACACGGTGGACAATCCGAGACCGGTGCCCTTGCCGGCGGGTTTGGTGGTGAAAAAGGGTTCATAGATGCGGTTCAGGGTCTGCGGGTCCATGCCGACCCCGGAGTCGCGGAATGTCAAACATACGAATTCGCCGTCCCGCGGCTCGGGGTCCATCGGGGTGGGCGCGCGGTGAATCGTCCTGACGGAAGTGGTGATGGAAACGGAGCCGCCGTTGGGCATGGCGTCGCGGGCGTTGACGGCGAGATTCATCAGGATTTGCTCGACCATGCTGCAATCGGCGCGGATGGCAGGAATCGGAAGTTGGGGCTGAAACTCGATTTGCACGTGCTCGCCCACGAGGCGTTCGATCATCTTGACGGCGTTCTGGAGAATATCGTTGAGATCAAGGTCGCGGAATTGCATGACCTGTTTGCGGCTGAACATCAAGAGTTGCCGGATCAGTGCGGTAGCACGGCCGGTGGCGTTGACAATCTGTTCGACGGAATTCGTTTGCGGGCTGTCGGGGCCCAGGCTCTGCTTGATCAAGCCAGCGTGCCCCTGGACGATGGTGAGAATATTGTTAAAATCGTGCGCGACGCCGGCGGCCAACTGGCCAATCGCCTCCATCTTTTGGGCCTGGCGAAGCTGGCGTTCCAGCCAGGATCGCTCGGTAACATCCTGCGCCAACAGCAGCGCGTGGGGCTGTCCACCGAGGGAGATGGCGGCGAGGGAGAGGCGCATTTCATGCAAGGTTCCGTTTAGATTGCACAGATTGGCGGCCTCATCCCGCACCGGCTCATTCCGCATCAAGGCTTGATACCACAAGTTCACGGCGGACGAACTTTCCCACAAGGCCAGTTCCTCCGGGGCGCGGCCAATCAACTCGTTGCGCTTGTAACCGGAAACGTCGATGAACCGTTGGTTGACGTCGATGATTCGCTGATCGGGAAGATGCTGGATGGCGCTGGGAACCGGACTTTCGTGGAAAGCCTTCGAGAATCGTTCTTCGGAGAGGGCCAGCGACTCCTTGGCCTGGGAAAGTTCGGCGATTTGGAGCCGTGCCTGCAAGCTGAGCTCCCACTTTTTCGTGAGGGCATGGGCGAGCTGGCGGACTTCGATGTTGTCGAACGGCTTTTTCAGAACGAGCAGATTATCGGGCTGGCCGACGCGGGCGCGCATCTGTTCCCAGGAATAATCCGCATAAGCCGTACAGACCACGATTTGAATCTCGGGATCGACCGCCCAGATTCGGGCGATGGTCTCGACGCCGTCCCAACCGGGGGGCATGCGCACATCGACGAAGGCGAGGGCGTAGGGCTGGCCGTCTGCCAGCGCCTTTTTGACCATCTCCAAGGCGGGCTCGCCCTGGTAGGCAGAATCCAACTGGAAGGTCAAGGTATTCGGCTTTCGCTGCTCGAAAAGAACGGCTTCCATGAGGTCGGTGGCGGACTGGTCGGGATTGTCCGGGGAGAGAATGTCGCGAAAATCGCTGTGGATACCGGGGTTGTCGTCCACGATGAGAATGCGATGGTTTGGTTTTAGGTCGGTGCTTTTCATGCGATCCTTTCTCTGGCCAACGGTTGGGAGGTTAGTGCAGCAGGCAGTTCCAGGGTAAACTCCGCGCCCTGGCCGCGCCCTTCGCTGTGGGCGGAAAGAGAGCCGCCCATTTCCTTGGCGGCATTGGCCCCGCTATGGAGACCGAAGCCGTGGCCGTCTTTTTTCGTGGTGAATCCGTGGTTGAAAATCCTGGTCAAGTGTTCGGGAGCGATGCCGACGCCGTTGTCGGCGATGGTGATTTTGGCCCGGCAGGGAGAGGCCATGG
>Ga0302320_10013921_pt1 | contig 16702 bp, 12 predicted proteins | sample Bog_T0_3_FD_202130 | JGI IMG/M metagenome (GOLD analysis project Ga0302320, IMG submission 202130) | Peat permafrost microbial communities from Stordalen Mire near Abisko, Sweden - Bog_T0_3 | ecosystem: Environmental > Terrestrial > Soil > Wetlands > Peat | place: Sweden: Abisko, Stordalen Mire... | reverse complement strand
CGAACTGCCGAGGGGTGATCGTCGATCGCGGCCGCGGTCGCAATCATATGGACGAGCTCCGCCTCGTCGGCCGCAGCCATAATGATGAAGCCAGGCAGACAGCCGAGATAGGCGACGTCGAATGAACCTGCGTGTGTGGGACCGTCGGCGCCGACAAGGCCAGCCCGGTCGATCGCAAAACGCACGGGCAACGATTGAATCGCCACATCGTGCACGACTTGATCGTAACCGCGCTGCAAGAACGTCGAATAAATGACGCAGAACGGCTTGTAGCCTTCCGCGGCGAGGCCGGCGGCGAAAGTCACCGCGTGCTGCTCGGCGATGCCCACGTCGAATGTTCGCGTCGGGAAGGCCTTGCCGAAAATATCAAGCCCGGTACCCGCCGGCATCGCCGCCGTCACCGCGACGATGCGATCGTCTTTCGTCGCCTCCTTGATGAGACTCTCTGCGAAGACCCTGGTGAAAGACGGCGCCTTTGCCTTGGCTTTCGATTGTTCTCCCGTCGCGATGTCGAATTTTGCGACCGCGTGGAATTTGTCGCTGGAGGCCTCCGCGGGCGGGTAGCCTTTGCCCTTCTTGGTTACGACATGCACGAGGATCGGGCCATTGTCGGCGTCGCGAACGTTTCGCAACACCGGCAGGAGGTGGTCGAGGTTGTGCCCGTCGATCGGCCCGACATAAGAGAAGCCAAGTTCTTCGAACAGCAATCCGCCGGTCCAGAAACCGCGCGTAAACTGGTCAAAGCGCTGGGCCTTGATTTCCAAGGATTTCGGCAGTCGCCGCGCAAGCTGCTTGCCAATATCGCGCAGGGAACGATAGGTTTGGCTCGAAATCAGGCGAGAAAAGTAGCCGGACATGGCGCCGACCGGCGGCGAGATCGACATGTCGTTGTCGTTGAGGATCACGATCAGCCGGCTATTCATCGCCCCGGCGTTGTTCATGGCTTCATAAGCCATCCCGGCCGACATCGAGCCGTCGCCGATCACGGCTATAATATTGTGCTTCTCGTTTCTCAGGTCGCGCGCGACGGCCATGCCGAGGGCGGCTGAAATCGATGTCGAGGCATGTGCGGCGCCGAACGGGTCGTATTCGCTTTCGGATCGTTTGGTAAATCCCGAAAGGCCTCCCGCGGTCCGCAGCGTACGAATCCGATCTCGGCGACCGGTCAGGATCTTGTGAGGATACGCCTGGTGCCCGACGTCCCAGATCAGCCGATCTTTGGGCGTATCGAAGATGTAATGCAGCGCGATTGTCAGTTCGACGACGCCAAGACCTGCGCCCAGGTGGCCGCCGGTGACGGAAACAGCCTCTATGGTCTCCGCCCTGAGTTCTTTTGCGATTTGTTTGAGGTCCGCCGGCTTATGGCGCCGCAAGTCACTCGGGCTGTTGATGCCTTGGAGCATGTTGCCTCTCAAAAGTGAGCCTCCAACTACAAGTGGACAGGACAATGGCGCTTGACTGGCGGCACAATTGGCCAACCTGTCTCTCGGCTGATTGCCGAGACGCCACGGATCGCCCAGGCGATCGCGAGACCAATCCACCGAACCTAGCCAACTTCGGGCGCGCGAAGGCAGACTCGGAATCTACTCATGCCGGCCCGGAGGCATTAGGGCGACCGGCGACGCCTCACCAAAGGTTGAACTCCGAAGCCCGGGCTCTACGGGAGCGGACCAGAGCAGCCGCATTTCGAAATTTGGCGGGCGGCGGCCAGACGCCGCCATCGTCGCCGGGCGATCCCTCGAATTCGCCGCGGGGCGAATCTCGAGCCGGCCGCGAGAGTTTTTCAGAATCGATCTTCCCAAGGCGACGACGCGATCTAAATACTTACCCGGGAGCGCGTGGCTGTTCGTGCGTCGCTTCAGAACTCACAGAGGGGTTTGAGGACTTTTACGGACGAGAATTCTGGCGATTTCCAAATTCATCGTCGGGGCAATCGACAAGATCTAGACAATCCGGAATGCGCTGAAGAGTAAAAGCGCATAATTCGAGAGGGTTCCGTTCAGAGATGGAAACCATGCCGATGCACATTGCCGATGCCGATGCCGCGTTTGGATCTCGCCCGCGCCGGGCCAGCGCGGGCGTGCGCGTCGGAGAAGGGGAGAGAGCCGTCGTCGTCGGCGGCGGCGCGCCGATCGTCGTGCAGTCGATGACCAATACCGACACCGCCGACGTCGAGGCGACGGTGCGACAAGTCGCGGCGCTTTCGCGCGCCGGTTCCGAACTCGTGAGAATCACTGTGGATCGCGATGAAGCGGCGGCTGCGGTGCCGCACATTCGCGATCGCCTGGCGCGTATGGGCGTGAGCGCGCCGCTCATCGGAGACTTTCATTACATCGGCCATAAATTGCTTGCGGATCATCCCGCCTGCGCCGAAGCGCTCGACAAATATCGCATCAATCCGGGCAATGTCGGTTTTCGCAATAAGCGCGACCTGCAGTTTGGACAGATCGTCGAAATGGCGTTGCGTCACGGCAAATGCGTGCGCATCGGCGCCAACTGGGGCTCGCTCGACCAAGAATTACTGACGCATCTGATGGACGAAAACGCGGTCCTGCCGAAGCCGCTGGACGGGCGCGCCGTGATGCGCGAAGCGATGGTCCAGTCGGCGCTGCTGTCGGCGGCGCGGGCGGAGGAGTTGGGACTCGCTCGTGAGCGCATCATTCTCTCCGCGAAGGTGTCGGCGGTGCAGGATCTGATAACCGTCTATCGAACGCTGGCCGTGCGCTCGAGCTACGCGCTGCATCTTGGCCTCACCGAAGCGGGCATGGGTTCTAAGGGCATTGTCGCCTCTTCGGCCGCGCTGGGGGTTCTGTTGCAGGAAGGAATCGGCGACACGATCCGCGTTTCGCTGACGCCTGAACCGAACGGCGATCGCAGTTTGGAAGTGAAAGTCGCGCAGGAAATCCTGCAGACGATGGGCTTTCGAACCTTCACGCCGCAGGTCGCCGCGTGCCCAGGCTGCGGACGCACGACTTCGACCGTCTTCCAGGAATTGGCGAGCGATATTCAGGGCTATCTCGTCGACTCCATGCCCGTTTGGCGAAAGAAATATCCGGGCGTGGAAAAGCTCAACGTCGCTGTCATGGGCTGCATCGTCAACGGTCCCGGCGAGAGCAAGCACGCCGATATCGGCATCTCTTTGCCAGGCACTGGGGAAACGCCGGCCGCGCCGGTATTCATCGACGGCGCCAAGGCCTTGGTTCTTCGTGGTCCGACCATTGCGGCCGATTTCAAAGCGCTGGTGGCCGACTACATCGACAAACGGTTCGGCGGTGAGCTGGCGCGACCCTAGTCCAAGAAGGCGAGCGCCCTGTCTCGGGCGATATTGTGAATCGCCAGCGCCTGCGCGACCGTTGTCGGGGCGGAAGTCTCGCCGGCCGCGCGCATCGCCCCGAGAGTGCGCTCGACGATGCGGGAAAGCGCGCTGAATCCAATGCGGCCGGCAAGAAAAGCCTCTACAGCGACCTCGTTGGCCGCGTTGAGCGCCGTCGGCGCGCCGCCGCCTTCGCTGAGCGCGTCCATCGCCAGCGCAAGCGCGGGAAACCGGACAAGATCCGCTTGCTCGAATGTCAGCGCGCCCAGCGCGGCGAGATCCGGCGCCGCCACGCCCGAAACGATCCGCTCGGGGTAGGCCAAGCAGTGAGCGATTGGCGTGCGCATGTCCGGCGAGGCCATGCCGGCGATTAACGATCCGTCGGCGAAGGCGATGAGGCCGTGAACGATCGATTGGGGATGGACGACGACCGCCAATCGTTCGGCGGGAACGCCGAAAAGATGATGCGCCTCGATGAGTTCGAGACCCTTGTTCATCAGGCTCGCCGAGTCGATGGTGACTTTCGGGCCCATTGCCCAGTTGGGATGGGCGAGCGCCTCGGCGCGCGTCGCGTTGGCGATGCGCTCGACGCTCCATTGCCGGAACGGACCGCCCGAGGCGGTGATGGTCATCTTGACGATCGTCGCGGGATCGCGTCCGCCCATCGCCTGAAAGATTGCGTTATGTTCCGAGTCCACCGGCAGCACACGCGCCCCGGAGCGGCGCGCCGCCGCCATCACCGCCTCGCCGGCGCACACCAGCGTTTCCTTGTTGGCGAGCGCGACGGCGCGGCCCGCTGAAATGGCCGCATAGGTCGGGGCAAGGCCGGCCGCTCCGACGATCGCCGAGACGACCAGATCGGCATCGCGAAGCGCCGCCTCGACCACCGCTTCGGGTCCGCAGGCGATATCAACGCCGCTTCCCGCGAGGCCCGCTTTCAACTCAGCGTAGCCGGCGGGGTCGGCGAGCGCCGCGAACGACGCGCCAAGCTCAAGCGCCGAATGCGCGAGCGCCGCGCCGTTGCGGCCGCCGGCTACGGCGACGACCGCAAAGCGCCCCGGCGCCTCGGCTACGATCCGGGCGCAGGAGCGTCCGATCGAGCCGGTCGCGCCGAGGACGACGAGACGCTTAGGCGCGGTGTCATCGGCTCGCGCCGCAGCGACCCGCTTGAGGCGGGACGGAGCGAAGGACTGCGTCACGCTCTCACTCGACATGTTCCGGATGGCCGCGAGTTTCGATCGAACCTGCTCCGTTTTCGGGTTCCCGGCAAGCCTGCGCCGCCGTGCCCAGGGGTTCCACGGCCCAACCGGCGCGCCATTTCGCCGGTCCGGCTAAAACCCCCAGCGGGGTCAGCTCTCGGCTCCGGCTCGCTGACGCGCCCGATGACGAGCAGGCGGCGACGTGTTGTTGAGAGCGGATGTTCTCCACGAGACAGCGTCATATCGTCGCCTGCGCCCAGACCACGATATCGCGGGCGACCGTCTGGAACGCGTCGTTCAGCGCCGCCGCAGCCGCAGGGCTTTCGACTCCCGTTGCCGGAGCCGTGGCGCGAAAACTGCGTTCGGCCGCGATCTTGCCGTCGGCGCCGAGGAGCTTGGCCGAGATCTCGATCTGCGCCGCCGGAGGCGCTGCAAGCGAGACCTCGAAGGATCGGATTTCGAGCAGAAGTTGAACGTCTGGCGTGAAGCCGTCGGTCGCTTTGCCGACATGCGCGAAGCCGGCATTCTCGAAACTCTCCACCATTTTGGTCTGCACGAGCTTGGGCACGCTATCGTCCCATTGCCCTTCCTCCAACGGCTTCAGTTCGCCGGGGCTCGGCGCGACCAGCACCTTCTGCGTCTCGAAGGCGACGAGCGCAGTCGGCTCGGGTAGTGCGATCTGCGAGGTCAGCGCCTTGCTCTCGGACTCCTGGGGCGCCGGGAATTCCGGTGCGCTCAGGTTGAAGGAGAGCGGCGGCGGCTTGGGGGCGCCGCCGCCCGTCATCTTCTCCAGGCCGGCCAGTATGCTGTCGACCCGCCCTGAATTGTGCGCCAAAGCGGCCGAAAACGTGCTGAGATTGGCGATCACGTCGTGCAACGGTTGCGCGTTGTCGGAGAGTATGCCGTCGAGTTGCGTCAAGGCCGTCTTGGCGGCGAGAGTCAGACTTTGAGTTTCATCGGCGGTGGCGACGAGGAGCGGCGGCTCCCCGTCAGGGCCTGGCTGCAGGACCGCCGTCGAGGCGCCGCCTTTCAAAGAGACAGTTGCGCCGCCCAGCAGACCCTGGGCGTCAATACCGACTTGCGTGTCCTGCCGAACCGGCGTCGTCACATCCACTGCGATCCGCGCCATCAGGACCTTGGGGGCCGCGGGGTCGAAGCGCACGGAAGTGACTTCACCCACGCGTAGTCCATTGAAGAGCACCGCGACGCCCGGCCTCAGCCCGATGACGGGCGCCTCGAAACGGATGCGATATTGCGCCAACGCGCCGGCGTCCGCGAAGCCATGCAGCCAATAGACGAATACGAATCCGGCGGCGACGATGACGAGCGTAAACAGCCCGACGATGGTGTAGCGCGCTTGTGTTTCCATAGGCTCCGTCTCAACTCAGGGCGTCGCCGGCGCGCTCGGCGGAGCGCTCCGGACGCCGCGAAAATAGGATTTCACCCAGGGATCTTCGGCCTCGAGCACCTGGGACATCGACCAGATTGCAACGATCCTGCCCCCCGCCAAGGCGGCGACACGGTCGCAAATCGTTCGTAGAGCTTCGATTTCGTGGGTGACCATGAACACTGTGAGCCCGAGCGTGCGTTGCAGTGTGCGGATGAGCACCCCGAATTCGCGGGCCGCGATCGGGTCGAGGCCGGACGTCGGCTCGTCGAGGAATACGATGGCGGGATCGAGCGCCAGGGCGCGGGCGAGCGCGACCCGCTTGGTCATGCCGCCCGACAGCTCCGAAGGGAGCTTGTCGCCGTCCTCGGGCTTCAATCCCACCATTTCCAGCTTGGCGTTCGCGATTTCTCTCATCAGTCGCGGCGGCGTCCTCAAATATTCTCGGATCGGGAATTCGATATTTTGAAAGACGGTGAGAGAAGAGAACAGCGCGCCCTGTTGGTAGAGAACGCCCCATCGCCGCTCCAACGTCCGCAGTTCCTGCAATGTCGCTTTGTCTCGGTCCACGCCGAAGATTGCGATCCGCCCCTGTCGCTTGAGCGTGAGGCCGAGCATCGTCCGCAGGAGCACGGATTTGCCGCTGCCGGATGCGCCGACCAGGCCGAGAATCTCGCCGGTCCGAACATCCAGGGACAGATGATCGAGCACCCTTTTGCGGCCGAACTCGACGACCAGATCGGCGACCTCAATGGCTTTGGGCGCGTCCGTGTCCTTCATCGGTCACATGCCCATCGAGGAAAAGAACATCGCAAAAATTCCGTCGAGAACGATGACCAGAAAGATCGCCTTCACGACCGACGAAGTGGTTCGCGCGCCCAGCGATTCCGCGCTGCCGAGCACCTGAAACCCCTCGGTGCAAGCCACCAATCCGATCACCAGGGCCATGAAGGGGGCCTTGATCATGCCGACCTCGAAATCGGAAATCGACACCGCCTCCCTGAGCCGGGCGACATAGAGGCTGGGCTCCATGCCGTAGATCGACGCGACGATTCCGCCGCCAATGAGCGCGGCCATTGCGCCGATCAGCGCCAGCAAGGGCAGCGCGACGACGAGCGCGATGATGCGAGGGAGAACCAGGACCTCCAGCGGGTCGCGACCCATGGTTCTCAGCGCGTCGACCTCCTCGCGCATCTTCATCGAACCCAATTCCGCCGTGTATGAGCTGCCAGATCGGCCCGCGACCATGATGGAGACGATGAGGACGCCAATTTCACGCAGAGTCAGAATGCCCACGAGGTCGACGACATAGTCGTCGGCGCCGAACTGGCGAAAATGGAAAAAGCCCTGCTGCGCGATGATCGCGCCGATCAGGAGAGTAATGAGAATGATGATCGGTACGGAGCGCACGCCGACGCGATCGAGGTGATGGGCGATCGAGGTCAAACGAAAGCGTCGCGGCGCCAGCAGGGCGGCGCCGAAAAGCACGACGAGCGCGCCGATCATGGCCGCCAATCGGAGCGCCTCCGCGCCCGCGAGTTCGACGCCGCGCCCGATATCCGCCAGACGCGCAAGAGGCCATGCGACCCGCTGCGGCGGCGCGGGGACGCTTCGATTGGTCCGGCGCACGTCTTCGACGAGGTCGTGGAACTTCTCGGGCAGCCGAACCAACGACACCTGCCGCGGTCGCCCGTCGCCGCGCATCAAGCGCTCGAGAATCCAGGCGCCGTACGTATCGAATTCCTTGACGTCGCCCATGTCGATTTCAAGTCTTGGCGCGTCATTGGGACGCGCGATGTCTATGCTGGACTCCAGGCGCGTCGCGTTGTCGGCGGTCCAGGCGCCCGACCCGGCGATCGTGAGGCGCCCATCGCCGGCCGTGCAAACGACGAGACTGTGTGAACCCATGCTTCACCTCCGTTCTGAACGCTTAGGGGAAACGGGATGAGCCGAAACCGCGATCGACGCGGCCTTAGGGGACCTCAGCGCGCGTGGTGAAGCTTGATCGTGACCTGCGAAAGGTCGCCGCTTTGCGCGCGAATTTTCACCGACTGCTCGCTCCCGTGCGTCGCGACCGTCACGGCGGCGGTGAAGGTCTGACCTCTCGCGGTCACCTGGATGAGGCCCTTCGAGTCGTGTCCCGAAATTCCGCCCTGAATATTCCTGCTGAGTTCGCTCCAGCTTCCGACGATCGCGCCGGCGCTGTCGACGAGGCTGATGTGAAGATCGAAGTTGTAACTGTCGCTCGCGCAGCGAAGGCTTTGGTCGAGATTGTCGCCGCCCCCGCTTTCGACGTAGGTCGCGTCGCATCGCAGCCGTTCGGTCGCTCCATTGGACAGCACGATGGAGCCGTCGCCGGACCATTTCCCCGACAACCCAGCGAAGGGGCGCGTGGTCTGTGCGCGCGCCTCGTCGATCTGCGGCATGAATAGGCCCGCGCCGAGCAGCGCGAGAATGAACGCAACTGTCCGTTCCAGCTTCGACTTCGCTTGGGGCATTCGGCTGGCTCCATTCCAACGTCACCATAGATCCGAGGCGAGGCGAGTGACCAGGAGATCATCCATCTCGTGACCTTGGATCGAACCCGGCTTGGAACTTCGAACCAAGCTTTAGGTCCGCAGGATCTATCCAGGCAGGCGCACGTGTGGGTAGGGACGGAAACTACTCAAGGAGGCGTCGGGCGGTCTTGGGGCGTTTCGCCGGCAACCACGCATTTCCTTCGTCCTCACCAGGGGGCCGGAGCCTCCGGGCCAGGCGCGCTCATCGGCCACGACCTCGGCCCTCAGCCCACGGGCGCCATTGCTGCGCGGCGCCGATTCGGACGAGACTTCGGCAGGTTTTGCGTTTCAGCGCGGGACGGGACCCCTCCCCAAAACCCCCGCAGGCCAAGGAAATCGCGCACGAAGCTGTCTATTTGGCGGGTCCCCGCCGGCGCCGATCGCGACCCGATTCCGCTCGTGTTTTCAATTTCATACCAACGCAGTAGATCGGATTTTGCGTAGGATCGCGCTTCGGCGTTGAAACACTGCCGAAGGTCGACGATGTCGCCTTGGCCGAGGCGCTGAAGTCGCGACGGCTCAGGGGCGCGGCGCTCCAAAACCTTTTGGTCGAGCCGACCCCGCCCGATCTCGAGATCTGAAGTTCGAGAACGTCACGCTGACCCCTCACATTGTCGGCGCGTCGTTGACGACCGTCGAGATCGCCGCCGAGGCGATGGCGGAGGAAATTCGCCGCGACTTCGTCGGCGAGCCGCCGCTCAATCCGGCGACGGGCTGAGCGAACCTCACCGCGCGGCGCGCACCGGCGCGCCGCCTTCGGCCTGGGCCGCGAGCCATTTGCGCCAGCCGCCATAGGCGCCGATGTCGGGCTGTCCCGCCGCCGCGACCGCGTCGCACAGGAATCCTGGCAGCGAACGGCCGTCCTCGAGCGCCACCTTGCCGATCGCGTGCGGCGGCTCGACCCCGGCGACGAAGGCGCCGAAAGCGGCGGTCGACAGGCGCCAGATTTCGCATTCGACCGCCGCGCCGCCCTTGTCGACCCGGACGATCCCGGGCTTTGGCGGATCGAGCTCGGCGAGCGCGACAAGGCGATAGATCGGCGCGGTGCGCGCCGACGCGACAAAGCGGCCGCCGACGTCGGCGAGCTGGCGGTTCAACGGCAGGCCGCGCATGTGCGCGCCGATGACGACGAGATCGATTCCGCCGCCCGCGCTCCATGGCCCGGCGCGCCGGCCGGGCGACGGCAGCGGCAGACCGAGCGCGCCGACAGTCGCTTCGCCGCCGGCGCGATGCAGCGCGTCGGCGAGCGCCAGCAGCGCGCGATCGGAATGGGTCGGGCCGATCAGGGTCACGCCCGCCGGCCGGCCGCTCGCGCCGAAGCCTGCGGGAACCGCCACGGCCGCGAGATCGAGCAGATTGACGAAATTGGTGTAAACGCCGAGGTTGGCGTTGAGCTTGATCGGATCGGCGCGAATGGCCTCGACGGTGTAGGCGGTCGGCGCCGTCGGAGCGAGCAGGACGTCGATCGTCTCCCACGTCGGCTCGCATTCGCGCCGCAACGCCTCCAGCCGATGCAGCGCGTCGAACGCCGCCGGCGCGGCGAGGTCGCGGCCCTTCATGATGATGGCGGAGACGGTCGGATCGGCCGCGCCGGGATGCGCGGCGATGAAATCGCCGACCGCGGCGGTGCGCTCGGCGACCCAGGCCCCGTCGTAGAGAAGGCGCGCGACGCCGAAGAATGGCGCGAGCTCGACCTCGACCGCCTCGCCGCCGAGTCGCTTCATCCCTTCGATCGCCTGGGCGAAAAGCGCCTCGACTTCGCCGTCGCCGAAGAAGACGAGATTGTGGGCGCGCGGCACGCCGAAGCGGAAGCGCGTCGGCGCCGACGGCAGCGGGCCGTCGACCGGCGCAAGCGGCGCGCGACTGTAGGGATCGGCCCCGTCGAAACCCGCCGCCGCTGCGAGCGCCGCCGCCGCGTCGTCGGCGTTGGTGGCGAAGATCGAGACGCAGTCGAGCGACTGGCAGGCCGGCACGACGCCGGCGGCGCTGATCAGGCCGCGACTCGGCTTGAGGCCGATCAGATTGCAGAACGCGGCCGGGACGCGGCCCGAACCGGCGGTGTCGGTGCCGAGCGAGAACGTCACGAGGCCGCGCGACACCGCGACCGCCGAACCGGAGCTCGAGCCGCCGGAGACGTAGCGCGAATCGAACGGGCTGCGCGGCGCGCCGTAAGGCGAGCGCACGCCGACCAGGCCGGTGGCGAACTGATCGAGGTTGGTCTTGCCGACGAGCAGCGCCCCGGCGGCGACCAGCCGTGCGACCGACGTCGCCGTGCGCTCCGCCACGTAGGCGAAATCGGGGCAGGCCGCGGTGGTCGGAAATCCCGCGACGTCGAGGTTGTCCTTGACCGCGAAAGGGACGCCGAACAGCGGCAGGTTCGCGGGCCCCTTGGCGTCGAGCGCCGCCGCTTCGGCGATCAGTCTGTCGGCGGCGACGCGCGTGATCCAGATCGCCGGATCATCCGCCTCCGCCGCCGCCGCGCGCGCCAGCACGGCTTCGGCGACCGCTCTCACGCTCCATCGCCTTTCGACGTAGCCCTTGCGCAAGGCGGCAATCGAATGGACGGGAATGTCCAAGGCGGCTCTCCTCGCGCTTCGCTCAGGCGCTGAGCTGATGGGACTGGATGGCGACATATTCGGCCGCGGCGCCGCTGACCGTCGCGAGATGTTCGCGCATCGCCCGCGCCGCGCCGTCGCCGTCGCCGCGCAGGATGGCTTGGACCACGGCCTCGTGTTCGCGCCACGACGAGGCCAGACGGCCGCGCAGATTGAACTGGGCGCGGCGAAACGGCGCGAGGCGCGCGCGCGTCGCGTGGAGCAGGTCGCGCAGGTAGCCGTTATGACAGCCGGCGTAGAGCAGCGAGTGGAATTCCTGATTGAAGCGTTCGTATTCGTCGATGCCGCCCTCGCGCACCGCCGCCTGCGAGGCGCGGTGCAGCGCCTCCAACCCTTGGCGCTCATCCGGCGTCATCGCGATCGCGCACAGTCGCGACGCCGCGGCCTCGAGCTCGGCCATCGCGACGAACATGTCCTGCAGCCGCTGCGGCGCGATGACGGCGACGATCACGCCGCGGCGCGGCCGATGCTCGACGAGTCCGGTCGCGGCGAGCTGGCCGAGCGCCTCGCGCACCGGCGTGCGCGAGACGGCGAAGCGTTGGGCGAGTTCCTGCTCGTCAAGCCGACGACCGGGCGCCAGGCCGCCGCGCAGGATTTCGTCGGCGAGGGTGGCGGCGAGCTCGGCCGCCCGCGTTTGGCGTTGCGGGTTTGCAGGGCCTGCGCCGAGTCGCGAAAGAAAGGGCAGATTCGCAACGTGCATGCAAGACCGTATGCGCAGGAGCGGCGCTAATGTCAACCTAATATATTCAAGTCACGGGAGATTTCCGGCGGATGAATTCTCCGGGTCCTCTCGACGGGCGGCGGAAGCGAAAATTTGGACTATAATTATGCACTGCCTACGTAACAGTCACATTTTTTAGGCGCCAACCCACTATCTGGAATCGATAAATGGCTCCAATAGTTTAGTAATTATCTGATATGATGACAGTTTGTGATTGGAATGGCCGACTGGCATGCAAATTGTTTCTTGCATGCAAGAGGCGGGCGCCGTCCGGCGCATTTTTTCGCCGTCCTGTAGCGAAGGAAAGGCTCCAGCATGACCCAAGATTATCGGTTGTCGCGCCGCGCAGTCCTCGCCGGCCTGTCCGCCGGCGCCGCATTCTCGGCTCTGCCGCTCAGTTCGGCGCGGGCGGCCGGCGCGCTCACGGTCGGCTTCATCTATGTCGGCCCCAAGGACGACTACGGCTACAACCAGTCCCACGCCGCCGGCGCCACCGCCGTCAAGGCGATGAGCGGCGTCAAGGTGGTCGAAGAGGAACGTGTGCCCGAGACGATCGACGTCGAGAAGACCATGGAGAGCATGATCAACCTCGACGGGGCGACGCTGCTTTTCCCGACCTCGTTCGGCTATTTCGATCCGCACATCCTCAAGGAGGCGAAGAAGTACCCGAACGTGACCTTCATGCATTGCGGCGGGTTGTGGCACGAAGGCCTGCCGACCAACGTGCACAGTTATTTCGGCTACATCGACGAAGCGGAGTTCCTCTCGGGGATCGTCGCGGCTTACGTCACCAAGACCAAGAAGTTCGGCTTCGTCGCCGCCAAGCCGATCCCGCAAGTGCTGCGCAACATCAACGCCTTCACGCTCGGCGCCCGCTCGGTCGACCCGACCATCACCGTGCAGGTGATCTTCACCGGCGACTGGTCGATGCCGGTCAAGGAGGCCGAGGCAACCAACAGCCTCGCCGACCAGGGCGTCGATGTCGTCACCTGCCACGTCGACAGCCCCAAGGTGGTGATCGAGACGGCGGAAAAGCGCGGCCTGTTCACCTGCGGCTATCACGCGAGCCAGGCGGCGCTCGCGCCCAAGGGCTACCTGACCGGCGCCGAATGGAATTGGGAGGCGCTCTATCCCTCGCTGGTCACCGACTTCGAGGCTGGCAAGACCATCCCCGGCCTGATCCGTGGCGGCCTGAAGGCGGGCATCGTCAAGACCTCGCCCTATACCGCGCTCGTGCCCGACGCCGCCAAGGCCAAGGCCGACGGGGTCAAGGCGCAGTTCATGGGCGCCGGTTATGTGATCTTCGCCGGTCCGATCAAGGACAACAAGGGCGCAACCGTCATCGACGCGGGCGTGATGCGCGGTCAGACCGACATCGAACTCGAGAAGATGAGCTATCTGGTCGAAGGCGTCATCGGCTCGACCAGCTAAGGGAAGCCACGGCGTGGACGCCGAACCGCCGCGCCGCGCCGCTCTGGCGCGCATCCTCGACCCCCTCGCCGCGCCCGTCGCGGCGGGAGTGGCGACGATCGTGATATTCGGTCTGTTCGTCAGCCTCGCCGGGCGCAATCCGCTCGAAGTCTATCGCCTGATGGCGGTCGGCGCCTTCGGGTCGTGGTTCTCCTGGCAGAACACGTTGCTGCGCGCTTCGCCGCTGCTGTTGACCGGGCTGTGCACCGCGCTGCCGGCGCAAATGGGGCTGGTGATCATCGGCGGCGAGGGCGCCTTCGTCATCGGCGGCCTCGCGGCGATCGCGGCGGGATTGCCGTTTGCAGACGCCGGCGCGCCGGCGTTCGTCGTCTGGATCGCCATGGGAATCGCTGGCATGGCGGCGGGCGGCGCGCTGATCGCGACCGCCGGCGCGCTGCGCCATTGGCGCGGCGTCAACGAGACGATCTCCTCGCTGCTGCTCTCCAGCATCGCGATCGCGGTGATGAACCAGATCGTCGAGGGGCCGATGCGCGACCCCGCCAGCCTCAACAAGCCCTCGACCCGGCCGCTGCCCGACGCCGATCTGATCGGCAATCTGCCGGGCATGGACGTCCATTGGGGCCTCGCGCTCGGCCTGATCGCCTGCGTGCTCGCCTGGCTCTTGATGCGTCGCACGACTTTCGGCTTCGCGGCACGCATCGTCGGCGGCAATTCGCGCGCCGCGCGCATGGCCGGCCTGCCGGTCGGAATGATGATGGTGATCGTCACCGGGCTCGGCGGCGCGGCGGCGGGGTTAGGGGGCATGATCGAAGTCGCCGCCGTGCAGGGCGACGCCAACGCCAACATTGCGGCCGGCTACGGCCTCAGCGGCATCCTCGTCGCCTTCCTCGCCCGTCAGCATCCGCTCGCCATCATTCCGGTCGCGGTGCTGCTCGGCGGCATCAGCGCCAGCGACGGACTGTTGCAGCGCCGCCTCGATCTGCCCGACGCCGCCGTGCTGGTGCTGCAAGGCATCCTGTTTGTCGCGCTGCTTGCCGGCGAAGGTCTGCCGTCGTGGAGCGAGTGGAAAGCGAGGATGAGCCGGTGAACGACGCCAGTCTCGGCCTGTGGACTGTCCCGATCGCCGTGCTCGGCGGCGCGATTCGCGTCTCGACGCCGTTCCTGTTCGTCAGCCTCGGCGAACTCGTCACCGAGAAGAGCGGCCGCATCAATCTCGGCCTCGAAGGCACGCTGATCATGGGCGCGATGAGTGGCTTCGGCGTCGCCTATCTCACCGGTTCGCCCTGGCTCGGCGTGCTGGCGGCGGGCCTGGTCGGCGTGATGTTCGGCGCGCTGCACGCGGCGATCTGTTCGTTGCCGCGCGTCAACGACATCGCGGTCGGCATCGCGCTGATGATTTTCGGCATCGGCCTCGCCTTCTATCTCGGCAAGCCGTTGGTGCAGCCCAAGGCGCCGACTCTGCCGGCGTTGCCGCTCGGCTTCTGGAGCGACATTCCCCAGGTGCGCGCCGCGCTCGAGGTCAATGCGCTGTTCATCGTCGGCCTCGTGTTCACGCCGATCTTGAGCTGGGCGCTCGCCAACACCCGCTGGGGTCTGATCGTGCGCATGGTCGGCGATTCGTCGGAAGCCGCGCGCGCACTCGGCTATTCGCCGCTCTGGGTCAGGCTCTACGCCACCTGTTTCGGCGGCTTCATGGCGGGGGTCGGCGGATCGTTTCTCTCGCTCTATTATCCCGGCAGTTGGAGCGAAGGCCTGTCGAGCGGACAGGGCATCACGGCGGTGGCGCTGGTGATCTTCGCTCGCTGGAATCCTCTTGCCTGCTTCGGCGCTTCCTTGTTGTTCGGCGGCGCGGGCGCGCTCGGACCGGCCCTGCAGGCGGTCGGCGTGACGTCCGGCACCTACCTGCTCAACGCCGCGCCCTATTTCCTCACGCTGCTGATTCTGGTCTTCTCGTCTTCGTCGCGCCGCCGGGTCGCCGGCGCGCCGGGTGAACTCAGCGTCACCAAGTAACCCTTCGCTTAAGAGGTACGCCATGTCCAACGTCGCCGCCGATCCCTATCCCTGGCCGTTCGACGGCCGCTGGAGCGCCGCCGACACGACGCTGATCGTCATCGACATGCAGACCGACTTCTGCGGCGTTGGCGGCTACGTCGACAAGATGGGCTACGACCTCTCGCTGACCCGCGCGCCGATCGAACCGATCAAGCGCGCGCTGAAGGCGTTTCGCGCCAAGGGCTATCACGTCATCCACACCCGCGAGGGCCACCGGCCCGATCTCGCCGACCTGCCCGACAACAAACGCTGGCGTTCGCAGCGCATCGGCGCCGGCATCGGCGACGCCGGCCCTTGCGGCCGCATCCTGGTGCGCGGCGAGCCGGGCTGGGAGATCATTCCCGATCTCGCCCCCGCGCCCGGCGAGCCGATCATCGACAAGCCGGGCAAGGGCTCGTTCTGCGCCACCGATCTCGAGCTGATCCTGCGCGCCCGCGGCGTCCGCAACATCGTGCTCTCCGGCATCACCACCGACGTCTGCGTCCACACCACCATGCGCGAGGCGAACGATCGCGGCTTCGAATGCCTGTTGCTGGAGGATTGCTGCGGCGCGACCGACCGCGGCAACCACGACGCGGCGATCAAGATGATCAAGATGCAGGGCGGGGTGTTCGGCGCCGTCTCCAGCGCCGACGGCGTGATCGCCGCATTGCCATGAGCGGCGCCTTCTCCCTCGAAGTGGCGGGCATGTCGAAGCGCTTCGGCGCGCTGGCGGCGCTCGACGACGTTTCGATGCGGGTCGACGCCGGCAGCGTCCACGCTCTGCTCGGCGAGAACGGGGCCGGCAAGTCGACGCTGGTCAAGTGCATCATGGGTTTCTACCACGCCGACGAGGGCTCGCTGCTCGTCGACGGCCGCGAGGAGGCCGTGCGCAATCCGCGCGACGCGGCGCAGTTCGGCCTCGGCATGGTCTATCAGCATTTCACCCTGGTGCCGTCGATGACGGTGCTGGAGAACCTGGTGATGGCGCGCGCCGATACGCCGGAGATGATCGACTGGGGGCGGGAGCGCAGACGCCTGGCCGATTTCATCGCCGGCATGCCGTTCTCCGCGCCGCTCGACACGCCCGCGCACGGCCTCGCCGCCGGCGAGAAGCAGAAGGCGGAAATCCTCAAGCAGCTCTACCTTGGCGCACGCTTCCTCATCCTCGACGAGCCGACCTCGGTGCTGACGCCGCAGGAAGCCGACCAGATGTTGGGAACGATCCGCGACATGGCGCGCGAGATGCGCCTGACCGCGCTGCTGATCACCCACAAGTTCCGCGAAGTGCTGGCCTATGCCGACGCCGTGACCGTGCTGCGCAAGGGCAAGCTCGCCGGAACCGGAAAGGTCGCCGAACTTACCGTCGACAAGATGGCGGCGATGATGATCGGCGAGGAGCGTCCCGCCGCGCCGGTTGCCCGCGCCGACGTCGCGCCCGGCGCCG
>Ga0302320_10013920_pt1 | contig 16703 bp, 20 predicted proteins | sample Bog_T0_3_FD_202130 | JGI IMG/M metagenome (GOLD analysis project Ga0302320, IMG submission 202130) | Peat permafrost microbial communities from Stordalen Mire near Abisko, Sweden - Bog_T0_3 | ecosystem: Environmental > Terrestrial > Soil > Wetlands > Peat | place: Sweden: Abisko, Stordalen Mire... | reverse complement strand
TTCGCCGAGGAAGAAGAAGAAGAAGAAGAAGAAGAAGAAGAAGAGGAGTACGACGAAGAAGAAGAAGATCCAAGACGATGATCCCCGGCCGGCCTTCACGCCTCGCACCGCCGACCAAGCCCGAAACCAGGCGGAAATCAACCGCTGGGCCAATGCCGAAGCCGACCGTCTCGCCATCCTCGGCACCGCCCAGCGCAAAGCCGAACGTCAGGTTGAACTTCTCGAAGATGACCTCTACAACGACCGCGAAACGGCGCGCGAATCCGCCGACGCCAGAGCAGACGAGCGACAGCGCGCCGCCAACCGTGACTTAGCCAACCCGACCGCCGCCACCACCGCCACCGTCGCCCCGGCCGGCCACGCCGTCCTCCCTACAAAACCGACCCCCCACCCACTAAACGCCCTCCCGCGAACGCCAGCCGACGAAGTCAGAGAAAAAGTCACCGCCCAAATTCGCAAAGCCCTCCCCAAAATCGCCGCCGCCATGGCCGCCAACCAAAACGAAAACAGCAGCGGATGAAATTTCTTGTAACCCTCAAACCTTAGAAAGCCTGAAATCTTGCTGCCCACTAAGGAACACTTCTATTCCGGGAATTAAGGGATCACTAAGGTCTGGAATTAGTGCCTTTCGATTGATGCATTCCGCCCCCGCTGCCGATTTCCCATACGTTAAGGGGAAAGGAGACTTCCTGTGAGTTTTTCCATCTCTACTTCACTCTCCACCACTGCCACCTCAGCGGCTTCCAATGCGCCTTCGAGCCCCACACCCGCGCCCAAGACTCAACCCGTCTACATACCGCCAGACACTGTGCAACTGTCGGAAACTCAACAGGTCTATCAGCTCTATAACCAGGGCCAGAAGGTCCCGCAAATCGCCGCCACTCTCAGCCTTACCGAAGATGCCGTCGACAACTATTTGAACATCCTTGCCAGCACTCCGTAACCCCCTGGCTCGGGACGGCGATCGCGTGCGTATAATTCGGTCTCGGAGGGACCGAACGCGATGGACCAGAGAACGACCCAAAGTACGAACCAGAGTAGGAACCGGATGACGCAAAAAGGAAGGGATCGATCGAAGAAGCCTGCAGGACATGCGGCTCGACTCTTAATAGTTCTCGCGCTGCTGATCGTGCCCGGCGCTTCGCTGGCCGGGGAGCCTTTCGATGGCAAGTGGCTTACCACGGTCTCCTGCGAGGCGGCCCGTGATGCACTCGGCTACTCCTTCCGCTTCGTCAGCGAAGTCCAGGAGGGCAAGCTCCGCGGCCTGCACGGCACCGAGGGTAAGCCCAGCTCGCTTCTGATCGAAGGCAAAATCGACCCCGACGGCAATGCCAAGCTTTACGCCACTGGCCGCACCGGCTCCAAAGAATATGTCCCCGGCCGCGACACTCCCCGCGGCACCGGGTACAGCTACAACATCGACGCACATTTCACCGGCGACAAAGGGACGGGCACGCGCGTGGAGGGCCGTCCCTGCTCGTTCCAGTTTGAAAAACAGTAACTGGATAATCGCATTTTCCGCGACCGCCTTTCCGCGACGCCTTTCCGCGACGAGGACTTGGGGAACCTTCTCTAACACTTTTTTCCCATCGCCGCGCATCCCATCATGCCTACTGGGAATCATCGCTTACAAGGCCATGGACGGAAACCCGGAATTCGCGCCGGAGCGCCGCCGCTGTTTGCGGCAGCGGGTGCATGCCCCCGCCTTCGCCAGCTTTGACGGCATAACCGGGGGCATGATCCTGGATTTGAGCGAGGAGGGACTAGCGATGCAAACCAGTGGCCCGTTCGATGTCTGGGGCTTGGATCGTGGCCGGCGCGTGAGTATGCAACTCGATCTGCCTGAACCCGATCTGCCCGGACCGGATGCGCGCATGACCACCTCGAAGCTGAAAATCGCCGGCTACATCGCGTGGGCCGATGCTCTGGGCCGCGCCGGAGTGCGCTTCTCCGATTTGCCCGAGGAAGCGCGGCAGCGCCTGAATGAATGGCTGGCGGAGAACGAAGAAACTCCCAGCCACACCGCGCCGAAAGTGGCGCTGGGCTGGCCTCGCGCCGCGGCCGAGGCTGCGACGTTGGCAGGCTGCGAAGATCGCGACCATGTGGCGATCAGCTTGGAAGCGGACGCGGAATCTGCAGCAAGCGGCGCGCGAAACGGAGATCGGGTTTCGGCTTCGGCGACGGTGCAGTACGAATTCAGTTCTTTGGGGACGGATTTGACGGCGTCGTTGAGGCGGATTGGCGAACGGGCGCGGGCGCTGACGCGCGGCACCAGCGCCGCGATTGCGCTGCTGCAGAAAGGCGGCGTGATGTGCCGGGCCAGCGTGGGCGAGAGCGCGCCCGCGCTGGGGACGCGGCTGGATGTGAATTCAGGATTATCGGGCGAGTGCTTTCGCGCGGGAATGACGCTGCGTTGCGACGATGCCGAGCACGATCCCCGCGTCGATCTGGAAAGCTGCCGCCGGCTCGGAGTGCGGTCGATTGTAGCGGCGCCAGTGCGTTACGAGCGCGACACCGTGGGCTTGCTGCTAGTGCTGGCCAAGGATCCGTTTAATTTCGACGAGGGCGATGTGGCGGTGGTGGAGAGCCTGGCGCATACCGTGGGGCGCAACATGCGGCAAGCGGAAGCGGGGTAGGGCAAATCAAACCCCGAGAGCAAGATTAAAATCCAGAAGCCAATCAAAGCCCCACTTCTGGCGAAGGACGCGAGAAATGGGGCACCCGGTTGGGAGTGATATTACGTCGATTTTACGCCGCCGCTTTTTGCCGATAGGCCGGGACGAAGGACTCGGTTACGAAGTCTTCGTACGAAGTTGGGGTTGTGTTGGTGGCGATGCGGGGTTCGAGGGCCTTCATGTGTCCCGAGTTCAGTGCACCGGCCAATTCAACGATCAGTCTGGCGAAGTTTTCGGACATTCCCATCTGAACCATGGCGGCGCGCACCTGATCGTCAGGCAATTGCTTGTAGTTGAGGTCGGGCTTGCCGATGGCGTTGCCGATTACCGTGGCGATCTCGTGGTAGGCGATGTCGCGCTGGCCGAGTAATTCGTGGGTTTGTTTTCCGCGAAAGTCCAGGCGCAGCAAGGCATCTGTGGCTGCGGCACCTATGTCGCGGGTAGCGATCAGGGGAAGTTTCAAGTCTGGGCGAATGGGGCCGACCGCGAAGCCCATCTTGGAAATAGGTTCCACCTGGGGCAACGTGTTCTCCATGAAGTAGCCGGCGCGCAAAAATAAAACGTTTACGCTGTCGATCTGGTTGAGCTTTTGTTCGAGGTTGTGCAGGCCGATGACGGGCCCGGTTCCTTTGATCTTGTCGGCGCCAATGCTGCTGAGGACGACAAGATTTTTGATTCCCGTGTTTTTTGCGGCGGCGGCGATGGCGTCGCCGACGCGCTCCTGGTAGGCGAGCGGATCGTTGGTGGTGATGTTGGGTGGAATCATTACATAGGCTGCGTCTGCCTCGTGAAAGGCTTTGGTAAGGGCGGCGGCATCGGCGACGTCGCCGATGAAAATTTCCGCGCCCTGTGACGCGTGGGGTTGCAGGTGAGATGCGTTTCTGCCGACGACCCGAACCTTTTGCTGGCGGGCAAGAAGATTCTGCGCCACGATGTGTCCGGTGTTGCCGCTTGCTCCAAGAACAACGTACATATTTGTACCTCCATTGTTAGATTGGATGCGGCGGGGTGGGAATGGGCTTCGCCTGCGGAAGTTGGACTTGCACGGCGGGCTTAAGCCCTTCGGCGGCTTGTGTCGTTCCCTCGCTTGCGGCTCTACTGCTCCGTGGATTTGATTTTGCGCGGAGAAGGAGTGCAGCAGATCTTGGCATAGTCAAGAATCAGAAATCAAAAGATCAAAAATTGAAATCAACTTCAAAGGCATCGGACAGGCGTGTCCGATCCACACGGGCGGTTATGATTTCTTACGGGGTTTCAGCGATTGCCAGTCTTCGTGAGTTAGGGCGCGGCCTAGATTGCTGAACTCGCCGGCGCCTTGGAGGAATTCGCCGCCGTCCATTCTAATCACTTCGCCGTTGATGTAGGCAGAGCCGTCGCTGATTAGAAATGCGGCTAGGTTCGCCAACTCTTCTGTGGTGCCAAAGCGGTGAAGGGGATTGCGGTCGAGTGCTAACGCTTCGAGTTCGGGACGCGGGAGAACACGGGAGAATGCGCCTTGCGTGGGAATGGGGCCGGGAGCAATGGCGTTCATGCGGATGCCGCGATTGCCCCACTCGACGGCGAGGCTGCGGGTGAGGGCCTCGACTCCGGCTTTCGAGACCGCGGACGGAACTACGTACGCTGATCCCACCGGAGCATACGTTGCCGAGATGCTGAGCACAGTGCCAGCGTGATGGGATTTCAGCCAGCGGCGTCCGCAGGCCAGAGTGGTGTGGAGCGTGCCCATAAGCACGATGCCGATCACGGAATCCCAGGCGCGCGGGGAAAGATCTTCGGTGCGGGCGATAAAATTTCCGGCGGCATTGTTGACCAGAACATCGAGCGGGCCGGATTGCCAGATGGTTTCGACCATGGTCTCGACGGCTTCGAGGTGGCGGACATCGCAGGGGAGTGCGTGGATCGGACCGTGCGGGGAAAGTTCGGCAGAGGTTTGTTCGAGAACTTCTTTGCGGCGGCCGCAGATGTAGACTGTGGCGCCAAGTTCGAGGAAGCGTTGGGCCATGGCTTTGCCGAGTCCAGTGCCACCGCCGGTGATGAGGATGCGTTTGGGGTGGAGGAGATTGTTGCGGAACATGGGAGATTGAGTCATCGGGCGATTGTGTGATCTGGCGATTGAACACCCTAAGCTGTTGGCGGGGGATTTTCAATGACAAAATCACGCGATCGCTCAATCACTCAATTCCCCGCAGGCCACGCGGAAGCCGTAGTCGGCGTAGTGGAAGTCGGGAGGGATGCTGGAGCGGGCGGAACAACGAGAGACTTTGACGTGATGACGCCATGAGCCGCCGCGGGAGGATTTGCGCTGGGCTTGTCCGGGGCGGAGTTCGTGGCGAAGTTCGGGGCCGCGTGGATTGTGATCGGGAGAGATGGCGTAGTAGTTGGGATCGTACCAATCGCTGCACCATTCGTGGACGTTGTCGCACATATTGAAGAGGCCGAAGGCGTTGGGAGCGTAGCGGGCCACGGGGTCCGGCCCGGTTTGCCAGCGGGTGGCGTAGTCGGGGAGAGATTGCGGCGGGTCATTGCCCCAGGGAAAATCATGCTGCTCGAGGTTGCCGCGGGCGGCGTGCTCCCATTCGGCTTCGGTGGGAAGACGAAAGCTGCGACCGGTTTGCTGGGCGAGCCAGCGGCAGTAGCGATCGGCGTCAAACCAGGAGACGCCTGTGACCGGCTGCTGGGGATGATTGAAATTTTCGTCGCGCCAGTACGGTGGAGGGTCCGAAGCGATGGAGGTCAGAAAGAGCGCGTATTCGGCGTTGGTGACCTGAGTGCTGGCAAGGAGAAAAGCATCGAGCCAGACACGGTGGATAGGGCGCTCGCAGTCCTGGCCGGAGGCGGAACCCATGAGGAACCAGGCGGCGGGAATGGTGACGAGGGTGGGTTCGAGGGTTACGGGTTGGGACTGAGCGGCTGACATGGTGTCGCAATCATGAAATGAAGCGAGCTGAACGCGCGCTGATTGAGTCGCAAAAACCGCGACCCATCGCGCCATTCATCCCGATCCTTCGGCGGGCAAAGAGCGCCCGCCTCAGGATGACAAGCCAGATTTTGCAGGTTAAAGTTTAGCAGCATGGAGCTGAGGAGGTGGCGATGGCGAAACAGAAGTTGCGGTTCACGACCAGGATCATCGGGAAGGAAGCGGGTGCGGTAGCGGCGATCGTTCCGCCGGTGGACGTGGCGGAATTTTTTGGGACGCGGGCGCGCGTGCCGATCCGGGGGACGATTAATGGATACGCGTTTCGTTCGTCGCTGATGCCGATGGGCGAATGCCACCTGATGCCGGTGAATAAGGTATTGCGCGAGGGCGCGGGAGTGGGCGCGGGCGACACTGTGGATGTGGTGATGGAGCGGGATGACGAAGTACGTACGGTGGAAGCTCCGGCGGAATTGAAGAAGGAACTGGCGAAAAACAAAACGGCGCAGGCGAACTGGGAGAAGATGTCATTCACGCATAAGAAGGAGATGGCGCTGGCCATTGCGGGGGCGAAGCAAGAGGAGACGCGGGCGCGGCGGCTGGGGAAGATCATGGAGATTTTGAAGCGCGGGGCGAAGTGGACGGGGTGAGTGCGCACTTGCTCTCCGGGCAGGGCCGGGGGCATGGGAGTGGGCAGGCAAAAAGCTTTGCACCGCAGAGATCGCGGAGAAGTGCCGCAGAGGGCGCGGAGAAAAACGTTACAGAGTTTGGGGTCGACCGGCAGGCGCTTCTGACGTTCCCAGCGAATCCTGAAACGGTTCTTTTCCAAGCCATGTCTTCTCGCCGAGGACCTGAGGATTGCGACACGGTAAACTCTTGGCGGGGGAAAATCTTGCCGCGGGGCGGGATGCTGCCGGGCAAGATGTTCCGGTTCGTGGTGCAGTTAAGAATTCTCTTCGGGTGCGACGAAGCTGCCCGCTTCTTTCCAAGCACTTAACTTTTCCATTTCATTTTGCCGATGGTACTCCGAATGCTCCTCGCCTAGTGGGAGCGGGCACAATATGGACAGCGGCTACTACGCGGTGAGCGCGGGACTGGCGGCGCAGACCCAGGCATTAGATTTGGTGGCGCATAATCTGGCGAACCTCACGACTACGGGCTACCGCGGGGAGCAGACTACGTTTCGAACGCTATTGGCGGGACGGAGCGCGGTGAGCGGGAATTATCTGAATACCGCGGTGAACAATTTTGGGGTATTGAGCGGGAGCCGGCTGGACCTGAGCTGGGGCAGTATGGCGGCAACGGGGAATCCTCTGGACGTGGCGGTGGCGGGGAGCGGATTTTTTACGGTGCAGTCGCCGCAGGGGGTTGTGTATACGCGCGACGGCGGATTTCATGTGACTTCGGTGGGGCTGCTGGTGACCAGCCAGGGGAACACCGTGCTCGGCGAGCAGGGGCCGGTCACCTTGCCGAATGGAAATGTGGCGATCAGTTCGGATGGAACGATCTCGGTAGATGGAACGCTGGTGGATAAGCTGCGGCTGGCGGAATTTCCGGCGGGCACGAATTTGACGGCGCTGGGCAATGCGACGTATGCGGCGCCGGCCGGGTCGGCGGTGGTGGCGGCGGATTCTTCGGTGCGGCAGGGGATGCTGGAGGGATCGAATGTGAGTCCAACCGAGGGTGTGGTGCAGTTGATCACGGTGCAACGTAACGCGGACATGCTGGCGCGGGCTTTCAGCGCTCTCGATGGGCAGATGAATCAGGTGGCAGTGCAGGACTTACCCAAGGTGTGAGCGGGCGGCAAAAGAGCCTGACGAATTCAAGGGCGAAACGGGACGGCGGACGAGGGTGTCCGGGGCTCCACAGGGGCGTACGGGCTCCATAGGGACGGGAGAATATCTTATGATGCGGGCACTGTATACGGCAGCAAGTGGGATGACGGCGCAGGAACTCAACCTGGACAATATCGCGAACAATTTGGCGAACTCGAGTACGGCGGGGTTTCGCAGCCGCAGATTGCAGTTTGAGGATTTGATCTATCAGAACCTGATCATGCCGGGGGCGGCGGCCACGCAGCAGACCACGCTGGTGGCCGGGTTGCAGGTGGGACTGGGCACGCGGTCGGCGGCTTCGGAAGTCATCCAGTTGCAGGGGGATTTCAGCCAGACGGGCAATCCTCTGGACTTGACGATTCAGGGCCAGGGATTTTTTCAGGTGCTGTTGCCCGACGGCGAGACGGCGTACACGCGGGCGGGAAGCTTTCATACCGATGGCCAGGGGAACCTGGTGACCCAGGACGGGAACCCAGTGCAGCCCGCGCTCACGATTCCTTCGGGAGCGCTTTCGGTGACGGTGGGTTTCGACGGCACCGTGAGCGTGACGCTGGCGGGGCAGACGGCGGCGCAGCAGGTGGGAGCGCTGCAACTGGCGCTGTTTAACAATCCCGGAGGATTGAATAGCACGGGCAGCAATTTATTTCTGGCGACGACGGCGTCGGGCGATCCCATTGTGGGGCCGCCGGGGGGCACCGAAGGATTGGGCAGCATTGTGCAGGGGATGCTGGAACAGTCGAATGTGAGCGTGGTAACGGAATTCGTGAACATGATTGTGGCGCAGCGCTCGTATGAGGCGAGTTCCCGGGTGGTGAACGCGGCGGACCAGATGTTGCAGACCATCAACAATCTTGGGCGGTAGGGTAGGTAGCGTCCTGCTTTTCGCGAACCAAAGGCTTTAGCCGCGAAGTGCGGCAAGGGGCAAAGGTCGCGAAGAGAAGCAAATCGAAATTTAGGAAACTAGCTGGCGGTAAGGGCTGAGGTGCAGATTTATGAGGCGGCTGGCGTGGGGGCTGATGGCCGGGGTGGGGTTGGTGGCGGGGCTGCGCTGTGGCGCGGAAACGGGGTGCAGGGCGGTGGTGGTGCCGGCGAGCGTGGAGGCGGCGGCGGGAGAATTGAGTTTGGCGGATTTGCTGCCGCGCGATAGCTGCCCGCAGTTGCGGGCGGCGGCGCAGGAGGTGAGCCTGGGAGCGGCGCCGCGGGCGGGGAGTGAGCGGGTGTTCGACGGCCGACAGATTCGCGGCTGGCTGGAGGGGTTCGCGAACCAAGATTCCGGTCTGAAAGGCGCCGCCGGGGTGGAGGTTCCGGAGCGTATTGTGGTGCAGAGCGCGGGGGCGGCGAAGTCTTGCGCGGAGATTGCGAGCTTCGTGGCGGCGGTGGCGCCGGCGCGGGAGATGGCCAGCACAAGCAAGCGGTGGCGGGAAGATATGAATTGTGCCGGGGCGAGGGGTGTGCCCGGGGGCGCGGCGCTCGAACTGGTGAAAGCCTCGTGGAACGAGGGGTTGCAGCGCTGGGAATTCGCCTTGCGCTGCGTCCGGGCGGGGGATTGCGTGCCGTTTCTGGTATGGACGCGAGGGGAAGATGCATCCGGGACGCGGCGGGATGTGGCATCGCCGGGGCGGAGAATGCGGAAGACAGCCGCTGGGACCGGCACGGGACAACTGATAAAGCCGGGTCAGACGGCGACGCTGACCTGGGAGCAGTCCGGCATTCGGGTGGTGCTGCCAGTGACCTGTCTGGATGGTGGCGGCCTGGGGCAGTTGGTGCGGATACGGTTCAAGAACGGGGCGCAGACTCTGCGCGCCGAAGTGGTGGGTGCGGGAAGCTTGCGGGCCGGTTTGTGAGGGCGAAGCGGGAAAGCGCCGGAGCCGGCGGCAGTGGCGGAGGCTCTGGGCAAAAGCTGGGAAGAATTATTTTGTGCGTAGTGGCGATGGTCCTGCTGGTTCCGGGGGCGGGAGCGCGTCCGAAGAAACCGGCGGCAGCGGCCAAACACGACGCGCTGGCGGACTACATTCAGCGCCAGAGCTCGAACGTTCCGGCGCCCTCGCCCTCCACCCCGGGCAGTTTGTGGGTGGACAATGGGCGCTTGGCCAACATGGTGGCCGATTATAAGGCGTCGCGGGTGGGCGATCTGGTGACTATCAGCGTGTCGCAGGCCCTCTCCTCGACCAACACGGGCAACATCGCCACCAATCGAACCTTCTCGGCGAGTTCGGGGATTACGGCGCTGGGCGGGCATATTGGGACCAGCGGGGTGGCCAATTTGTTCTCGCCGAACTCGACGCAGGCGCTGGCCGGCAAGGCGGCGGCCACCTCGACGACGGCGCTGACCACGGTGCTGACCGGTCGCGTGGTCGCATTATTGCCGAGCGGAACGCTGGTGGTGGAGGCGGAGCGGCAGATTGTGATGAACGAGCAGCGCGAGACTGTCATTCTGCGCGGGCTGGTCCGGACCGGCGATCTGGACGCCACCAACACTGTGGCTTCCAACAGCGTAGGCAATATGGAAATTGAGGTCAAGGGCAAGGGTGTAATCACCGAGGGCATACACGCGCCCAATCCGGTGATCAAGTGGATCTTGCGGGTGGTGGGCTTCTGAGGGGAAACGTCATGCGGCGAACCGCGGGTCGATGTGTGCTGCGATGTGCACTTCAATGCGCACTTCAATGCGCACTTCAATGTGCACTCCGAACTACGATCGCGTGTCTGCGCGCGTCCGGGCTGTGCGGGTTGGCGGCGACGCTGCTTGGGGCGGTTCCCCTCCGGGCGCAGGGTGAAGTCCATAAGGTGTTGATCCGCGACGTGGCTAGCGTCGAAGGCATTCGGGAAAACTCGATCGTCGGCTACGGGCTGGTGGTGGGGCTGCGGGGCACCGGCGACAAGCAGCAGACTTACTTTACGATCCAGACGCTGGCCAGCATCTTGCAGCGCATGGGGGTGGAGATTCCCGCGTCGGTAGTGCAAACCACGGTCCAGGTGAAAAATGTGGCGGCGGTATTCGTGACCGCCAGCGTGCCGCCGTTCTCGCGGCCGGGCATGGCGCTCGATGTGATCGTATCTTCGGCGGGAGACGCGCGCAGCCTGGAGGGTGGAACGCTTTTGTTGACGCCGCTCTATGCCGCCGATGGCCAGGTGTATGCGGCGGCGCAGGGGCCGCTGGTGGTGGGCGGGTATTCGATTGGATCGGCGGCCAATTCCAAGCTGCTGAATCATCCCACGGTCGGCCGCATTCCGAATGGAGCCTTGATGGAGCGCACCAGCGCGCTCGATCTCAGCAAGCTTAAACAAGTTGCCCTGCTGCTGAACGAAGCCAGCTTCAGCACCGTGGAGGAGGTGGCGGCGGTGGTCAACAAGGAACTGGCATCGTCCGCCGCGACCGTGGTCGACAGCCGGCGGGTGGAGATACAGACTCCCGCGGCCGGGGCGGCCGATCTGTCAGCGCTTCTGGCCCGGATTGAGAACCTGGAAATACAGGTCCACCGCAAAGCCAAGGTCGTGGTCAACGAGCGCACGGGCACGGTGGTGATGGGACAGGATGTGCGGCTGGGGGCGGTATCGATTCTGCACGGCACTTTCGCGATTGAGGTGATTACGACCTACGTAGCGTCGCAGCCGGAGCCGTTGGCGGGCGGGAAGACCGTGGTCTTGCCGGAAACCAAGATCACGACCGCGGAACCCCCGGCGCGCAACGTGGAGTTGCACGAAGGGGCCAGCGTGGAGGAATTGGTAACGCGCCTGCAAGCCATTGGAGCGACCGCGCACGACGTAATCGCCATCCTGCAGGCGATTAAAGCGGCGGGCGCTTTAGAAGCCGAGCTGGAGGTAATCTGATGAGCGTGATTTCTGGGTCGTCGTCCAGTGTCTCTTCTGCCGGAATTGCTGGAGCTGCGATGCTGCCGGCGGCAGTGCCTGCGCTGGGCAAGGGAGCGAAGGCGGCGCGCGAGTTTGAAGCGCAACTGATAGGGACGATGCTCGAGTCGCTGGAGAAAAGCTTTGCCGCGCTGCCCGGCGACGACACGACGGCGGGAGAGGACGACTACAACTATTTGGGAACGCAGGCGCTGGCCTCGGCCATCGCAGCCGGGGGCGGCTTCGGAATCGCAAAATTGATTGCCCGGCACCTGGAAGGCACGAAGGTAGCAGGCGGGGCGGCCAGCGCTTCGGGATCGAAGCCGCCGCTGTAGCACTAAAGTTTCTGTAACTTCTGCCGATAGAACAACATAAGAAGAGTAGGAGCTGAGGGTCAAGGGCCGCGCAAAAGCCGCTGGAGGAGAATTAAAGTCTTTTAATAATCCGCCGATAGTTGAATTGCAAGGCATTCGGGGGAGGTAAACCAGCATGAGAATCGATTCGAATCAAAGCGCGCAACCATTGGCAGAAAGCGGTCGCAACAGCGGCCCGGCTGTGGCAGGTGTCGATCCGCGGGCGGTGGCGAGCGGCCGTGTGGGGGCAGCAGTCAGTCTGGGGGAAGACCAGGCCCAGTTTTCCGGCAGCCATGAGCAGGTTCAGGCCTTGGTGGCCGAGGCCCTGCAATTCCCCGAGACCCGTCAGGAGAAGGTAAACGCATTGCGGCAAGTGGTTCAGGAGGGCAGCTACCAGCCCGGTTCGAGCCGGGTGGCGGATGCGTTGTTTACGCATTTGCTGGTCGAGCCGGCGGCGTGAGCGCCGGGGACCGAAGCGGGGCCGAATCAGACGCCGGATAAGCGGAATTACAGGAGGGCGGAGCCGTGGCGGTCGAGCGAGCCGATCTTTCCCCCGGCGCGATTTTGGAGCGCATGGCGCCGGCGATGGCGCCCCTCGCAGCCGGGGAGCAGTCTTCGCCGCAGCCGGGTGAGGGCAAGCCGCCCCGCCGACGGCCGGGCGCGCAGCCAGCTTCGGTTGAGCCGGCAGAAGCAGAGGCGGCAGAGCCGGCAGAGGAAGCGGAAGACAGCGGCGGGCCGCCACTTCGCATCGACAGCCTGGCTTGAGACAGTCTGGCCTGGACAGTCTGGCCTAAGAGGGTCCCGAGAAGGTGCGGAAAAATGACTTCCGCGAAAATGCTGCCCGGCCCATTGCCGGAACCAATCGCGGAGACCTCGATGCCGAATCAATCCACGGACGGGGAACTGGACGCGGAACCTGTCCCTTCCGGCAACGTCGGGGAGCGGGCCGAGGACCTGGGCCGCATTTGTCTGGCGCTGATGTCCAGACTGGAGGCGAGTCTGGCGGGCAGCCGGAGGGCTTTGCTGGCGCTAGATCTGGGCGGCATCGAACGCGGGACCCGGGAACAGATTGGATGGGTGCGGGAGTTCGAGACGCTGCTCGAGCGATACCGGCTCGCGCCGTTGTCTAGGGAAGCGCTGGCCGGGGAAGAATTCCGCCGGAGCGGGGAGCGAATTGTCGCTGTCCTCCGGTTGCAAGCGGCTCTATTGGCCCGGGGTCGGTCAAAACTGCGGGTGCTGGCGAATATGCTGGCCGGCCCAAGCGCCGACTACGGGGTCTTGCTGCGGAAGAACCGCATGCTTTGCCGCGATTTTGGCTCCCGGCGAAGTGGAGACGTGTGATTCATGTCAAGCCTGAATGCCAGCCTGGCCACTGCCCTGAGCGGACTCGTCGCGGAACAGGGCGCTCTGCAGGTGACCACCAACAATGTGGCGAACGCGAATACGCCGGGCTATACCCAGGAACGCCCCGTGCTGGTTTCAAGCGATCCGTACGAGGCCGATCCGCTGACCTTCGGGACGGGCGTGACCCTGCAGAGCGTCGAAAGCATTCGCGATCCGCTGCTCGAATCGCAAATCCAGCAGCAGACTCAGGCCCAGGGCCAGTTCAGTACGCTAGCCTCCGCCCTGGCGCAGACTCAAGTGAATTTCATTAGCAGTACGAGCGACATCGGGACTTCGATTTCCAATTTCTTTGACAGCGTCAACCAGCTCTCTACCAACCCGTCCAACCTGTCGCTGCGGCAGGGGGTGCTGACCGCGGCCGGCAATCTGGCCACCAGCTTCAGCACCACGGCGAATAATCTGACGCAACAGCAGGGTAGTCTGGATGCGAGCGTGGTGCAGACGGTGGCCCAGATCAACCAGCTCACGGCGCAAATAGCGCAGCTCAATGGCAAGGTCAGCACCCTCGAAAACGCAGGAGAAAGCGCGGGGGCCTTCGGGGACCAGCGCCAGCAGGCGATTGACCAGCTTTCCGCGCTGGTGGATGTTGCGGTAATCCCGAGCGGCAACACGCTCACGCTGACCACCACCAGCGGCTCCCCGCTGGTGATCGGGCAGCAGAGCTTTCAGCTGACCACGCAGCTTAATTCCGTGGGGCTTAACGACGTCTATTCCCAAGGAAAAGATATAACCAGCCAGATCACGTCGGGCCAGTTGGGGGGAACGATCCAGGCCCGCGACCAGCAGATCCCGGCGATCCAGGCCCAGCTCAACACGCTCGCCTCCGGCCTGGCCAACGCGGTAAATACGGTGCAAGCCGGGGGATTCGATCTCAACGGGGCAGCCGGGACTAGCCTTTTCTCCGGGACGGGCACGGCCGCGAGTCTGGCGGTGGCCATCACGAATCCTGCTTTGATCGCTGCCAGTTCCGACGGCACGGTGGGCAGCAACGGCAATGCGGAAGCGATGTATGCCCTCAACAATCAGGCGTTCGTCGGCGGGCAGACGCCTACGGACTACTATTCCGGCATCGTGTTCAACGTGGGCAATGCCACGGCGAACGCCTCGGCGGAGCAAAGCGCTTCGGCGCTGGCGCTGCAACAGTTGAACGATCAGCGTTCCTCGGTGTCGGGAGTGTCGCTCGACCAGGAGGCGGCCAACATGGTGCAGTACCAGGACGCTTACCAGGCCTCGGCGCAGGTCATCACCACGATCAATGACATGATGTACACGGTCATCAACATGGACACTCTGACGGTCTAGCCCAGTATGCGTGTCGATCCCAATCCGTATCCCGACCTGCTCGCCGATGTGGCTCTGACGCAGCAGCAGGTCAACACCGACGAGCAGGAAATCGCCTCCGGACTGAGCGTGAATAAGCCTTCCGACGATCCCGGAGCGGCGGCGCTGCTGGTCGAAAACGCCGGCCAGACCTCCGAGGCCGATCAATTTCAGCGCAGCGTTGGCAGCATTCAGGGCGAGATACAGAGTGCGAATTCGACCCTCGACTCGGTCACGACCGCGCTGCAGCAGGCGATTAGCCTGGGCACCGAGGGGGCCAACGGGACGGAGAACGCGGCGGACCGCGCCGCGATTGTGGTGCAGATCCAGGGTATCCAGAGCCAGCTGCTGAACCTGGCCAACCTGACCTATCAGGGCAACTACGTTTTCGCGGGCACCGCGACCCAGGCCGCGGCCTATGTACTCGATCCCAACTCGCCTTCCGGGGTAACCTATCAGGGGAATACGGGCGTGAACCGGGTTACCGTGGGCAGCCAGCTCTCCCTGCAGACCAATCTGCCGGGCTCGCAGCTGTTTTCCGGCAGTGGGGGCAACGTGTTCCAAAGCATTCAGGACCTGATCACCAGCCTGCAGGGCGGCAACACGGCCAGCATCGGCACGGCGGTCTCGGAGGTGGGCGATGCCTCCAGCTATCTTTCGGAAGAGAGCGTGTTTTACGGCAACGCGCTGAACCAGCTGACCTCGCAGCAAACCTACCTGGCCAGCGACACCACGGAACTGGCGCAACAGGAAACTACGATCGGTGGAGCGGACCTGCCGAATGTGATCAGCAACCTGACTACATCGCAGACCTCACTGCAGGCCACGCTCGAAGCCATCGCGCAGACGGAAAGCACCAATTTATTCCAGTACTTGAAATAGGAAGCATTTTTGAGATAACGAAGAAACGCGGGAGTGGCGGGGAAGGTCTCCCGGGGGAATCCGGGTCAGAGGGTCTGGCGCGAGGCGCGGGCCCACTGGGCGGCGGAGCGTACGCGGATTTGTTGGGCTTCCAAGCGAGCCCGTTCCGCCAGCAATTGGCGGTGCAGGGAGGGGAGAAGATCGCGCAGGCGCTCGACCTGGCAGCGGTAGTGTGCCAGCTCCGCGTCCAGTTTGGGATCGTGCCCCAGGGTGGGGATGGGATTGGCGCGAAATGCTGCACCGGCTTGCAAGAGTTCCGAAAGCAGGGCAGCCATCTGTTCGGGAACCGCGACCGTCGGCTGTCCTTGTTCGTCGATGAGACTATCCAGCCAAAAACCTAGGCGGCGATTAGTCTCATGCAAATGCTGGGAGCGGGAAAGGGCGAGTGCGGGCATCAGGCGTTCCAGTCGGCAGGGGAAGTTTCCCGGGATGGGGTGGAGGGGCCAGCTTGCGCGGGGCCGGCGGATGGGGGCAAGGGGGCGCTGGTGGCCCGTTCCACTTCCAGCCAGGCTTCGTGAACGGTGGCGAGCTGAGAAATTTCCTGTTCGAGCATCCGTACGGACTGCTTCACGTGGGCTTCGGCGAGGCCGGCCCGCACTCCGTTATAGAACCGCGCCAGGTTTCCCGCCACTTCCCCGCCGCGCTCCATGTCGAGCGAGCCTTGCAGGTGGCTGATCACGAGGAGGGCATGGTTGATGCCGCGGGTACGGGCTTCGATGTCGCCCTTTTCCTGGGCAATGACGGCGCGCCGCAGGTCTTCAATAGCTTGTTCGTAGAGGCAGATCACGAGCCGCACCGGGCTTGCGCCCCGGACGGCAGTCTCGCGGTAGGAAGAGCCAGCATCCATAAAAGTTTATAACCCCGAAGTAAGTGTAGGTTCGCTGGAGACCAGAGAGCCCGAACTGGAAGTGCCTGATCCCAGTGTGCCCAGGGTTTCGGTTACTTCCTGCAGAAGCAGCGGGTAGGCTTGCAGGGTGGCGTTGACGGTGTCGAATTGCGAGGTCAAGGCCGTGGTCTGGGCCGCTAACTGAGTTTCCAGGTTGGTGATGGAGTTCGTAAGGTCCGTGTTTTCTGCGGTGTTTTGCGCTATGTCCGCGTTCAAGGGGCCGGTCGTGGGATTGGTCAAGTTGGTGAGGTCGGTGGCGAAATTGTTGGCGAAGCCGGTCCCGGAAGAGTTCTGAAAAAAGTCCTGAACCTCTGAGGGATTGGTCGCCAGTATTTCCGAAAGCGACTGGCCGGTGGCGGAGGTACCCAGGCTCAGAGTGCCGTCGTCGGCGGTGTTGATGCCCAGCGTTTCCAGGTTGACGAGCCCGCCATTGCCAGTGATGGAATAGGCTGCGTCTGACAGGATGCTGGACTGCACCGAGCGCAGGGAAATATCCGATTCCAGAGGAGGCGTAGGAATCACGCCGGTCGGGTCCACCTTGTATTC
>Ga0302320_10013919_pt1 | contig 16703 bp, 20 predicted proteins | sample Bog_T0_3_FD_202130 | JGI IMG/M metagenome (GOLD analysis project Ga0302320, IMG submission 202130) | Peat permafrost microbial communities from Stordalen Mire near Abisko, Sweden - Bog_T0_3 | ecosystem: Environmental > Terrestrial > Soil > Wetlands > Peat | place: Sweden: Abisko, Stordalen Mire... | reverse complement strand
ATACTTTAGTTCTTTCAACTCTTCTGAAGATCGACATACCTTCTCTTTGGACATTATATGCTCATTATTGGATGTATTCAGAAAGATCTGAATTGTTCCAAACCGAGGATCTTCTAATTCTTTTTCAAATGCCAGACTTTTTCTGATATTTTTGGCTGTGAATTTAGTTTCTGAGGCCCCCATTAAAAGAATGCTTATCGATTTTTCAGTTAAAATAATATATTCTTTCTTTTAAATTTCTTTTGAATTATTCAAAAACTTTTGAGAAAAAAAATTAATTATCTCTTTTAAACTGTCCCTTTCTGTTATTTGATTTTCTTTCAAAGGAGGGAAATCTTCCAAAAATTCATATCTTTTTTCTAAAATCGAAACCACCTCCTTTGCATTTGAGAAAACACCATTTTCATCAGAATTTTGTGAATAAAACTTCTTTTTATTCAATTCATACTCGTTATCTTGATTATAAATTAATAAATAATATTTTGTCAGCAGATTATCATAAAAAGGTTTTTCAAGAGATTGCAAAAGTATTTTCTTTATTTCTGCAATATTGTTTTCTTTTTTAAAATTCTCTTTGATTTCTTTTTCTAATAAACTGGAAAACGTTTTTGACTCTGATATTATTTCGTCGGATTTGTTAAGGAGATCTTGTTCTAAAATTTTTATTGCAATATTATTCAAATTTCCTTTGATTTTAGTCAAATAATCTTTCAAAGGATCAACTAATGTTTTAAAACTTAAATTATTCTAGTTTTTAAAAATGGTACCTTCAGAAAAAACTTTGATGAATTTTAAATACAAAATATTCATATTGTATTTCAAAGATGGAGAGTCTTCATTGGTAAAATAAGATTTTCCGTTTTTCAAAAATTGTTTTTTTCCAGAGAGAAATTCTTCCAAAAAATTCTTTATTTCCTCGTTTGAGCTTTGAATCAAAAAACTATATAAATGAAAATTTTTGAGAATTGTAGAAATTCTCAGCAAATATTTTAAGATTTGTTCCATCTGAGCAGATAACATTTTTGCTGGCGTTTCAATTATTTCCAATAAGATCAAGGATGCTTCAATCAAAAGACTATCAAATATCATGACTGAAAATTTTATCAAAAATTCTATGTCACATTTCAGGTTAGGGAAATTCTTTCGAGAAGGAACAACAGACAAATAATTCTTTTGCAAAATTTCAAGAGAATGGAAAAAGACATGGACTTTTAAAAGATATGGATACTTTAGTAAATTGTCATCTCCAAAAAAGTGTTTAAGATCTTTATCAAATTTTTTTATTTTCAGGCTCCATACAGCCAATCCGTTGGAAATATTTTCTGTTTTGAGGAGAGAATTAATCTTAACATTAATTTTTCTCTGTTGTAAAAACTGATTAATTTCATCATCTTAAATGACATTTAAATAAATAACTAATTTGTTTCTTTTACGTGATAATTTAGAATTTAATTGTGTTTGATGTTGACCCCAACTCATATTTGCAATATTATTAAAACATATCATTTTCAATTTCCTTAAAAATGCGTTTTCTACAAAAGATTCCGCAAGTTTTATCTTCTCACAACGTTTGCTTTGTTTTTCTAAATAATCTGAGAATTTCAAATTAGAAACCTAAAAAAAAAGAAAACAATGAAGAAAGGAAGAAAAAATACAAATTACTCGTTCAAAAAATAAATTGTCATATTCTTCTTCTTTTAGAATCACAAATATCAAAGTTGAGAATCTTTCTAAAATCTTTTCATCGCAAAAACTTTCTTTATCCACACTGAGAAACTTTATCTAAAATGAATTTTGCATAAAATGAATTGAAAGATAAAAAAATAAACATTTTCAATTATTATGGTCGAAAAATCTTGAATCGTTTGAAAAAGAGGAGGCAAAATATCATTTTGATTTTTTTCTAATGTATTTGAACTGAGCTTTAGGCATTTTTGAATAAACACATCAAAACAATTACAAAAGTATCTATTGACTTCTTTTGATGAAAATCCGGTCAAATCTCCTTCAAAATTTATTTTCGCTTTTATTTGAGGAAAATTTTTTGAGCAGCTTATTGAATATTGCGTTAAATCGTTATTTATTTGAATGGTGGGAAAATTTGTTTGTTCTGTTGAGTTTTTAATTTTTTTTGATGACACATGTTTTTTGAATGTCTTAAAAAAAATGCTATCTTTAAATTCAAATTTCATTGAGTTTAATTCCAAATGATGGTCCTTTCCATCAGCATTTTTAAGAATTTGATCGTTTCCTTTTTGCATTAGTTGCATTTTTTTCAAATAATCATTATCATTCATATTTTCGTTATTTATCATGAAGTTTTTTATAAATTGTTCTTTAATTTCCAAGAATTCTTTTGGATAATCAAGAAGCTCCTTTAAATCAAAATCATTCTTGCTTTCTCTTGTAAACAATAAAAAAATAAAACTGTTAAAAATTTACATTTTTTTTTTCGGAAGAGGTATTGAAATTTCAAATTTCAGATTTTCTTGTTTATCTGGAATATTTTTAAGTTTATTGAATTGAGCGGCAGCTTCATTTTTTGTCACAGAATTTGTCATAAGTTTTTCTAAGAAATCATTTTCTTCTTGAGAGAGGATTTCCATATTTTATTGAGTCGAAAATTTTAAACGAATTTAAGATAATATATAATTATTAAAAAAATTATATGAAAATAAGTAAAATTAAGCATTTAGTATTTCCGATTAATCAGGTTTTGAAAGCCCCTGCTAACCATTTTTCTTGTGTTTCATCCCTATATTTGTAAGTTGAGAAGTGATGGCTAGGACTCATGTTTAAAAGTTCAAAGTTATCAAAAACTGCAAATTTCTGCATTCCTTTACCTTTCGAGTTTTTTTTCTAACAATTAGAAAAACATAAGATTATTATTCTTGACAAATTCATAAATAAAAAACTACATGTGATGAGGTTAAAAGCTGAACTGGATTTTGATGTTCACTATGATTATTTCTAAAAAACTTGATTTCACTATTTTCATTGGGTTGATTGCTATCTGATTTCCTTTGCCTGAGAATAAACTTCCCAGTTTTATTCAGATTTCCTGGAACCTAATAAAATTAGAAGGATTTTAAAATCATCTATTTATTGTTACCCATAAGTGTCGTGCTAAAGGTAAGGCATCCGATGATATCTGGGGATGCAGCATTTTTCTTACTTCATTTTGAGTTAAATCTGCAACAAAAATTTCCTCCTCTTTGTCTTGAACATCCACTTTTTGAGTGAATTGGTTTTGGGAGATATTATTTGATTGGTAAAAATTTTCATCTTTATTGCTTTTTTTAAACTTTTCGCGAACTGAAATCATTGAAAAAAATTCCTTATCTGTATCAGATTTGAATCTGTGTTTTTTCTGCATGTTTTGAATTGTTTTTTCCCTGATTATATTTTTTTTGTAAATGGCAGGAATCCTGGATTTGCTGGCGGAATACCCTACATGTTTAAATTCACTTTCAGCCCCATCTTCATCATTATTAAAATCTTGAAGGTTTTTTCCATTGAAATTTTTCGAGACCACATTAAAAAAAATGCTCCGGTTTCCTTTCACGGGCTCATTTTGTTTATGATGGAAAAATATTTCCAAATTTTCCTTGATCGAATAGTAATTTTCAATATTACAAAAATTATCCTTCGATTGTGTTTTGATCATTTTGATAGTGTTTTTGATGTAATTGTTCAAGATGGTCATCGTGTTCAAATATTTATTTGAAATCTCGAATAAAACTGCCGTACAATTCTTCATTTCAATAACCACTGGACATTTTTGGTTTTCCGCTAAAATCGTAAAAGTTTTTTCTCGATTCAAGAAATTGAATGTATGGATACTCCAAGGGCTTTTCGAGCAAATCAAAAACTCTTTTTCGACCTTTTCAAATAGCCAATGGCTTATATGATGTTTCTTTATGAAACAAACAGATTCAGTTTTTCGGGTAGTAAACACGTTTTTATCATCGTTCAGATTTTTCAGGCGATAAATCGGAACCTTCAAAATATATTTACCAATACTATGATATTCTTGCACTGTTTTCTCATAATGGATCCCTACATTTCCTTTTGTCGTCCATTCATTTGTGTCATAATTAAAGGCATAGAGATCTCCGGTGAGATTGTCAAGGAAAAAGTCTATGTTTCGTAATTTCGCTAAAGGTCTTTCCAAATCCACAATTTCCCCAATTTTGCCGCCTTTTCCTTTGCCATTGATAATGTGAATGTTCTTTCAAATAGAACTTAGAAGGTAAAAATGGAAAATAAGAACTTTTTCGAAATTTGTTGCGCATAAAAAAACCAATGCTTGCATGGCGAAAGATGATAAGAAAACATTTTTCTTCACTCTAATGCACATTCGGATCAAAATCATGATCTAATTTTAATGCCAAAAAGCTTAATTTATGGTTTGTACTTTTTTGGCCGAAGGCGCCCAAGGCAATAGATAAGGGTCTCCAGCAAAAAATATGATGTCAAGATGATCGAATAATTTGGCTGCTTCTTTTTTCACGTAAGAAGAATCAAGCTCATATAAAAAATCGTCAAGATTGTCTCTGTCCCTAATATAAAATTCAGTCTCAGTGTCCACAAATTCTTTTTGCATATTTAAACCCTAAAAACTCTTAGAAATTTTAAGCTACTTATTTATATATTACTTTTTTTATGGCCCATTGAAATTCGCTAAAGGCTTCCACCCCACTGGGATTGGTTGAATAGCCATTAATAATAAGAATTTTCATTTTATTAATATTATTTTATTGTTTTTTGTTTGGAAATCAGTTTTAATTTATTTTGCTTATATATTTTTATTTTCTTTATATTGGAATGTCCACATACATTTTCGATCTGAGAATTTGATTGTATTTCTCCATGATCGCCCAATCCAAAATACAATTGCAATTCCTAAACTTTTGTGATAAAGTTTCCGAAATGATATCATGCAATAACATGGCTGTTTCATTGTTCATGGCTTCGATAAAAATATGATTTTTTTCTTTGATTAAAATCATTTTTTTAATATTTTGGTGCAGGAACTCTTTGATATTTTTATGTAATTCAGGAAAGAAACTATTTTCAAAATATTCTTTTTTCAAACTGGGCACTCCAACGAAAATGACAGAGGAATAATCCTTATATTTTTTTGGAATTGATTTAAAATTATTAGGTTGACTTACATTTTCAGCATTTTTGTCCGAATTTTGGTTTTCATTATTATTATTATTATTATTATTATTATTATTATTATTATTATTGTTATTGATAGACCAAATGTTGTTGAAATTTTGTTTCACAGGAGGAACTTCATTCTTTTTATTACCCCAATTAAAATTGTTAAAATTTTGTTTTGCAGGAGGAGGCGGAGGAGGAGCAGGCTTGAAAAAATCTGGTTTATTTTTAACGATTTGGTTGTTATCTCTAATTTTGTTCTTGTTTTTATGGATTTGCAGAATTTGCGAACATTTGTTTTTGGATCTTGTCTCAATTTTCATAAATTTCGGGATTCCAAGTTCTGGTTCTGGATCTATGAATTTTTTGTTATATTCAATATTTTCTTTATTTCCACTTTCAGGTATTTGACTTCTTTCAATAATTTTTTTCTTAAATTCATGTGGTTCCAAAATTTGATTTTTGCCAAACCTTCTCTCATAAGTCAAACCATTTGTCGTGAAATACAAATCATTCAACTTTCCTCTTTTGATTATGATTTTTATGACATAACATCCTGGAATAAATTGGTTTTCTGGATAACTTTTTAATGGTATAAACTTTGTCACACATTCATCTGGATCGACTTTTGGGGTGATTTCCTTTAATAAATCATCAATGACCAAACGCACATTGTCTTGATCTTTAGTTGTTAACTCTAAACCCAGAACGCATTGATCCTCATCTCGAATACCAATGTATATTCTTCCCCCATATGTATTCAAAAATGCGCAAATTGTTCTTCTGAGGATTTTTCGATGGTGTTCATCTAAAGGGAAAAAATAATTTTTATATTCTGTTTCAATGTCTTCAGGGAAAAGGACGTTGGAATGGAAAGGAAGTGAGGTATATTCTTCCAGTTTTTTTTCTTCCGGCTTTTTGATCTCTTGAGTTTTTAATTTCTTTGGAATTTTCGAATCGTCTTCATCTTCTATTATAATATATCCTGGATTATGGTTGATTTTGACTTCTTCTTCAATTTTGTCAGGCAAAGGTTTTTTTGGTTGAGGATTATCTGGATGATTATCTGGATAGAAAGAATTCAAAACGTAGACCAAGGTTTCTTTTTCTTCCATCAACTCTTTGAGAAGAGTCTTTTCGCTTGGGTTCTGACCAAACTTCAAACTGATTTCAACGCTTTCTAAAAATTTTATGAGTTTATCTATCTGTTCAACTGTCAAATCGCTCTGAATCTCCTGGTTTGCAGCTTTGATTTTTGTCTTCGCCGAGTTATAAAGCCTTTCAAAATCATTTTGAGGACTTTTTGAGTTTACACCTTTTCGCTCATTATAAAAGGTGGACAAATCACTTTGAAAAGTTTCTAGATATAGTTTAACCAATATTTCTAAGTTATCCAAGTTCGATTCTAAATTTTCATAATCTAGGAATTTCTCAAACATTTTCTCAAATATCTCCTTCAAGAAAACCTTTTCCTCTTTTTTTAATCTTTTGAATCTAGTTTCAATTAGAATGCAAAATTCTGAACAATTCAAATACAAAATGAAGGGAATGCGCATATGATCAACTGCAAAATTAAGTGCTGAGAGAAAAAAATTATCGGAAAGCAGATTATTTTCATAGTGAAACAATTTATCAACAAACGTTTCCATTTTAGGATTGTCATTAAGCAAAGCATTAGCATAAGCACTTTTTTGTTGAGGGGATAACAAGGATAAGTTATAACAAAATTTCAATATATCTTCTTCCATTTTGTCGCTTTCTAAAATTTTCTTTATATTTTTTGATTTGGATTTTTTTTAAATTGGTTCAAAAAAATTTTGATCTTTAAAGAATCTATTTTTTGTATTTGAAAAATTGAGCATTTTGTTTTTAAAAGATGGCATTATTTATGTTTTCTTTTTGGGGTAATTCGATTTATGTATAATTATTAATTTATTTGTAACAAATTAAGAAAATGGACTGAAATACTTTAAAATAATTTGTTTCTAAGTATTTAAACAATATTTAATTTTTTCCAGACACAAATGCATAATTCTTTTTTTTCCCAAACTCTCCCTCACACAAATTTTTATTTTTTTGTTTTTTTTCTGTCAAAATTTTTAAACTAAGAATTTGGCCATCTTCTAAATCTTCAAAATCATAAAATTTTTTATTGTACTCAAAATTTTCTTGTTTGCCATCATTCTCATCAATGCTAGCTCTTTTGAGAATTTCGATTTTTAATTCTGAGGGGACGAATTTTGAATTTTTTCCATTTCTTCTATAATAACTGAGTCGTTCATTTGTGAAATACAATTCATTGGGATTGCCTCTTTTGATGATCAATTTAACAATATATAAGTCTGGTATCTTCACAGAACGATCATAGATAGGGAGATACTTAATACAATACTGATCTCTGAAAATTTCAGGGGTGATCAATAGTAAAGTATTACATATTGAATCATTAAAGCTTTTAATTTTTTTGTTGTCATTCAATTGTATGCCTAAGACACATTGATCTTCATCTCGAACCCCAAAATAAATTCTTCCTCCATTTGTGTTCAAAAAAGCACATACTGTTTTTTTTATTCTGTTACAATGGCCTTGTTGAAATGGAAAAGAATAATTTTTAAATTCCAATTCTTCATTTTCAAGAAAGGGAAGGTGACTCTCATATACAAAGCTTATAAGTTCTTCCAAACTAGAAGCAACTTTGTGATCTGAACTGCATTTTGAAGCTTTATTTAAGCTTTTTTCAAAGGTTTTATCATTATTATCATTTTTCAAATTTGTTTCCAAACTTTTATTTTCCAAACTAGATGGCACATTTTTATCTGAATTTAATGTTAAAACATTCGTACTTGTTTCAAAAGGTTTGTTCTTTTTTTCTAAGATTTTGTTATCTAATTCTAATGATTTGTTAAGTTTCAAGAGAGCCTCTTTTTGAGATTTTCCATGATTATATGATGAAGAATGCATTTTCAAATCATTTTTCTCTTGAACTGGACAACCATTGCTAGAAGTTCCCATCCATATAATATCATCGTCTAAATCATCATTATCAATAAATATGAATCCTTCTGAGGAATTATTCAATTTATTTTTCTCCTTTCTTCTCACAATTTCACCATTTTCATTTGTGGATTTTTCTTCAGCTCCCAGACATATCAATTTCGAGGAATGAGAGTTTTTAAGTTCAAGATTGTTAGTAGATTTTTGCTCCAAATGAAGAAAAATTTTGGTTTTTTTGTCATTGAAATTGAGAAATTGATTGGATTTGCATTTTAAATATTGTATTGATAAAAAATAGTCAAGAAAATTCATCAGGTTTTGTTTTTCTTCCAAAACTTGTTTCATAATAGAATTTTCGCTTGCTGTTCTAAATTCCATGAAATTTATTTTTATTTCAGATAATTTCTTCTGAAACAAAGAAATATCATCTTTCTTTAAATTGGCCTGATCCACCAATTTTTGAGTGATATGGTGAATTTGAATTTTGGTAAAATTGAACAGTTTTTCAAATTCAGTTTGAATTATGGTTGACTTGCTTTTCATTCTTTTCTTAATAAAAGCATCCAATTCTTTTTTGAAAAGGTCCTGATATAAATAAATAAAATTTTCCGAACTTATTGAGTTGATTTGACTTCTTTCAATATCCATGAAAATTTCCAAAATGTTTTCTAAGATGTTTTGGAATGTTTGTTTCTCAACATCTCCCCATTTCAAAAATTGTTTTTTTGTCATTTCGAAAAATTTAGTCTCATGTAAACCAATTAAGAAAGGAATTCGTATATGTTGGGTGCCAAATTCCAGCAGAGATAAAAAAATCTCATTTGATCCATGCGTTTCTTGGAAAGTTAAAATGATCTTAATGAATTTGTTTAAAGAAAGCAAATTATTCTTTATATCATTAGCTAAAGAAAGTTTTTCTTTAACTGAGGACTTCATTACCTTATTATATAAGGAAGGGGTGTCAGAATAATTCCACATTAGTTTATCACTATATGAAGAAGGGAGGATCAAATTTATTATTCTTTAAACTTCTTATAATTTCAACGAACCTCGAAAAATTTTCCTTTTATGCAGAATTTAAAATACAAGTCAAAAAAATAAAATTTAGAAGGGTTTTTTTTTTCTTTCAAAAACTTAGATTTTCAATAACTTATTATTATTCTATATTTTCATTGATATCTCCTCTTTGATTTTGACACATATCGCAAACGGTCTTTTCATGACCATTAGCAAATGTACAAAAACTACAATACCAATGGGCATCTTCCTCAATTTGAGTATCAAAGAAATTATGGGTTTTTCCTGTATGAAGGCTATTATGTTTTTCGATTTTGAGTTCTGGCAGGTTTTTTTCCAAATCTGATAAGACATTTTCAGAATAATTCTTTAAAACATCTTTTAAATTCTTTAGTTTTGTTTTCCATTCAACGTATCTTTGGCTTGAAACAAACAATTTTCCAAACTCTCCATCAGTCATTTCATCTAACATTTCAAGGTTTCTCTCTAATTCAGCTTGCAAAAATTGGAAAAATTCTTTTTTCTCAGTTCCCAAATAATAAGCTATAACATATGTGTAACTGATGCATCTTCTACATTCTACAATTAAATCCAATGTTTCCTCTACCATTTTCAGATCTTCGGCAGTTTTTAATTTATGACTAATATTTATGAATTCTTCGAACTTTTCCTTCTTTTTTTCCTCTGCTTTTCTCAAAGATGCTTGATGTTGTTGGTATCTGTCGACATAAAAATTAAATCTGTTTATTTCCTTTTCAGTTTCCGATAATTCCTTGTTTTTAACAGCATCCTCTTTATATATGTTACAGTTATAATAACCACCAGTTTGAGGACCATGAAGGGCTTTCCAATCTCCAAGACAAAGCCAACAGAATTCATAAGTGCAGTTTTTGCAAGTCATATGCATGCATCCTTGGTTTTTTTCGATGTTGACTTTACATTGAGGACATTTTTTTGTATGGATTTTCATCCATAATTCATCTACCTTTGCGTTTTTCCCCATTATCAAAGTTAACCAATTAGTGAATTGCTCACATTTCGCAGGCATATGAGCTTCTTTTTCGCAAGCCAAACAAAAAGTACAACCACAATCACATTTAATATTTTTTTGGGAAAATTTAACAATTTTTGAAGCTTCTAAATCTATCGCTTGTTTGCAATCTTTTCCCGGACACCATTTCAAAGTATGCGATGACAAGACCAGATTATCAACCAAAAACTTCTCATATCGAATAAAATCATTTTTGTTCTTTTCATAAAGATATTTACGAAATAAACTTGGCCCAACAATTTCTTTGCATGGAGATTTGGGGCAAGTTTTGGTTAAACAAGCTGGTCCTTCTCTGATAGATTCTTTCAAATAAGCTTCAAAACATTCAAGGCAGAAAACATGACCGCAAACCATTTTTTCTTTGGAATTAGATTTCAAATTTTCGTAACAAATGGGACAAAAATCTTCTTCTTTTACCATGTGATATTCAGGAAAGTTATATTTGTCATTTATGTATTGTTCTGTTTTTCCCAAATTCCAATTATTCAGATTTAATAAAGCAAATGCTACCCCTTCGCTTAATCCGAATTCTTGAGTGATTTTGTTGAGAAAATGGTAAATTTTTTCCAATAGGGCATATTGGCTTTTATACCCAACAAATGAGTTTTGGAATAGGATTTTGGTCTCAATGCCTTGAGGTTTCAACTCAAATTCATCATCATAGTCATAGAAATCATCATTTTTTCCTTGCATTTTTTCGAAATTTTCTTTAAATTTTTATGGAGTTTATTTTAAAATAGAAAATTTTAAGCTTTTATAATCTGACATTTGAAAATTCCTGATAAATTATTGAAACTTATAGTTTTTAACTATTTTCCAAATTTAAAAATTAGTTGTCTTTCATTAAGTTATTTTCATCCTTTTCTTGTTTTTCATACATCTGCATCATCAAACCTGTGAAGAATTTATCAAAAGCCGGTAAAATTGTCGAAGCGCCCTCTTCCACACTTGTGTCATATAATTGCAAATTCGAGAGTCCTTTCGCTATTTAATTCAAATAAAAAACAAACCTATTTTCTCTAAAAATTAAAATATATACGAGGCTTTGATTTTGATTTTATTGGTTTCCCACTTAAATGATGGGCGAATCCAATGCACATATTTGAAGAAATTCCAATTTTTTTCGGAAAAGCTGAAACCCAAGACTCCAATTCAGCTTCTTGTTTCTGATCATCTGCATTATAACAAAAAATTATTCCATTAGTTCCTTTTTGAATCATTGGCCAACATCTATCATACCTAAAACTATTTGTAAATTAAATTAATTACTTTAGAAAAACTTGGAATCTCCTGAAACATCCCATAACTCAATCATAACTTTGTCTTGACCTGGACGTTTTGGGTTTTTTGGTGCTTGTTTTTCGAATTCGACAATTCGGACACCGACTGTTGGTCGGTAATTTGAAGGCCCTTCAGATCTTTCCGATACATAATTTGAGATCGTGGATTTGCCGCTTTGTGTCGGGCCGATTACCAAAATTTTAACCGTATTTAAGGATCCTGATGCCATTGTTTTTTTTTTAAATAATCAAATTTGAGAAATCAGAATTAAATAAAAAAGGCATTTTGAGCTTTTACGGTAAAATATTGGAAAATATTCAGTTTCCACTACTTTTTGGTCTTTCTATAAAATTATAAGGGAAAAATGTTTATTGTTGTTTTATTTTTTTTCAATCCAACATTATGATGAACTCGATTTCATCAAGAAAAATAATCTTTTTTTAATTTCAAAATAAAAAAAATAAAATGGAAAAATGTGAAAATATTAAAATAAAGATTAACGCTCAAGAAAATGAAATCCTTCTCATTCAACAACAAATCAATGGCATTCAGATTGAAATAATGAATAAAGGTTCTGAATTAGAAGAACTTCAACTCAAAATTAATAAGACCCAAGAAGTAAAAAAGTTAAATTATACATTTATGATATTTTTTTTATCAAGGAGCAAGATGATATTGATTTGCATAATAAAAAAGTAGACTAAAAACAAATTTAACCTAAAATATTATTCTATTCAGTTATCTCAAGATAATGAAAACATGCTCTCAATGCTCCAATCATATTCAAAATTTTATAATGATCAAACAAAAGAGTTGGAAAATTTCCTAATTTCAAAAAAAGTTGAGCTTGCTAATAAATTAAGCTTGACGGATGAATATAAAAAAAATATAAAGCGATTGCAAAAAAAGTTGGTTGAAATGTTAAAAAATAATCACCATTTTCAATATGAATATATGAATCACTCTAAATATCTAAAAAGATGGGGAGCTAGAAAATCCAAATCTCAAAATAATTTCATGCAAAAATCTCCAATTTTATATTTAAAAACCAGATGTTTTTCATTTGAGATAAAAATTGAGAAAGATAGTGACCAAAAAGAATCAAAATTTTATTACAAAATGACTTTGTTACAAATGGCACATCAACACACAGGGAATCACAAAAATTCAAACCCACTTACAATAACGAAAAGTGCTGCTGCATCTCAAAAAACCATAAAACATGAATTAGAAATAAAAACTAATCCAGAAATAAGGAGGAAAACAATTTCGGTTGTAATGAATCATTTTAACAGATCTCCTTCTTTATTGCTGAAGTTTTCTAATAATTCATTGAATGATTTTCTTAGTGTCCAATCAGATTCCAATGAAAAAAATAATGAAATATGGCAAAAAAATATTTTGCCTCTTATGAGAACTAAACAAAATCGAGACCAAACTCTAAAAGAGATCAAAAACACTCTCAAAAGATATCATATCCCGAGCAAACTTAGAGGCACCATATGGTCTTATGTAAAGAAATTTGAAAAAATAGCAATTTTATTATTTTTTTTAAGTTGATAGGGAACAATTTGAAAATCACAAAAAAACTTTATGAGAATTTAGCAAAAGAATTACAAAAGCATCCTCTTCCAAAAAGCATTAGCACATTGATTCGTAATTCAAATATTAAAAAATAATTCTTTTTTGAAATAAAAACTTTAAGGGGAGGATATTACAAGAACTTATCCCAAATTGTCTTTTTCTAATCAAATTCGAGAAAGAGACTTTTTTTCAGAGCTCCAACAAGTTTTAGAAATATTTCAAGTGAGAAAATTTTGTTTGATTTCATAAAGGGAAGAAAATAATAGTTTTTTAGACCTGACATTGGTTATATTCAAGGAATGTCATATATTGGAGCTGTTTTTTTGTTCCATATGGGAAAATATAAAGCGTTCAAATCATTTTCTAACTTGATTATTGGAGATAAATTTTTGAGGAATTTATATAGTTTTAACATGCCTATTGTAAATTTTATTTTAATTGCCTTTGAATAAAGTTTATAGCTCGAGGGATACCTAAAAACTTTTGATCATTTCTTAAGGGACTTCAATCCTGAAATTCTCAAGAAATTTGATGAACATAATCTGTCGACTGAAATTTTTTTATATGAATGGTTCTACTCGTTATACGCGAGAGCTTTTCATCTCAGCATTGCAACGTAAAAAAAAAAAATTCAAGAACAGAGATTTATTAATTTGTTAGGAAAATATGGGATTTAATTTTTTCTCATGGTTATATAATTCTGTTCAAAACAGCTTTTGCAATATGTAGTCTTATGGAAAATCATTTAATTACAAATAAATTCGAAGAAAGCGTTTTTTATTTGAGATATTGCACTGATCACTTACAAGAGGCTGATCTTTTGAAGAAAATTCTGAATTCAAAATTGTCACAAGAGAAATTCGAAGCCAAATTACAAAAGGAAGCTAAATTTATTTCTAATAAAAAAAATGACTTATAAAAGACAGATTAATAAAAATCAATATTAGTTTTTCATAAAATTATAATATACTTCGGTTTAATGGGCGAGTTGAATAATGATAAATTTGATTGGTTGATCAAACTATTGGTAGTCGGTGATTCTGGAGTCGGAAAAACCAACATTTTATTACGTTGTTGTGAAGATCAGTTTTTAACATATAATCTCTCCACCATAGGTATCACTTTGAAGAAAATTACATTATAATCATCTTAAAATTTTGAATAAGGTGTGGATTTTAAAAAGAAAATTATCGAATTAGATGGGAAAAAAATGAAATTGCAAATTTGGGATACAGCTGGACAAGAGAGATTTCAAACTATAGCAATTTCCTATTACAAAGGCGCTTGGGGAATTATTTTAGTTTTCTCGATTGATAATAGGAAATCTTTTGAAAATATTGGAAAATGGATGAAACAAATAACAGATAACGCTGCAGCTGATGTCGTTATTGTATTGGTGGGAAATAAATGCGATTTGATTGAATCGAGAGCTGTTTCGTATGAAGAAGCCCAAGCTTTAGCCAAAAGTTTCAATATTCAGTTTTATGAAACAAGTGCCAAAAATAATATCAATATTGATGAAATTTTCACGAAAATCGCAACGGACATTAAAGTCAAACTTTCCATGGAAAACATGGATCGATCAAAATCAATCTATTTAAGCACCAATCTGAATGTTGATAATAATAAAAATGATGGTTGCACTTGTTAAGAAAAAAAAAGACATTAAGTCATTAATAATAAATTTTTATGATTATTCCAATTAGGATCTTTTTTTGTTTGATTAAAATTATGTTTCAAATTTTTTTTCGAGTGTCGTTATTTTTTCTTTTAAATGAACTCATTTTTAGTTCATAAATTCATTTTATTTTTCTTTCGAAATAATAAATTCATTTTATGGAATAATGAAATTTTAATAAATTCATTTAATAATCAACATGTTTGAAAATCAATCGTTTTTATCGTTTTTTTTCGTAATTTTTTTGATCTTTTCGTCATTTTATTTTTAAAAATTAAAAAAATAAAATTCGGTTTTCTTATTTGGATTTGTAATAATTTTCATCCTATTTAAAAAAATCAAAATTATTAAAAAACAAGCAAATAATTCAGACCTAACATGAAACCTCGTTTCTTCTCTTATTTTTTCTCCCAACTCTCCAAGCAAGTCACTTTAAAAAAATGGACCTCCGAAGTGGAGCCAATTGAGACTGAGGCTTCCAAACAATTGGAAAATCTCTGTTCTTTGGGGCCAAATGTAATTCATGGTCATATAGCTGTGATGCCTGATGTTCATTGTGGTGTTGGAGCTACTGTTGGCACAGTGATTCCTACAAAAAATGTTATAATTCCTTCAGCTGTTGGTGTTGATATTGGATGTGGGATGTGTGCTGTGAAAACCTCATTAAAATTAAACGATATCAAACTTGATTCACTTGAGAAAATTAGAAATACTATTGAACGGGTAATACCAGTTGGATTTTTAGGTGTTGATGCAAACCAGTTCAAAAAATTAAATTTACTTGAGGAAAATAACAAGATTTGGCAATCCAAACTGCAAAATGACTTCCAAAAAATCCTTAAATTTTCAGAAATCGGACCAAATAAATTAAAGAAAAGTCAGATTGATAAAATAGAATTCAGTAACCATATAACTCATTTGGGTTCTCTGGGAACAGGCAATCATTTCATTGAAATTTGTACTGATGAAACCAGCGACAAAAATATATGGATAATGCTTCATTCAGGTTCTCGAGGAGTGGGTAATGCAATTGGTAGAACCTTTATTGAAATCGCTAAAGAAGATATGTTTCAAGCTTATGGCCAATTGCCTTGTGATAAAGATCTGGCCTATTTACGGAAAGGAACCAAGTATTTCGATCATTATTGGTTCGCAGTGAAATGGGCTCAAAGATTTGCTGCTCTCAATCGTGAAATAATGATGGAAAGAATCATAAAAACACTCAATGATTCAAAACTCCTACCGAATTTCAATACCAATTTAATCGCAGTCAATTGCCATCATAACTATGTTGAGTTGGAGAAACATTTTAATGAAGAAATATATATCACAAGAAAAGGAGCTGTCTCAGCAAAACAAGGAGAATATGGCATCATACCTGGATCAATGGGAGCAAAATCTTACATAGTCAAAGGAAAAGGAAATCAGGAGTCATATTGTTCATGCTCACATGGAGCTGGAAGAAGGATGTCAAGAACAAAGGCCAAGAAAAGCTTTAAAATTGAAGATCTTATTGAACAAACTAAGGGAGTTGAATGTCGAAAAGATAAAGATGTCATTGATGAAATTCCTCAAGCTTATAAAGATATAGATAAAGTAATGGAAAGTCAAAAGGATTTGGTTGAGGTTGTACATGTTCTTAAACAGATTCTATGCGTAAAAGGATAAAAAATGTCAAATGGTTTTTAATTTTTATGTTATTTAGAATTGTCATAAAAAACTTGGAATAGAGCAGATTTTTTCTTTTTTAAATAAATTTTGAAATTTTTTAATATTTTTCAAAAAAAAATTCGAATAGAAAATTAAAAATTTTTGGCAAAAATTATAATTAAAGAAAAAAACATAGATTTTTTTTTTTAATATCAATAAATAAAAACCTATAATAAAAAAATTTGTTATACACATAGAAAATTTATAAAAAAATTAAAA